>ENA-OQLI01000413-OQLI01000413.1-human-gut-metagenome-genome-assembly--contig:-NODE-413-length-52534-cov-10.303356_pt1 | contig 52534 bp, 48 predicted proteins | sample MGYA00242805_ERZ504812 | MGnify/ENA primary metagenome ERZ504812 (study PRJEB26092, sample SAMD00036430) | human gut metagenome | host: Homo sapiens | study: EMG produced TPA metagenomics assembly of... | reverse complement strand
TTGAGGAAATCAAGGCGGGGCTGGAAACCACCGAGAAAGGCGGTGTCCGTCAGAGCATACGGAACTGCCTGACCGTATTCCAGCGTGACCCGCTGCTTTCCGGGGCTATCGCATACAACATCCTGACCGACCGCAAGGACATCATAAAGCCCATCGGCTTCCACAGGGAAAGCACCGCCCTGAACGATACGGACATGAAGTATCTGCTTCTCTATCTGGAAGAAACCTACGGGCTTACCAATGAGAAAAAGATTGATAACGCCATCGGGATTGTGGCGAATGAAAACAAGTACCATCCCATCCGGGACTACCTAAGTGCCCTTGTGTGGGACGGGACAGAACGAATCCGTTTCTGTCTGCGGCACTTTCTGGGGGCTGACGCAGACGATTACACCTATGAAGCGTTGAAGCTGTTCCTGCTGGGTGCAATCTCACGAGCCTTTCAGCCGGGGTGCAAGTTTGAAATCATGCTCTGTCTGGTAGGCGGTCAGGGGGCTGGCAAGTCCACCTTCTTCCGTCTGCTGGCAGTCCGGGACGAGTGGTTCTCCGATGATTTGCGGAAGCTGGACGATGACAATGTGTACCGCAAGCTGCAAGGTCACTGGATTATCGAAATGTCGGAAATGATGGCAACCGCCAACGCCAAGAGCATTGAGGAAATCAAGTCATTTTTAAGCCGGCAGAAAGAGGTTTACAAGATACCCTATGAAACCCACCCGGCAGACCGCCCCCGTCAGTGCGTGTTTGGCGGCACTTCCAATGCCCTTGACTTCCTGCCCCTTGACCGTTCCGGCAACCGCCGCTTTATCCCCGTCATGGTGTACCCGGAGCAAGCCGAGGTTCACATTTTGGAGGACGAAGCTGCTTCCAGAGCCTATATCGAGCAGATGTGGGCGGAAGCGATGGAGATTTACCGAAGCGGCAGGTTCAAGCTGGCTTTCAGCCCCGCCATGCAGCGGTATCTCAAAGAACACCAGCGGGATTTTATGCCGGAGGACACCAAAGCCGGGATGATACAGGCGTATCTTGATAAGTACACCGGGAGCATGGTCTGCTCCAAGCAGCTCTATAAGGAAGCCTTGAACCATGCCTTTGACGAGCCGAAGCAATGGGAAATCCGGGAAATCAACGAGATTATGAACCAGTGCATTGACCGCTGGCGGTACTTCCCGAACCCAAGAATGTTTTCCGAATATGGCAGACAAAAGGGCTGGGAGCGTGAAAACCCGGCAACGGACTCCGGCAACCCGTCTGAAAAAACGATGGACGGTTTTGTGGAGGTCACAGAACAGATGGAGCTTCCATTCTGAAAATGACAGCCCGTTGCACCCCCTGTTGCTATCCCGTTGCCGAGCCGGTTGCCGGGGAAAACCCCTTATTTCCGGGCTTTTCTCCCTTATAACAACCAAAACAACAGAAAAATAAAAGAAAAGTATAAATAGTAACCATCGCCAGATTGAGATTGTTTGCAAGGTCTTTTGAAGCCCGTTGCCGGACTTCGTTGCCGACACCCTCTGTCTGGCTATTTTCATGTATGGAGGATAACTGCCTATGGCGAATAATAAGATGAATATTGAAGGAAAAAATTACTCGGATGTTCCGGTGTGGCGTAGATATACGCTTACCATTGAGGAAGCAGCCAGATATTATCATATCGGCGAAGGAAAATTGAGAACGCTTATTGACACACATCCCAATGAGGATTTTTATGTGATGAACGGCAATCGTGCCCTCATTAAGCGTGAGAAATTTGAGAGGTATCTGGATCAGGCTACTGCTGTGTAAACAGAGCTGACAGATTTACCGATTTCACATGATATAACTATGCGGAGAGCTGGATTTGTGCTATGATAAGAGCGCAAGTCTGGCTCTCTTTTTTGAAAGGAGAGTTCACGATGAGTGAGAAAAGACGAGATAACCGTAATCGGATTTTGCGAGAGGGCGAGTACCAGCGTAAAGATGGGAGGTATCGGTTCCGCTATATTGATGAGGACGGAAAAGAGAAAAATGTATACAGTTGGCGTTTGGACAAGAATGATCCAATGCCAAAAGGGAAGAAGCGGGAGCCTTCTCTGCGTGAGAAAGAAAAACAGATTGAAGCGGATTTGTTTGACCGTATCGTAACCAACGGTGGCAACTATACTGTTTTGGAACTGGTAGAAAAGTATGTTTCATTGAAAACAGGAGTTCGTCACAATACGGTTGCCGGATATAAAACGGTCATCAATATGCTGAAAAAAGAGAGTTTTGGGAATCTGCGAATTGATAAGGTGCGTTTGTCAGACGCCAAGGCATGGTTGATTAAGCTCCAACAAATTGATGGGCGGGGATATAGTTCCATTCATTCTATCAGGGGAGTTCTCAGACCGGCGTTTCAGATGGCAGTAGATGATGACCTGCTTCGTAAAAATCCATTTGAATTTGAGCTTGCCTCCGTCATTGTCAATGATTCTGTTACCAGAGAAGCGATCACCCGAAAGCAGCAGAGAGATTTGTTGAAGTTTATTCAGGAAGATAAACATTTCAGCAGATACTATGATGCAATCTATATTCTTTTTCACACAGGGCTTCGTATCTCAGAGTTCTGCGGACTGACGGTTTCAGAAATCGATTTTGGAGAAATGCGTATCAAGGTAGATCATCAGTTACAGCGTACTGCACAGATGCAGTATGTAATTGAAGAACCAAAAACTGACAAAGGCATCCGCTATGTGCCGATGACGGAAGCTGTCGCAGCGTGTTTTCACAGAATCATTGCCAACCGCAAGACACCAAAAGTTGAACCGATGGTGGAAGGATATGTAGGATTTTTGTTTCTGGATAAAAACGATATGCCGATGGTTGCCCTTCACTGGGAGAAGTACATGGAGCATATTATTCAGAAATACAACAGGATTTACCGTATCCAGATGCCGAAAGTTACCCCTCATGTATGCAGGCACACCTTTTGCTCTAATATGGCAAAATCCGGGATGAATCCGAAAACCTTGCAGTATATCATGGGTCACGCAGACATCAGTGTAACCTTGAACACTTACACCCATGTGAATTTTGATGATGCAAAGGAAGAAGTATATCGGATAGCGAATAGTTAAAAAAGCCCGTTGGTAAGGACGCTTGCTTTACCAACGGATTTACCAAGATTGCAGGGAAAAACATAAGAAAATACGAGAAGATTTGAGAAGATACCTTGAAAAGAAAGGACAACTCAAAAGTCGGAAAACCCTGAAATATCAAGCGTTTGGGAAGAAATACAAGACTTAAATGGAGATATGAAAAGATGATTAAAGTACTATTTGTTTGCCACGGCAACATCTGCCGCAGTCCGATGGCGGAGTTTGTGATGAAGGATATGGCCGCTAAGGCCGGGGCAGGGGAGCGGTTCGTCATTGACTCTGCGGCGACAAGCACCGAGGAGCTCGGCAACCCGGTCTACCCACCCGCGCGGCGGGAGCTGGCGGCGCACGGCGTGTTCTGCGGACCGCACACGGCGCGGCAGATGACGCGGGCGGACTACGACAAATACGACCTGCTCATCGGGATGGACAGCGCCAACATCCGCAATATGACCCGCATCTGCGGCGGCGACCCGGCGGGCAAAATCCACCATCTGCTCGACTACACCGCCCGCCCCGGCGATGTGGCCGACCCGTGGTACACAGGTGATTTTTCGGCCACCTGGCGGGACGTTGCGGAAGGCTGCCGCGGTCTTTTGAAGGCGATCACCTCGCAAGCCATGTAAAAACATTGCATTTATGTGCGATATGTGCTATGATATTAAAGGATTATTTCCATCCAGTCAAGTTCAATCCGAAAGGAAAGAGTGTATACAATGGGAAAATACTTTGGTACTGACGGCTTCCGCGGGGAGGCCGGTGTCACTTTGACCGCCGACCATGCCTACAAGGTTGGCCGCTTCCTCGGTTGGTATTACGGTATGCTGCGCCAGCGCAACGGCGAGGCCACCACGCCGCGCATCGTCATCGGCAAAGATACCCGCCGCAGCTCCTACATGTTTGAGTACAGCCTTGTCGCAGGCCTGACGGCTTCCGGCGCGGACGCCTACCTGCTGCATGTCACCACCACGCCCAGCGTCGCTTATATTGCCCGCGTGGATGACTTTGACTGCGGCATCATGATCTCCGCCAGCCACAACCCATATTATGACAACGGCATCAAGCTCATCGACTGCTACGGCGAGAAGATGGACGAGGAAACGCTGCTGCTCGTCGAGGATTACCTCGACGGCAAGCTGCACGTCTTTGACCAGGATTGGCCCGAGCTGCCGTTTACCAGCCGTGACCATGTCGGCTGCACCGTCGACTACGTCAGCGGACGCAACCGCTACATGGGATACCTGATCTCTCTGGGTATTTACTCCTTCAAGGGGGTCAAGGTCGGCTTGGACTGCGCCAACGGTTCCAGCTGGAACATTGCCAAGAGCATTTTTGATGCTCTCGGTGCAGACACCTACGTCATCAACAACAAGCCCAACGGCCTGAACATCAACCTGAACGCCGGCTCCACCCACATTGAGGGTCTGCAGAAGTTCGTCGTCGAGAACCACCTCGACATCGGCTTTGCCTACGACGGCGACGCTGACCGCTGCCTCTGCGTGGATGAGAAGGGCAACGTCATCACCGGCGACCACATCCTGTACATTTACGGCTGCTACATGAAGGAGCGCGGCAAACTGCTGATGAACACCGTCGTCACCACCGTCATGTCCAACTTCGGTCTGTACAAGGCGTTCGACGAGCAGGGCATCGGCTACGCCAAGACTGCCGTCGGTGACAAGTATGTTTATGAGTACATGGCCAAAAACGGCTGCCGCATCGGCGGCGAGCAGAGCGGCCATATCATCTTCTCCAAGTACGCCAGCACCGGCGACGGCATCCTGACGAGCTTGAAGATGATGGAGGTCATGCTGGCCAAGAAGAAGCCGATGAGTGAGCTGGCCGCACCGCTGAAGATCTATCCGCAGGTGCTGAAGAACGTCAAGGTCACCGACAAGAAGGCCGCGCAGGATGACGCCGATGTGCAGGCCGCCGTCAAGGCCGTAGGCGAGGCTCTGGGCGACACAGGCCGCATCCTGGTCCGTGAGTCCGGCACCGAGCCGCTGGTCCGCGTCATGGTCGAGGCTCCCGAGCACGAGACCTGCGAAAAGTACGTCCAGCAGGTCGTGGACGTTATCAAGGCCAAGGGCTACGCGATTTAATTTGTTGTAAAATTTTACACCGCGCTGTGGAGAATCCGCAGCGCGGTGTTTTATTTCCCCCCCCGGCAAAAAAACGCCCGCACGTCATAAAAACATGACGTGCGGGCGTTTATTATGCCTTTACTTTAAGAGCAATCGCTCAGATTACAGCTGCGGGCCGGCAGAGACCAGAGCCTTGCCATGCTCGTTGCCTTCGTACTTGGCGAAGTTCTTGATGAAGCGGCCGGCCAGATCCAGAGCCTTGGTCTCCCACTCGGAAGCATCCTTGTAGGTGTCGCGGGGATCGAGGATGGCGGGATCGACGCCGGGCAGAGAGGTGGGAACCTCAAAGTCGAAGTGCGGGATCTTCTTGGTGGGGGCCTCGTTGATAGCGCCGCTCAGGATCGCGTCGATGATGCCGCGGGTATCCTTGATGGAGATGCGCTTGCCGGTGCCGTTCCAGCCGGTGTTAACCAGATAAGCCTTGGCGCCGGACTTCTGCATCTTCTTGACCAGCTCCTCAGCGTACTTGGTGGGATGCAGCTCCAGGAAGGCCTGGCCGAAGCAGGCAGAGAAGGTCGGGGTGGGCTCGGTGATGCCGCGCTCGGTGCCGGCCAGCTTCGCGGTGAAGCCGGACAGGAAGTAGTACTGGGTCTGCTCGGGGGTCAGGATGCTGACCGGGGGCAGAACGCCGAACGCATCAGCAGACAGGAAGATGACGTTCTTGGCAGCAGGTGCGGAGGAAATCGGGCGAACGATGTTCTGGATGTGGTTGATGGGGTAGGACACACGGGTGTTCTCGGTGACGGACTTGTCAGCGAAGTCGATCTTGCCCTCGGCGTCGACGGTAACGTTCTCCAGCAGCGCGTTGCGCTTGATGGCGTTGTAGATGTCGGGCTCGGAGTCCTTATCCAGGTTGATGACCTTAGCGTAGCAGCCGCCCTCGAAGTTAAAGACGCCGTTGTCGTCCCAGCCGTGCTCGTCGTCGCCGATCAGCAGGCGCTTCGGGTCGGTGGACAGAGTGGTCTTGCCGGTGCCGGACAGACCGAAGAAGATGGCAGTGTTCTTGCCCTCCTTATCGGTGTTGGCAGAGCAGTGCATGGAGGCCATGCCCTTCAGCGGCAGGAAGTAGTTCATCATGGAGAACATGCCCTTCTTCATCTCGCCGCCGTACCAGGTGTTGATGATGACCTGCTCCTTGCTGGTGATGTTGAAGGCAACGCAGGTCTCGCTGTTCAGGCCCAGCTCCTTGTAGTTCTCAACCTTAGCCTTGGAGGCGTTGTAAACAACGAAGTCAGGCTCAAAATTGGCCAGCTCCTCAGCGGTGGGCTTGATAAACATGTTGGTGACAAAGTGTGCCTGCCAGGCCACCTCCACGATGAAACGGATAGCCATGCGGGTGTCCTTGTTGGCGCCGCAGAAGGCATCGACGACGAACAGGCGCTTGTTGCACAGCTCCTTCTTGGCGATGTCCTTCACGACAGACCAGGTCTGCTCGGTCATGGGGTGGTTGTCGTTCTTGTACTCGTCGCTGGTCCACCAAACGGTGTCCTTGGAGTTCTCGTCCACGACGATGTACTTGTCCTTGGGGGAACGGCCAGTGTAAACGCCGGTCATGACATTGACAGCGCCCAGCTCGGTGACCTGGCCCTTCTCATAGCCGGTCAGCTCGGGTTTGGTCTCCTCCTCGAACAGCATCTCATAAGAGGGGTTATGCACGATCTCGGTCGCGCCGGTAATGCCATACTTAGTCAAATCCAGATTTGCCATGTTTACATATACCTCTTTCTCTATACTTTTGGCTGAATGGGGGACAAGGGGACTAAGTCAGCCTCCTAGTGCCCCATCCTGACATTTATTATACAAAGGTTTCGGCATAAAAGCAAGTTCAAATTCTTTCAAAGATTGTGACATTATTGTAAAATAGTTTGAATTTTACATATTGTATCCCCGCAGGGGCGGATTCTATATCCGCCCCTGCCGTTCCGCATACCGCGCGGCCTGCGGGCGCATATAGAATGCGCCCCTGCGTTGCAGGTGTACCAGCAAAAAAGGACGCGCCCTCCGGCACGTCCCTTCTCAATATCATTTACGCATCCGAGCGCGAATACGCATTCTTCATGCCGCTGCTCAGCTCAAACAGGACCTTATTCAGGGCGTCCGTCGTCTCGGCCTTGACCATGGCGGCCAACTCCTCGTTGGCCTTGGTGCGCAGGGCGGCACGGGCGGCAGGGTCGGCCTCGCCACGCTGGGCATCGTCATAGGTGTTGATGATGCCGTTGGCTTTGCTGCCGACGCTCAGCGTGTAGCGCTCGATGTGGAACACCGATTTTGCGTAGGACGCATCAGCCATGGCGGCCAGCAGACGGCTGGCCCAGTAGAAGTTGTCGGTGGAGACATCGCCCGTCGTGTTGGACAGGTACTCCGGCGTCGTGTCCACGTTGGCGTAGAAGGGCACCATCGTGTTGAAGGCGTTGGACGCAAAGGCCAGCCACTCCACGGCGCGGAAGTCCTCCGGTACGTCGGGGCGCATTTGCAGCAGTGCCATAAAGTCGTTGCGGTTCACGCCGATGGGACGGTAGATGCCCCTCTCGGAAGCCGTGGCCGCATAGGGGTCATACGGCGTGCCCTGATAATGGCTCGACAGTACGTACTTTACGTCCTCGGGCGTGATCTTTTTCTCGGGCACCATGCACCAGGGCAGATCGTCGGAGCGCGGCGTAAAGTCGGCGTCCGGGCCGTCCCAGGCGAACGTATTGGGGTTGAAATAACGCAGCATGTACCAGCCGCGGGGCGTGTTGTAGACATGGTCGGCATCGTCGTGGCTGCCGAAGGCGTCGCGCGGATTCAGCGCACCGTCCAGGGACAGGTCAAGATGGTACTTGTCGATAAAGGCGCGCAGGTCGGCGGAGCACATGAAATCCTTCTGCTCGCCCAGCGCGTCGTCCAGGTCGAGCGTGTCAAGGCCGAGCTGGTTCGGCATGACCACATAGACGTCATCGGGCACGCGGCGGGCCATCCAGTGGTGGCCGCCGATGGTCTCGAGCCACCAGACCTCGTCCACATCCTGGAACGCGATGCCGTTCATCTCGTAGGTGCCGTACTGCTCCAGCAGACTGCCAAGGCGCCGGACGCCCTCGCGCGCGGAGCGGACATAGGGCAGGACCAGATAGACAATGTCCTCCTCGCCGATGCCGCCCTTGACGAGCGGGTCAGCGCCCAGCACGCGCGGGTTGGAGGTAATAGTCTCGGTAGCCGTCATGCCGACGTTGGCCGCGTTGACGCCGCTGGCCGCCCACAGGCCCTTGCCCTCAACAGCGTTGGGTACCGCGGTGATGCGCAGGCCGCTGCCGGGCAGGGGGATCTCGACGCCTGAAATGACGGATTTATAGACCGCGGGGTAGTCCTGCGGCTGAAAAACGGTAAACTTTTTGGCAGTGAAATGGCCGGAGCCGGAATCGTCGTTGCGGGCGATCATCGTGGACCCGTCGTAGGACGCATTTTTGCCGACCAGAATGGTGGTGCAAGCCATGGTAAACATCTCCTTATCTCTCTTGGCCCTCTCTGCGAGGGGGCTCCGCCCGCAGGCGGTGGGGGAGAGAACCTTGCCATTGTCCGAAATATTCCGGATAGCCGCAAGGTTCTCTCCCTCCGGCCCTGCGGGGCCACCTCCCTCGCAGAGGGAGGCAAGTATGGCATCCTTTACATTATAAACTCATTTTTTTAAATTTCAACCGTCACATTTCCTGCGCCACGCCCTGCGCAATCACACCGCTCTGGTAGGCTTCGACCAGGGCTGTCAGGTCACGGATCAGCGCCTGCTTGCGCCCGCCCTCGTCGGTGTCGCGCACCAGAATGCGCTGGGGCGCAGTATAGATATACTCGCTCTTGCTGGTAATGTCCTCGTCCTCGTGGATGGCCTTGTCCACGCTTTCAAACGGCTGGTGGGTGCGCAAGATCAACCCGCGGGAGTTATAGACCAGTGTGTAGCCGGCTATGCCAGTGCGCCGGTGGTAGGCACGGCAGAAGCCGCCGTCAATAATGATGAGCCGTCCGCCGCCCTTGATGGGGCTTTCTCCCTCGATGGCGCGGACCGGGACATGGCCGTTCACGATGTGGCTGCCCTCGCCGGACAGGCCAAATTCGCGCAAAATATGCTCGGCGGTGCGCGGGTCGGCAATGTGCCTGTAGTAGGGGTCCTTGATCTCCACCTGGGCCGCCGGGTCGGCAATATAGAGCCGCTCAAACGTTGTCATGGCGCTGCGACCAAACAGCGGCGATTTTGCCCCGCACCACAGGTACCACAAAAAGTCCTGTCCGGCCAGCCGTGCCGGGCTGCCCACGGGCGCGCTGTAGCCCTGGCGGGCGCGGCGGTCACAGTAGTCGAACAGCTGCTTGCCGCTGCGGGCGGTGCCCTCAAACCGAATGGCCGCAAACGCGCCGTCCTCGGTCATCGGCACTGCGCCGTGGTAGAGCAGATTGCCGTTGCACATTTTATAAAACGCGCCGTTGGCGTACAAAAATTGCACATGGCGCTGCAGGCGCTCGCTCTCGGCAAAGCTGCGCACCAGCTCGGCGGCGATCTTTTCCTCGTCGGCAGTCAGCGCGGCAGGGTTGGCCGGGTCAACGGTGGGAAAGTCGCAGTCCAGCAGGGGATAGGTCGTGCCGAAATAGTCCACCGTGCCCGCGGCAAAGTCAATGTGGTTCAAAAAGTCGCGGCCCTGCAAATCAAAATCCGGGTTGCGGGCAATGACCTGTGCCTCCAGCTTGAGCATCATAACGGTCACGGCCTTGTGCATCCGCGCGGCGGCGGTCAGGTCGCCTGCCGCTGTGCGCAGGTCGGCGTGGGGCAGCCAGCGCGAAACATCGGAATCCGCGTAAGTATGCTGAGCAAAGCGCTCCAAGCGGCGCAGGCTGATGCCGTAGCCGCCCTCCAGCGTGTCCAGATTGTTGTAGGCCAGCGTTGTTTTCAGCACGGTCATAATGCAGAGCGGGCTGCCCGCTGCCGCGCCCATCCAGACCACGTCGTGGTTGCCCCACTGGATGTCTACCTGATGATGCGCCATCAGACTGTCCAGAATGCGGTCCGGGCGCGGGCCGCGGTCAAACAGGTCGCCCACAATGTGCAGACGGTCCACAGCCAGCCGCTTGATGACCTCGCAGAAGCGGATAATATAGGCGTCGGCGCGGTCATAGCGGATGATGCTCTCAATGATCTCACCGTAATACTGGTCCTTGTCGTGGTCCTCAAAGTGGGCGTGAAGCAGCTCGTCGAGGATGTAGCCGCAGTTCTGCGGCAGACAGTGGCGCACATGGTCGCGGGTATGCTTGCTGGACACGAACCGGCACAGGTCGATGAGCCGCAGCAGCGTCATGCGATACCAGGCGTGCAGGTCTTTCTGGCGGGCTTTCAGCTCGGGCAGCTTCTGATTGGGATAATAGATGAGCGTCGCCAGCTCGGCACGCTCCTCGGCGGGGACACCGTTGCCAAGCACCGTGTCGATTTTTTCACGGATGACGCCCGATGCGCTGTTTAATATATGTACGAACGCTTCGTGCTCGCCGTGCAGGTCACTCATGAAGTGCTCGGTGCCCTTGGGCAGACGGAGCAGGGCCTCAATGCGGATGATCTCGCTGGCCGCGGCGGCCACGGTCTGGTATTTCTGAGACAGCAGGCGCAGATAGCGCAGATGCTCATCGGAATATTGCACGGGCAGGACCTCCCTGTACTTTTCTTACGGCAATACCGCATAATTCCCGCCTTACGGCTTAAGCACCGCTCCGGCGGCTGCGGCACGGCATCTGCGTTGCCAAAATGCTCGATAAGACATCCAGTATTATCTGCGCTTTTGGCTTAGCAGCTGCCGCACCTCGCTCGCCGTATCGGCACTTAGAATTATGCGGTATTGCCTTACATCTACATGGAATTATAGCACACCTTGCGGCAAAACAAAAGGCCGCAGCCCGGAATTTTGGGCTGCGGCCTGATGAGTTTTAGGGCAGGGACTCTGTAGGGGCGGATTCTATATCCGCCCGTGGACGTTTACCCTGCGTTCATCTTTTTTCACAACGGGATGCTGCCAAGTGGGCGCATATAGAATGCGCCCCTACGGTGCAGCATGGCTGCACATTTTTTTGCAATCACTCGATCTCGATCAGCGTCTGCTTCGGCTCGAGCTTCTTGGCCTCGGCCTTGGGCAGATGCAGGGTCAGGATGCCGTTCTCAAACTTAGCGCTGATGTCCTTGGGCTCCAGTTCCTTGCCGACATAGAAGCTGCGTGCGCAGCTGCCGGTGGCACGCTCCTGGCGGATATAGCGGCCCTCGTTGTCCTTGTCATCCAGCTCCTCATTGCGCTGGGCGCTGATGGTCAGATAGCCGTTGTCCAGATCCAGCTTGACATCCTCTTTCTTGAAGCCGGGCAGATCAACGAACACATCGTAGCTGTCCTTGTTCTCGCGGACGTCGGTTTTCATCACATTGGCGGCACGTTTGCCAAACATACTGCGGGGCGCAGCGGCCTTCATGGCGCGGTCAAAATCGTGCTCCCAATCGTTGCTGAACAGATCATCCATCAAAGCCTCATTGAACATATACGGAACCATCATCATAAGTCATTCCTCCAATTTTCATCGGCCGCCCGTTTTGTTTGTGAGCGGTTGACTTTTGATACACATTGTTGCGTTCCCTTTGGGGATTCGGTTCTTCCGTTCCTCTTTCCCTTGGAACGCCTCTATAATAGCACCGAATATTAGCACTGTCAAGAGGAGAGTGCTAATGTTTACATGTTATGCAATGTTTGTTCACAAAATATGTAATAAGTTTGAAAATAGATCGTAGGAACGTTGTAATCAGAGCTTACCTGTAGGGGCCGGGCATACCCGGGGCAGCCTTTGCTTTCTAACGCCTGCTCACGGGGGGAGAAGGCTTCTCATCTTTACATTATGTCGTATTCAATCGGCGTCTCAAACAGCCGTGCCGCCTTCTCCCGGTCATCGGTCTGGCCCAGCGCCCACATCAGCTTGACGGCAACAGCCTCGGGGGTCATGTCGCGGGCCTCCAGGACGCCGGGCAGCTCACCGACGGCGCGGCCCACCTCGTAGACGGCCAGGTCACACCCCTCATGCGGGACCTGCGTGGTAAACACCGCCAGCCGCCCGCTCTCACACCAGCGGCGCAGGGCGGCGAACATCTCGCCGTGCTCCCCGCCCGGCAGGCCGCCGACGCCGAAGCTCTCCAGCACCAGTGCGCGGTAGTGCGGGACCAGCAGCGGGATGATGTCCGCCCGCATGCCCGGCACAAGCCGCAGCACAAAAACGGCGGGCTCAAGCCTTTCATAGAACCGCACGGGCGGCTGGTCCGCGGGGCGGCGCAGAAACGTCACCAGCCGCGTATCGCGGAACACCGCGGTCTCGGGGTAGTCGATGCTGGAAAACGCATTGAAGCTGCGCGTCCGCGTCTTGCGCGCGCGTGTGCCCAGAATGACCTTGTTGTCAAACACCAGCTGCACGCCCCATGCGCCGTCGCTGACCGCGTAGACGAACGCGCGGTAGAGGTTGTTGCGCGCGTCGGTATCGCGGTTGTAGATGGACTTCTGGCTGCCGGTCAGCACAACGGGCTTCGCGCTGTTCTGCACCATGTAGCTGAGCGCCGCGGCGGTGTAGGCCATCGTGTCTGTGCCGTGGGCGATGACAAAACCGTCGCAGGCATCATAATTTTCTTTGATGCAGCGCACGATGCTCTGCCACTGCGCGGGGCCGACGTTCGTCGAATCCAGGTTGAACACCTGCACAGCGCTGACCTCGCACAGGTCAGCCAGCTCTGGCACGCAGGCCAGCAGCTCCTCCGACGTGATGGCCGGGGCCAGCCCGCCCGCCGCCGTAGGGCGGCTTGCAATCGTCCCGCCTGTAGCGAGAAGCAGAATTTTTTTCATCAAAGTACCTCACTTCCTTGGCCCCCTCTGCGAGGGGGCTCCGCCCGCAGGCGGTGGGGGAGAGAGCTTCGCGGTTATCCGAAATATTTCGGGTCATGGCAAAGTTCTCTCCCTCCGGCCCTACGGGCCACCGCTCCCCTTCTGGCGCAAGCGCCACCTCCCCCGTATCGGGGGAGTCTGTCTCGCAGAGGGAGGCAAGAGCTTTTCACTCCGCCCACATCAGATGCCGCTCCGCGACGACCTGGGCGTCCAGTGTGCGCGGACCTGCCGTAAAGCGCACGGTCACGCGGCGGCCCGCAACGCTTTCCACGGTGCCGGGGCCAAAGACGGCATGACGCACATGGGCACCGACGGCGGTGATGCTGTCCACATCCACAGGCGGCAGCGGGGCGCGTGCCGCGGGCGGGGGTGTGCGGCGGCCCGCGGGCTCGGCGTCGCGGCGTGTACGGTGGCCGGGCAGACCGGACAGCACCTCATCCACAAAGGCCGAGCGCTCCGCCGCGCAGTCAAACAGTACCAGCTGCTGCCGCGCGCGGGTCATGGCCACGTAAAACAGCCGTCGGTCCTCCTCATACTGCTGTGTCTCACCGGGCGTGCGGCAGCACAGCTCCGGCTTGGCGGGCAGAATGCCGTCCAGCACATCCAACAAAATGACCCGGTCATATTCCAGCCCCTTGGCCGAGTGGATCGTCGAAAGCAAAAACCTGCACCCGGGCGGATTCTCATGGTTTTGTATGATGCTGCGCAGCTTTTCCAGCCGACGCAGCAGGTGCCGCGGCGTCGGCTCCTGTGCGCCGAGCATTTCCAGCACGGCCAGCTTCGTGCGGTCCATGCCGTTTTTGTCCAGATATTTGCCGTAGCCCAGCTGGTCGGCCAGGAACCGCACCGCATCGTCCGCGGCCATTTTGGGCAGACGCGCCAGACCGTCCGCCACGTCAGCCATGGCGGCGCGGGTGCGCGGACGGATGCTGTCCTCATTCAGCAGGGCCGTCCAGCAGCCCTGCCCGTACTGCCGCGCCTGATTGCAGGCAAACAGCGCCTGTGCGCGGGTGACGGGCACCCCGAATTTGTAGTAGCAGTGCAGAAAAGTTTCCCCATCCGCGGGGTGTGCGGCCAGCGTGAAAATATCGGTCACATCGCGGACGATCTTGTTGGTAAAAAAGGTCTGGTCCATTGCCTTGCAGGCGTAGGGGATGCCCCGCCGCTCGCACAGGTCGATGATGGGCAGTGCGCTCTCGTGGTTGCGGAACAGCACCGCTGTCCCGGTATCGCAGTGCTGCGCCGTCTCAAACAAGAATGGCAGCTGGTCGGCGCGGCGCGGCACGGTGACGATCTGCAGCGGTGCGCCGGGGCCCTGCGTCGGTGCGATGGTCTTGGGGCGGCGATAGCGGTTGCGCGCCACAAAGCGGTTGGCAGCCTCCAGAATCGGCTCTGTGGAGCGATAGTTCTGCTCCATAAGCAAAATCTGTGCGCCGGGATAGGTCTTTTCAAAGTCCATCAGCGCCTGGGGGTAGGCGGCGCGGAAGCCGTAAATGCTCTGGTCCTCGTCGCCGACCATAAAGATATTGCCGCTTTCCTGCGCCAGCACGCGGATAATTTCATGCTGTACCTTGGACGTATCCTGCGACTCATCGACGCAGAAATACTTGTACCGTTTGCGGAACGCCGCCGCAACCGCGGGCGCACCGCGCAGGATTTGCAGCGCAAAGCAGAGCTGGTCGTCGTAGTCCATTTTGTGCGCGGCCTTCAGCGCCTTCTGGTAGCCGCGGTACAGGTCTGGCAGATTCTCAATGTCGGTTTCCAGTTCGTCCAATTCCGCGTCGGTCAGGCACATATTTTTAATGTAGGTGATGGCCGTGCGCAGATCCTTGACCGTGCTCTCGGCGGGGTACTCGTGGTTTGTGTCCTGCCATAGCCGCATGAGCAGCGGCGTGGTCTCGCTCTCATTGCGGATGAGCTCCGGCGGGGTACGGCCATACATGCGGCTGTACAGCGCGATGATGCGCGCCGCCACACCGTTGATAGTGCGGAACTCCAGCCGTGCGGCCAATTCGCCGCCGAACCGCGCCGCGAACCGGGCGCGCATCTCCTGCGTGGCGGCGACGGTGTAGGTCATTGTCAGGATGGCTTCCGGCGCAATGCCGCAGACCTCGGTCATATAGCCCAGCCGGGTGATGAGCACGGTGGTTTTGCCGCTGCCCGGCACCGCCAGCAGCAGCACCGGGCCGTTGACCGCCTCCACCGCCGCGCGCTGTTGGTCGTTCAGGGCCGCCAGATGGGCCGTTTCAAATATAGCCTTGTCCATGGCAGCTCCTTTCGTGCAGTATAAATTGCCGCGCAGCAGGGGCCGCACATGTGCGGCCCGCAGCTTCACGGGGGACGCCCGCCTATAGGCAGGCCGCGGGCCGGGCATGCCCGGCCCCTACAGTGTTTCCCTATTGTACCATACATCCCGCACAAAAGCAAAGCTCCCCGCCGGATAGCTGGGTGTACGTAAGACAGTATTGCGCTAAGATTGACGAAGCGGCACGAAACCGCATGGAGCTGATCGTGCGGTCACTGGCAGAGCAAAACGGTGTGACCGAGCAACTGAAAGCCGAAAACCAAATGGAATGGGTTCGTCAGATGAACGCTTGCAAGGCACAGGCAGAGGAAGTTGTGAAAGCGGAATTGATTTATGATTGAGCGAGGAAGTCCGGACAGAAAACTGTTCGGACTTTCCTCATTTAGTCCAAAGCTGCGGTAGAATTGTTCACAGGTTTTATGGTATAATTTGAATACAATAATTGTGCAATAAATCGGGATTTGTGAGGGTAATTGTGATAAAGTTTTTGAATGATATCAGGAATGCAGAAAAACCAATATCTAATAATAGAAAAATTATAAATACTATAGCTGTATTGTTCCTTGGAATAGCTTTGGGGACTTTTTCAAAATTTTTGGATTTTCGTCAAGCTGAACTTCCCAGTGTGCTTATGGCAATAGATGGAGCATTAGATGTTCATAATTTCCTTGGACGTTTTGCAATCTGGGTATTGATTGCACTGTGTATTTCTATTTATAGCAATTCTGCAATAAGAGCAAGCATTAATGTTTTTGCATTCTTTATTGGTATGGTTGCAAGTTACTATTTGTATTCAAACTATATTGCAGGATTTTTTCCAAGAAGTTATGCGGTGATTTGGTTTGGATTTACAGCTGTTTCTCCATTATTGTCTTTTGCCTGCTGGTATGCAAGGGGGAAAAGCAAACTGGCACTTATACTATCGGCGCTGATTTTGGCAGTATTGTTCAATATGTGCTTTGTATATGGATGCTGGTATTTTAATGCAAAATCTGTTTTGGAAGTGATAGTCTTTATTATTGGACTTATTGTTTTGAGGAGAGACACATTGAGGAGTTCTGCGCTAATGGGAACGATTAGTATAGTTCTTGCAGTTTTACTTGATATGGTTATTCCATTTCATTTTGGATAAACAACTTCCAATTTGGCGAACTGATAAAAGCCCTTTAGGAACTAAAGGGCGCACTTCTATACTCTCTATCGAGAGTAGTGCGTCCTGCGGAGCTTCATTCCCGGTCAGCAGAAGAAAACTGCCCGACTGAGAATGTTTCGTCACTTCGTTCCGTCAAGGTGGCTACACCCCCTTGCGACGCTTGTGCGTCTATCCCTTGTGGACTTGCCGTCCGCAAACGGTTTTGACAAACCGTTTGCCGCCAGCAAGTTTGAAGATTAGACATAAACAAATCCTCCGCATGCTCTAAGCCATACGGAGGATTAACTGTTTTACGGACACCCGTCTATCAGCGGGGAGCTTTACTGTTACACACGGTTCAGCGCAATATCATTGACGACCTCACCGGCGCAGATCAGACCGGCGACGGCGGGGACGTAGGCGTTGCTGCCGGGAACCTGGCGGTCCAGGTTCGTCAGGCAGACCTTGTCATCGTCGATCAGGTCCAGCGTGCCGATGTCTGTCAACCTTGCAAAGTGTAAAAACCTGCAGCGTTTCAGCCCGCGTATTTTGTCACCCCCAAGTCTTGGATAAACGCGCACACTGTGGTACAATATGTAAGAAAGAGCAAACTCCCCATAACCAAAGGACGTCACCATGAAACAAGGCAATTTGAATATACGCTGCACCGAAGATTACGCGGTGCTGTACTGGGATAAACCCGCCGCCGCGCCCAGCGGGGCGGAATACACGGTCTCCCTGAACGGCGAGGCCATTGGCCGCACAGACCGCACCCATTTTACGATAGAGGGGCTGAGCTACGGCAGCGCCTTCCGGGTGGACGTGGTCAGCGGCAGCTACTGCATCGGCTCGGCCACGCTGCAGTTCGGCAGGGAAAAACGCCGCATCGACATTACCGCCGCGCCCTACTTCTGCAAGGGCGACGGCCATATCCTGAACACCGACAATTTACAGCGGGCCATCAACGACTGCGGCGCGGACGATATTCTGTACGTGCCGGCGGGCGATTTCCTGACCGGCGCACTGCGGCTGCACAGCGATCTGGAAATTTATCTGGCCAAGGGCGCGGTCCTGCAGGGCACAACGAACATTCACGACTATTCGCCCCGCATCCCCAGCCGGTTTGAGGGCACCGAGATGCGCTGCTACTCAAGCCTTTTGAACGCGGGCGACATGAACCACAAGACCGGCCCGAACTGCCGCAATATCATCATCCGCGGCAGGGGCACGATCTGCGGCGGCGGGCAGGAGCTGGCCCGCAAGATCATTGAGGACGAGCGCGCCCGCATCAAGAGCTTTCTGGACGACAACCGGGAGCTCGTCGAAAGCTGCGAGAACAGCGACACGATCCCGGGCCGCGTCCGCCCGCGGCTTATCAATTTAAGCAACTGTGAGAACGTCTGGATCAGCGGTATCACGCTGAAAAACGGCCCGTCCTGGAACGTCCACATGATCTACTGCGACGACATCCAGACCGACCACTGCACCTTTGTGTCCGAGGGCGTCTGGAACGGCGACGGCTGGGACCCGGACTCCTCAACGAACTGCACGCTGTTTGCGTCGGAGTTCTTCACGGGGGACGACGCTGTCGCCATCAAGAGCGGCAAGAACCCCGAGGGCAACGAAATCAACCGTCCCTGCGCGCATATCCGGGTGTTTGACTGCCACAGCGACTGCGGCCACGGCATCTGCATCGGCAGCGAGATGAGCGGCGGCGTGGAGGACGTGCAGATCTGGGACTGCGATCTGGCAAACTCGCTGTCCGGCATCGAGATCAAGGCCACGCCCAAGCGCGGCGGCTATGTGCGCGGCGTGACCGTGCGGGACTGCATTACGCCCCGCGTCATGCTGCACAGCGTACCGTACAATGACGACGGTGTGCCCGCCGGTGCCCCGCCAAAGCTCGAGCACTGCTTCTTTGAGCGGCTGACCCTGACCGCCGAGGTGCTGGACCATGACCGCAGCCGACACGATGCCGCCCCGATTGAGATCGCGGGCTTTGACAAGCCGGGCTATGAGGTCGAGGACATTGTCTTTAAGGATATTACCATCACCAAGCCGTCCGTCGCCCTGCCGCTGGGGCTGTGCAGGGGTGTGACGCTGAGCAATCTTGCGTGTGTGAAGGAATAAGCCTAAAGCCTCCCTTTGACAAGGGAGGCCCTTCTCCCCACTTTATGAACAAATCTTAAAACTTCCTTACACCCTCTTGCACCGCGGTGCAGGAGGGTGTATTATTATCATGCTTTAATAATTAACACAAGCCAACTATTAACAGGAGGTGTTCACCAATGGGCACTGAAGCCCCTTATCTGAGCGGGGTGTTCCGCTTTGTGGCGCGGCTGCACACACTGTCCAGGCGCGGGATGCGCATGGCACTGGCCGGGCAGCCCAAATGCCGCTATGGCATGCTGCAAAGTCTGTACAATCTCATTGAGCAGCACGGCTGCGACGGCGCGATCTATGTCTCGGACATTGCGCGGCAGATGCACCAGCCTATGCCGGCGATTTCCCGCGGGCTGCGTCAGATGGAGCAGGACGGCCACATCGTCCGCGAGACAGACCCCAAGGACCGCCGCAAGACGCTGGTGCGCATCACCCCGGCAGGGGAGCGCGCCCGCAAAGCCAATGAGCAGGCCATGAACGACTACTTTGCCCGCATCATGGCGCGGCTGACCCCGGAGCAGCTGGCGCAGGCCAACGCCGTAAAGGACGCTCTGCTCGCCGCCATCGAGGCCGAGAACGCCGCTATGAAAACCGATTTGAAAGGAGAACCCCCGCATGACGAAAATTTTTAAACAGCTGGGGCGGCACTGGGCGGCCTGCCTGGCCGTCGTTGCGCTGCTCATCGTGCAGGCATACTGCGATTTAAGCCTGCCCGACTACACAAGCAAAATTGTGGACACCGGCATCCAGCAGGGCGGCATTGAAAGCCCCGTGCCCGACACCGTCCGCAGCACAACGCTGCAGGCGCTCGAGCTGCTCATGTCCGAGGACGACGCCGCACTGGCGGACGAAGCCTACTCCGACCCCGACGCGGACGGTGTGCGCACACTGAACCCGGACGCGGACACCGCCGCGCTGGAAAATGCGTTCACAACGCCGGACGTTGTGCTGTACATGGCCGCGGCGAAGAATGCCGCCACTGCCGCCGGTACCACCGACACCGTGGTCCCCACGGCCTATGACCTCGATGCCGTCGCCACGCAGCTGGCCGCCGCGTCCCAGGCCCCCGGCGCACGGGAAATGCTGCAGAGCCAGCTGACGGACGGTCTCGCCCAGCTGGACGAGACCGTCGCCGACAGCCTGTCCAGCCAGGCCATGCTGCTCGTCGCGCTGGAATATGACGCTCAGGGCATTGCCCATGACGTGCAAATGTCCTATCTGCTGCGCACGGGCGGCCAGATGCTGGCTTTAACGCTGCTCATGGTCGCCGTGGCCGTCGCCGTAGGCTTTATCGCGTCCCGCGTCTCCGCCGCCATTGGCCGTGACCTGCGCCGCGACGTGTTCAGGACCGTCGTCGGCTACTCCAACGCCGAAATCGAAAAATTTTCTACTGCTTCGCTGATTACCCGCACCACGAACGACATCCAGCAGGTGCAGTTCGTCTGTGTGATCCTGCTGCGCATGGTAGCCTACGCGCCCATTTTGGGCATTGGCGGCATTATGCACGTTGCCAGCGGCAACACGGGGCTGGAATGGATCATCTTTGTGGCCGTGGCTGCACTGCTGGCGCTCATCGCCGTTTTGATGAACGTAGCCATGCCGAAATTCAAGCAGATGCAAGTCCTGGTGGACCGGCTGAACCTTGTCAGCCGCGAAATCCTGACCGGCATTATGCCCATCCGCGCGTTCAGCCGCGAGGAATTTGAGGAAAAGCGCTTTGACAGGGCCAACACCGACCTGATGAAGACCCAGCTGTTCACCAACCGCACGATGGTCGCCATGATGCCGTTTATGACGCTCATCATGAACGGCACGAGCCTGCTCATCGTCTGGTTCGGCGGCAAGGCGATGGATCTGGGCAGCATGCAGGTGGGTGAGATGATCGCGTTCATCACCTACACGATGCAGATCGTCATGTCGTTCCTCATGCTCTCGATGGTCGCCGTCATGCTGCCCCGCGCCGGTGTGGCTGCGGACCGCATTGACGAGGTCATCAAGACCCCCTCGACCATCCATGACCCCGCTGCGCCCAAGGCACTGCCCTCGGACGGCACCCACGGCGTTGTGGCGTTCCATGATGTCAGCTTCCGCTATCCCGGCTCCGACGAGGACGCACTCGAGCACATCAGCTTCACGGCCAGACCCGGCGAGACAACGGCCATCATCGGCTCCACGGGCTGCGGCAAATCTACGCTGCTCAACCTGATCCCGCGCTTCTACGATGTGACCGAGGGCAGCGTGACGATTGACGGCGTTGACGTGCGCGACATGACCCAGGCACAGCTGCACGACGAGCTGGGCTATGTACCACAGAAGGGCGTGCTGTTCAGCGGCACGATTACATCCAACCTGAAGTTCGGCGGCGACCACATCACCGACGCCGACGCAGAGCAGGCCGCCGAGATCGCCCAGGCCACGGAGTTCATCTCCGCTAAGCCCGAGGGCTTCGACAGCCCGATTGCCCAGGGCGGCAGCAACGTCTCCGGTGGGCAGAAGCAGCGCCTTTCGATTGCCCGCGCCATTGCCAAGCACCCGCAGATCTATCTGTTTGACGACAGCTTCTCGGCGCTGGACTACAAGACCGACGTGGCGCTGCGCCGTGCGCTGAAGGCTAAAACCGACAACGCCACGGTCATTATTGTGGCGCAGCGCATCTCCACCGTGCTGCACGCGAACCAGATCCTGGTGCTGGATGAGGGCCGCATCGTCGGCAAGGGCACCCATGCCCAGCTGATGGAAAGCTGCCCCGCGTATCAGGAAATTGCGCGCAGCCAGCTGAGCCAGAAGGAACTGAATTTGCAGAAGGAGGGTGAGTGATATGCCAAGACACGGACGCATGACGACGGAGCGCGCCAAGGACTTCAAGGGCACGCTGCGCCAGCTGCTGGCCGCCATGAGCAAGTATAAGCTGTCGCTGGTCGTCGTCATTGTTTTTGCTGTTCTGTCAACCATTTTCAACATTGCAGGGCCGAAGATCCTGGCCAAGGCCACCACGGCGCTGGCCACCGGCTGGATCGCCAAGCTGCGCGGCGTGGGCGGCATCGACTTTGCCTACATCGGCAAGGTACTGCTGTTCCTGCTGGGCATGTACCTGCTGTCCGCGGCGTTCAGCTTCATTCAGGGCTGGCTCATGTCCGGCCTGTCGCAGAAGGTCTGCTACGACTTCCGCGACCGGATCAGTAAAAAGATCAACCGCCTGCCGCTGGCCTACTTTGAAAAGCGCACCGTCGGCGAGGTGCTGTCCCGCATTACAAACGACGTGGATACGCTGGGCCAGAGCCTGAACCAGAGCGTGACCCAGCTGATCACCAGCGTTGCAACGATGGTCGGCGTGCTCATCATGATGCTGTCCATCAGCCCTAAAATGACGCTGATCGCCCTGCTGATCCTGCCGGTCTCGCTGGCGCTGGTGCTGGTGGTCGTCAAGTTCAGCCAGAAGTATTTCAAGGCGCAGCAGGCGACACTGGGCGTTGTCAACGGTCAGGTCGAGGAGGTCTACTCCGGCCACAACGTCATCAAGGCGTTCAACCGCGAGGCCGCCGTGCTGGACGACTTCAACGACGCGAACGATAAGCTGTACGAATCCGCGTGGAAATCGCAGTTTTTGTCCGGCCTGATGCAGCCCATCATGAACTTTGTGGGCAACCTGGGCTATGTGGCCGTCGCCATCGTCGGCAGCATTTTTGCCGCAGCGGGCGCCATCACCATCGGCGATATTCAGGCATTCATCCAGTACGTCAAGAACTTCACCCAGCCCATCCAGCAGCTGGCGCAGGTGTCCAACATGCTGCAAAGCATGACCGCCGCCGCCGAGCGCGTCTTTGAATTTTTGAACGAGCCTGAGGAGGACCAGCTGGCCGACCCCGCCCGCCGCGCCGACCCCGCCTGCATCGACGGTCAGGTCACGTTTGACCATGTAAAGTTCGGCTACACGCCGGAAAAGACCGTTATCCACAATTTCAGCTGCAATGTCAAGCCCGGCCAGAAGGTCGCCATCGTCGGCCCCACCGGCGCGGGCAAGACCACAATGGTCAAGCTGCTCATGCGGTTCTACGATGTGGATTCCGGCGAAATTTTGCTGAACGGCCACAACGTCAGGGACTTTGACCGCAGCGACCTGCGCGAGGGTTTCGGCATGGTGCTGCAGGATACCTGGCTGTTCAAGGGCACGATCATGGAGAACATCCGCTATGGCCGTCTGGATGCCACGGACGAGGAGGTCATTGCCGCCGCGAAGGCTGCAAACGCCGACCACTTTATCCGCACGCTGCCCGGCGGCTACCAGATGGAGCTGAACGAGGACGCCTCCAACGTCAGCCAAGGCCAGAAGCAGCTTTTGACGATTGCCCGCACGATTTTGGCGGACAACCGCATCCTGATCCTCGATGAGGCGACATCGAGCGTTGACACCCGCACCGAGCAGCGCATCCAGACTGCTATGGACCGCCTGATGCAGGGCCGCACGAGCTTCGTCATCGCGCACCGCCTGTCCACCATCCGCGATGCCGATTTGATCCTGGTCATGCGCGAGGGCGACATTGTCGAGCAGGGCACCCACGACGAGCTGATCGAAGCCGGCGGGTTCTATGCCGATTTGTACAACAGTCAGTTTGAGGATGTGACGGCTTGACAAATTGACGCAGGTTGGTTTTATCGCAAGTCAAGAAATTAGCGCAACATTCAAACAGCATATTTGCGATATGCAATTCAACGTTGTTGCTGTTGCATTAAAAAGTTGAATTGCTATAGTTGTAAACAAAGGCGGAACTCTTGCCAAACGGGTTCTGCCTTTTTATAATGGAAATAGAAAACGGCCCCGCAGCGGGGCCGGGAAAGAAGGAACATTTATGAAACTGCCGGAAAAGAAACAGCGCTGGGTCCTGCATGAGGACACTCTGCCGCAGCCCGCAGGCGCGGGCGTCACCCGCCGGGTGCTGGCCTATACAGACGGCCTGATGTGCGTGGAGAACACCTTTGAAAAGGGCGCGGTCGGCGCACTGCACCACCACCCCCACACCCAGATCACCTATGTGGTCTCCGGTGCCTTCGAGTTCACGGTGGACGGCGTGACCCGTACCGTCCACAAGGGCGACACCATCCTCAAGGAGGACGGCGTGGAGCATGGCTGCGTCTGCACCGAAGCGGGCATCCTGCTGGATATCTTCACCCCCATGCGGGAGGATTTTGTCAAGTGAAACGCTTTGGGATTTTTTGTGACCGTGTAATCTACGTGTTCGCTTTCTGTATCCTGTTGATTATTCTTGTGGGTAATGCGGCGGTTACAGCGCATGTCTCGTATGATGAAGCAGAGATAAATTGTCTACAAAGATGTACAGCAGCGGAGAATTTTACTTTGCAAGGGGAAATTCTTTTTGAATCTGGGATGGTCGAGTGCAAAGCGATCAGACTAATACAAAAAACGCCTAAAGGCTTCCCCCGCGGGGGAAGCTGTCCGCGAAGCGGACTGATGAGGGCAAAGCTCCCGCAGCCTCCCATTTATGAGCAGCATCCGCAGGGTCGCCCTCATCCGGCCCTGCGGGCCGCCTTCCCCCGCGGGGGAAGGCTTTTCTTTTATTGACACCCCTGCTATAATAGTAACCAAAGGGGGCATTACCTGTGGATTATGCAAAACTTACGGCGCAGGCGCGGCAGGCTGCGGAAGAACTGCTGCAGGCTGCGCATCTTGAGACCGGGGACATTTTTGTGGTCGGCTGCTCCAGCAGCGAGATCATGGGCGGGCGCATCGGCAAGGATTCCAGCATGGAGGCTGCCGCTGCCGTGCTGGCGGGCGTGCTGCCGCCATTGCAGGAGCAGGGCGTCTATCTGGCCGCCCAGTGCTGTGAGCATCTGAACCGTTCTATCGTCATTGAGCGCGAGGCCGCGAAGGCCAACGGCTATCAGATCGTCTCGGCCATTCCGCAGCCCCACGCGGGCGGCAGCTGGGCCACGAACTGCTGGCAGCGCTTTAACGACCCCGTCCTTGTGGAGGAGGTCAGGGCCGCCGCGGGCATGGACATCGGCGGCACGCTGATCGGTATGCACCTGCGCCGCGTGGCTGTGCCGGTGCGCTTGTCGATGGACCACATCGGGCAGGCAATTCTGCTCTGCGCCCGCACCCGTCCGCCGTTCATCGGCGGTTCCCGCGCCGTTTACAGTCAGGAGGAAGTGCGATGATTCCCGAAGCCCAGAAGCAGCAGATGGCCGAGGCCGTCGCGAAGATCCGTGAGACGATGGCCGCTGCCGCCAAGGCCGCAGGCCGCGACCCGGCAGAGGTGCGCCTTTGCGCCGCCTGCAAGACCCGCACGGTGGAGGAGGTGCGCTACAGCGCCGACCTGCCCATTGACCTGTTCGGTGAAAACCATGTGCAGGAGCTGGTCGAAAAGACCGACGCGAACGCCTACAACGGCAAGCCCGGGCACTTCATCGGGCATTTACAGACGAACAAGGTCAACAAGGTCGTAGGCCGCGCCGCGCTGATCCAGAGCGTGGACAGCACGCGCCTTTTGGATAAGATCGATGCCGCCGCGGCCCGTCTGGGGCTGGTGCAGGACATTCTTGTCGAGATCAACATCGGCGAGGAGGCCAGCAAGAGCGGCGTGGACGCCGACAGCCTGTTCCCGCTTTTGGAGGCTGCCGCCGCCAGGGAGCACATCCGTCTGCGCGGCCTGATGGCGATCCCGCCCGCCGACGCCGACGACACCGAGACCCGCCGCTTTTTTGCACAGATGCGGGAGCTTTTGGCCAGAGCCGACGCCCGGCACTATGACCGGGCGCAGATGGACATTCTGTCCATGGGCATGAGCCACGACTACGCCGCCGCCATCGCCGAGGGCGCGACCATCGTCCGCGTCGGCACGGCGATTTACGGCGCACGGGATTACAGCAAAAAGGCATAATTTCAGGCTTTCCCCGCGGGGAAGCTGTCCGCGAAGCGGACTGATGAGGGCAAAGCCTCCGCAGCCACCCGTTCACGGGATTTCGCCGCAGACTCGCTCCTCATCCGGCCCTTCGGGCCACCTTCCCCTGCGGGGGAAGGCTTTTTTATTTTCTCCCCCTGTATTCCCGCGGCGTCATCCCGTACCGCTTTTTGAACAGACGGTTGAAGTAGGACAAATTCTCAAACCCGCATTGCTCCGCAATCGCCAGCACGGTGTCGCTGCCGCTGCGCAGGGCATCGGCGGCGGCGTTCAGGCGTTGCTCGTTCAGGTATTCGGTAAAGCCCTGGCCGGTCATTTTCTTGAACCAGCGCATAAAATGGCTGGGGCTGCATCCGCAGGCCGCCGCTGCGTCGGTCACATGGAGCGCCCCCGCGTAGCCCTCATTCACAAGCTGCACCACGGTTTTCAGCCGCCGGGTATCGGGGGTATCGGCAGGGGGCAGGTCTCCGGTGCGGCCAACCAACGCCGCCAGAAACAGCAGCAGCTCGCCCTTTATACAGAGTTCATATCCCACGTCTTTGATCTTGTTGAATTCCTCCGCCGCGTGCAGGCACCGCACCGCCCAGTTGTAGCCCCAGTCTTCCGGGCCAAGGCGCATGGGCAGAGCCAGACGTCCGCTCTGCAGCGGCAGCAGGTACTTCTCTGTACAGATGTCACCGGCGCCGCCCAGCAGCTCCAGCTCAAAGATGATGTTTTCATATTCCATTGCCTCACCGGGCAGCTGGCGCAGGGCATGCAGCACGCCGGGGGCAAACACGTAAATGTCGCCCGCCTGTGCCGTGTAGGTCGTCAGCCCGGCCTGCACGATGCCGCGCCCTTTTTTGACAAAGACCAGCTCCAGGCTGTCCTGCCAGTGCAGCGCCACCTGCGGGAAGTCCTTCGGGATCGTGCACGGGTAGATATTGAACGGGAACCACGCGGCCCCGTGTTGCTTTGCTTCGCGCAAACGCTCTTGTTTCGCCATATTTTCACCTCGCATGATAGTATTGTACCATAAGTTGCGGGTATTTTGCAAGTCAGATGCATGTTTTGTGTGGTATAACCAAGTTGTACCCAAGAAGCCCATACACGAATGGAGGGAACCTCTTATGAATATGACTGCTGCGATGGAAGCCAGAACCAACAAGCCCCTGACCGCCTGCACCGACCAGGAAATCTATCTGGCCCTGCTGGACATCGTCCGCGAACAGAGCGCCGCCCGCATCCGTCCCGTCACGGGCCGCAAGCTCTACTATATCAGCGCCGAGTTTCTGATCGGCAAGCTGCTGTCCAACAACCTTATCAATTTAGGGCTGTACGACGACACCCGCGCTGCGCTGGCCGCTGCGGGGAAAAACCTGTCCGATATTGAGGAGGTCGAGCCGGAGCCCAGCCTTGGCAACGGCGGGCTGGGCCGTCTGGCCGCCTGTTTCCTTGACTCCCTCGCCACGCTGAACCTGCCCGGCGACGGTGTCGGCCTGCGGTATCACTTCGGCCTGTTCCACCAGTCCTTCAAGGACGGCGTCCAGAATGAGCTGCCCGACCCGTGGCTGACCGCCCACTCCTGGGCGGAAAAAACGGATACGGTCTATCCCGTCGAGCTGGCCGGCAAGACCTACAGCGCCCGTCTGTACAAGCTGGCCGTCACGGGCTACGAGGGCCGCACGAACACGCTGAATCTGTTCGATCTCGACACCATTGATGAGAGCATCGTCCACGACGGCATCACGTTCGACAAGACCGACATCGACAAAAACCTGACGCTTTTCCTGTATCCCGATGACTCCGACGAGGCCGGACGCCGTCTGCGCGTCTACCAGCAGTACCTGATGGTTTCCGCCGGGGCCCAGCTGATTCTGGCCGAGTGTGCCGCCCGCGGCTGTGATTACCACGATCTGGCCGACTACGCCGCCATCCAGATCAACGACACCCACCCCAGCATGGTTATCCCCGAGCTGATCCGCCTGCTGGGGGAGAAGGGCATCGACTTTGACGAGGCCGTCGAGATCGTCACAAAGACCTGTGCCTACACGAACCACACCATTCTGGCCGAGGCGCTCGAAAAGTGGCCCCGCGCCTATCTGGACGCCGTCGTGCCGCAGCTCATGCCCATCATTGAAAAGCTCGACACGCTGGCCCGCACCCGCACCACCGACGAGAGTCTGGCCATCATCGACGGTGACGACCTCGTTCACATGGCCCACATGGACATCCACTTCACCCACTCGACGAATGGCGTTGCCTATCTGCACACCGAGATCCTGAAAAACAGCGAGCTGCACGGCTTTTACCAGCTCTACCCCGAAAAATTCAACAATAAGACCAACGGCATCACCTTCCGCCGCTGGCTGCTGGAGTGCGACCCGGCGCTGACCGCCGAGATTGAAAAGCTCATCGGTTCCGGCTTCCGCAAGGACGCCGCCGAGCTTGAAAAACTGCTGCCCTACACGGAAAATGTCGATATTTTGCAGCAGTTCTCCGCCGTCAAGGCGCAGAACAAGCGCGCACTGGCCGACTGGCTGCACCGCACGCAGAACATCACCGTTGACCCGGATGCAATGTTCGACATCCAGTCCAAGCGCCTGCATGAGTACAAGCGCCAGCAGCTGAACCTACTCTACCTGATCCACCAGTATCATGAGATCAAGGCCGGGCATCTGCCCGCCACACCGCTGGTCAGCATCTTCGGTGCCAAGGCCGCCCCGGCGTACACGATTGCCAAGGACATCATCCACGCCCTGCTGACCCTGTCTAAGGTCATTGCGGCGGATCCGATCGTGTCGAAGTATCTGCAGGTTGTCTTTGTGGAAAACTACAACGTCACCGCCGCTGAGAAGCTCATCCCCGCCTGCGACCTGTCGGAGCAGATCTCGCTGGCCTCCAAGGAGGCGTCCGGCACCGGCAACATGAAGTTCATGCTGAACGGTGCGCTGACGCTGGGCACGATGGACGGTGCGAACGTCGAGATCTGTCAGCAGGTCGGCGATGAGAACATCTATATCTTCGGCCAGACGTCCGACCAGGTCATCCACCGCTATGAGATGGGCGACTATCAGGCCAGCCAGTGGGTGGAGGGTGACCCCAACATCCGCCGCGCCGTCGATTTCCTCGTCGGGCCGGAGATGCTGGCCGCCGGGCATGAGGAAAACCTGCGCCGCCTGCACGACGAGCTGGTCTGGAAGGACTGGTTCCAGACACTGCCCGACTTCAACGCCTATGTGGTGCGCAAGGGTCAGGCCCTGAGCGACTACGCCTGCGACCCGCTGGGCTGGCGCAAGAAGTGCGTCATCAACATTGCCAAGGCCGGCCTGTTCAGCAGTGACCGCACGATTGCCGAGTACAACAAGGACATCTGGCATCTGGGCGAGTAATCCACCTCTATAAGCAACCGCATCCCCTGTCCGCACGGGCAGGGGATTTTTGCTTGTGTATGGCTTCTTTACATGGGATGCCGGATGCAGAGGTTTCCGCTGGGCGTTGAAACGTTTCCCTTGCAAACTGTCGCTCTACCTGCTACAATAAATGCAGATTATTTGTAAGGAGCGATCACTCATGAACTGGCATCAGGCCTGTGAGCTGCCCTATTACCACGGCAGCGACCTCGGTGCAAATCCAACGGCGGAGGGAACCACCTTCAAGCTGTGGGCTCCCACTGCCTGCGGGGTCGTGGTCTGCCTGTATGCCACCGGCACCGACGCCGAGCCGGGCGCGAAAGAGCTGGGCGTACACGAAATGCGCCGCGGCGATGGCGGCGTCTGGGCCATTGTGCTGTCCGGCAACCTGCACGGGACGTATTACATCTACCGTATCTACTTCCCGGATGGCCGCGTGCATGAGGTCGTGGACCCCTACGCCCGCAGCGCCGGGGCCAACGGCACCCGCGGCATGGTGGTGGACCTGACACAGGCCGCCCCCGACGGCTGGGAGCAGGACCGGCGCCCCGACATCCCGGCCCACGCCCGCAGCGTGTGGGAGGTGCATGTAGCGGACTTTTCCGCTGACGGGCACAGCGGTGTAAAACCGGAGTGGCGCGGCAAGTTCATGGGCTTCACGCCCGATGACACCACGCTGGACAACGACGGCGAACACCCGACCTGCCTGAATTATCTGAAAAATCTGGGCATCAGCCATGTGCAATTACAGCCCATCTACGACTACGCCACGGTGGACGAGTCCCGCCCCGACGGCGGCTACAACTGGGGCTATGACCCGCAGAACTACAACGTGCCCGAGGGCAGCTTTGCCACCGACCCGTTCCACGGCGAGGTGCGCGTCAAGGAGTGCCGCGCCATGGTCGCCGCGCTGCACCGCGCGGGGCTGGGCGTCGTGATGGACGTCGTCTACAACCACACCTACCACGGCGAGAGCAATCTGGAGCGCACCGTGCCCGGCTACTGGAACCGTCGCTGGCCCAACGGCATGATGACCAACGGCTCCGGCTGCGGCTGTGACCTGGCCAGCGAGCGCCCGATGGTGCGCAAATACGTGGTCGAGTCGGTGCTGTACTGGGCCACAGCCTACCACATCGACGGTTTCCGCTTTGACCTGATGGCGCTGGAAGATGTAGACACGATGAACGCCATCCGCGCTGCGCTGGACAGTCTGCCCGGCGGCGAGAGCATTTTACTGTACGGCGAGCCCTGGATGGGCGGCGGCACGAACCTTGAAGGCGGCGCACGCCCCGCCGACAAGCGCGCCCTCGACGCACTGCATGAACGCATCGGATTTTTCTGCGATGACACGCGGGACTGCATCAAGGGCAACGTCTTTGACGCGGCCAACGCGGGCTATGTCAACGGCGCACCACAGCATGGCTACGATGTGCTGCACTCGATCAGCGCGTGGCGCAGCGGCGCACACGGCTTCCTGCCCAAGCGCGCCGGGCAGGTCGTGCAGTACGTCTCCGCCCATGACAACTACACGCTCTGGGACAAGCTGGCCGCCGTGGGCCGCCGCGGCGATTACGACTGCCCCGACGCCAATTTGCTGGCACAGAACCGCATGACGGCGGGCATCTACCTGACCTGCCAGGGTCTGCCCTTTATGCAGGCGGGCGAGGAGTGGGGCCGCACCAAGCACGGCGACCACAACAGCTACAAGGGGCCGCTGGCCACGAACCGGCTGGACTGGACCCGCGCCCACCGCCCGGAGTTTGCCGCGCTGACGGCGTTTTACCGCGGCATGCTGGCCATCCGCCGCGCCTATCCGCGGCTGAGCGGCGCGGCAGGGGAGCCGGAACCGTTTATTCTGGCGCTGCCGGGCTGGCTCATCGGCTTTGTGCCGGAGAACGACGGCACGGCCACGGCGGGTCAGCTGGCCGTCTACTACAACCCCGAGCGCACCCGCCAGTGGGCCAGCCTGCCCGCCGGTACCTGGCGCAAAGTAAGCGACGGCGTCCACGCCGGTGTGACACCCTTCGGCCCCTGCTTCCGGGATGCGTTGGAGCTGGCCCCGACGAGCGTGACGGTGCTGGTGGCGGAGTAAAAGTATAATCACGTTTCATAGGAGAGGGAGAGCCTCTCCCTTTTTGTTTGTCGCCCCTTTTATTGTGGCCTTGTAGGGAGGGGTCTTGACCCCTCCGCGGGGCGTCGAGGACGCCGGCCCCTACAGTCTTGTCATTTTGTTTACAAAAACTTTGTTTGACAGACTGTCCAATTTCCATGTATAATAGATTTATACGTTATACGATTTGTAGAATAGCCCGCCGCTGCTACAAAGTGTTTACCACATACGGACAAGAAAGGGAAAGGGAGGCCGTCACCATGAGCGACTACGCAGCCATTGAAAAGGAAGCCCGCATTTTTACCGAGGAATGTGTCACCAACAACCGCATTGATCCCACGCTGTTTGCCCAATACGACATCAAGCGCGGTCTGCGCGACAAAAACGGCAAGGGTGTGCTGGCGGGCATCACGAATATTTCCCGCATCGACGCCTTTGAGGAGCGCGACGGCCAAAAGGTTCCCTGCGAGGGCAAGCTCTGGTACCGCGGCTACAACGTCTATGACCTGATCCGCGGTCTGCGCGGCAAGCGCTATGCGTTTGAGGGCGCGGCCTATCTGCTGCTGCTCGGCGACCTGCCGAACAAAGAGCAGCTCGAGAGCTTCACCGCCTGCCTTGCCAAATGCCGCGACCTGCCGACAAACTTTGTGCGCGACGTCATCATGAAGGCCCCCAGTCACGACCTGATGAACTCGCTGACCCGCAGCGTTCTGACGCTGGCCAGCTACGATGACGACATTGGCAAGACCGACCTGCAGACCCAGCTGGAACAGTGCATCAAGCTCATCAGCGTTTTCCCGATGCTGGCGGTCTACGGCTACCACGCCTACAATTACTATGAGTGCGGCGGCAGCATGTACATCCACCGTCCCGACCCGAGCCTGTCCACGGCGGAAAACCTGCTGAAGATGCTGCGTCCCGACCAGAAGTACACCGACCTCGAGGCCCACGTGCTGGACATTGCCCTGCTGCTGCACATGGAGCACGGCGGCGGCAACAACTCGACCTTCACGACCCGCGTCGTCACCTCGTCCGGGTCGGACACCTACTCCGTCATCGCGGCGGCGCTTTCCAGCCTGAAGGGCCCCAAGCACGGCGGCGCGAACATCAAGGTCATGCAGATGATGGACGACATACGCGCCCACGTCACCGACCCGCTGGACGAGGAGGCCATGGCTGATTATCTGGGCCGCATTGTGGACCGCCAGGCGTTCGACCAGAAGGGCCTGATCTACGGCATGGGCCATGCGGTCTACTCGCTGAGCGACCCGCGCGCGGTGGTGTTCAAGAGCTTTGTCCACCAGCTGGCCGACGCCAAGGGCCGCAGCCGCGACTTTGAGTATTACAACACCATCGAGCGGCTGGCCCCGCAGGTCATTGCCGAGAAGCGCCATATTTATAAGGGCGTCTCGACGAACGTGGACTTCTACTCCGGCTTTGTGTATGACATGCTGGGCATCCCGGTGGAGCTGTACACCCCGATCTTTGCGGTTGCTCGTATCGTCGGCTGGTCCGCCCACCGCATGGAGGAGCTTGTCAACGTGGATAAGATCATCCGCCCGGCCTACCAGAGCATCATGCAAACCAGGGAGTACGTGCCGCTGGAGGAGAGATAAAAGAGAAAAAAGAGAGAAGAATTTTCGCACAGGGCGAAGGTTCTTCTCTCTTTTTATTGCCTGCTTTAAAGCCTCCCTTGAGGGGAGGTGGCCGCGGGCCGGAGGGATGGGTGGGAGCTGCTGTCTAAATCGTCAGCCTGCCGCCCACCCCTCACCGCCTGCGGGCGGAGCTCCCCTCCCGGGGATCTTTTTAAGAGAATCCGTCCAAAACCACCTTCAGTTCTGCCCAGATGTTCTCCTGCGAGGCACTGTAACAAAGGCTATCCGTATAGGGACGGCAATAGACTTGGTACAAAATGCCGTCCTGCGCAAAGTAGGCTCTGGACTGGATGTAGGGCCTCGAGTTCGGGTTGCTTGTACAGTGGGGGATCAGCGCGGTGTTGCCGTTGGCCATGGGGTAGCTTTCACATTGCCACGTCAACCCGGCACTTTTTTGCCAATACAAATCCGTTGCCATCTCCTTGGGCGCATCCCCAAGATAGGCAACTGCCATGATTTCTACATTGTAGCCATCCAAAAGCACACCCGTGCGTAGGTAGAGCTTGTCCGGTGTATCGCCGCGCCCGATGGGGATAAATCCGGCGGGATAGTCCTGAAATTTCGGCGTATAGGGCATACCATCGTCATATTCATCCGGTATGTCGATCATGCCGGACGGATACATGGCAATCGACGGGAAAGTGCTTGTATCTCCCTCATCCAGCAGCGTGTTCTGCGCCAGCGGCAGACCAGTCGCGTCGGTCATTTCCCCCCAGCTGTCGTACCCGCGTGCAGCCCGGGCGTACCAATCGGCGTAGTCCGCGTCGGTGGGGTGCAGCTGGCCGTTTATCTTGGCGTTCATCGGCAGCCAGCCATCGTCCGACATCTCCCCATTATGGTTTGCCACCATTCCTGCCAGCAAATCCTCATCCAGCGCAAAATACTGCCGCTCATACGTGATGGCGTACCCGGTGTTGGCCTCCGGCGCAAAGGACGGGCGCGGGTTTTCGCGCAGGTTCGTGAACTCTGCCGTGCCTGCCAGCACTCCGGCGGCGATCAGGAGCGGCGCGGCCAGGCAGATTGCCAGCTTCCAGCGCGGGTGCCGTGCGGGGGGCGCGTCGGGCAGGTGCTCAGCCACGGCTGGCCATAGGTCAACGCCTGCCGGGTGCAGGCCGCCGGTCAGCTTTTCGTGCAAATACGCTTCTTCGCGGTCATACTTCATAGTGCTCCCCCTCCTTCAATCGCTGCGCCAGCTGCTTTTTGGCGCGGTGGTAGCGTGTGCGCAGATAGGCGGCGGGCCGTCCGTGAATGCGCGCCAGTGCGGCGTAATCCAGCCCGTCCAGCACACGCTCTAAGATCAGAGCCCGATCCAGCGGGGCCAGCGTGTTCAGCGCCGCGCGCAGCTCTTCGCTGATGCCGGGGTCCTGCTCCAACGGCTCCGGGGTGGGGTAGGCCGCCGCGCGTTTGGTTGCCCGCAGCATGTCCAGCGAGGTGCGGTAGGCGATGCGGTAGAGCCACGCGCGCTCGTTGTCGGTGCCGTCATGGCGCAGCGTGTGGCGCTGCTGCCACGCCTTGATGAAGGTTTTCTGCACAGCATCCTGTGCGTCGGCCTCGCACCCCAGCAGGCCGGTGCAGTACCGCAGCAGTGCAGCAGTATGGGCATGTACGAGCATTTCTAAATCCTGTTCGTTTTGCATCGGCTCGCCTCCTTTCACCCTTATAACGCCGACGAGAGCGGGAATGTGTCACAAATCAAGCATTTTCTTGGCCCCTCTGGCGCAAGCGCCACCTCCCCCGTATCGGGGGAGTCTGTCTCGCAGAGGGAGGCAAGAAAAAAGAGCCCCGCGGGGCTCTTTTTTTACATCAATGCGCTAAGACGGCATTTTTTATTTTCTTGTACACCGCATTTGCTGCCAGCGGCAGAACCAGGCCCGCGGCGGTGTAGGCAAGCCACCAAACACCGCCCGTAAAGTAAATCGGGAATGCTGCCAGAAGATACGGCTCTCCGCCTGTGGCCAGCAGGCCAAGCCAGGTCACGAGCTTGAAGCTCAAAAAGTGTAAAATCACAATCGGCATCGTCGCACGGCCCAGATAGGCCAGCGCCGCCCGGACACAGGGCAGGGGAGCGGTCAGGCACGCGGCCTCCCGCACCAGCACCCAGCCCGCCAGGCTGGCAAGCAGCAGGAAAATCGGGCCGCTGTATCCATTGCCCGCCAGACCCACAGAGCCGAGCTGCCCCAGAATCAGCAGCACCGCAAAGGCCGCTGCGGCAAAAATGCCACGCTGGTACGTCGGTATGCTTTCCCGCGTCGTGTGCCGCAGGACCGTGCCCAGGTAGAACAGGCAGTAGCAGCTGGCCGCAATGCCCAGCCCCCACACGTTCCATCCGGCCAGTCTGCAGCGCCAGCCCACCCACAGCAGCACGCCGGAAAAAAGTCCCTGCGGCAGCAGCGTATCGGCACCCTGCAGCAGCCTTTGCAGAATAAATTCCACCAAAGCGTACAGAATAGATACTTGAAACAGTGCTTGGATGAACCACATCGCGCCGCCCAGCTGGGTGCCGCCGTCAAACACGCACCAGTGCACGGTGCGGCCAATCACATCCTTCACCGTCACGGGCGTTGTGACGGCATTGCCGGGAAGCTGCAAAATGCGCTCATCACTCGTCAAAATATTCAGCTTTAAAAACAGGTTGTTCAGCACGGTAAAGGCGGTGTTTGCCAGCACAAAGGGCAGCCAGAGCGTGACGGCTTTGCGCTTGATAAAGTGCACCGGCCCGCCGCGCAGGCTGAAAAGCCAGCCGCTCAGCATAAAAAACAGGGCCATGTGGAACAGGTAGATGAAGTCCGTCCCGCGAAAGCCCGAATGCCCCAGCACCATAAGCACAATGCCGATGCCGCGCATACTATCTATTACAGGGTCACGCTGTTTTGCCATAAATCAGAACCTCACTGCGCGTTTTTGGCGCGGCATTTCGGGCAGATGTAGCGGATCGTCAGCGTATAGCCGCGTACCTCGGTACCGATGGCGGACTCAATGTCGCGGATCAGCCCCACCACCGGCATGTCGGCCAGGTCGCCGCAGCTGTCACACAGCAGGTGGCCGTGGGGGGTCGGGTTGGCGTCGTAGCGGTCCGGGCCGTCGGGCATTTCCAGATGACCGATCTCACCGTCCAGCTCCATCAATTTCAGGTTGCGGTACACAGTGCCGCGCGCAATGTGCGGCATGGCCTGCCGCGCATGGCTGAAAATTTCGTCAGCGGTCAGATGCTCCGGGCATTTTTCACGCATGATCCCCGAAATCAGGGCGCGTTGGCGGGTCACGGGCAGACCTCCTTTTCTGATTTAAGAATATATCTTATTCAGATAGTACACTAAAATTTATGCTTTGTCAACCGTCTGTGCAAAATCGCCAAGATTCCATTCAGAATTTTTACTTGACCGGGGCTGTTTGTATGCTATAATAAAGTCAATATAAGACTTATTCCTATTTCAATGGAGGTATTCATTATGGAACTCAGAGGCAGCAAGACCGAGAAAAACCTGTGGGAGGCTTTCGCAGGTGAGAGCCAGGCCCGGAACAAATACACCTATTTCGCGTCCAAGGCCAAGAAGGAGGGCTATGAGCAGATCAGCGCCATCTTCACCGAGACCGCCAACAACGAGAAGGAGCACGCCAAGATCTGGTTCAAGCTGTTGATGGAAAATGGCGAGATCCCCGACACGCTGACCTGCCTGAAGATGGCCGCCGCGGGCGAGAACGAGGAGCACACCTCGATGTACCCGCGCATGGCCGCCGAGGCGAAGGCAGAGGGCTTTACCCAGATCGCCGCGCTGTTCACGATGGTCGCCGCGATTGAGAAGGACCATGAGGAGCGCTACAAAGCGCTGGCCGCCAACATTGAGGCGGGCAAGGTCTACGCCCGCGAGACCGAGCAGGTCTGGCAGTGCCGCAACTGCGGGTTCGTCTATATCGGTCAGCACGCGCCGGTCAAGTGCCCGGTATGCGCACATCCACAGAGCTATTTTGAACTGAAGAGCAGCAACTACTAAGTTTAGAGAAGAGACAACATCCGTTCCTGCACATTGAGCGGTAACAGATGCACGCGCATAATGCGAAAAGTCCGTTAAGAGCTTTACCGCAGCGCAATCTCCTCACTCCTCTCTCCCATCTCCTCACTTTTTTTGCTTAACCCCTTGACAGTTCGTGTTTGACATGCTATATTGTTAGCGTTAGTTAAGGCTAACCGCAGCAAGTATCCGACCTTCGGAACAACCATAGCCCGCCCGGTGCGGTTCTCTCCCCGTACTGGGCGGTTTTATGGGGCTGATAGTTAGCAGTCACTAACTATTGTAGAGGTAAGGAGTCATCTCATGCAGCAATCGCGTGTCATCCCCCGCCCGCGCAGCTTCGCCTGCGACTTGGCCACCCTATGCGCTCCCACACTGGCGGGGCTCAAGCCTGCCAGCCTGTTCCGCTACCAGCCCGCGCCCGGGCAGGATGCCGCCGCCATGGCCGCCGCCTGGCACGCCGCGCTGTCGCCCCGCGGGGTCACGGTGCGGGTGCTTAGGCAGTGCCCGTACACCGGGGCTGTGCTGGTCTATGTATACCGCCCGGCCCGTGTGGCCAGGCTGTTGGCAGCGCCGCACATGCTGGACTTTCTGGCAGGGGAGGGCTACACCCCCGGCACCGCAGACGAGCTTCTGGACCAACTGGCCGAAAGGCTCTGCTGCGAGGGAGATTTCCCGCATGAGATCGGCGTTTTTCTAGGCTACCCGCTGGCGGATGTCATCGGGTTCATCCAAAACCGCGGCAAAAACTTTACCGCGTGCGGCTATTGGAAGGTCTACACCGATCCCACCGCTGCGCAGGCAGAGTTTGACCGCTATAAAAAGTGCGAGCGCATCTACGCCCGCTGCTATTACAACGGCACCCCGATCAGGCGGCTGACAGTGGCCGCCTGACGATGCACCATAAAATTATAAAAGGAGTAGTTATTTATGAGCAAGATCGCAGTTATCTATTGGAGCGGCACCGGCAACACCGAGGCCATGGCCGATTTGGTCGCCAACGCAGCTGCCGCCGCCGGCGCTTCTGTTGACAAGTTCACCGCCTCCGAGTTCAACGTTTCCTCCGCCGGCGACTACACCGGCTTTGCGCTGGGCTGCCCCGCCATGGGCGCCGAGCAGCTGGAGGAGAGCGAGTTCGAGCCGATGTACCAGGATCTGCGCGGCTCTCTGAGCGGCAAACCCGTTGGCCTGTTCGGCTCCTACGGCTGGGGTGACGGCGAGTGGATCCGCACCTGGGCCGAGGACGCCGAGGCCGCCGGTGCCCGTCTGGTCGTTGAGCCTGTCATGGCCAACGGTTCCCCCGACGGCGACGCCGAGACTGCCTGTGCAGCCCTTGGCACCGCTCTGGCCAATGCCTGATTTTCTCCATATCCATCCATACCGGGAGGGGCAGCGATGCCCCTCCTTCTTTGTTTGTGCGGCAGGAGCCGGGCATGTGCGGCCCCTGCCGGGCAGTATCAAAAAAGATACCTCTTGACAAAAAGCAAAGCAGAAGTTAGTATATTCTAAGTCAAATTAGAAAGCACTAACCAGGAGGTTTTTTATGGCAAACGTCATTATTGTTCTGATTCTGGTGGCTGCCGTCGGCTACGGCATCTACAGCTTTATCCACCATCTGCGCCACGGCGGCGGCTGCTGCGGTGAGCATGACGCCCCCGCTAAAAAGGTCAGGGCGGCGGACACCAACAAGAGCCACTATCCGCACCGCCTCGTCATGGGCGTGGACGGCATGACCTGCCAGAACTGCCAGCGCCATGTGGAAAACGCATTGAACACCCTGCCCGACACACTGGCCGAGGTAAACCTGAGCGCCCGGAACGTGACGGTCTGGACGAAGGCCGACGCCGACGAGGAGGTCATCCGCAAGGCCATCCGCGACGCAGGCTACCTGCCGCTGCGCACGAAGGAAAAGGTGTGATCTTTCGGATATGTCCGGCCCCTACCGCACTATGTAAAAAAGGAACAACCGCTTATGATGATCAACAAACGCCTGATTTCGATGATGGGCGACTCCAAACGGTACATTGCGTGGAATGTTGTGCTGCAATTCCTTGTGCTGCTGGCCAACATCGTGATGATCTTCGCCGTGTCCCTCTTTCTAACGGGACTTGTGCGCAGAGAGCCGGACCTGCCCACCGCACTTCTGTACATTCTCGGTGCGCTGATCGTGCGCTTTTTCTGCACGCGCGGCGCGGCGTCAGCCAGCTACAACGCCAGCTGCACCGTCAAAAAAACGCTGCGCGCCGCCATTTATGAAAAGCTGCTCCGCCTGGGCGGCAGCTACACCCAGGCCGTGCCCACCGCGGAGGTTTTGCAGCTGGCAGGCGAGGGCGTCGAGCAGCTCGAGACCTACTTCGGCGCGTATCTGCCGCAGTTTTTCTACGCCATGATCGCACCGGTCACGCTGTTTATTGCGCTGGCCCCAGTCAGTCTGCACGCGGCGGTCATCCTGATGATCTGCGTGCCGCTCATCCCGGTTTCCATCGTGGCTGTGCAGAAATTTGCTAAAAAGCTGCTGGGCAAGTACTGGGGCCGGTACGCTGCGCTGGGCGACAGCTTTTTGGAGAACCTGCAAGGGTTGACCACGCTCAAGATTTATCAGGCCGACGGGGCCCGCCACGCGGCCATGAACCGTGAGGCCGAGCACTTCCGCAAGGTGACGATGAAGGTGCTGACGATGCAGCTCAACTCGATCATCGTCATGGACGTCATCGCCTACGGCGGCGCGGCGCTGGGCATCATCGTGGCCGCGCATGAGTTCAATGCAAACCGCGTAACATTGCCGGGCGCTCTCTGCATCATTCTGCTGTCGGCGGATTTCTTCCTGCCGATGCGCGCGCTGGGGTCGTACTTCCACGTTGCCATGAACGGCATGGCCGCCAGCGACAAAATTTTCAAGCTGTTGGACCTGCCCGAGGGCAGCGCCAGGACCGCCCAGCTCGGCGCGGACTGCGCGATTGCCTGCCGTGACCTGCACTTTGGCTACACGGCTGAAAAAGAAACGCTGCATGGCTTAAATCTTGACTTCCCGCAGGGCAGCTTCACCGCGCTGGTGGGCGAGAGCGGCTGCGGCAAGTCCACGATTGCCGCCGTGCTGACCGGGCGCGTGTCCGGCTACACGGGGCATGTGACCATCGGCTGGCAGGAGCTTTCCGCCATCAGCGAGGCCAGCCTGCTCAAAAATGTAACGCTCGTCAGCCTGGGCAGCCACCTCTTTAAAGGTACGGTGGCCGACAACCTGCGGATGGCCGCGCCCGACGCAGACGACGGTGCGCTGTGGGGCGCGCTGGAGCAGGTGAATTTGGCGGACTTCCTGCGCTCGATGGACGGACTGGACACCCCGCTGACCGAGGGCGGCGGCAACCTGTCCGGCGGCCAGCGGCAGCGGCTGGCACTGGCCCGCGCACTGCTGCATGACAGTCCCGTCTATATTTTTGACGAGGCAACGTCCAACATCGACGTAGAGAGCGAGAACGACATCATGGCGGGCATCCACCGGCTGGCCGGGCGCAAGACGGTCATCCTGATTTCCCACCGCCTTGCCAACGTGACAAAGGCGGACAATATTTACGTGCTGGATCACGGCCATCCGGCGGGGCAGGGCACGCACGAGGCACTGCTGGCGCAGGGCGGGCTGTACGCCGACCTGTGGAACCGCCAGCAGGCACTGGAAAACTACGGGAAGGAGGCACAGTGATGGAAAACAAACGTACCCGCGGCAATTTAAACGTCATGTATCGCCTTGTAGGGCTGGTACGCCCTCTCGCCCCGGTCATGGTCTGCGCCGTTCTGCTGGGCGTAGCGGGCTTTCTCTGCGCCATCTTCATCCCGGTTCTGGGAGTGTATGCGCTGCTGGACAGCCTGCATTTTTCTGTGCCCGTTGTGCTCAAAACCGCCTGTATTTTGCTGCCGATTCTGGCCGTTGCCCGCGGCGTGCTGCACTACGCGGAGCAGGGCTGCAACCATTTTATTGCGTTCAAGCTGCTGGCGCTCATCCGGGACAAGGTCTTTGGCGTGCTGCGCCAGCTGGCCCCCGCCAAGCTGGAGGGCCGCGACAAGGGCGACCTGATTGCCGTGCTGACTGCGGACATTGAGCTGCTGGAGGTTTTTTACGCGCACACGATCTCGCCCATCTGCATTGCCGTCATCGTAAGCGTCGTTATGGCGTGCTTTATGGGAAGCTATGCACCCGCGCTGGGGCTGTACGCGGCGCTGGCCTATGCGGTCATCGGCATCGGCATACCCGTGGCAGCCGCCAGAGGTGCGCGCAAATCGGGCGAGAGCTTCCGCGCGGAGTTCGGCGCGCTGAACGGCTTTGTACTGGACAGCCTGCGTGGCGAGCGGGAGAGCCTGCAATACAACGACGGCGCGCATCGGCTGGCGCAAATCAACCAGCGCACCGACGCGCTGGCCGGGCAGGAGCGCCGTCTGAAGGAGGCCGGCGGCACGGCACAGGCCGTGACCGGGGCCATCATCCAGCTGTTGGACGCCGGTATGCTGGCGCTGGCGGGCAGCCTGTTCATGGCGGGTGTCATCGGGTTTGACGGTGCGCTCGTCAGCGTTGTAGCACTCATGAGCAGCTTCGGCCCGGTCATCGCGCTGGCGAATCTCGGCACCGGGCTGCAAAGCACCTTCGCCGCGGGCAACCGCGTTCTGGATATTCTCGATGAGCAGCCCGCTGTGCGCGAGGTCACCGACGGCAGGGACATTGTGTTCCGCGGTGCCGACGCCCGTCGCGTGACCTTCGGCTACCGCGACAGCGAGATTTTGAAGGAGGTCAGCCTGCACATCCCGGAGCACGGCATCGTGGGCATCACGGGCCGCAGCGGCAGCGGCAAATCCACGCTGCTCAAGCTGCTCAAGCTGCTCATGCGGTTCTGGGACACGGATTTAGGCCAGGTCGAGATCTCCGGCAAGAACATCAAGGGCATCAACACGGCGTCGCTGCGCGCAGCGGAGAGCTTCGTCGAGCAGGACACCGTGCTGTTCCATGACAGTATTGAAGAAAATGTCAAAATTGCCAACCGAAACGCGACCCATGAGCAGGTCGTGGCAGCCTGCAGGAAGGCGTCCATCCACGACTTTATCATGACGCTGCCGCAGGGCTACGACACGTCCGTCGGGGAGCTGGGCGATACCCTCTCGGGCGGCGAGCGGCAGCGGCTCGGTGTGGCGCGGGCATTTCTGCACGATGCACCGTTCATCCTGCTGGACGAACCGACGAGCAACCTCGACAGCCTGAACGAGGCCGTCATCTTGCGCAGTCTGGCCGAGGCGCGGGCCAGCAAGACCGTGGTGCTTGTATCCCACCGCGCCTCGACGATGCGAATTGCTGACACGACGTACTCTGTGGAAAACGGGAGGATGAGCTGATGGCCGTTACGAACACTGTAGGGGGCGGCGTCCCCGACGCCCCGGAGAAGAAGCGCCAACAGGAAAAGGCCACTGTCGGCCTGATGATCGAGCTATACTGCCGCGGCCATCACGGCACGCCCAAGGGCCGGCTCTGCCCCGACTGCGCGGTCCTGCGGGACTACGCCGACGCGCGGGTGGACCACTGCCCGCATATAGCGACCAAAACGTTCTGCAGCGTCTGCCAAACGCACTGCTACAAGCCCGAGATGCGGGAGCGCATCCGCCAGGTCATGCGCTGGAGCGGTCCGCGGATGCTGTTCCACCATCCCGTTTTGGCGGTGCGGCATCTGGCAGAGACGCGGAAGCAGAAAAAGGGGCAATAAGATATTGAATATGCCGGAAGGGGAGAGAGGTCCCTCCGGCTTTTTTGCTGTCTGTAGAAGCCGGGCACGCCCGGCCCTCGGCCTTCCCGCAAGTGCGGCGTTACAGGTAGGCTGCGGGCGGGGCATGCCCCGCCCCTACAGGGTGGTTTCCGTAAGTGCACATCACAGCCCAGCTTCTGCCGTGATGCTTTCACAATTTGTTCAAAGCTGCACAATTTAAGTTAGCAATAACTATCTACTTTTCACAAACCTGTTTGGTTAGCCTAACTTCCGTATTGACATCGGGAGTTAGTGGTGGTAAACTACCATCGTAAGCGGTTAGAGCGTTCTAACCGCATGCTTTTGCTCCAAGCGTTAGCATAGGCTAATATATTGCAGAATCGCAAAAGGGGAGTGTGTGGAATGCCTTTAACGATGACTAAAGCAGGCGATACCGTTACCATCCGAAAGATCACCGGCAAGGATGAGGTCCGCCAGCATCTGGCCGAGCTTGGCTTTGTCGTGGGGGAGACCGTTACCGTGGTCAATGAGATCAGCGGCAACCTCATCCTTCAGGTCAAGGAAGCGCGCATCGCGCTGGATAAGACCCTGGCCATGCGCATTATCGTTGCGTAAAAAATTTGGAATCACAGCCCCTCGGCTGTTTGATTGATTGTACCAAGAGGAGGAACGAAGTATGAAGACTCTGAAAGATGTACAGGTCGGCGAGACCGTCACCGTTGCCAAGCTGCACGGCGAGGGCCCTGTCAAGCGCCGCATCATGGACATGGGCCTGACCAAGGGCACCAAGGTTTACGTCCGCAAGGTCGCACCTCTGGGCGACCCGATGGAGCTGACCGTCCGCAACTACGAGCTCAGCGTCCGCAAGGCTGACGCCGAAATGATCGAAGTTGAGTGAGTTCTGAAAAAGTAAAGAAAGGGGTTTAACCAAATGGCAATTAAAATTGCTCTGGCAGGCAACCCGAACTGCGGTAAAACCACCCTGTTCAACAGCCTGACCGGTTCTAACCAGTATGTCGGCAACTGGCCCGGCGTTACCGTCGAGAAGAAGGAAGGCAAGCTCAAGGGGCACGACGACGTCGTGATCCAGGACCTGCCCGGTATCTACTCTCTGTCTCCCTATACGCTGGAGGAGGTCGTTGCCCGCGGCTACCTCGTCAATGAGAAGCCCGACGCTATCCTGAACATCATCGACGGCACCAACATCGAGCGTAACCTCTACCTGACCACCCAGCTGATCGAGCTCGGCATCCCCGTGGTCATGGCCGTCAACATGATCGACCTCGTCCGCAAGAACGGCGACAAGATCGACCTGAAGAAGCTGTCCAACGAGCTGGGCTGCGAGGCCGTCGAAATCTCCGCCCTGAAGAACGAGGGCAGCGAGAAGGCTGCCGAGCTGGCCGTTGCCGCTGCCAAGAAGGGCAAGGCAGGCGAGCTGCCTCACGTCTTTACCGGCAGCGTTGAGCATGCCATTGCCCACATTGAGGAGTCCATTCAGGGCAAGGTCGATGACCGCTTCCTGCGCTGGTACGCTGTCAAACTGTTTGAGCGCGACGACAAGGTCCAGGCTGAGCTGAACCTGAACAAAGAGCTGCTAGACCACATCGACGCCCACATCACCGACTGCGAGAAGGAAATGGACGATGACGCCGAGAGCATCATCACCAACCAGCGCTACGCTTACATCAACGGCGTTGTTGACAAGGCCGTCAAGAAGAAGCCCCGCACCGAGAATCTGACCGCCTCCGATAAGATTGACCAGTTCGTCACGAACCGTATCCTGGCTCTGCCGATCTTCGCAGCCATCATGTGGCTGATGTACGCCATCGCGATGGGCACCTCCGTTGCGGACGGCGGCATCGGCATCGGCACCTTTGCCACCGACTGGACAAACGATGTTCTGTTCGGTGAGATCGTCCCGAATGCCCTCGGCGGCCTGCTGGAGAGCATCGGTGTTGCTGGCTGGCTGTACGGTCTGATCATGGACGGCATCGTCGCCGGTGTCGGCGCGGTCCTGGGCTTCGTTCCCCAGATGCTCGTTCTGTTCTTCCTGCTGTCCATCCTCGAGGATGTCGGCTACATGGCCCGTGTCGCCTTCATCATGGACCGTATCTTCCGCCGCTTCGGCCTGTCCGGCAAGAGCTTCATCCCCATTCTGGTTGGTACCGGCTGCGGCGTTCCCGGTGTTATGGCTTCCCGTACCATCGAGAACGAGCGTGACCGCCGTATGACGATCATGACCACCTGCTTCATTCCCTGCGGTGCCAAGATGCCCATCATCGGCCTGATCGCAGGTGCTCTGTTCGGCGGCAGCAGCTGGGTCGCCACCTCTGCTTACTTCATCGGCTTCGCGGCCATCATCATCTCCGGCATCATCCTGAAAAAGACGAAGTTGTTCGCCGGTGATCCTGCTCCGTTCGTTATGGAGCTGCCCGCTTACCATGTGCCCGCATGGGGCAACGTCCTGCGCGCTACTTGGGAGCGCGGCTGGTCCTTCATCAAGCGTGCCGGCACCGTCATTCTGGCTGCCACCATCATCCTGTGGTTCCTGCAGGGCTTCGGCTTCGAGAACGGCGCGTTCACCATGGTCGAGGATCAGGACAACTCCATTCTGGCTATCGTGGCCAGCGCAATTTCCTGGATCTTTATCCCGCAGGGCTTCGGTGATTGGCGTGCAACCGTCGCGTCTATCTCCGGCCTGATCGCCAAGGAGAACGTCGTCGGCACCTTCGGTGTTCTGTACCACTTCGGCGGCGAACTCTCCGACAATGGCGACGAGATCTGGCCTGAGGTTGCTGCCAACTTCACCGCCCTCTCCGCTTACAGCTTCATGATCTTCAACCTGCTGTGCGCTCCCTGCTTTGCCGCTATGGGCGCCATCAAGCGCGAGATGAACAACGGCAAGTGGACTGCTATCGCCATCGGCTATATGTGCCTGCTGGCCTACTGCGCTTCCCTGGTTGTGTACCAGATCGGCGGCCTGATCACCGGTGAGGTCGGCTTCAACTTCTTCACCATCGTGGCTGTCGCTATTATCGCCTTCACGATCTACCTGCTGTTCCGCCCCAACAAGTACGAGGGTGTCAACGAGGTTCAGTTCGATTCCAAGAAGGCTGTTGCTTCCAAGTAATTTGGGGCGTATCATGCTTCCGGAAAGGAGCGGATTTCTATGATGGAATTTTTGGCGACTAACTTCAACCTGCCTACGATCATCGTTTCGATTTTCGTGTTTGGCGGTACCGGCTGGCTCTTGTATCATGAACACAAGACCGGCGGCCTCGGCTGCTGTGACGGCTCCTGCGGGGGCGGCGGCTGCGGCAGTCACGGCAGCTGCACAGGTAATTGTAAGACCTGCGGCGGTGCCTGCCACAGTAAGTAAAGCATAAGTGCCTGAAGGGGGCGCGGGTCCGTTCGTGGCCCGCGCCCCCTTTTAGTTTGGTATAAGGAGAGATGTACCTTGACCCTGACCGATTCCAACCTGCGTTATCTGCTGGCCATCCACCATCTGGCGCTGCAAAGCACCGAGGTCTCGCCGCTGGCACTGGCGCAGGCCATGGGCGTGACCAAGCCCAGCGTCACCAGCATCCTGACCAGCCTGATGAAGCAGGGGGTCATTGTGCGGCGGCGGTACGGCAAAATTTACATCACGGACCGCGGCGTGCTCTACGCGCGCTATTACGACGAGCTGGTCGAGAAGATTTTGCAGCACTTCCCGCTGGCGGGCGAAGGCTTCACCCCCGAGGAATGCTACAGTGCCGCGGTGGCCATGGCCGTGTCGCTGCCCGCAAGGGAGATCGACGAGAAGTGCGAGAGCTTGTACGGGGAGGATTGTAGGGAGGGGTCTTGACCCCTCCGCGGGGCGTCGAGGACGCAGCCCCCTACAGTAGGGGAGGGATTTATCCCTCACGGGAGGGTCAAGCCCCTCCCCTACAAATCACCCATAAAAATTCCCTTTGCAAATTCTATTGCACACCGCCGCGAATTGTGGTAAAGTAAATTTATATAGGTATAAACGAGGGGGAACCATAATGCAGCTGAATCCGCATTACGCCGAGCTGAACGAGAGCTATCTGTTCAGCACCATTGCCCACAAGGTAGCCGACTACCAGAAGGCCCATCCCGAGGCAGACGTCATCCGTCTGGGCATCGGCGACGTCACCCTGCCGCTGGCGGCATCCGTGACGGAGGCCATGCACAAGGCCGTTGAGGAGCAGGGCCACAAGGGTACGTTCCACGGCTATATTCCCAGCGAGCAGGGCTATGAGTTCCTGCGCGACGCTATCCGCAGGTATTACGCGGGCCACGGTGTCGAGCTGGACATGTCCGAAATTTTCATCTCCGACGGTGCCAAGAGCGACTTGGGCAACCTGCTGGACCTGTTCAGTCAGGACAACACGATCCTTGTTCCCGACCCGGTCTACCCGGTCTACGTCGATGACAACGTGATGGCGGGCCGCAAGATTCTCTACCTGCCCGCCACGGCGGAGAACGGCTTCCTGCCGATGCCGGACGAGGCCCCCCACGCGGACATCGTCTACATCTGCAGCCCCAACAACCCCACCGGCGCGACCTACTCCGTCGAGCAGCTCAAGGCCTGGGTCGCCTGGGCGAAGGCCAATGACGCGGTCATCCTGTTTGACGCCGCCTACGAGTGCTTCGTCTCCGAGCCGGGTCTCGCCCGCAGCATCTTTGAGGTCGAGGGCGCGAAAGAGGTTGCCATCGAGGTGTGCAGCTTCTCCAAGATCGCAGGCTTCACCGGCACGCGCTGCGGCTACACCGTCGTGCCGCAGGCGCTGGCCGGCGGCAAGCTGAACAAGATGTGGCTGCGCCGCCAGACTACGAAGTTCAACGGCGTCGCCTATGTTGTGCAGCGCGGTGCCGAGGCCGTCTTTACCGACGAGGGCATGAAGGAGATCCAGCAGAACCTCGACTACTACCGCGCCAACGCCGCTGTCATTGCGGCAGCGCTGGACGAGGCCGGTGTCTGGTACTGCGGCGGCAAGAACAGCCCCTACATCTGGCTGCGCTGCCCCAACGAGATGGGCAGCTGGGAGTTTTTTGACTGGCTGCTCGAGCACGCCCACGTTGTGGGCACCCCCGGCGAGGGCTTCGGCCCCTGCGGCAAGGGGTATTTCCGTCTGACGGCGTTCGGCGATGCCGAGCGCACCAAGGAGGCCGCCGCACGCATCAAAGCGGCGCTGGCCACACTGTAATATTGCGGGAGGGTTTACACCATGAAACCAAATGAAGAAATCATGGAATTTCTGAAAGAGAATCCCACCTTCTACCTTGCCACCGTCGATGGCTATCTGCCCCGCGTGCGTCCCATCGGTTTTGCCATGTGGTACAACGGCCACCTGTGCATTGCCCTGGGCAAGCACAAGGCCGCCTACAAGCAGCTTTTGGACAACACGAACCTCGAGATCTGCGCCGCCAATGACCGCGGCGAGTGGCTGCGCGTGCAGGGCACGGCAAACTTTGACAACAGCCCCGAGGCCCAGGCCGCCGCGTTCCAGGTCATGCCCCAGCTGGCCGATATGTATAATGCGGAGACGGGCAACAAGCTCGGCATCGTCTACCTCGACCATCTGTCCGCCAAGCTCTTCTCGATGTCCGGTGTTGTGAAGGACATTATGAACTACTGATACTTACGTAAAGCCAATGCCCCGGTGTGCGTTTCTGCGTACCGGGGCATTTTTGCGTTGCCGAGAGCGGGCACGGGCGGATATGGAATCCGCCCCTACAGCCCCTTAAAAATCGGCTTGTAGGGAGGGGTCTTGACCCCTCCGCGGGGCGTCGAGGACGCCGCCCCCTACACCGATTCAATGCTTGTTTTGGGCCGGCTTGTAGGGGCCGGGCATGCCCGGCCCGCCAGTCTGCGCCGTTGCCCGTTCACGGTTCACCCGTAGGGGAGGGATTCATCCCTTCCGGGCACCTGCCTCCGCCGAGAACCGGCACGGGAGGGTCAAGACCTTCCCCTACAAACTGCCCGGAAATGTGCGCTTATCAAAACGCCGCGGGCCGGGCATGCCCGGCCCCTACCGCTCTGCAATCAACAAAAATCCCGGTACCGTGCGTACCGGGAAAATTATTTAGCGCTTACTGCTCCTGCGCGGCAAACAGCTGCGGGGCTGCCTTGTAGATCAGCACCGCGGCCACCGTAGTCAGGATGGTCTCCGGCAGCATGTAGCTGCCGTTGTAGGTCAGGCTGTAGGTCCAGGCGGGCAGACCGTCGCTCAGGTTGCCCCAGATCAGCACGCCGGACAGGAAGCTGCACAGGAAGCGGATGCCGCACACCGCTGCCGTGCCGACGGCCACGCCGACCAGACGGTTCTTGAACGGCTTGGCAATCGCACCGGCCAGGCCCAGCAGGGTGAAGGCCAGCACATAGTCCAGCAGGATCATACCCACCAGCGGCAGCAGGCCGGGAGCCGGGGGCGCGTAGAAGCCCAGCAGCATCTGCAGCAGGCTGTTGACAAAGCCCGTGAACAGTCCCCATTTTGTGCCGTGGCGGTAGGAGACCAGGATGAACGGCAGCATGCTCAGCAGGGTGATGGAGCCGCCGTTGGGCATCTCAAAAATTTTGATGTTCGCCAGCACGGTGCCCAGGGCGATCATCAGGGCGCACTCCACAAGAGTGCGGGTCTTGGAATAGGTTTTGGACATGGTATCCACTCCTCAAAAAATGTAACGTAAAAACAGGAAAGCGCCCGCAAGGTACACTTGCAGGCGCAAAAGCGTTATGACGTGTTGGGTCAAACTTCCTACGCCGGCATTGCCCGGATCAGGTTCAAGGCGACCCGAAACTGCGGTTTGTTTCGATCTCAGCCGAGGATGCCCCTCAGCGCCCCTGTTTTTATGTCCAAACCTATTATACACGTCCACCGCTAATTGTCAAGCCTTTCAGATTTTATCCACACGATTTCCCCCAGGTTTTACACGCTTTCTTCAATGTTCTTTCATCTGTACCAGGTATACTGCAGCTGTACTCAAAAAACACCCAGACAGGAGTGATCGATAGGAAGAAAAAGCGTATTCTCTGCGGGGCTATGGCCGCCGCTATGACCGTTTCCGGCTATTCCGCCACCGTTGACGACAGCGGCGCCAGCGTGAGTGACAGTTTCAGCGAGTACGAGGCTGCAAAATCCTAAAGCCTTCCCCCGCGGGGGAAGGTGGCCCCGCAGGGCCGGATGAGGGGTAAGCTACCGATTGCGAACCGCAAACGGGCAGCCATGGCAAGCTCTGCCCTCATCAGTCACCTTACGGTGACAGCTTCCCCCTCGGGGGAAGCCAAAAAGCGGACACCCAATGGTAGCACCAGATAAGAAAACATTGAAAAAGTCAGTGAAATCAATGTTTTTCATGGTGCAAACACGGTGCGAAGTCGAAACAATCAAATACTGATAGGCTCAAAGGGCGTTGATATGCAAGTATCAGCGCCCTTTTCCTATACCCACAAGCCATAGGCATTGAAAACCCATGGCTTTTTTTATACCCATTTTTGAAGGAGGCTGGCAATGAAATTGACAGAAGCAGAAATGAGGATGGCGTATCAGATCGAGGCCACAAGTCAGAACGCCGCCCTGAATGAGATTTACATGACCTGGCGCTATACGCAGAACCAGGCAACTAAGGACACGGCAGAAAGTCTCTTGGCGAAGCTGCGTCCCCTCTCCGACAAGGAGTGCATGGACATGATCCGGGAGGTCCAGACGAATTACCATTTGCCCGGAAAGGCGCGGACCGTTGGGGAAATGCTGGCGGAGGCCAGGCAGCAGTCCGGGGCGGCAAAACTCGCCGGGCATGACATTATGGCTCTGGAGCGGTTTGATCCGGATACCCGCCACATGATCGTCTTTGATGTCCTCTCCCATGAGTCCCCTATGGGCTGGAAGGGAGAAAAGATGCGCCTGTTCCTGACTGACGCCGGATACAGCAAGGCCCTGGAGAACCAGGACAAGGGATTTATTAAGATCAGGAACCACGCAAAGGTGCGTTCCGGGCATCTCCACTATGACCACAAAGACCGGGAGTTATAGGGAGCCTTCAAAAAATGTATCAAAATGGGTGGAAAATCCCCCGTTTTTCCTTCTGTGAGCGGCTTTTTGGAAGCCGCCCCATATCTTTTCCCATGAAGGGAAAAAGGAAAGTCTGAAGGGACGTTTTTCACGAAAACCAACACTTTTCAATCTATGAGGAAGGAGGTCATCGGCATGGCAGTTTTCCGTATCGAAAAGACCAGAGATTACACGGTCATGTCAAACCACCATCTGCGGAACACGAACCTGTCCCTGAAAGCAAAAGGGCTTCTCTCCCTTATGCTCTCTCTGCCGGAGGAATGGGACTACACCACGAAGGGCCTTGCCCGTATCTGCAAGGATGGCGTGGACAGCATTTGCGCCGGGGTGCGGGAGTTGGAGGAACAGGGCTATGTGATCCGGGAGCGTGTCCGCAATCCCAACGGGCAGCTTGGCTCCATCGAGTACACGATCCTGGAGCAGCCCCGCCCGCCTGAACGGGAAAAACCTGAACGGGAAAATCCAGTCTTGGATAATCCAATCTTGGGTTCTCCTGTCTTGGAAGAACCTGAACAGGGAAACCCCGCACAATTAAATACTAATCAAACAAAGACTGATTTATCAAGTACGGAACTATCAAATCCTATCCCATCAAATCCCCCTACCCCCGCAGGGGCACGGATGGGAATGGATCGGATGGGAGCCAGAGAATGTTATCGTGAAGTGATTTTGGACAACATCGAGTACAGCTATCTGGTGCAGGACAGCCATATCGACCGTGAGCAGCTTGACGAAATCGTTGACCTGATCGTGGATACCGTATGTTCTGCCCGCAAAGTCATCCGCATTGCCGGAGATGATTATCCGGCGGAGGTAGTAAAGTCCCGGTTTATGAAGCTGGACAGTTCCCATGTTCAGTATGTCATGGACTGCATGAAGGACAATACCTCCTATGTCCGCAATATCAAGAAATACCTTCTGGCGGCGCTGTATAACGCCCCGGCCACCATCAACAGCTACTATTCTTCCCTGGTGCAGCACGATATGTACGGGGACGGGCAAAGGGGGCGAGGCTAAATGCAGGAGGAAGTAACGCGGGGCGCCGTGACGCTCATTGTTGACGGAGCCAAGCTAAGTGAGCAGGTCTTTGAAAAGGCCGTCAAAAAGTTCCTGGAGGAAATCCAGAAAAGCCAGAAGCCAAAAATCTACCGCGGCAGGCAGAGCCTTAAACAGCTTGCCAGCCAGAACGCAGGTCTTGCCAATATCGAGATCAGTGACAAGAATATCAAGGCTTTCTCCCATGTGGCGAAGAAATACCATGTGGATTTTGCCTTGAAGAAAGACACCGCCGCAGAGCAGCCCCGTTACCTGGTCTTTTTCAAAAGCCGGGATGCGGATGCCGTCACAGCGGCATTTCAGGAGTTTGCCAGCCGGAAAATGAGCCGTGAGGAAATGCCCTCCATCCGGGAACGGTTGACCCAGGCGAAGGAACAGGCGTCGGAGAAAACGGAACACCGCACCATTGACCGGGAGAAAGTAAAGGTCAAAGATCGGAGCGTGCAGAGATGAACATGAAAAAACTGTTTTTGCTGAACCTTCCGTATCTTCTGTTCGTGTATCCCTTCGATAAGCTGGCACAGGCTTTCCGGCTTGCGCCCGGTGCTGACCTCTCCGGCAAGCTGCTTTCCGTTGGGGACGGCTTCACGGCAGCGCTTTCCTCTCCGTGGCTCAGTTTCCATCCCACGGACCTGCTGATTGGCATAGCCGGTGCGGTGATTCTCCGCATGGCAGTCTAGCTGGCGGTAAGTTCCGGCGTGCTTCATCACAAGGGCAAGTTCGGCACTTCTGCTTTCTATCCGCTTGATCTCTGCATGAGCGGTATCCCTGCGTGCGGATATTGCGGTCAATTTGCTTTCCAGTTCTCCAT
>ENA-OQLI01000410-OQLI01000410.1-human-gut-metagenome-genome-assembly--contig:-NODE-410-length-52897-cov-7.478245_pt1 | contig 52897 bp, 58 predicted proteins | sample MGYA00242805_ERZ504812 | MGnify/ENA primary metagenome ERZ504812 (study PRJEB26092, sample SAMD00036430) | human gut metagenome | host: Homo sapiens | study: EMG produced TPA metagenomics assembly of... | reverse complement strand
CGCCAGCGTTCATCCTGAGCCAGGATCAAACTCTCCATTGTTTATCTCAAACAATAACTTGTTCTCTTGACTCTTTTTTCTTACTACTTTCTTTGACGTGTTTTCTGTTTAGTTTTCAATGTCCTTGACCCGTTTTTGGCACCTCTCTGGCGCCTCTCTCGTCGAGTGCTCACTTATAATATCATTTCTCCTCTCCCTTGTAAAGTCTTTTTTTAAAAAAATGATATTTTTTTTCAATTCTCGTTTTCTATCTATAAAATAATTGAAAATATAACAAGAAAAAAGCAGTTTTAACCAATCAGTTCCTTTCTATATTATATAATATATTTTATTCACTACTTATTGATTTAAATATATATTGCTTTTGATACATTGCGCTATCATCTTTTTTCTTTTCTTTGTTATTATATATACTCTCATCACGATATTGTTTAGGAGTCATATTTGTATTCTTCTTAAATATTTGCGAAAAATAGGATTGTGATGAAAAACCAACAGTCTCAGATATTTCAGCAATTGATAAACTGGTTGTCGTCAAAAGTGATTTGCATTCTTTAATTCTTCTTTCAATGAGATAATTAATAGGAGATATACCAATATTATTTTTAAATTCATGTGCCATATAATATTTATTCATCTTCATAAATTCTGCTAATGATTCTAATGACATATCTTCAGCGTAGTTTTGATCAATATATTGACAAATCATTCTGATTTCTCTTTTCATAGGTTTTTGAATGGGATTATCACTTAAATTTAATTTCATATATCTCACAACTTTTAATAAAAATAAATCAAACAATTTCTGACATACTGTCTCATATCCAGTCAATTTTTCTTCGCTCTCAGTTAAAAGATGAGTAATATAGTATTGGATATCATCATTGTTTTTTTCAAAACTTTGATATAAAAACTCATTATCTTCACCATTTAGACCAAAGGATAGATTCTCCACACCAAGAACAACATACTCTAATGGATGATCTCCATCACTATCTTCATGATGATAAACATTTGGATTTACAATAATCATATCATCTTGTTTGACATCAAATGTATCATTTTCAACAGTAAATTTCCCCTTTCCTCCAACAACATAAAATATCTCTGAAAAAGGATGAAAATGCATTAATGATGTCCAATCATTTTCAAATTTAGAATACGTAATATAGATGAGTTTAGCCTCATAATCAAAAACATCATTTTTAGAAATGTCTATTCTATTGTTGCTCATAAAAATCTCCTTCCATATTTTTCCATTTATATTTTATTATTTTTTTGTACAAAAAGCAATATATATAAAACAATTAACAATTTTCGAGTAGATAAAGCGGTTACATTTAGATATATTGGTATTAGAAGATATCATGAAGGAGGAAAACAAGAAAATGAAAACAAAAAAAGTGTTATCTTTAGGACTTTCTGTTTTGATGTTAGGTTCTTTACTTGTTGGATGTGGAAACAAAGATAAAGATACCAGCACTGCTGAAGGGAAAACATTAACAATTGCCGGTCTTGATGGTGGTTATGGTACTGAAGGCTGGAAAAAAGTCATTGAAAAATTTGAACAGGATAATGGTGTAAAGGTTAATGCAACATTTGATAAAAAAATCAGTGATGTTGTCAGACCAAAAATCACTGCTGGGAAAGATGTTCCTGACATCATTTATTTAACTGTAGGAGGTGTTGGCGGTTTAACTGATACACTTATCAAAGAAAAACAAATTGCTGACATTTCTGCATTATTAGACACTGAAATTCCTGGTGAGAGCACAAAAGTCAAAGACAAAATTCTATCTTCATTTGTTCAAGGAGCAACTGCTGACCCTTATGGTGATGGAAAATTATATTTAGCACCATTAAACAATGCCCCTTGTGGATTATTCTATAACGCTGGTTTATTCAAAGAAAAAAATTGGGAAGTTCCAAAAGATTGGGATGGAATGTGGAAATTAGCTGAAGAAGCTAAAAAAGAAGGAATTTCATTATTCACTTATCCTACTGCTGGTTACTTTGATGCGTTCTTCACTTCTTTATTAAACGCTACTGCTGGTCCAGAAACTTATGCCAAATTAATTAGTTATGATGTAGATGCTTGGAAACTTCCTGAAGTTAAAGAAGCATTTGAAATCGTTGGTAAATTAGCAAAATATACTGCTCCTACTACAGTCGCAAATGCTAATGGTGATAACTTCACAAAAAATCAACAATTAATCATTGATGGTAAAGCATTATTCTGCCCTAATGGAACTTGGTTACCAGGTGAAATGGCTGCAACAACTCCTGATGGATTTGAATGGGGAATTACTGGTATTCCTGCTGCTAAAGCTGGTGGAGATTCATATTCAACTAACTTTGTAGAACAAATGTATGTACCTGAAAAAGCTGCAAATAAAGAATTAGCAATGAAATTCATGGCTTATTGTTATAGCGATGAAGCTGCTGACTTATTCTACAAATATGGTGCTTTAGATGAAGAAGCAATGAAAAAGAGTGAAGATCCTAAAAAAGAAATTTACAAAGCTGGTTTCTTAATTCCAATCAAAGGTTCTGAAAAGAGAGTTGCTGAATCTGATAGTTTCATGTTTACAATGGCTGATAAAGGTGTCAAAACTAACAGTTCAACATTTATGGCAGCAAATGCTGTTGAAGGTGTGACTTTAACTGGTGAAACTGGAATCTTATTTGGTTCTATTAACTCAGTTGTCTCAGGTGATAAAACAGTTGATGAATGGTATAATGCTTCAGTAGATGCAGTTCAAAAAATTGCAGATGCTAATAAATAGTTTCATAAAAAACACGAGGTAGGCGGTGGGAACACCGCCTATTCTTATAAGTAAGAAGGAGGATTACTATGAATAAGAAAAAAGAAAAAAGACGTTTTATCATTTTATGTCTTGCTCCTGCAGTTATTTTATTCACAGTTTTTATGGTTTATCCAACCATTAATGTCTTCTTAATGTCGACATTAAAATGGGGAGGATTTTCTGATGAAAAAACATTTGTTGGGCTGAATAACTTTTTAATTCTATTTAAAGATATGAATTTTATTAGAGCTTTCCAAAATACTATATTTGTTATCGTTATTGTCACAATATTTACACTTGCTTTAGCAATTATCTTTGCATCCATATTAGTTAGGGAGAAGTTAAAAGGACAAAATTTTTTTAGAGTTATCTTTTACATTCCTAATATATTATCAATTGTTGTTATCGGGGCTATTTTCTCAGCTATTTATGACCCCTCAGCAAATGGATTACTGAATAGTTTTTTAGGGTTATTTATGGGTAAAGATTGGCAGGGTATTCCTTATTTAGGAAATCAATCTATTGTCATGTATTCAATTGCTTTTGCATTAATTTGGCAAGCCATTGGATATTATATGGTTATGTATATGGCAAGTATGTCATCTATCCCTGCTCATTATTATGAAGCAGCTGAACTTGATGGCTGTGGAAAAATTAAACAATTCTTTACCATTACTCTCCCGCTTGTTTGGAGCAACATTCGTACAACTTTAACTTTCTTTGTTATCAGTACAATTAACTTAAGTTTCTTATTGGTTCAAGTTATGACTACAGGTGGACCAGATGGAGCCAGTCGTGTACTTCTCTTCTATCTCTATGATCAAGCTTATAACAATGCAAGTTATGGTTATGGTATGGCTATTGGTGCTATTACATTTATCTTCTCATTCTTATTAAGCGCTGTTATTAATAAAGTGACAGAACGTGAAGAATATGAATTCTAAGGAGGGACACACATGAAAAAAGAAAAAATAAGTAGTGGAAAACTGTATAAAATATTTGTGTATGTTGCCTTAATTACACTTGCTATATCGATAATAGTCCCTGTTGTATGGGTATTTATGTCATCATTAAAAACAAATGCGGAATTCCAAGGAAGTCCATGGTCATTACCTGCTAGTTTTTATATTCAAAACTTCTTAGATGCCTTTGAAAAGGCCAATATGGCTGAATATTTCTTGAATTCAGTTATTGTTACAGCATTAGGTTTATTATTACTTGTTATTATTGCTTTACCAGCATCTTATGTCTTGGCAAGATTTGATTTTAAAGGTAAAAAATTCATTAATACAGCCTTTATGGGAGGCTTATTTATCAATGTTAATTATATTGTTGTACCAATTTTCTTAATGTTAACATCTTGGGATGATGTTGTTTATGACATGATTGGTGATTTCTTCTTTTTAGATAATATTGTTGTTTTAGCCGTTGTTTATGCAGCAACTGCTATCCCTTTTACAGTTTATCTTTTAAGCAGTTATTTTAGAACTCTTCCTAAAGCTTATGAAGAAGCAGCATTTATTGATGGCTGCGGATATTTTAAAACAATGATTAAAGTTATGGCTCCCATGGCAAAGCCAAGTATTATTACAGTTATCTTATTTAACTTCTTAGCTTTCTGGAACGAATACATTATTGCATTGACATTGATGCCAGGGGCTTCTAAGACATTACCAGTCGGATTGGTCACTTTATCTAAAGGACAAATGGCTGCTGCAAACTATGGTCAGCTATATGCTGGATTGGTTATTGTTATGCTTCCAACATTGATTTTGTATATCATGGTCCAAAAGAAACTTACCCAAGGGATGACTCTTGGTGGATTAAAAGATTAGAGGTGAACTGATATGAGTAATACAACAAAAAACATAATCGCTGCTATTTGCTTTGTCATTTCATTTGGACTGGTTTGCATTGGACAGCAAAATGTTGGCTATGCTGGACTAGGGATGGAACTTATTGGTTTGACTGGTTTATTGGTCTTACTATATTTATACAACAAGAAATATAAATAGGAGGAAATATAATGGCTACATTATCACTTAAAAATATAGATAAAATATATGACAATAATGTTCAAGCTGTCTTTGATTTCAACTTAGATATTGCTGATAAAGAATTTATTGTTTTTGTAGGTCCTTCCGGATGCGGAAAATCTACAACACTTAGAATGATTGCTGGATTAGAAGATATTTCAGCAGGAGAACTTTACATTGATGATACTTTAATGAACGATGTTGCTCCAAAAGATCGAGATATTGCAATGGTATTTCAATCATATGCGCTTTATCCTCATATGACTGTTTATGATAACATGGCTTTCGGTTTAAAGATTGCCAAAGTTTCAAAAGATGTTATTGATCAAAAAGTTCGTGCTGCTGCAAAAGCTTTAGATATAGAACAATACTTAGATCGTAAACCAAAAGCTCTTTCAGGTGGACAAAGACAACGTGTTGCTTTAGGAAGAGCAATCGTTCGTGAACCTAAAGTCTTCTTGATGGATGAACCATTAAGCAACTTAGATGCAAAACTAAGAGTTCAAATGCGTGTCGAAATCCTAAAAATATATCAACAGCTTGGAACAACATTTATTTATGTTACTCATGACCAGACTGAAGCAATGACAATGGGAACGAGAATTGTTGTTATGAAGGATGGTCGCGTTCAACAAGTTGCTGCCCCTACCTATCTTTATGAACATCCTATTAATAAATTCGTTGCTGGTTTTATCGGCAGTCCACAAATGAACTTTAGAGATGGATTGATTGAAGAAAAAGACAATCAATTATCAATTGTTCTCTCAGATATAACACTTACCATTCCTGAAGACAAGGCAAAAATTCTTAAAGCATGTGGTTATGTTGGCAAAACTGTGACAATGGGTATTCGTCCAGAGGATATTTCAACTCATCCACAATATATCATGCATCATCCTGAGGCTTCATTCCAAAATCAAGTCGATGTTGTTGAACTCATGGGCTCAGAAAGTTTTATTCATATGACAAAAGATAATGCTCCTTTTGTAGTAAAAGTCCCAGGAAGTACACCACTTAGAGCTAATGATGAAGGTTCATTTACTTATCTTATGAATAAAGTTCATTTTTTTGATAAAGAAACAGAATTAAATATATTAGAAAATCACGAGGGATAAAACATGAAAAATTATGGAAGACTCACACTCCCTACTGACTTAGATGTGATTGATCAGACAATTGCATTAAAGGAAAAACTAGGAGCAGATGCAATTAGAGATTGCGATGGCACAGAAATGCCAAAAGAACTTTTAGATTTAGATGCAAAAGTTTATGCAACATATTATACAACAAGAAAAGATAATGATTGGGCTTTAGCAAATCCTGAAGAGATTCAACAAGAATATTTAATAACTGATCGCTATACTGCTAAAGAATCTTCACTAACAATCACCTTAATGAAAGGTTTCCATACAGAGCAATTAAAACCAAACTTTATTGACGACCCTCATATTTGGTGGGAAGTTATTGACCGCACCACTGGTGAAATCGTCCCAACAACATGCTGGACATATAGTGAAGATAATGGAAGTGTCACAATCCAGGCAATACCTTATCATATATACACCGTCAGTTTCTTAGCTTTTTTGATTTGGGATCCTGTTCATATGTATAACTTTATTACCAATGACTGGAAGGATGCTCCTCATCAATTAACATTTGATGTTCGTCAACCTAAAACACAAGTTTTTGTCAAAGAAAAGTTGAAGAAATTCTGTGAAGATAATCCTCATGTAGATGTAATTCGTTTCACAACATTCTTTCATCAATTCACTTTAACCTTCGATGATCAAAAACGAGAGAAATTTGTGGAATGGTTTGGATATAGCGCTAGTGTTTCCCCATATATTCTCAAACAATTTGAAGAATGGGCAGGTTATAAATTTAGACCAGAATTCATAGTAGATCAGGGTTATCATAATTCGCTTTTTAGAGTGCCTTCACGAGAGTTTAAGGATTTTATCAATTTCCAACAACAGGAGGTTTGCAAACTTGCGAAAGAGTTAGTTGACATTGTGCATAGTTATGGCAAAGAAGCAATGATGTTTTTAGGCGATCATTGGATTGGAACAGAACCTTATGGACCATATTTTGAAACAATTGGACTAGATGCAGTTGTTGGTTCAGTTGGAGATGGTGTAACAATGCGTATGATATCTGATATTAAAGGCGTTAAATATACTGAGGGTCGACTCCTTCCCTACTTCTTCCCAGATGTTTTCTGTGAAGGTGGCGACCCAATTGGCGAAGCACATACCAATTGGTTAAAAGCAAGACGTGCAATATTAAGAAGTCCTTTAGATCGTATTGGATATGGTGGATATTTGAAGTTGGCCTTAAAATGGCCTGGGTTTATTGATACAATTACTCATGTTGTTAATGAATTCAGAGATATCCATGATACAATTCAAGGGTCAAGTGCATATGTTTCTCCATTTAAAGTGGCAATTTTAAATTGCTGGGGGGCATCTCGTCGTTGGATGAACAATCAAGTTCATCATGCTATTTGGTATCGTGAAATTTATTCATATGTTGGTATTATTGAATGCTTAAGTGGGATGCCAATTGATATTGACTTTATTAATTTTGATGATATTAAAGATGGCGTCTTAGACCAATATAAAGTCGTTATCAATGCTGGAAGCGCTTATACATCATGGTCAGGTGCCATAAATTGGATTGATGAAGTCGTTGTTACAAAGTTAAGACAATGGGTTGATCAAGGTGGTGGATTTATTGGTGTTGGTGAACCAACAGCATATCAGTACCAAGGTCAATTCTTTCAACTGAGTGATGTCTTAGGTGTTGATAAAGAAATTGGCTTTACATTAAGTCATGATAAATACAATGAAGTGAATTCACATCACTTCTTATTAGAAGACATTGATGGTCATATTGATTTTGGCGAGGGAATGAATGGCATCTATGCTCATGGTGAGAATTATCAAATATTAAATCAGCACCATGGATATGCACAATTGGTAACAAATACTTATGGAAAAGGCCGCAGTATCTATTTTGCTGGATTACCATACTCACCACAGAACTGTCGCTTACTTTTACGAGCAATCTATTGGGCAGCAGGTAAAGAAGATGAAATGAAAAAATATTATGTCAGCAATGTGAATACAGAAGTTGCTTCATTTGAAAGTGTAGGCAAGATTGCTGTCATTAACAATACAACAGAAGCACTATGTACTGATCTTTATGTTTCTGGAAACAAAGTTGAAACTCTCAACTTATCACCAATGGAGCTTCGTTGGATAACAATATAAAGAAAGGAGCGATGATTATGAAAAAGCCTGTACTTGTTATTATGGCAGCTGGAATGGGGAGTCGTTATGGCGGTTTAAAACAAATAGACCCTATTGATAATGATGGTCACATTATTATTGACTTTTCTATTTTTGATGCCAAACGTGCCGGTTTTGAAGAAGTGATTTTTATCATAAAAAGAGAAATCGAGAAAGATTTTAAAGATACCATCGGAAATCGTATGTCAAAAATAATGAAAGTTCATTATGCATATCAAGAAATCAATGATATTCCATTAGGAAATATCATTCCACAGGGACGCCAAAAACCATGGGGTACAGCCCATGCAATATATTGTTGTCGTGATATTATCGAAGGGCCTTTCGCAGTCATTAATGCTGATGATTATTATGGCGTTGAAGCTTTTCAATTAATTTATGATTATTTATTAAAACATGTTGATGATACACAGTATCGCTATGCAATGGTAGGATATCAAATTGAAAAAACACTGACAGAAAACGGAACAGTTGCCAGAGGTGTATGTGAAGTCAATGAACAACAGAATTTAGTCAATATTATTGAACGTACAAAAATTAAAAAAACAGCTCATGGCGCTGCTTATAGTGAAGACGATTATACATGGTATGATTTACCAAGTCAAACAACTGTCTCAATGAATCTTTGGGGTTTTTCAAAAAGCATTATTAAAGAAATCAATGATGGGCTACAATCTTTCTTAGATGATGGTTTGGTTTCTAATCCACTAAAATGTGAGTATTTCATTCCAAGTGTTGTAAGCCATTTGCTTGCTCAAAAGAAAGCAACCGTAGAAGTCTTAACAACAAAGGATCAATGGTATGGAGTGACTTATAAAGAAGATAAGCCAGTCATTATGAAAGCTATTAAAGACATGAAAACAAGTGGTATTTATCCACAAAAGTTATGGGGTGAATAAAATGACAAAAGAAAAATATTTATTAAAGGAGGTCATTTCTAGTTTTGATTTCGTTGGTACTTTAATATCTTGCGAGCCTTATGGAAGTGGTCATATAAATGATACTTTTCTTCTTGAATACAAAATACGACATATGGGAGTTGTTCCTATTATCTTACAGAAAATGAATACAAATATTTTCAAACAGCCAATTGAACTCATGGAAAACATTCTCAATGTAACAGCCTTTTTAAGAGAAAAGATTATCGAAAATAACGGTGACCCAGAAAGGGAAACACTAACTGTTATCCTTAATAAGCAGGGTCTTCCCTTTTATAAAGACAGTCACAATCAATACTGGCGTGCATATCATTTTATTACATGCGCCACTGGTTATGATGAAGTCAAATGTGATGAAGATTTTTATCAAAGTGCATTAGCTTTTGGAAAATTTCAAAGACTGCTTGCTGACTATCCAGCTCAAACACTTCATGAAACAATTCCTGATTTCCATAATACCAAAGCCAGATTTAAAGTCTTTAAAGAAGCAGTTGAAAAGGATATTTATGGACGCGCAAAAGATGTCTTAACAGAAATTCAATTCATTTTAGAGCGTGAAGATGTTGCTAATGTTCTAACCGATATGCAACTTCCACTTCGCGTGACTCATAATGATACAAAATTAAATAATGTATTAATTGATGATAAAACACATCAAGGTATATGTGTTATTGACTTAGATACAGTTATGCCTGGTTTGGCTATTAATGATTTTGGTGACTCAATTCGTTTTGGGGCAAGTACTGGTGCTGAAGATGAAAAAGATTTATCTCTCATTCAATGTGATATGCATCTCTTTGAAGTCTATACAAAAGGCTTCATTGAAGGGTGTGATGGCAAACTCACTGATGAAGAAATCAAAGCATTACCCCTAGGGGCTAAAGTCATGACCTTTGAATGTGGGATGCGTTTTTTAACTGATTACTTACAAGGTGACACATATTTTAAAATAAGATACCCTGAGCATAATTTAGATCGTTGCAGAACACAATTAAAATTAGTTGATGATATGGAAAAGAAATGGGATACAATGAATGAAATTGTATCAAAACACAATAAATAATACTCCTCTTCTACAAAAAAAGTATATTCTCCATTTGAAATGGGAATATACTTTTTTAACTTTTACAAATATCTTGACTATCAAGAAGGATTGTCACAGGACCGTCATTAAGAAGTGAAACCTTCATATCAGCACCAAACACACCTGTTTCTACGTGAATACCTAAATCTTGTATTTTTTGATTATAATAATCATAAAGCGAGATTGCTATATCGGGTTTTGCTGCCTCTGTGAATCCAGGTCGTCTTCCCTTACGACAATCTGCATATAAAGTAAATTGTGAAATGGATAAAATTGCTCCTTGGACATCTGCTAAAGACAAATTCATCTTTCCCTGATCATCTTCAAAAATACGTAATCCTATCATCTTATCTATCATTTTATCTACAATAGCTTTTGTATCACTTTCACAGAACCCCACCAAAGTCATATATCCTTTTTGAATGCTTCCTTTTAATTTCCCATCAATAGTTACAGAACTTTCTTTTACTCTTTGTATAACGATTTTCATAAGTCTCTCCTATCATTCATTACTTAAAAATGTTATACTTATTATATCAGAAAATAAGGAAAAGGAAAGATTTTATGGCAACGACTTTAGCACATCGCATGCGACCTACATCTTTAAAAGATGTACTTGGACAAAAACACATTATAGGAGAAAATGCATTATTTACCCAATTTGTAAAAAAACATCATCCTATGTCAACAATTCTATATGGACCTCCAGGATGTGGAAAAACAACATTAGCAAGTGCACTTGCTAATGATTTAAATATACCTTATCGTATCTTCAATGCTTCAACAGGAAATAAAAAAGAAATGGATATAATTATTGAAGAAGCTAAAATGAGTGGTGAATTATTTGTCATTATTGATGAAGTGCATCGTTTGAATAAAGATAAACAAGATCATCTATTACCACATATAGAAAATGGATTGCTTGTTATTGCAGGCTGTACAACAGCTAATCCATATCATTCTATCAATCCTGCAATTCGTTCTCGTTGTCAAATTATAGAAGTAAAGCCATTAGATGAAGAAGACATTATGAGTGGGCTTAATCATGCTCTGAATTGTGAAAACGGACTTAATCATCAATTTAAAGTAGAAAATGGTGTCTTAGAATATATTGCTAAACTGAGTAGTGGAGATATTCGTTATGCATATAATTGTTTAGAAGTTGCAAGTATACTTTGTGATGCAGATACAATTACATTACAAATGGTCAAGCAATCTTTAACAAAAGCAAATGCTCAATTTGATAAAGATGAAGACCAATATTATGATACGCTGAGTGGTTTACAAAAGTCTATTCGTGGAAGTGATCCAAATGGAGCTATGTATTATTTAGGAAAATTAATTGAGGCAAACGATATAGAATCATTAGAACGACGTGTGATAACAACTGCTTATGAAGATATAGGACTGGCTAATCCTAACGCTTGTATGCGAACTGTCATAGCCTTTCAAGCCGCAAAAGTCATTGGCTTCCCAGAAGCACGCATTCCAATAGCAAGTGCTATTTTAGATTTATGCTTATCGCCTAAATCAAAGTCATCAGAACTAGCTATAGATGCAGCACTTTCATCCCTCGCAACTCATCCATATAAAGCCCCAAAGTATTTACGTTTATCACCTGTAGGTCTTGAAGATGATGAAAAGTATGATTATAATCGTCCTGAACTCTGGGAATACATTCAATATCTTCCTGAACCACTTAAAGGTGTACAATTTTATATCCCATGGATGACAAGCAATTATGAAAAAGCCTTAGCTGAAAACTATCGTCGCATTCTCAAACACGGAAGAACAAGTCACATAAAAGAACTAAACAACAAGAAAAAATAGTCTCTAAGATGAATTTCACCTTAAAGACTATTTTTTTATTTATGAAAACAGTTGTAGAATCCAATGAGGAATAGATTCAGGAATAGATTTTAAAAATCTAAGAATCTCAGCATTAGAGAAATTTGAACCTTGTAAACAATAATCACCAGATGCACTTGCACCTATTGCAATATGCCCAATAGCTCCTCCTCCAATCGCTATGTGAGAAGCAATAGCAAATCCTCCACACGCATAAATACCTATTGCCAATCCACCAAGGGCAATGTAACCAACACCCACACCACCCAATGCTAAAATTCCTACAGCCAATCCTGCAAATGTTAATAAGCCCAGTGCTAAACCACCAAGGCTAATGATCCCAACCGCAAGACCCCCAACACTTATAACACCAATAGCTATATTTCCTAAAGCAATAATCCCTTTGGCCACTTTTCTTCCACGACCAAAATGAATATGCACGAGTGGTATACCACAAATATTTATACGGCTTTTATACTCGTATGACATTGATTTTCTAAGAACACGATGTAACTGTTCATCCGAAATAACTGCTCCTTGAATAACTGCTTTTTCACCTTTAACAAGTTCATCTAATGAGATTTCAAAAATATTTGCTATTTCAACCAATCCCTCTAATTCAGGAATAGAAGCGCCAGACTCCCATTTGCTTACTGATTGTCTTGAAACACCCAATAAATATGCAAATTCTTCTTGTGAATATCCTTTCTGTTTTCGTAGACTTGATAAATTTTCATATAGTTTCATATAATTTCCTCCGACAAACCCATTATATAATAATTCTCCCCAAACACAATCAACTAGCACTTAGAAATATGTCAACCAACAGTTGCAAAGCAAAAGAAAAAGATATTTAAACACAAATATCCCTAAGAACATTCTGAACAGTCTTCTCAAAATCATCTATTTGAACATTATACCAATGAACATCAAACTGATTCTTAAACCAAGTATATTGCCTTTTCGCATATTGACGTGAATGTTTCTTAATATTTTCATAAACAGTCTCTTTATCAATAATTCCTTCAAAATAATCAAACCATTCTTTGTAACCAATAGCTTTCATGCTTTGATAACTTCTTTCTAATCCTCGATGATAAAGATCTGTCACTTCTTTTTCCAATCCCTGCTCCTTCATAGCATCAACACGCTGATTAATTCTGCTATAGAGAAGTTCTCTTTCAATTGTCAACCCCACAAAATAAGCATCATACAAACAAACATGCTGTTGTAAAGCTTCGATATCACTTTTCTTTTGCCCAGTCTCTTCATAAATTTCAATAGCTCTTAAAACGCGTTGGCGATTATGTGGATGGAGTTCTAAAGCACTTTTTTCATCAATATTTATGAGATGCTGGTAGAGTTGTTCATTATCATAATCTTTATACTTATCCCTAAAGATTTCGTGATTGTCTTTTGTTTCACTGAATTCATAATCATAAAGAGCAGCTTTAATATATAAGCCAGTCCCTCCAACAATAATTGGCAGTTTCCCTCTTCTTGTTATATCATCAATTTGAAAGCGGACAGCATCTTGAAAATCTTTAACACTATATTCATCAGTTGGTTCTAAAATATTAATACAGTGATGAACAATACCTGACATTTCCTGTTCTGTGACTTTGGCAGTTCCAATATCCATGCCCTTATAAATTTGCATAGAATCGCCACTAATGACTTCACCATTCATGGCTTTTGCAAGCTCTACACCCATTTTGGTTTTACCAACACTTGTAGGCCCAATCACAACTATGACTCTAGTCATTGATTTTTCCTATTCCTAATAAACTATATATAATAGAAATACAAATCGATGCAATGATTGTTAATCCAAATGAAGTAATTTGAAAATCAGGAGCCAATATATCAGTTGCTAATGTTAATATAAATCCATTAATAATCAATTGAAAAATCCCTAAAGATAAAATGGTAATTGGCAGAGCTATAATTGTTAAAATAGGCTTAATAAATGTATTCAATAAAGCCAAAACAAGAGCCACTAAAAAGGCCACTCCAAAGTCTTTGACATAGACACCGTCAAACCAATATCCCATTAACATAATAACGCATGCCCCTAGAGCAAGCTCTAGAATCAAACTCATAATTCCTTTTTTCATTTATACCACCCTCTTAAATAATTTTTCTAATTCATAATCACTATAAAATAATATTGTCGGTCTTCCATGTGGACAAACATACGGATTTTCACATCGCATAAGATTATCAAAGATTGTTTGCATATCACTTGGTGATAAATAAGTATTTGCCTTTAATGACGCTTTACAACTCAATGTTGCAATTGCATGCTCTTGTAAAGCAACAACATCTAAATGATTTTTCTTTAATATTTCTTGAACCATCTCATCAACAAATATATTTTCATCTATTTTTTTCATCCAAAGTGGCAGATTTCTTAAAATATAACCATGTTCTCCAAACACTTCTAAATAAATTCCAACTTTTTCTAATATTCCCTTACGTTCCTCTAAAATTAAAAACTCACTCATGGGATACTCAAATTGTAATGGAACCAATAATGGCTGCATAGTTAAATCAAGATGCGAAAATTGTTCTTTATAGTACTCATAGTTTATACGCTCTTGTGCTGCATGCTGATCGACCATATACATCCCTTTTTCATTTTCACCAATTAAATAAGTCCCATGAATTTGTGTTTTAGCATATATTTTCTCTTTAATTGGCTTTTGCTGGAAAGTCTCATGAGAAGTTGTTTTCTCCAGACTTTTATGAGACATTTCATCGTTTTGATAAATAACCTTTTCTTCTTGCACCATATTAGCGTATTGTTCATCTAGCAAATCAGCTGTTTGCGAATCGTGCGATACAGACTGCACTGCTGGTTGTATATAAACAATTGGCTTTTCTTCAGGTAAATCAAAAGTGACTTGATCAAGCTGAGGCTTAAATGTTTCTCTTTCAGTTTGTTTATTCTTTACTTGATAAGTTAAGTCAACTTGTTGCAGTGCATCCAAAACACCATTATAAATCAAATCTCTTAATTCATATTCTTTAGAAAAACGAACTTCTAATTTAGATGGATGAACATTGACATCAACTAAATAAGGATCAACTTCAATATTGATAACAGCAATTGGATAACGGTTATCAGCAAGATAAGCACGATATGCACTATTAATAGCATCAATACTCATTGCATTTTTTACATAACGATGATTGACTAATGTAATAATGTTTGTCTTTGATGCTCGCGATGTATCAATTTTACTTATATAGCCACTCATTTCAAATTCATCATTCTCTAATGAAATAGGAAGCATATTTTTAGCTGTCGATACACCAAACATACTTGCAATGACTTCTAATAAATTTCCTTTTCCATTTGTCTGAAAAATCATTTTATCATTATGATATAAGGTGATTGCGATTGTAGGATATGCTAGAGCTATACGTTCTACATACTGATGTATAGATGCAAATTCACTATTTACAGATTTAAGGTATTTCAAACGGGCTGGAACATTTTGAAAAAGTTTTGTAACTGTCATTTGAGTCCCTCTAGGCAAATCACAAATACCTTCATCTTTATATTTACCAAATTCATATTGGACATAAGTTCCTTCTTCACCTGTTGAAGTTCTTAAATCAAAATGACTGACCGAGGCAATTGAGGGGATGGCTTCCCCACGAAAACCAAGAGTCATAATATTAAATAAATCATGGTCATCTTTAATTTTACTTGTGGCATGACGAGAAAAACAGAGCTTCGCATCTTCTTTAGCCATTCCTTCCCCATTATCTACAACCTTAATTTTCTGAAGTCCACCATCTTCAATAAATACCTCTATACGTGTTGCGCCAGCATCAACACTATTTTCAACCAATTCCTTAACAACACTAGAAGGTCTTTCAACAACCTCACCAGCTGCAATTTTATTTGATAGAACATCATCTAATTGTCTTATTTTTGCCATAAATTCACCTCACTTATAATAATTTCTTGAGTTCAATTAATGTACTTAAGGCATCTATTGGTGATAATGCCATAGGATCTATTCTTGATAACGTCTTTTCAACTTCACTTTCTTTTTGAACAATGACTGGTTGCTCAACTGTTTCACTAATAACCGTTTCAATATTATTATCTTCTAAAGACTTCAAAATAATTTTCGCTCGAGCAATCACTTCATCAGGCAATTTTGCTAATTGAGCAACATTGATACCATAAGAACGATGACTTCTACCAGGTTTAATCTTATACAAGAAAACAATATGATCACCTTCAACTGAGGCACTTGCATGCACATTTTGAATCTTAAACTTTTCATCCATCATTGTTAATTCATGATAATGTGTAGAAAATAATGTTACACAGCGAATAGATGTTGCTATATACTCAATCATTGCTTGCGCAATAGCCATCCCATCAAACGTTGCAGTTCCACGCCCTATTTCATCAAAGATAATAAGTGAATTTTGTGAAGCATAGCGCAAAGCATTGTTAGCTTCTAACATTTCAACCATAAATGTTGACTGTCCTGAAATCAAATCATCACTTGCACCAATGCGTGTAAAGATTTGATCAAATACAGGCAAATTAGCATGTTCACAAGGCACAAATGAGCCAATCTGTGCCATAATAACACATAATGCAATTTGACGCATATATGTAGATTTCCCACCCATATTTGGACCAGTAATCAAAAGAATAGGTGCATCATTTTCGATATGTAAATCATTTGGGACGTAGTTTTGTCTGGAAATGACCTGTTCAATCACACCATGACGTCCATTTGTGATATCCACAATATGTTGATCATTAAATGTTGGACGAACATAACCATTATGACTTGCCTTGGATGCTAATGACTGATAGACATCAACTTGAGCTACAACGCTAGCTACATCTTGAATAGAATGAACATCCTTTTTTATATACTCTCTCATTTGAACAAAGATTTCATATTCAAGTGCCACCATTTTATCATGAGCACTCAAAATTTTTGCTTCCATCTCTTTTAATTCAGGTGTAACAAATCTCTCAGCATTAGAGATACTTTGTTTTCTCGTATATTCAAATTCATCTTTAATCATAGGCAAATAACTCTTTGTAACTTCAATATAATAACCAAATACTCTGTTATACCCAATCTTTAACCCTTTAATTCCTGTTCTTTCTCTTTCCTTTTGTTCAAATTCACTTAACCACTGTTTTCCATTCTCACGAATATAACGCAACTCATCTAACTCTTCATTATAACCATCTTTAATCAATCCACCTTCTTTAATTGTCAATGGTGGATTATCAACAATAGCCTGATCAATTAAATCAGTAATATGCGTTAAATCTAATAATTGTTCTGCAAGACTATGAGTATATTGATTATCAAGTGACAACAATTGATGCTTTAATTCAGGAATCACCTTCAATGAAGCAGCAATCCATTTTAAATCTCTCGCATTAACATTTCCAAAAGCAATTCTTCCTGCTAATTTTTCAATATCATAAATATCATTAATAATATCCTTAATCGTTTCTCTTTCAATAAAATTATCAATTAAGATTTCAATGATATCCATTCTTCTTTCAATCTTTTCCTGATTAATTAATGGTCTTTCAATCCATTGACGTAAAAGTCTTCCACCCATTGCTGACTTTGTATCATCTAATAACCATTGCAAAGTCCCATAACTCTCATTATCAGCATTCTTTACAAGTTCTAAAGATTTCTTTGTATAAGAATCCATATAAATAAAATCTTCTGTTTTCACTTCCTGAATAACTTGAATATGACCTAATTCTCTTTTTTGAGTCTCAAGCATATAATTAAGTAAGATTGAACAAACTTTAATTTCTTTTAAATCTTTTATATTTTCAAAGACTTTCTTATAAGAATCATTAAATTTATCATTATGATATTGTGAAATAAATACCTGATCAAAATGAATATCTTCATCAACAACCAATTCTCTCAAACCTAAAGAATCAATCTGATTCTTTAATAAATGCTCCTGTTTATCAATATTCACAACATAGAACTCTCCAGTCGAAATATCACAATAAGCCAAAGTATAATTAAAATCAAAAACACCTAAAGCCCCAATATAATGATTTCTTTTCTCATTAAGAGAACCATCCATAATCGTTCCTGGTGTTACAATTTGAACAACTCCACGCTCAACAATTCCTTTCTTCCCAGGATCTGTTAATTGTTCTACAATAGCAACCTTATGACCTAAATCAATCAATTTTTGAATATAACCACTCACTGAGTGGAATGGTACTCCACACATAGGAACTCTTTCTTTAACCCCAGCATTTTTACCCGTTAAAGCAAGTTCCAAAGCCTTTGAAGCAATGACAGCATCATCAAAAAACATTTCATAGAAATCACCTAATCTAAACATCACTATAGCATCTTTATTGTCTTCTTTTATTTTTAAATATTGCATCATCATTGGTGAATATTTTTGTTTCATTTTATCACTCCTCATATAACTAGTACATTATAGCATAATTTGTCAAATAATGAAAAGAATTCCTCTTACAAAAGCTAGGAATTCTTTTCATAAATACATATAATAATCAACTTTTAATGAAGTCAGGATTGATTTCTATATCTTCAAATTCATCCCAAACTTCATCCTCATTCTTGACTTCTACTTTGATACAAGTTTCACCACTGATTTCTATCTGCATTTCTTTCTCAACTTCAATCGTCACATTGTAATCACTATGTGACGCAGACAAACATTTTGGCTTTTCACGGCATCTTGCTTTGACTTGATCAGTTGTCTCAAAATCTCGTGATTCTTTCTTTGTGACTTGCATATCATCAATATAAGTGACTTGATGCCTCTCCACAACCGAATCCATTTCATCATGGCAGCTATACCAAACATGCACATCATAAGTCCCAACAATCTTAGGAACTCTATTTTTAATAGCTGCTTCATAATGATGATTTGTAATCCAACATCCAAGTATGTCATTTGGACAATCTGTCAAAGTAAAAGTATAGGTACATTTGGATAATTTTTTCCCCTTCGCCACAATTGCCTTCGTATAAATCTCTCTGATATTATTGCTCATAAATCCACCTCCATATACTATATGACAAAAAACATGATATAACACAATTTTTTATAATTATTGTATGATATCATGCTTATTTATGAAATTTCATTTTTTATTCTGGCAATTGATATTTGGTCTAGAAACTCTTATTTAAATACTCTATCCATTATATTTTTGGTGTCTGAAGTTTTGCCCATAATTCTATATAACAGTTTTTTGAAAACGGTTGAAAATACTTCTGGACTAGCAATGGCTCAGGAATCAGATGATGTTGGGGTAACCACCTTTCATACAAATACTGGCTTGCCTTATATAAAGCAACATTGACTAAAGTATCAAAATCCTCTGCTTCATAACGACATACAACATACCTTCCTTTTGGCATTACTCTTGTTTCCAAATGAAAAGGATTATCTTTAGATTCTATTCCAACGAAATAATCAAAATAATTTGCATCTTCACAGGGAGTTAAAATATCTACACCTGCTTGATTTTGATTGATTTCAAAATCATCCCATAGCGATGTGAGCTGATTAACTTTAGCTTCCCCGATTTGAGACACAAGTGAAATCGTACTTTTGCCAATAAATTGAATATCTTCTTCACATTCATATTCATTAATTTCGATAACCATATCATCAACAATATATGGTTTCCCTTCCTCTATAAAAGAATAATTCAGAGATAAATCCGGCTGAACAAAAAAGTCCAGATGAATATTTGAATCTCGATATTCAGATGGTGTTATCGTATAAACATTTTTAAACACCTTTGTAAAATGACTATGACTTTGAAAACCACACTCGATTGCGATCGCTAAAATGCTTAAATCAGACTCCTTTAATAGTTTTGCAGCTTTGGCAAGTCTCCTCAGCTTAATATATTCAGCAATATTTTTATTTACCAAACGATTAAACAAACGCTGAAAGTAATATGGTGATAAATATACTCTATGTGCGAGTATTTCAACATTTAAATCACAAGCTAAATTGTTTTCTATATATGTAATTGTTTCTTGAATCGGTTCCCATGCAACCATTATTCACTCCTCCTTTTCTAGTTCAAGTATATCATTGACAGATTATTTTTGCTTGTCTACAAATGCTTTTCTCTAAAGAAAAAAGTATCTGTTCAAAACAAACAGACACTTTCTATATTTTATTGATTATGTGACGGAGTCGAATCTTTTAAAACAACATCATGTGCTCCACCTTCTACAATGCTTGTAGAAGAAACAAGAGTGATTTTAGCTTTTTCCTGTAATTCAGGAATAGATAATGCCCCACAGTTACACATTGTAGACTTAATTTTTGCTAATGATAAACCAACATTATCTTTTAATGATCCAGCATAAGGAACATAAGAATCAACACCTTCTTCGAAAGAAAGTTTCTTATCTCCACCTAAATCATATCTTTGCCAGTTTCTTGCACGGGCACTTCCTTCACCCCAATACTCTTTCATGTATTGTCCATTGATATTCACTTTATTTGTTGGTGATTCATCAAAACGAGAGAAATATCTACCTAACATAATAAAGTCTGAACCCATTGCCAAAGCAAGAGTCATATGATAATCATGAACAATTCCACCATCACTACAGATAGGGATATAAATACCAGTTTCTTGGAAGTATTCATCTCTTGCTTTAGCGACTTCAATAGTTGCTGTTGCTTGGCCTCTTCCAATTCCTTTTTGTTCACGTGTAATACAAATAGAACCTCCACCGATTCCTATCTTTATAAAATCAGCACCAGCATCTGCTAAGAATCTAAAACCTTCAGCATCTACTACATTACCAGCACCAACTTTTACAGTATCACCATAATTTTTTCTAATCCAATCGATTGTCAATTTTTGCCATTCACTAAAACCTTCACTTGAATCAATGCATAGTACATCTGCTCCAGCTTCTACCAAAGCAGGAACACGTTCAGCAAAATCCCTTGTATTAATACCAGCACCAACAACATATCTTTTAGAGTGATCTAACAATTCATTTGGATTTGATTTTCTTGATTCATAATCTTTTCTAAAAACAAAATATTCTAATTTTTGATTTTCATCAATAATTGGTAATGCATTTAATTTGTTATCCCAAATAATATCATTTGCTTCTTTCAAAGATACACCACTATGAGCAGTCACTAATTTATCAAATGGTGTCATGAATTCAGATACTTTTGTATCCATATCCATACGAGATACACGATAATCTCTTCCTGTTACTATCCCAACCAGTTTTCCATTCGCTGTTCCATCAATTGTTACAGCCATTGTTGAATGTCCAGTCATCTCTTTTAATTCAATAACATCCTTTAATGTTTGATCTGGAGCAATATTTGAATCACTAGGAACAAACCCTGCTTTATATGCTTTGACCTTTCTAACCATTTCTGCTTGTGACTCAACAGATTGAGAGCCATAAATAAATGAAACCCCACCTTCTCTTGCAAGTGCAACTGCCATTGTATCATTAGATACAGATTGCATAATTGCAGATACAAGAGGTATGTTTAATGAGATAGCAGGTTCTTCACCTTTTTTAAATTTTACCAAAGGTGTTTTCAAGCTTACATTTTTAGGTTGACACTCTGCACTTGAGTATCCTGGAACTAATAAATATTCATTAAATGTGTGCGATGGTTCATCAAAAAAATATGCCATGTTTTCTCTCCTTTTTCCGACTTTTGTTTTGTAGTTTATTGAAAGATTATATAGATTTTTGTATCTTTAGTCAACCTTTTTCTGTAATTGTTCATTAATATCATCTTGTATTTGAGTAACAAGGTCATTGACCTCTTGCTTCAATAAAAGATAATTATAAACAATTGGATTTTCATCAAATAATTTTCTTTTGTTTTCATAACTTTCAATAAGTTTTTGACAATCAATTCCTTGATGTTTAGCATTAACAATTTGCTTTTGTATATCTTTGAGTTCTTCTTCAGTGTTTAATAAATCAGGGTTGTTATGAATAAGAGTTTCATATTTTTGAAACTCTTTAACGACTTCTTGATCCAATATCCACTGATTAAGAGCTTTCGCTTTTTCTTCTATTTCCTTATTCAATTTCTTCACCCTTTAAAGCCCATGTCTTTACTTCGGTCACTTTCACAGGAACAATCTGACCAATATGATCTTGATTACCTTTAAAATTAATAAGTTTCTGATGTCTCGTATATCCGGTCAACATATTATCATCTTTTTTAGATGTTCCTTCTACCAAAACCTCAACTACTTCATCTAGATATTTTTGATTTTGTTTTAATGCCTTTTCATTCACTAAATCATTCAAACGATAAAGACGTTGTTCTTTCGTATGAATATCAATATCATCTTCCATTTTAGCGGCTGGCGTACCAGCACGAGGCGAATAGATAAATGTATAAGCTAAATCATATTCACAATGTTCATACAATGTTATTGTATCTTCAAATTGTTCATCTGTTTCACCAGGGAAACCAACAATAATATCTGTTGTAATTGTACAATCAGGTATTTTGGTTTTAATTTTATCAAATAATTCTAAATATTGTTCACGGCTATAACGTCTACCCATACGTTTAAGAACTTCGCTATTTCCTGATTGAACAGGCAAATGAATTGCTGGCATAATATTATCATATTGAGCAATTGTATCAATCATATCATCTGTAAAATCCCATGGATGACTCGTTGTAAATCGAATACGCGGAATGCCCGTTTGAGCAACATCAGCTAATAATGATGCAAAATTATAACCATCATCAAAATCCTTCCCATAAGAATTTACATTTTGCCCCAACAAAGTGATTTCTTGATATCCTTGTGCCTTTAATTCATTCACTTCTTCAATAATCTCATTTTTTAAACGTGATCTTTCTTTTCCACGAGTATAAGGAACAATACAATATGTACAGAATTTATTGCAGCCATACATAATATTAACCCATGCTTTATACGGATGAGCACGATGACTAGGAAGATTTTCAATAACATCTCCTTCTTTTGACCAAACTTCTAAGACCATCTCTTTATCTAACATGGCCTGTTTTAATAATACTGGTAAACGATGAATGTTATGTGTTCCAAAAATCATATCCACCTGCTGATGCTTTTCAAGAATTTTTTGAATAACAACTTCCTCTTGTGCCATGCAACCACAAATTCCAAAAATAACATTTGGATTAGTACGTTTCACCTTCTTAAGATATCCAATTTTTCCAAAAACTTTTTCTTCCGCATTTTCTCTAATTGCACATGTATTCAATAAAACAACCTGGGCATCCTTAATCTCATCAGTTGCTTCATAGCCTAAGCTTTCTAAGATTCCTGCCAATGTCTCTCCATCACGTTCATTCGCTTGACAACCATAAGTTTGAATAAAATACTTCTGTCCTTTTCCTATCCCAATCATATCTGCTGGAACTTCATAAGCATCATCAATATGATGAATCTCATCTTTTCCTCTATGCTTTGCATCTCTTAATGATGGCCCTTTAAAATATTCACTATAGTCTTTCATTTTTTCACCACTTTCTGTCTTATTATATCAAATATTATAAAATAGAAAAGAAAAAAATAAGGACATTGTCCTTATTTTTAACCAAAGAAACCATCTGGTTGAATTGAAAAATATAATACAGCTCCCTCAGGAGTCTTTTTGAAAAGTCCTTTGCAATAAGCAGAAGCTTCATCAGGTGATAATTCTGTTTCACATTCGATTTCAGCTTTAATTCCAGTTTTCTTTACAAATCTACATTTTACTTTCTCATCTTCATATCCATCGAAAAAGTCGATTAATTTTTGAGTTTGAGCTGTTTGCATTAATAATTTACATTTAGCCATAATATTTCCTCCTTGTATTTCTCGATATATATTATACCCATTTTTGCACAAAAAAGAAAGTCCTTTTAATGCATTTCTACATTTAATCGTAAAGATGTAATAACCTGATCATCAATAGTTAAATCATAGAATGATGGAATACAATATATTTCATAGCCACCTGGAGCAATATAACCTCTAGCAATTGCAATAGCTTTCATTGCCTGATTCAACGATGCCGCTCCAATTACTTGTATTTGAACACTTTTGTGTTCTCGTAGTAGACTTGTTAAAGCCCCTGCTACCTTGCTAGGTTTTGACGATGAAGATACTCTAATCATTTCCATAAAAATTCCTCCTTGCCTTAATATATGAGCAAAGAGGATAAATTATGATTATAGAAAATGATATGGGTCAATACAAATTCTCTCTATTTTTTCACATTGATTTTCCTGGTCAAAACAAAGTAATGTCGCTAAAAACTGACCTTCACCTTCAGCAGGTTGAAAAGGTGTCATCAACCCTGTTTTCATACGCTTGATAATTGTCTCTTTATCACAGCCAATCACACTGACATATGGGCCAGTCATTCCTACATCACTTTGATAAGCTGTTCCCTTATCTAAAATCTTTTCATCAGCTGTTGGGACATGTGTATGTGTACCTAGAACTGCCGAAACCTGACCATCTAAATAATATCCCATCGCTATTTTTTCACTTGTAGCCTCAGCATGAAAATCAACAATATGAATATCACTTTGATCATCTTTTAAGATGTCATCAATAGCCTCAAATGGATTTTGCGATTTCCCATCCATAAATGTTAATCCTAATAAATTAGTCACTCTCACGCGCTTACCTTTAATAGAAATCTCACGACTTCCTACCCCAGGCAATGCTCTTGGTTGATTATAGGGAACAATCAAACGATCAGCTTCATCTATATAATCAAGCAATTCTTTTTTTGAAAAAGTATGATTTCCCATTGTCATCAAAGAAATACCTTGAAACAAAAACTCTTCATAATGTTTTTTCATAAGTCCTTTTCCATGTGTTGCATTTTCAACATTCGCAATAACCATATCAACTTGATATTTTTCTTTTACTTTCGGTAAATACATATCAATCATTTCTCTACCAATCGAAGAAAACACATCTCCTATAAAAAGAATATTCATTTATATCTTCCTTCCTTTAAAAAAAGATAGGTTTAAAAACCTATCTTTTATTTAGCAATTTCATTCGCACGAATTTCTCGAATAACAGTCACTTTAATATGCCCAGGATAAGTTAATTCATTTTCAATCTTATCCCTGATTTCTCTTGCCAATTTGTGACTTGCCAAATCATCAACCTTATCAGGTTTTACAACAACACGGACTTCACGTCCTGCTTGAATTGCAAAGACTTTATCAACACCTTGAAAACTCTTTGAAATTTCTTCTAATTTCTCAAGTCTTTGAATATAATTTTCAATAGTTTCACTACGACTTCCTGGTCTAGCTGCAGATAATGTATCAGCAGCTGCAACAAGAATAGAAATAACACTTGTTGGTTCAACATCCCCATGATGAGATTCAATAGCATTAATAACCGTAGCATTTTCACCATATTTCTTAGCGAATTTAGCACCGAGTTCTACATGGCTACCTTCCATTTCATGGTCAACTGCTTTTCCTAAATCATGCAATAATCCTGCTCGACGAGCAAGTTGCTGGTTTAATCCAAGTTCTGCTGCCATCATACCAGCAAAATGAGCAACTTCCAATGAATGCTGAAGACCATTTTGACCATAACTTGTACGATATTTTAATTTTCCAAGCATCATCACAATTTCTTTATTCACACGAGATAAACCTAATTCAAAAATAGCATCTTCTCCTGTTTTTTGAATCACTTCATTTAGCTCGTTTTTCGTTTTTTGAACAACTTCTTCAATACGACCTGGTTGAATTCTTCCATCACGAATTAAAGTTTCTAATGACAGACGAGCAATCTCTCTTCTGACTGGATCAAAGCAAGAAATTGTAATCGCTTCTGGTGTATCATCAATAATCAGCTCAACACCTGTTGCATTTTCAATCGCTTTTATATTACGACCTTCACGTCCAATAATACGTCCTTTCATCTCTTCACTTGGTAGAGCTACCACATTAACAGTTCGCTCAATTGTTTCTTCCTGTGAATAACGATTAATTGCAGCTGCTATGATATCCTTCGCATAAAGAGAAGCTTTTGATTTTGCCTCATCTTCTTGCTCCTTGATAAAAGCAGTCACTTCTTTAGACATTTTCTGTTCTACTAATTTAAACAATTCTTCCTTTGCTTCATTGGCGCTCATTGCAGCAATTTTTTCTAATTCCACAATTTTCGCATCAATTTGTTCCTTTAATTGAGCCTCCAATTTACCTAGTTCTTCACTTTTCTTTTCTAATTGCCTAGCTTTATCATCCAAAACATCTTCTTTCCCTTGTAAAGCAATATCTCTACGATCGATGTTTTGCTCCCTTTGCAATAGTTTATTTTCAAATTTAGTAACTTCTAAGCGTTGCTCCTTGATATCCTTTTCAGCATCAAGCTTATATTCGTAAGCCTGTGTTTTTGCATCAAGAATTGCTTCCTTTACTATATTATCAGCTTTGGCAGTTGCTTCTTCAACAATCTTTGTTGCATCTACATTTGCTTTTGACACTTTAATTTTTGTCAATGCAAAATACAATAAAAATCCAATTGCAACTGCTAGAACATAGGTTAAAATAGTGAGAGGGTCATCCAATCTTGGCATAATATTCCTCCTATTTCCTATGATAAATTTCTTATAGTGCGTTTCACACACAAATCTATTATACCGTATTTTTGTGAAAATGACAATAAAATATCAAAATAATGGAATGGCTTCCAAAAGCCATTCCATTATTTCATTTTTCTGTATTATTTTGTTTCTTCATGAGGAAATAAAACATCCTTCACCTTATTTTCAATTTCTGTCATGATTTCAGGATGTTCAGCTAAGAAAATCTTTACATTTTCACGACCTTGACCAATCTTTTCACCTTGATATGCATACCAAGCACCAGACTTATCAATAATATCATTATCAACTGCCAAATCAATCACTTCACCATCTCTAGCAATACCTTTACCATAAACGATATCAAAACTTGTATTTCTAAATGGTGGCGCAACCTTATTTTTGACAACCTTCACATTGACTTTATTTCCAACAACTTCTGAACCATTTTTAATAGCTTCACTTTTTCTAATTTCAATACGCACTGATGAATAAAATTTCAAAGCACGTCCACCAGTTGTTGTTTCAGGATTTCCATACATAACACCAATCTTTTCACGTAACTGATTGATAAAAATAATTGTGCAAGATGTCTTGTTCATAAGTCCAGATAAACGACGCATTGCTTTTGACATCAAACGTGCCTGAAGCCCTACTGAATTATCACTCATTTCACCATCTAATTCCACTTGTGGAACCAACGCTGCAACTGAATCGACAACAACCAAATCGATAGCATCACTCTTTACTAAAGTTTCAGCAATAGCCAAACCTTGTTCACCACTATCAGGTTGAGATAAAATCAACTCATCAACATTTACTCCTAAATTTTTTGCATAAACAGGGTCAATTGCATGTTCAGCATCAATAAATGCTGCACGCCCACCTTGTTTTTGAACTTCAGCAATAGCATGTAATGTCAAAGTTGTTTTCCCACTTGATTCAGGACCATAAATTTCAATAATACGTCCTTTAGGATAACCACCAATACCTAATGCTGCATCCAAAGTTAATGATCCTGTTGGAATCACATCAATATCAACAGCAACACGATCTCCTAGTTTCATAACTGAACCTTTTCCAAATTGTTTTTCAATCTGTGTAATTGCATCAGCCAATGCTTTTTCTTTCTTTCCATCAACGGCTTCTGCCTTTTTTGCCTTTGTTTTTTCTGCCATAAGAAATGACCTCCTTACTTCTATATTCACTTTTTATATTCAGTTTTTCTTTAAAATATTTAATATTTTTTCAATTCCTAACAAAATAGCCTGTTTTTTAATATCATCTCTTGTTCCAGCAAGTTCAAAACAAAAGGTATGAATCTCCCCTGCGTAGGCAATACCGATATAAATCAAGCCAACCGGTTTTCCTTCCATTGCAGTAGGTCCAGCATTTCCAGTAAAAGAAATACACAAATCACTTTCAAACATTCTTTGTCCATGAATTGCCATTAAGCCAGCAATTTCTTTTGAAACAACACCAAACTTTTCAATGATTTTCTCATCTATATGCAAGACATCACGCTTAATTCGCGTTTGATAACTTACCAAACTGCCACGATATACAGCTGAAATACCACTGATACTACCAATCCTGTTAGCAAATCCACCAACTGTAAAACTCTCTACACTACTTATCGAAATATCTCTTTCAATTAATATTTCAGCCAATTCATCCATTTTACATACTCTCCATAATATATTGACGATTCTTCATAAAGTAATCGATACCACTAATAACAGATATCATTGTGGCTAACCAAATCATGATCTGGTCCATTGGAATACCAATGGCACTAAAGATAACATTATTTAACAATAAAATTGCAATAGCAAGCATTTGAGTCATCGTCTTTGCTTTTCCAAGTAGACTGGCAGCCAAAACCACATTCTTTTGACTCGCCACCAGACGAATAGCATCAACAATTGTATCTCTTGCAATCATAATAATTGGAATCACTATCGTGATATGATTTGATGATGCTAATAACAATAATGCTGTATTTACAATTAACTTATCAGCAATTGGATCAATAAACTTTCCAAATGTTGTCACAAGATTGTTCTTTCTTGCCAAATAACCATCTAGATAATCAGTCAATGCCGATAATCCAAAGATAACAAACAAAATAATATCTAATAATGATAATTGTGTTGATAAAATATCAAAAGTAGGCATTGATATGCCTAACGATTGATAAGGTATTAAATAAATAATGACAAACAATGGGACACTAACCAAACGTACAGTTGTTAATTTATTAGGTAAATTCATCTTATTCCTTCTCTAATGTTAATTTTAAAGTTGAGACACTATATGAAACATCATCTTCAGTCAATGGAATTTCTTGTCCATTAATATAATAGTGATGTCCCGCACTATATCCATTTTTCAATGTTAAATTTTCAAAATCAGCAACAGTAAATTCAAGTTCAACTGTTTCAGGTGTACCATCAGCATTAGGACCATAAATACGAGAATCAAAACCATCGTATTGAGTCCCATTTACACTTAATTGTGCCCATGATTTGTTTCCAAACTCTATTTTAAATGTAAACTTGTCTGTTCCAGATGGAAGTTTAAAACGAAAGTCCAAACGATCATTTCTGGTAATTTCAACATTGGTATTTGTTGGCGTATTATTTTGACCAAGGTTGGTGTTATTATCATCATTTGGATCAGTATTAACATCACCTTCAACTGTTGGTGGATTCTGTGGCTGAAATGATGGATCCTTGCTTTGTGAACGTGTAGAATAGAAGCCATACCAAATCACAACAATAACCAAGCATACCAAAACCAGAATAATTGCTGCCCTCACAATTGTCACATGTGATTTATCTTCATAAACGGATGGCTTTCTTGTCAGTTGTGGTGCTTCAAAAGAAAACTTCTTTCCTTTTTTAACAACTTCCTCATTGTGTTTATGTTCATATTCTTCTTTATCCTGCATCTCTGCCATTTGAATTTCTTGTGTTAAATCTATATATTGTTGAGTCATCATATCAGCATCTAAACTTAAGACATTTGATATTTTTTTCAAATACATTTTAACATAAGCTTCATCGCCTTTATAACGATCAAATTTTCCATCTTCAATATCATGTAAAACTGCAACAGAAATCTTCGTCCTTTGAGAAAGTTCTTCTATTGTTAAATGTTTTGCTTCTCTTTGACGACGAATATCTGCACCTATATTTTCCATAAAAGCACCTCCTGTATAATCAATACGCAATAAACCCAATAATAATATTATTAAATCATAAATTGTCTATTTTTACAACACCAACACTATTATTTTATGAATTTATGTCCTTGTTATGAATTTTTTAAATATTTTTTTCAATCATCACATTTTTTTAACAAAAAAAGCCGATTTTCATCGACAAAATATGCTCATTCTGATAAGCCGAGTTCTGTTTTTCAACCAATTATTTATCTATGCATAATGCATTCTGTCTTGAATTCAATTCTTCAAAACTAGATTCCCCTACCAAAATTTGGGTTTCATCCTTGCAGAGTTTACCTCTTTTCATTCGTTCTTTTCAAAACGCATTTGTTTCTGTGGCACTTTATGATTTCACAACCTTGCCAGAAGGTTTAGGTCTTCCATCTGTCGTTAGCAAAAAGCTACCTGCATTTATTAGACGCAGTACAAACACTACAATCATCGCAGATTGTGGATGCCCGGACTTTCCTCTACTGTTGTAGCAATTGGTTCTCATGAGCATACTTATTGTACTATATTTTCAAAAAAATGCAAACAAAAAGACAAGGTTATTCCTTGCCTTGATAAACTTCTTTTTCCAAACTTGATATTCTTTTTAATAAATCCACATTTGAAGAAAGGTTTTCCTCCATTGCACGAATGTTATCTTGTTGTAACAAACGTTCCTTTTCCAAATGAGAAAGTTTCATCTTTAATGCTTCATTTTCTTTTTGAAGATTTTCAATTTGATCGTAAGAGTCATTTAGCATACTTGCAAACGTTTCATAATCTTCAACTATAGAATCTAAAAAATAATCAACTTCTGTTGCACTATAACCCTTGAAATCTATTTGAAATTGTTTGTTTAATATTTTTTTAGGACTTAATTGAATCTTGTTAGCCATTATACATCCACCTACCTCCCTCATATTTTCACAAAAATACTTTGTAAATGCAAGTTATTTTTAAAAAAAAGTAAAATTACACAAATTCTATACACAATTTAGACAAGATGTGAAAAATATATGTTATAATATAAGAGATAATGAATGAAAGGAAGAAGTTATGGTTAACTATCCAAATATGAAGAAAAATCCTATTTTAACAATCAATTCAACTTCCCAGAAGCATTATACTGCACATCGTGGGATGTCACTAGAAGAGGATATTTCTTTATCTAACGAATATTATCTCATTCACAATCGGGCAGTTATTTACAAAAAGCCAACTCCCGTTCAGATTGTTAAAGTTGACTATCCTCGTAGAGAATCAGCTAAAATTGTTGAAGCCTATTACAAAACACCTTCTACAACTGATTATAATGGTCTCTACCGTGAGAAATATGTTGACTTTGAAGCAAAAGAAACAAAAGCAAAGACATTTCCATTTGGAAATATCTCTCAACATCAAATTGATCATTTGCAAAGAATCATCAATCATGGTGGAATTGCTTTTATTATTATTGCATTTACAAGCCTAAATGAGGTATACTTAATTGATGCAAGTCATGTGATTTGCGATTATTATCATTCTCATAGAAAGTCAATGACCTATGACAGAATCAAATCTTTGGGGCATATCATTCCTCAAGGGTATCAACCCCGACTTGATTATCTCAATGTCATAGATGAGGTGTATTTTAAGGAGGACGAATGATGAAAAAACTGAAATTGAAAAAGAGACCAGCAAAGTCTCCTCAACAAATTCAAAAACAAAAGAAACAAAGAAAAAAGATTATTATCACATGTCTCGTGGTAGTTGCTTTGCTTGTCACATCAGCAACTATTTACTTAGGATTTGGAATTTTTAAACAGGTTGAAGGTTTTTCAAAAGAAAAATTATTAAATGAAGAATCATCATTTCTTGTAGATGAAAATGACAATCAGTATTTTTCACTTGGTCAAGGTGGAGTCAGAAAAAACGTTTCTTATGATGACATTCCCCAAGTTATGATCGATGCTGTTGTCGCAGCAGAAGATTCACGATTCTTCGAACACAACGGATTTGATTTACCACGTATTGTCAAAGCTTTATTAGGAAATATTGTCGCAGGTGGTATTACTGGTGGAGGTTCAACAATTACTCAGCAGGTAATTAAAAAATCTTATTATCCAAAAGAAGAACAGACAATTGAAAGAAAAGCAGGAGAAATCATTCTTGCAATTGAGGCAACTTCACAAACAACAAAAGAGGAAATTTTAGAATTATATCTGAATAAAATTTATTTTGGATATGGGAATAAAGCCATTGGTATTTATGCTGCATCAAGATACTATTTTGATAAATCAGTGCAAAATTTAACATTACCAGAAGCCGCTTTATTAGCTGGAACATTAAATTCCCCAAATAGTTTTGATCCATTTAAAAATTTAGACAAAGCTCAAAAACGTAGAGATATTATTTTAGATTTAATGGAACTTCATGGATATATTACAGCTGAAGAATGTGAATCAACAAAAGCTATACCAGTTGAAAATACATTAAAATATAATCCTATTTCATCTGGCGGTAAATATCAAGCTTATGCTGATAAGGTCGTTCGTGAAGTTTATGAAAGAACTGGCTATGATCCAAATGATACGCCAATGAAAATCACAACATCTATCAATACTGAATTACAGGAAAAACTAGACGACATTTCAAACGGTATTGATTATACATATCAAGATAAAAATATTAAAGCAGGTGCGACTGTTTTAGAAGCATCAACTGGCCGCATTGTAGGAGTTCTTTCAGACCGTGATTATACCCCAATGGGAACGAGTTATGCTTACGCAGCCGATAAAGAAAAAGCCAAAAGCGATCCTAATTTACGATATGGTCAACGAAATCAACCTGGTTCATCTTTAAAACCAATTATCGCCTATGCTGCTGCATTTGAATTCTTAAACTATTCAACTGCTCATTATGTTCATGATGTTCCTTATATTGCTGGCAAGTATGCTCCTGGTAACCATGATGGTAAAATTCATGGGGATCTTTCTATTAAAGATGCTTTAAAAAATTCTTGGAACTTGGCAGCCATCCAGACTTATCAGGAAGTGATTACTGGGAAAGATGCTTATGGCAATAGCGTTGGCAATGGTATTGGTGATGCCAAAATGAAAAGTTATCTTGAAGGTTTTGGCTTTGATATGTACGAAGAAAAATTAGGTCCACAATATGCAATTGGTGGATGGAGTACTGGTGTTTCAACCGAAGAAGAAGCAGCCGCATACGCCGCCATTGCTAATGGCGGAACATATATTCCTCCTCATGCAGTTACAAAAATTGAATTATTATCTACTGGTGAAGTCATTGATTTAGAAGCAGATTATAATTCCAAAAAACAAAAAGCACTCTCAGCAGAATCAGCGTTTATGATTCGTGATATCATGACAAGTTATGTTAAAGAAGGTGGAAGTGCAATGTATAACGCATTAAACCTTGGTTATAACATTGGGGCAAAGTCTGGTACTTCTAACTTCCCGAATGATTTGTCAAACAAAAAACTTGCTGGTGAAAATAGAGATGGTTGGATGGCAGCATTTTCACCAGATTATGCATGGAGTGTCTGGACAGGTTATGATAGTAAAAATCCTCAAGTTTTAAAAAGCAATTCAGACGCAAATAAAATTGCTGCCATTATTGCTAAAACTGTTCATAAAGGTGGATTGAAGAATTCTTATCCTTCAAAACCTTCTGGGGTTGTCAAAGCATCATGTATCTCTGGTATTTATCCATATGTAGCTCCAGGTGATGGTGTTCCAAGTGACCGTGTTGTCTCTGGATGGTTTAAAAAATCAAATACACCAAGTGGTTCTGCAAGTGGTGCTTCATTAAAAGAATTAGCAAGTTTTACCGCATCTCTTGTTGAAGGAAAAATCAATGTTAATTTTGCGGAATACGATCCTGTCTCAATGACTCAGGATGCAACACCAACGAAAAAATTTGGAAAGTATACAGTTCCATACTTAGGTGATATCAATCAAATTTATGGAAAAGTTGTTTATGTTGCTGAAGTTGCAGATGCAACAGGAAAAATTGTTCATAGTCAAAAACTGAGTACAAATACAGCAACTTTGAACTTTACACCTACACCTGGTAATACCTATACAGTTACAGGATACTATGCATTTGAAAGCAGTAGTGGAACTTCAAATAAATTAACCCAAACTGTAACGGTTGAGGGAAATACTATTGGAACAACCTATTCACAAGTAAGTCTAACATCAACTACACTTGTATTACAAATGAATATTCCTACAGGTAATAGCGTAAGTCTTTCTATTAATGGCGGTGAAGCAAAAACAATATCGACTTCTGGTCAAGTTACTTTCAGTTCTTTGACACCTGCCACAAAATATACAATTACAATGACAGAAACAACAAGTGCTGGACAGACAAACACATTAGCTCCTTATGAGTTTACAACACCGGAAGCTACAACGCCAGCTGCATAAAAGAAGAAAGAACATCACTGTTGATGTTCTTTTTTCTATCTATGATTTTGCAAAATAATTGAAACATTTTCTAGGTTGATTCTTCATTAAATATAAATTATCTAATTATTTACCTTCTCCAATTTAATGATTCATAGTAATGACTGTCTGTTAATTGTTAGATTTCTTACATATTAAGATAGTCATTTCTATGAGTTTTTTAATTGTATTGCACTATTATGATAAATTATCTGTCAAAAAAAGTCAGACTAAGCTGACTCATTAATTATAAATTTTTTTCTTTTGGGTTCTTTACAAATATCTATCAAATGGCAATCCTGACACATTGGATTCATTGATTTACAATGATACCTGCCAAAAAATATCATTTGATGATGAGTTTTAATCCAACGTTCTTTAGGAACAGCTTTCATCAACTTCTTTTCTACTGTTAATACAGAATCCTTTTTCAAAGCAAATCCTAGCCTTTTTGAGATACGTTCGACATGAGTATCAACCGCAATAGCCGGAACCTTAAATCCTTCTGAAACAACTACATTTGCCGTTTTACGGCCAACCCCAGGCAATGTTTGTAATGCATCATGGTCACATGGAACTTGCCCACCAAATTCCACAATCAATTGCTGTGCCATTGCTTTGACATTTTTCGCCTTATTACGATACAAACCAATGCTACGCAAATCATTTTCTAATTGTTCTATTGGTGCATGAGCATAATCCTCTACTGTATGATATTTTTGAAATAAAGTTTTTGTTAATTTATTAACACTTGCATCTGTTGTTTGAGCTGATAACATAACTGCAATAAGTAATTCCAATTCATTATCATGGACAAGTTCACATGCAGCATCTGGAAACATACGATCAAATTCATTTAATATACGTGTTACTTTTTCTTTATTCATCTTCCGCCCACCATTTATAATCCTTTATATTTTGATCTACATCTTGTCTAACAGTTGGAGTACTTGGTGCATAACGTTTTTTTACACCATATCTAGACCAGTTATCAAGAATCTTTTCTATATATCTAAAATTAATAACTCCTGCTTTCACTGATTCATTTAAAGCATCTAAAATCATCTGATCATCATAACCCGATCTTTTAAAAGTATTAATAATCTCCAGTTCCATTTGATTTAAGCTTCTTCCAAATGCATTTTCAAAAATCGAGAGCAAATCAACATCCTTTTCTTCTTCAACACTTTGATTCAAAAGCATTTTTTGAATTGGTAATAAATCCAACGTCCCTCTTTTTCTTGCTATAAAATGCTTATCAACAAGTGAAATTAACGTTTTATCAATTTGTTGCAACGATAAAGAACAAAGTTGACCAATTTGAGAAGGTGTAATAGGCTTCATTCCAATATCATTCATTGTCATAATAACTAAAAGTAAAAAACACTCCTGATCTGTTATTTTCAATGATTTTGCTTTCAATATTAATAATTTCCTAAAATCAATACATTGACTATTTAATAATTCATCCATACAATCAATCTCCAAGCTTCACCATTTTTACAAATTCACCATCATTTAAACCATAATATACATACCACAAAGTGTCTTTTGTTTGATATTTTCCATAATAAACAAACTTATTATTTTCATAAGCAACATCTAATTCATTCATTTGTACCTTTTGTTCCTTATATCTTGTTGCAATCGCCTGCTTTACAACATCTTGTGACGCAATATCCCCCTGATAAGTATCAACAAGTTCCTGTTTTTGATTATAAGCAACATACGCTTCCATATCATTTATTTTAACTTTTAATATATAATATGTTTCTTTACCATGATACTCATTAAAATAATCTAAATATTCATAATTGTTTTTTTCACAAATTTCATTTCTAATTTCATCTAAACCATGATGATAATTATAATAAGGTACATGGACATATAACATATAGAAAGAAACAACAGCCAAAACTATAACTAAAACAATAACCGATAATCTAAATAAATGTTTCTTCATTAAATGCACCTCCAGTGTTTCTATTATATAACAATCACTCCCAAATGAAAAGTGAAAATGAAAAGACCTTACGGTCTTTAATCTCTCCTTGAACTTCCTAAAATAACCAGGAAAATTCTAAGCATACTCATTAATGTAGAAATCATAGCTGCAACATAAGTCATTGCTGCTGCTGACAACATGCTTTTGGCTCCACCATACTCACCATCACTTAAATAACGCGTTCTTAAAATCGTTAATGCACGACTTGAAGCATTAAACTCTACAGGTAAAGTGACAACTTGAAACGCTAAAATTCCACACATTGCAGCAAATCCAATCCAAGCCAGATTCGTATTACTCAAAGCGAGTCCAATAAAAATAGCAATCCATCCTAAATATTGACCAACATTGGCAATTGGTAGAATAGCATTTCTAAGCGTTATTGGTACATATTTTTCTTTATACTGAATTGCATGACCACATTCATGGGCCGCTACTGCTAAAGCTGCAATAGATGTTCCTTGATAGATATCTGTAGACAAATTGATAGTCTTTTTACCAGGATTATAATGATCACTTAAATTTCCTTTGACTTCAAAAATCTGAATATCATAAAGTCCTTCACTATCTAAAATCTCTCTTGCAATCTGTGCACCTGTAATTCCTTTACTGTTAGGAATCTTTTTATAGCGTGAATATGTTGATTGAACTTTCATTTGTGCCCAAATTGCTAGCACAGCCGCAATCAATACAAGTATTGTTCCAAACAAATAATAAGAATTTCCATAAAAACCATAAAAAAATGGCATCATCTTTCATCACCTCATATATTTATATTATACAACAATTATGAACAGAATATAAAGAAAAGATGCAATTTTAATTCATTGCATCTTTTAATCTATTACTTGGTTTAAATGAAACAGTTTTACTTGCTGGAATGATCATCATTTCTTTTGTTTTTGGACTTACACCTTTACGTTCTTTTCGACTATTGACTTTGAAAGTTCCAAATCCTGAGATTAAAACTTTATCTCCTTCTAAAATACTTTCAATCATTGTATCGAAAACTGTATCCACTAACGCTTCAGCATCTTTTTTCGTTAAATCTTTCTTTTGTGAAACGATGTCAATAAGTTCTTTTTTGTTCATTTGTAAATTGCCTCCTACTTAAATCTAAGTAGTAGTATAACATTTCAAATTCACCCTTGCAACAACAAATTTATAAAACTATTGCAATTACATTTGTCTTACCTTTATTCACAATTTTACTCAGAATATCATGCACACGAATACAAGCGGTTTCATTCATAGAAGCTAATTTCACACGCATACCTTCATTAATTAAATCACCTAATTTACGTCCAAAGACATCACAATCAAATATAGCTTCTTTATTACTTTCACCATGGCTTTGTAAATATTGAATAAATGCTTCAGCCTGCTCTTTTGAGCCAATTATTGGTTCAAACGTAGATTCTATATCAACTTTAATCATATGAATTGTAGAAGCTGTTGAAACAAGTTTCATACCATAACGTGGTCCCTGTTTAATAACTTCAGGATCGCTCAATTCAATATCATCCATAATTGGCAACGCATAGCCATAACCTGTCTGTTTAACCATCTTGATAGCACTTTGATATGCTTGATACTCTTTACTCATCTGCATTAATTCCTGCATTTGTTTTAAAAACATTGCTGAGTCAAAACGATCTTGTCCAAGAATTTCATTTAGAATTTCATTATAAAGGCCTTTTCTCTCTTTAATTCTTAAACAGGCAGATGAAGATGATGTATCAATTGAAGATAAATATGCTTTATCAATAAAATCAAATTCACTCATACTTGAAGCAATCTTCTCAACATCTCTAAAACGACTGATTTCCTGTAAAGATTGTTCTAATGATTCATCTAAAGTTTGTTTTAACCAATGTGTTGAATCCATCAACGCTATCCAACGAGGAACTTCAATTTGAACTTCATTGATTGGAAATTCAAATAAAGCTTCTTTTAATAAATGTGTAATATCATCACTTGTCATTTCATTGACTTTTAACGCTACAACTGGAACATCATGTTTTTGTTTTAAATCTTCTACCAATTGTGTACATTGAATGCTCCTTGGATCTTTAGAATTAACCACAATGACAAATGGCTTTCCAATTTCTTTAAGTTCCTGAATTACATCATCAGTAGCTTGAACATAATCTGCTGCTGGAATTTCACAGATAGAACCATCACACGTCATTACAATACCAATTGTTGAATGATCTTGAATAACTTTTTGTGTCCCAATTTTAGCGGCTTCATCAAATGGAATCGCTTCTAAATACCATGGCGTTTTCACATAACGTATTCCCTGTTCATCTTGATATCCTTTTGCACCATCAATCACATAACCAACGCAATCCACCAAACGAATATTTACACCGAGATTTTCTTCTACAAAAATACGTGCTGCCTGATTAGGCACAAATTTTGGTTCCACAGTCATAATCATTTTTCCTTCTCCAGATTGTGGAAGCTCATCAGTTGCACGAATTCTTGCATCTGGATCATCAATATAAGGAATAACCGCCATTTCCATAAAACGTTTAATAAATGAAGATTTCCCAACTCTGACTGGTCCAACAACTCCTAAATAAATATCCCCATCACATCTTTTACCTATGTCTTTAAGTATATCGATTGTTTGCATATACTTCCTCCTTCTTACACATCAATATATGAAAATAATTGTTATTTAGAACATATGTGACATTAAAGAGATTTTCTTTCCTCTTTAGTATTAAATATGTTCACAGATTCACTTTTATGATAAAATAGTTCTACGAGGTGAGTTCCAGTGAAATACAAAAATACATTATTAATTGTTAAAGATTTAAATGTATCAAAACATTTTTATAAACATGTTTTAGGTCTAAGAGTTTTATTGGATTTTCATGGCAGCGTAACACTATCAGCAGGAATTGTTCTTCAATCTTACGAAATCTGGAAAGATATTATTAGAAAAAACAGTGATGAAATTGTGACTCAAAATCATGCCTATGAATTATGCTTCGATACTGAAGATATTGATGACTTTATGAATATATTAAACGCTCGTAATATTCCGCTTGTTCATCCCCTCAAAGAATATGCATGGGGTCAAAGAGTCGTTCGATTTTATGATCCTGACGGACATATGATTGAAGTTGGTGAAAGCATGAAAAAAGTTCTTAAGCGTTTTTTGAGCCAAGGTTTATCTTATGAAGACGCAGCAAAACGTATGGGGTTACCTGTTGATTATATTAAGGAGATACTGCAGCATGGATGATATTGACATTTATATTCAACAATATGATTCTCATTCTCAAAAAAAACTTTATCAATTAAGAGCAATAATACAAGAACTCATTCCAGATGGAAAAGAGAAACTATCATGGGGTGTTCCAACTTATTATTACAAAGGCTTTCTTGTTCAATTTGCAATGAATAAAAAGCATCTTGGTTTTTATTGCTCCCCATCAGCTATTGAACATTTCAAAGAAAGACTTTCTGATTATTCCACCAATAACAAAAACACGATTCGTTTTGCTCTTCATCAAGATTTACCAATTGAATTAATTAAAGAAATCATTCAATTTAGAATCCAAGAAAATTTAAATCAATGACTTATTCCCTATAACAAGTTAAAATTTTATATTTAAAAACTCAATTCATTAATGATATATGCCTTTCTTTAGTCAGTGTTGTATTTCTTACACTACCTATTTGACAAGACAGTTCATAATAAACTGAGTTTTTTTCTTACTTCTTCATTTTTTCTTTGTATTTCTTACGAATTTCCTTATTCCAATACTTATTTGCTGTTTTCATAAAAATCTTATCCGTTAACATAGACACTTTCAAATCAACAGATTCATGTTTTCCAATAGCAGTGGCAAAATCTTTAATATAATTTGAGACAACAAATTTAGATGCACTCTTCATAATAAAGAACGCAGAACCTATTTTCAAAGATCCTTGAAACTTTAAGTCTTCTCTTTGACACCATTTTTGAATAATACGTTCTGATAAATTACATTTTTCTGCTTCATACTCATCACATGCAATTAAAGCATAGATTTCAGTATGGTTTTTTGATTGTAATTCTAATTTTTGAAAAATCTCTAATGTTGATGAAGGAATTGAATTCATTGCAGTTGAAAATAAGAAGACAACCTGATCATATTCAAAAAATGTTCTTTCATCAAATGTTTCAGCCCTTCTGACATCTATACAATCACAATCTGCTTTAGAATTTAGATAAACTTCTAAACGTTTTAAAAAAGGTTCAACAAAATCTTGAGCATGCTTAAGTCCAGAACTTATCAAAAGAATTTTAGCCATGATCAACACCTCCAAATGTTTGAAGAGTATCTTCTAATTCATATTCTTCACAGAAATAAGCATCTACTGATGAATAAGTGTAACCAAGTGTAGATTCATCTAACAAATCTTTAAACATCTTTTTTTCATCATCAGTAGCATCACCATAACTAATAACCAACAATTTCTTTTTTAACTGACTAATCCCAAGATGACAAGTCTCTCCATCAACCATAGAATAGTAAGGTTCATGATTTACGACCAGACGTTCCAACATTTTTTTAAATGGCACATCAAAACATCCATATTTAATTCTGGTAATATAAACAATTAATTGACAATCATTCATCCATTTAGAAATAATACTCATATCATCTTTAAAATAACATGCACCTTCACATTTTAAACATTCAAGCCCGCCTGTACACGAAGAATAATTGATGTTGTTTAGATTGACAATGACTGAATTCTTAAACAACTGATTAGAAATATCTTTATCTGTAACGACTAAATTTTTCATATACAATCCCCTTCTATTTCTCTTTCTTATTGTAAAGGTTACATATTCTTTTGTCAAATAAGTTCATCAAAATCAATAATTTTGGTTGCTATTGAGTCTTGGAAAAAAGTATCATGTTCTACAAATAATAATGTTGGCTGATATTCTAATATCAGTTTTTCAATCTGCATTCTTGAAAAAATATCAATATAATTTAAAGGTTCGTCCCATATATAAAGATGAGCTGAAGTGGCCAAAGAGATAGCAATCATCATTTTCTTCTTCTGTCCCTCTGAGAGTTCTTCTAATCTTCTTTCAAAATGTAAACGAGAAAATCCAAGTTTTCTTAAGATTGTTTTGACCAGTGTTATATCAACATGATAAGAACAAATAAAATCATCCATATCCCCTATAATATGAGAACAATCTTGAGGAACATAGGATATTTTCAACCGGCTCCCTATCATATAATCACCTTGACATTGAACACCTTGATTCAATATGAATGAAATCACACTTGATTTACCACAACCATTCTTCCCTTTTAAAAGGACCCGATCCTGATTCATGATTACAAAACTCAAATCCTCAAATAAAATTTTGTTTTCATAGAATAAAGACATATGTGAAAAGGAGATAAGAATGGGTTGAAAGTAACGCTCAGGAAAGATTTTTAAGTCATCATATTCTTCAATATCCTTTAAAAGCTCCTTTTTCTCTTCTATAGCCTTATTTCTACGCTTCTCTATATTCTTAGACCTTTTCATCATTTTTGCTGCCATATGTCCAACATAGCCCTTATCAGCAGCACCAATTTTAGACTTTTCTACCTGGTCAGACCAATTTGCAGTTCTTCTACGAGATATTTCCATCTTCATAATATCTTTTTTTAACTTACTGTTTTGAGCTAATTCCCATTCATCTCTCTTCTGTTTTTCAAAATACCACGTTGAAAAATTCCCATTCATAACTTCTATAGATGTAGGATTAATAGCAATAATATGATCACAACACATATCAATAAAATGACGATCATGACTGACCAAAAGAAATCCTGTTTGTCGTTTCAAATAACGTGCAACAATTTCTCGAGAAGATTGATCTAAATGATTAGTTGGTTCATCAATCAATAAGAAAGCATTATGTTTTAAAAACAATACAGCTAACAAAACCTTTGTCTGTTCACCTTTAGACAACGTCTCAAATGGTCGATAAAAAACATCATCACTATCAACTTCTAAAAAATTCAATTCTCTTTCTAATTCCCACTGTTGAAGATGAGCATCTATTTCATAACAAATATCAATAGTATATTGCTTAATATCCTCAATAGGATAAGGAAAATATTCACAATCCTCACTCTTAATAATCTCACCATGATATTCATATTCACCCATTAACAGTTTTAAAAAAGTTGTTTTTCCTCTTGCATTTCTACCAATTAAAGCTGTCTTAAAAGACGAATCGAACACAAAAGAAACATCATCAAAAATATATTCATAACTTCCATCATAACAAAAACTTAAATTTTTCACTTGTATAAGTGCCATACACATACCTCCTTTGTATAAATAAAAGCGACAAGAAAATAGACTTGTCGCACAATAAAATATACAAAAAAGTATATATAAATGAAAGGATGTCTATCTTCTTGCAGGCATAACAAAAAAGGTTACTTTTTTCTTCTTTATTATGCATTTGTTTTAGCAAGAAAATGTATTCATCCTTTCACCTCATTTCATAATCTTATTATACACCTATTTCAACCAAATTCAAACAAAAAGAGTCCATAAGGACTCTACATAAATTTATCAATATCAGTTGGCACTTGATTGTTTTGAATGATATTAATAATCTTATTCATTTGTTCTGGTCGCACTTGTTTATTTGTCAATTTTGAAATTTTATTGACGAAATCTTTAATATTGTCTTGGTTATTTAAATCTTTTGTTTGAAGATCATTTGCCAAAGACAGAATATCTGATTTAGAAACATGTGTTTTACTAGAAACTTTATCTAATAATTTATCTTGTTTATCCAATTTGATCACCTAGGATAATATATGCAACTCTTTTATAATTGTTCAGACTTTAAATCTCTTGCCATTAATTCAGCAACAGTTGCTTTAGGATCAGCATTCTCATAAAGAACACGATAGACAGCATCCACAATAGGCGTTTCAATACCATAATTGTTTTGTGAAACATCATCATGAATAACCTTACATGTTCTTACACCTTCGCATGTTTTCGTATTGTGAGCCATAAAATCAATTGCCCGATTGCTTTCACCAATTTCAAGTCCAGCCTGATAATTGCGTGAATGAACAGATGAACATGTGACAATCAAATCACCAATTCCAGTTAATCCAAAATACGTTTCACGCTGTCCACCTTTCACAACGCCATATAAACTCATTTCATACAAACCCCTTGTTATTAATGCCGCTCTTGTATTATCACCATATCCCAAACCAGCAATAATACCAGATGCTACTGCAATAACATTTTTATATGCTGCTCCATACTCAGCACCAATTTCATCATTAGATGTATATACTCTAAAATATTGATTAGAAAATAATTTTTGTACATCTTGTGCAGTTTTCTCATCTAAAGATACTGAACAAACAGCAGTCAATATTCTTTCAACAACCTCTTCAGCATGTGAAGGACCAATCAGTGAAACAACTGGATTAATTTCAGAATCAATAAAAACATCTCTAATTGTCTCAGACATGCGCATATTGGTATTCATATCAAAACCTTTAGCAGCATTAATAACAGTCACCTTTTCTTTTAATAAAGATTTGACTTTAAGCAGTGTATCTTTAACAAATTGGGTAGGAATTGTTATTAAGATATAAGAAGCATCTGCCAATGTCTTTTCCAAAGACAAAGAAGCAACTATCCCTTTTTCCAATTGCACATCTTTAAAATATTTATAATTGCAGTGTCTAATATTAATATCATCAATTTCATTTTGGTCAATACCATACATCATGATTTCATGACCATTATCATTAAGTACACGAGCAAGTCCAGTTGCCCAACTTCCAGTTCCTAGAATGGCAATTTTACTCATTTTAATCCCTCTTTCTTGCAATAATATGAATAGGTGTACCTTCAAATCCAAAGGCTTCACGTAATCTGTTTTCTAAATAACGTTTATAACTAAAATGCAAATACATTGGGTCATTCGTAAATAAGACAAATGTTGGTGGACAGACACTTACTTGATTCACATAATAAATTTTTAAACGTCCACCATTAAATGTTGTCGTTGGATTCATAGCTTGAGCATCAATCAAAACATCATTTAATACACTTGTTGTGACACGTTTTCGATTATTGGCATAAACTTCTTGAATCAATGGAAATAACAAATCAATACGTTTTTTTTCTTTTGCAGATGTAAATACAATTGGCGCATAATCTAAATACTTAAACTGTTCACGCAACTCTTTTTCCATCTTTTGCATTGTTTTGCCATCTTTTTGAACCAAATCCCATTTATTCACGACCAAAATAACACCTCGTCCTGCTTCATGAGCATTCCCAGCAACATGCTTATCCTGTTCAACAACACCACGCTCACCATCAATGACAACCAAAACGACATCACTTTTTTCTACCGCAGATAAAGCCCTTAATATAGAATACTTTTCAATATTTTCATAGACTTTTCCTTTTTTACGCATTCCCGCTGTATCAATAACCCGATATTTCTGACCATCTTTTTCAAATGCTGTATCAATAGCATCACGTGTTGTTCCTTCAATATCAGATACAATAACACGTTCTTCTCCTAATAATGCATTGGTTAATGATGATTTCCCTACATTAGGTCTCCCAATTATTGAAAAACGAATTTCATCCTCTTCACGATGGTCTTCACTCTCTGGCATGAGATGAATAATTTGGTCTAAGATATCACCAATTCCAATTCCATGACTCCCTGAAACAGCAATAGGATCACCAACACCTAAATTATAAAAATCATAAATATTATCTTTATAGACCTGATCATCAATCTTATTGACAGCCAAGACAATTGGCTTTTTAGATTTTTGCAGCATTCTTGCAACAAAGGCATCTTCTCTTGTTATACCTTCACGACCATTCACAACAAATAAAATAACATCAGCTTCTTCAATTGCAATTTCAGCTTGCATTTTAATTTGTTCTGTAAATGAAGCATCTTCTAGTTCAATACCACCAGTATCTATGAGACGAAAATCACGTGTTAACCATGATGCATTTGCATAAATACGATCACGTGTGACACCTGGTATATCTTCCACAATAGACACTCTTTCTCCAACAATACGATTAAATATCGTCGATTTCCCAACATTTGCACGACCAACAATCGCCACAACTCCCTGAATCATAAACATTCACTTCCTTTCTTTTTTATACTCTTTGAGCAACCAAATTCATCACATGAGCAACAACTTCATCTAAAGTCATATCTGAAGTATCAATTTCAATAGCATCATCTGCCTTTTTAAGTGGCGAGATTTCTCTTGTCATATCCTGTTCATCACGCAATGCAATTTCAGCCTTAATAGCTTCTAAATCAGAAGCAATACCTCTTTCCATATTTTCCTTATGTCTACGCATTGCACGACATTCAATACTTGCAATCTGATATATTTTAAGTTCAGCATCCTTCAAAACAACAGTGCCAATATCTCTGCCATCTAAAATAACACCTCCACCTTGAGCCATCTCTCGTTGTTTATCAACAAGAAACTCTCTAACTGCCTGATATTTAGAAACCAAACTTGCACCCATAGATACTTCATTTTCTCTAATTAATGATGTCACATCTTCTTGATTTAAATGAATAGTTCCATCTGGCAACATCCGAATATCAATATTTTTTAACAATGCGCTTACTCCAGTTTCATCATCAAAATTAACATGATTCTTTAATGCACAATAAGCAACACAGCGATACATTGCTCCAGTATCTATGTACGTATAATTTAAGTTTCTAGCAACTAACTTAGCAATGGTAGACTTACCTGCTGCTGCTGGACCATCTATTGCAATTGAAATTTTCTTCATCTTCATTTCCTCCTTAAAAAACTAAGGTTTCCCCTTAGTTTTAAAACAATAACTGTTTCACAATAAAGCCTGCCAAAACAATAAAGATAACAATAAACACAATAATCACATAATTCAAAATAGTAACAACTTTACTATCTTCATGTTCATCATCTTCATCATAGACAACCGGTTCTTCAATAACTCTTTGACGTTGACGTTTTGGTTTTTCTTGAACTGGTGCTTTAAGTGGCTCTTCAACAACTGGTTTTGCTTTCTTTTTTTTCTTTTGATCTTTCATCAAATCCGCAATTGTGAGATCTTCTTCATATCTCTTAAGTTCTTCGGCATCCTCCTCAGGAGACATAGCCGCTAACTTTTCTAACAAAGACATTTTTTTCTGTGGCTCTTCCTTCACAACATGTCCCTGTGAAAAGTCTTGCGTACGATATTCATGAGCAGGAATATAATCACTATCATCTTGTTTAATCTTGCTTAAGATATCTAAACGTGTATTATACTGTTCTTTCCCTACATTGACTTTAGCTTCATTCAACGCTGATTTCACATCTTCATTATCTTTATTTAACGTTTCATAAGATAATGGTTCCATTAAAGTATCATCCAATTTAGGTTTTTCTGCATGGGGAAGAAATGCTAAAAAATCATCATCTTCATCTGTTGATGTTGTAACAACACGACGATCAATGGCTACTTCTTCTTTCATTTCTTCTCTTAAATCTTTATATTTATTGATTCTTGTTTGTTTTTCCATATTTTATCACCTTCCCCATTATAACATAACTACAAAAATTATAAAATAATCTTTAAAAATAATTATAATTAGTTTATAATGATGATAGAAATAAATAGGAGGAATAAAAAATGTATAAAGTAAATGAAAGTTGTATTGGATGCGGAGCTTGTACTGCAGTATGTCCAGAAGTTTTTGATTTAAATGATGATGGATTGGCTGAAAACATCATTGGTGAAGTTCCTGCTGAATTAGAAGATTCTGCTAAAGAAGCAATGGAATCTTGTCCAGTAGCTGCTATAGTTAATGAATAAAATAGTGAGACCGTAACAATATTGTTATGGTCCTTTTTATTTTTCACATACTTAAAGTTATTATTCAATATTCATTTTTATATGAAACCTAGAAATAAAGATAACTTCTTCATATTAGAGATTAGGATATAAGAAAAAGGAAGTCATTGAATAACTTCCTCTCCACTCTGATACAGAATCATTTTATTTTTTATCAGTTGGTTTGTAAAAATTCATTTCATTTTCAATCAATTGTTTCTTTTCAAGACTTTGGGGCTGTTTAAAAAAAGTAATTGTATTACATTTATTACACCAAATAAAATGAACCCCTTCAATCTCTTTATATTCTATAAATGGTTCTTTTGCACCACAGATTCCACATAGATTCGCCTTTTCCTCATCTAAAACAACACTACGCATATCAATACCTCCTTGTCTACCATTATAACCATATCTCATTTTTCTTCAATAAACTTTATCATACAAATATTGACAAGAAAAGAATGTCTCATGCAAGACATTCTACAATTATACAATTATCTTTTTTTCCCCGAAGTTTTTTTAGCCATAGCCATGGTTTTTAACTCTTTAACTTCCTGTGGTTTTAAAAGACGATAATGTCCTGGCGTTAATCCTTTTAAATTAATCGTTCCCACTTGAAGACGATGTAATCTTTTGACTTTATGTCCCATCGCTTCAAACATCTTCTTAACTTGTCTGTTTTTCCCTTCAACGAGCTTAATCATTAAAATAGTTGTTTTGTGTTCAATATCTTTATGAGTGACTTTGATTTTACATGGTAAAGTTTTTGTTCCTTCTAAATAGACACCTTTTTCTAATTTATGCAATGTTTCTCCTTGTACCAATCCACTTACTGACACTTCATAAACTTTTTCCAAATGCGATGAAGGATGCATCATAAGATTTGCAAACTCGCCATCATTACTCATTAGCAAGACACCTGTTGTGTCATAATCCAATCTTCCAACTGGATAAATACGTTCTTCAACTTCAGGAAAATAATCTATAACTGTAGATCTTCCTAATTCATCACTTAATGAACATATACAACCCTTTGGTTTATAGAAAACATAGTAAACTTTATTTTCTCCTTTTAAAGCTTTATCATCAATCATGATTATATCGCCCTTTTTGACTTTGAATCCTAATTCACTTATGACCTCACCATTGACTTTGACTCTTCCAGCCGCAATTAAATCTTCTGCTTTTCTACGTGAAGTATATCCACTTGCAGCAATTGCCTTTTGTAGTCTTTCCATAGTATCACGTCCCTTCCCATACCATTATACACATATTCAAAAATTAAACAAACATTTTTAAATAAATCATAATCGCAAAGAGAACTGATAAGAAGTCCATTGTTAATCCAACCCATAAAGCATAACGCGTATTTTTCATTTTTATAGAAGAAAAATAAAGAGTAATGACATACATTGTGGTATCACTACCACTTTGAATCAAGGTTGATAATAAACTTAAAGGATGATCAACCCCAAAAACTTCATAAATAGAGTACAAAAAAGATAAAGAGGCATTAGCACTAATTGGTCTCAACATCCCTAAAACAAAGACATCAATCGGAATCCCAATCGCTTGTATCAAAGGTTGAAACAATGAACTTAAAACATCTATTGTGCCACTGCTTCGTAACAATCCAACAAATAACATAAAGGCCATTAAAGTTGTAAAGATTGGTTTCACTAAAGTCAAAGCATCTTTCACTCCATCAATAAACAATTCAAAAAGATTACACCTTTTCATAAGTCCATCAATAAAAACAATAATCAAGAAAATAATAATCGCTCTATTCATGATCTATCACCCTTTGAAGAACCAAGCCAATGATGATAATTGTTATGGAGATAATTAACATATATGGATAAAATGCATAAAGATCAGTTGACCCAAATTGTTTTCTTAACATAATCAGTGAAGATGGAAATAGACATAAACCAGCAGTATTGATAATAACCAGTGTTAACATTTGTCGAGAGGGACGAGTAGATGATGGATTCAGTTCGTTGAGTCTTTGAAAAGCTTTAATTCCACTCAAAGTCGCTAATGAGCCTAATCCCAAAAGGTTGGCTACAATATTTGATGAGACATAAGCATACACATGTTCCTGATAGATAACCGGTCCATAAATAAGCCTCAATAATGGTTTAAACACAATCCCAAAGTAATCCATAAAACCTGTATGCTCAATAATATTTAAAAAACCACCCCATAGACAAGCTGATAAAATGACTGTCATAACCAAATCAAAAACCTGATATGGTGTATCCATCAAAGCATTCATCATGGCTTCTTCACGATGCAACAATAACCCTGTTAGCAAGAAAATAACAACACTCCATTTCCAGACTCTAGCCATTGACAAATTCTCCTAACAAGATAAACCAGTACCTTAAGATTGTTTGAACACCCATTTCTCTTTTGACTTCATAGATTTGATTCTGTGAAACATAAACCTTTAATGAATCATTATCCCCCTGCAACGATGCTTTTGAAGTTTCCTGACCACAATAATATAAATCCTCATCAATCAAAAATGAATGACCATGATACTGATAAATTCCTTTTGGAAGAACAAGCATATTCTGATATTTTCCAAAACATTCCTCATACTTTGCCTTATGAAATTCAAAATCATTCCCACAATTCAATGTCACAATAACTAACGAAACATCATTTTTTATAGCTCTTGTAACCAATGTACGACGCGCTTTCTTGGTAAAGCCAGTTTTCCCTCCAACACAATATTCATATTCTTCAAGCAAACGATTTTTATTATGCCATGTTCCCCCAGCATCTTCTCTTTTATATGTTTGTTTCATAACAATATCATTAAAGATAGGATTTTGACTACAATAAGACATTAACAAAGCCATATCATAGGCACTCGAACGATTTCCAGCATCCTCTTCATCCAAGCCAGTAGCATTTGAAAACACACTATCATTCATGCCAATATCCTTCGCTTTTTTATTCATCATTTCAACAAAATGAGGAATATCACCACCAATATTTTTAGCAATAACATTTGCCGCATCATTACCACTTCTAAGCAGTAATCCATGTAATAAATCTCTTAAATTAATGTGGTCTCCAATATGTATATAGACCCCACTTCCCCAAGCTTGATTCACTTCTTCACCAATTTCATATTCATCATCTAAGTTTCCATTTTCAATGGCTACAATGGCTGTCATAATTTTAGAGATAGAAGCGACACTTTGAACATAATGTTCATTCTTTGCTTCTAACACTGTCTTATTAAAAGTATCCATGACAATATATGCCTTACCTGAAAAATCCATTGCACGAATTGGTGTTATAGACATAAAGAAAACACAAATCACAAAAAATATCTTTTTCATAAAATCACCCTTATCACTATATGATAAAAGTCCTTACGATATGATAAGTTATTATTTTAGTAAAGATTGATTTTGAGTTTAGTAAATGATAGAATAGAAAAAAGGAGTGACTTTATGGCTACAATAAAAGATATTGCATTAAAAGCTGGTGTATCCAGTGCGAGTGTTTCAAGAATATTAAATAATGATGCGACTTTAAATGTCCCTCAAGAAACAAGACAAAGAGTTTTTGATGCTGCAAAAGAATTAGGATATGAAAAAAAGAAGAAAAAATTTGATGATACAATTATGACTATTGGTATTGTTCAATGGATGTCACCAATTCAAGAAACAGATGATCCTTATTATTTATCAATTCGTCAAGGTGTTGAAGAGTTTTGTTTTCAAAATAAAATAAGTATTAAGAGAGTTTTTCAAACAGATGTAGATTATCTTTCTTCATTAGAAGGCGTTGAAGGTCTCGTTTGTATTGGTAAGTATAGTCAAAAAGATATGGATACACTCAAAAAAGTTTGTCCAAATATTATTTACTTAGATATGAATGTAGATCCTATTCATGAAGGATGTATTGTTTTGGACTTTAAAAATGCTATTCGTCTTGTTATTGATTATTTTCATCAACTTCACCATCAAAATATTGGATATCTTGGTGGTTTAGAATGGATTGATCAAAAACGTTATCCTGATGTAAGAAAAAAATATTTCAAACGCTTCTGTGATCAATACCAAATGAATTACAATGATTACATTATAGAAGATGCTTTTTCAATTGAATCAGGATTTACAATGATGAATGAACTTATCCAAAACAAAAAGGTTCCTACTGCTATTTTTGCCGCCAGTGACCCAATTGCTATTGGGGCTTTACGGGCATTAACTCAAAATGGTTATCGAGTTCCACAAGATGTTTCCATTATTGGCTTTGACAATATTGATACTGCCAACTATACATCTCCACCTCTAACAACCATCTTCGCCCCTACATTTGATATGGGGTATATGGGTGCACGTATGTTATTTGACTCATTTCGACGTAATGAAAATATTTCTCCAATTCGAGTTCAAATGCCATGCTTCCTCATTGAAAGAGAATCATGCGCAAAGCGAGACTAAAGATGATAGTCTCGCTTTCTTTTCTTTATATATTGAAGTGTTTGTTCTAAACCGTTTTGATCCAAATAAACTAATAGTTCTTCTAGTAATGCACGTGAATGAGGATGCATAATATAGCTATGTTTTCCTCGTTTATAATAAATTAATGGAAATTGATCACGATAATTAGCACCTTGATAAATCATACTTGCAGCAACACGGTCACAAAACATTTCAAATATGTATTGGGCTGGTATTTCTGCTGGCTGACATCCTTTATGAGTAAAATCAACCCAAAATTCCCAGTGATGCTTATTCCTTCCTTTATGATGAAGCCAGGCCATTGAATAGCCTTTCTCAGTTCTTTCAACAGCATTAGGAGATTTTGTTCCTTGGTAATAACGTGCTCCTGTTAAAAATTCACAAAGTGAATATTTTGACATATCATGTAGTATCCCTTGCTTATATAAACCAATGCGAAAACACAACTGTCCAACCTTCATCTTATGCTTTGTAATTGTCTTAAAATGTTTCCATGCCTTCATACTCTCACCTGATATTTAGTATACACTCTTCACGAATTCATGTAAATCTCTTTATTTTTTTTAAAAGCATGTTATAATAGGTACGAATATTAAAGGAGGTGGGTATTATGCCTTTTAAAATTGATGTTCAAACAAATATAAATGACTATGAATTAACATTAGAAAGATGTTCAGAAATTATTACAGTACTCCAAGAAACATATCAAAATATTCGTAAAGAAATGTATGCATATTTCTTGGGATTAAGGAGTTTGAAGAAAGCTTTATTATTTGTACTTGTCTTATTTGCATTTTATTTCTTCACTGAAGATTTGTTTTTTCTTTACTTAATGCCTGTTTCTGTTGGAATATCTATGATTTTTTCCATGATTAGTGCTGAATATATAACATCACAATCACGCAAAGAAATTCATCACCAACTTCAGCATTATATCAAAAAAAGAGAATCATTATTGAGGAATCAAAAAATCAAGGTCTAACCTTGATTTCAGACTGTTGACAAATAAAATGTTAGCAGTCTTTTCTTTTCATTTTGAAGATTATGTGATAATATAATTATTGTCGTAAGTATCCACGTTCCAATTAAGCAAAATTTGTGGGCTTACGACTTTT
>ENA-OQLI01000406-OQLI01000406.1-human-gut-metagenome-genome-assembly--contig:-NODE-406-length-53212-cov-8.786135_pt1 | contig 53212 bp, 57 predicted proteins | sample MGYA00242805_ERZ504812 | MGnify/ENA primary metagenome ERZ504812 (study PRJEB26092, sample SAMD00036430) | human gut metagenome | host: Homo sapiens | study: EMG produced TPA metagenomics assembly of... | reverse complement strand
AAAGTCGTAAGCCCACAAATTTTGCTTAATTGGAACGTGGATACTTACGACAATAATTATATTATCACATAATCTTCAAAATGAAAAGAAAAGACTGCTAACATTTTATTTGTCAACAGTCTGAAAGTATCTATACAAGATACTTTTTTATTATACAATAAAATTTAACCCTAGATAAATGTTGGTAATTAATTTTAACTCCAGTATTTCGGTGTTAAAACAAGATTTACAAACTCATCACTTCATAAAAAGTGGTAAATTATTATTGAGGTGAAGATTTATGGAAGATAAAATGTTTAATGATATTATTGATTCAATTATTAAGAATGCAACTCCTGATGAAATTGAAGTGATTAGAGAGAAACTTAATAATCACCTTATTAATCAATCTTATATGCAGGATATTCATGAAGAACTGTCAAATGATTTTGACAGTTCTGTTTGTCCATTATGTGGTCATAAACATATTATTAAATATGGCAAGGATAAACATTTCAATCAAAGATATCTGTGTAAAGAATGTCATAAAACATTTTTTGCCATAACAAATACTCTTTTAGCCTATACAAAGAAAGAACCATATCAATGGTATCTTTACATAGATTCATTATTTCATGGGGATACACTGAAACAATCAGCTATAATTGCAGGTATTAGTGAATATACTTCTCTTGTTTAGAGACATAAAATACTCAGTATCTGTGCAAGTTTAACAGATGAAGTCCCTGTTCTTCATAATACAGTATATCTTGATGAAAAACTTCTGGATATCAACCATCCAGGTACAGAAACACAAAATCGTGCACCTAAAAAAAGAGGAATAAGTCAACTTATTCCTAAAACAAAAGCTTATCAAATGTATGGTAAAGAGATCATTCAACAAAGACATAGACATAGATATGAATTTAATAACAAATATAGAAAGATATTAGAAGAACATGGTTTAACAATTTCAGGAGTCAATCCTGAAAGAAACTTGGTAGAAATTATAGAATTAAAAAATCATCCTTATTTTATAGCATCTCAATTTCATCCAGAATTTAAATCTAGACCTAATCGTAGCGAACCATTATTTCAAGGTTTTATAACAGCAGCATCTGATAGAAAATATAAAAAGTAAACTTTTTGCAAATATTTTTTTCATAATTTGCTTGAATTATTGAAATAATTATAAAATCTCCTATGATAGTATTAGGAGGACAAAATAATGAGTATAAAAGTTATTATTATGGATGTGGATGGGACACTTACCAATAATCAAAGAATTGTAACCCCAAAAACAAAAGAAGCTTTATTAAAAGCTGAAGAAAAAGGAGCAATTCTTATTCTTGCATCTGGAAAACCAACATCAGGATTAATGGATCTTGCAAAAGAGTTAAAGATGGATAAGTATCATGGACTATTGGTGGCATATAATGGTTCAAAAGTTATTGATTGTGAAACAAAAGAAGTTTTATTTAATCAGGCTTTAAGTATAGACGAAGGAAAAGCTGTCTTAGAACATATGAAGAAGTTTGAAAAAGTAAGACCTATGATTGATAGAGATGAATATATGTTTGTTAATAATGTATATGATAATTGGATTACTTGGAAAGGTGAACCTTTTGATGTTATTCAGTATGAGTCAAGAGGAGGAAAATTTAAGTTATGTGAAATAGAAGATTTGGCAGCATTTGTTGATTTTCCATTAAATAAAATCTTGACAACAAGTGATCCAGAATATTTACAAGAACATTATCAAGCAATGATGGAGCCTTTTAAAGATACATTAAGTTGTATGTTTACAGGAGATTTTTATTTTGAATTTACTGCACAAAGTATTGATAAAGCGAAAGCATTAGATACTGTTTTAACTCCAATGGGATATAAAAAAGAAGAAATGATTGCTTTTGGAGATGGGCATAATGATGCTTCTATGGTTAAATATGCTGGAATTGGTGTGGCCATGGAAAATGCAGTTCAAGCATTAAAGGATATTGCTGATGAAGTCACTTTATCTAATGAAAATGATGGTATTGCTCAATCACTTTATAAACATATGCCAGAAATAAGAGGTGCGTTATGAAATTAGGAATTGTGGGAAGTGGAATGATTGTTGAAGATTTATTATCTTTTATTAATCAAATTCCGAGTATTCAATTAATTCATATATCAGGAACACAACGTAGTGAAGAAAAGGTAAAAAAATTATGTGAAAAACATCAATTTAAAAGATGTTCTACATCTTATGATGAATTATTAAATGATAAGGAAGTAGATACTATTTATATTGGTTTACCTAATCATCTTCATTATGAATATACAAAACAAGCTTTATTAGCAAATAAAAATGTTATTTTAGAAAAACCTTTTACTTCAACAATAGAAGAAGCAAAAGAACTAGAAAAACTTGCAATAGAAAATCATTTGTTTTTATGGGAAGCTATTATTAATCAGTATGTACCTAATTTTTATAAAATAAAAGAGTTATTACCTAAGTTAGGGAAAATTAAGATTGTAGAATGTAATTTTTCACAATATTCATCAAGATATAATGCTTTTAAAGAAGGAAATATCTTACCTGCATTTGATTATACAAAATCTGGTGGAGCATTAATGGACTTAAATATTTATAATATTCATTTTGTAGTGGGATTATTTGGTAAACCTATGAATATAGAATATTATCCTAATATTGAAAGAAATATTGATACTTCAGGAATATTGATATTAGATTATGGTTCTTTCAAATGTGTATGTATTGCGGCAAAAGATTGTAAAGCACCTTTATCAAATAATATACAAGGAGATGAAGGATGTATTCATATTGAATCACCTGTGGCTATTATTGAAACATTTGACATATTTATGAATGATGGTACAAAAGAAACAATAACTAAAAAGAAAAATGTTCATAAAATGTATGAAGAATTTATGGCATTTGAAAAAATGTTTCAAGAAAAGAATTATCAAAAATGTTATGAAATGTTAAAGCATAGTTTGCTTGTAACAGAAGTTCAAACTATTGCAAGAAGAAAAGCAGGAATGCTATTTCCAGCAGATCAAAAATAAGCAAAAAACTTGATTTCTTATTTATGAAGAAGTCAAGTTTTTTATTATATATATTTTAGTTATTGAGTATAGAAATGTATCAAGCATATTTATTGATAACTTAAGTATTTAAGTATATACTTAAATTAAAGAGGTGGTATTATGGATGAAAAAGCAAAAGAAATATCTAAAATATTGAAAGTTATTTCAAATAAAAATAGGTTGTTAATATTATGTTGTTTAGAAGAAAGAGAATATACAGTTAGCGAATTGAATGAAAGAATTAAGAGTATTACTATGTCAGCTTTATCACAACATCTTTCTCAATTAAAACTTGCAGGAATAATTGAAAGTGATAAAAAAGGATTAAATGTATATTATAGGTTAAATGATTTAAGAATATTAGAAGTAATGAAAGTTTTAAAAAAATTATATTGTTAGGAGGATATTATGTTTTTTAAGAAAAGAAAGAGAATAGATGAATATGTTGATGAAGTGAATGACAATATTGTTTTGATAGATGTAAGATCACAAGAAGAATATAGGGAGGGACATTTTAAAGGAAGTCAAAATATTCCTTTAGAAACAATAAGAAACATAAATATTGATAAAAGCAAAATTTTGTATGTGTATTGTTATAGAGGTTCAAGAAGTGCAAGTGCAGTAAGACAATTAAAAGCTATGGGATACAATGCTATCAATATTGGTGGGATTTATAAAACAAATAAAAAATTGATAGGAGGGAAATCATGAAAGTTGTTATTGTAGGTGGAGTAGCAGGAGGAGCAACTGCTGCAGCAAGATTACGTCGTTTAGATGAAGATATAGAAATTGTGATTTTAGAAAGAAGTGGATTTATTTCTTATGCGAATTGTGGTCTTCCTTATTATATAGGAGGAACTATTACTGATAGAGAAGATTTAACATTACAAACACCTCAATCTTTTTATGAACGTTTTCGTATAGATGTACGTGTTTATAATGAAGTGATAAATATAAAATCAGATGATAAAAAAGTTGTTGTTAGAGATTTAAAAAATAATCAGGTTTATGAAGAAAATTATGATAAATTAATTCTTTCTCCTGGAGCTAAAGTTATTGTTCCACCTATTAAAGGGATTGATAATGAAAAAGTATTCAGTTTAAGAACTGTTGAAGATACTTTTAAAATTGATGATTATATTCAAAGAAAGTCTATTCAAAATGTTATTGTTGTAGGTGCTGGATTTATTGGGTTGGAAATGGCTGAGAATTTAAAAGAAAAAGGTATGAATGTAACCATTGTTCAATTAATGAATCAAGTTATGGCTCCTTTAGATAAAGATATGGCTTCTATTGTTCATAATTATATGAGATATAAAGGGTTACATCTTTTATTGGAGACTTCATTGACACAAATCACAGAAAAGAATGAAAAAACATATGCAATTCTTAATGATCAAGAAGAATTAGAAACGGATTTAATTATTATGGCTGTGGGTGTTGTTCCAGAAAATAGCTTAGTTAAAGATATTGGAATTCATTTAGGTATAAAAGGAGCTATCCAAGTTAATGAGCATATGCAAACGAATATTCAAGATATATACGCTGTTGGTGATGTTGTAGAAGTTAAACATTTTGTAACTGAAAATCAAGCAGTCATTTCTTTAGCTGGTCCAGCAAATAAACAGGGAAGAATAGCTGCAAATCATATTTGTGGAATGAATAGTTCTTATAAAGGAAGTCAAGGTTCATCTATTTTGAAATTATTTGATATGCATATTGCTTCAACCGGATTAAATGAAAGAGAGGCTACAAGTGCAAATATTGATTATGATTATGTTATTCTTACTTCAGCAAGTCATGCTACATATTACCCAAAATCAAAAAGTATGTTTATAAAAATTTTATTTGAAAAAGAAAGTGGTAAAATCATAGGAGGACAAATTATAGGTTTTGATGGTGTTGATAAAAGAATAGATGTTCTTGCAACTGCTATTCGTGCTCACATGACTGCTTTTGATTTAACAGAGTTGGATTTAGCATATGCACCACCATTTTCTTCAGCTAAAGATCCAATCAATATGGCAGGCTATGTTATAGAAAATATATTATTAAAAAAAGTAAAACAAGTTCATTGGCAAGACATTGAAGAAAATAACTTCTTATTAGATACGAGAACAAAAGAAGAGTATGACAAAGGACATCTTCCAAATGCTTTACATATTCCTATTGATGAATTAAGAGATAGAATTCATGAAATTCCAAAAGATAAAACTTTATATGTTTATTGTCAAAGTGGACTAAGAAGCTATTTGGCTTGTCGTATTCTTTCACAAAAAGAATATTGTTGTTATAATATAGCAGGTGGATATGGAATATATGAAAATATAGAAAAAAATAAAGTTGTTTCTTCTAAAGGAACAGGACCATGTGGTTTATCATAACTACACTTAAAAGTGTAGTTATGATTTTTTATGTAAGAAAAAAGCAGATTTTTTATCTGCTATTTTGGTAATTTAAATGAACTTTTAAGTGATACAATTCTATTAAAGATAGGTGCATCATCAGTTGAATCTTTTGTATCAATACAGAAATATCCATTTCTAACAAATTGGAAAGCATCACCAGGTTTTGCTTCTTCAATTGATGGTTCAATATAACATTCTTCTACAACTGTTAATGAATTAGGGTTAAGATTAACACTACCATCTTCATTATAAACACCTTTTTCTTCATCAACTAAATTTTCATATAATCTAACAGTAACTTTTTTGGCTTGGTTAACAGGAACCCAATGGATAGTTCCTTTCACTTTTCTTCCTGTAAAACCGGTTCTGTTTTTTGTAATAGGATCATATGTACAATGAACAACAGTTACTTTTCCATTTTCATCTTTTTCATAACCAACACATTTAACAAAATAAGCATTCATTAAACGTACTTCATTTCCTGGGAATAATCTAAAATATTTTTTAGGGGGTTCCTCCATGAAATCTTCTCTTTCAATCCATAACTCTTTTCCAAAAGGTATCTTTTTTACACCAAGTTCAGGATTTTCCATATTAACTTGAGCGTCTAAATATTCAACTTGGTCTTCTGGATAATTATCAATAAATAATTTAATAGGATCTAAAACAGCCATAACTCTAGGTGCTTTTGGCTTTAAATCATCACGAATACAATATTCTAACATAGCTTAATCTACAGAAGAATTACTTTTTGCAACACCAACCAACTCCATGAAATTCTTCAATGATGCTGGTGTGAATCCTCTTCTTCTTAATGCGGCAATTGTTACAAGGCGAGGATCATCCCAACCATCTACGATTCCTTGATCAAGCAAACGCTTAATATAACGTTTACCAGTAATAACGTTTGTTAGATATAATTTAGCAAACTCAATTTGTTTAGGTGGGTGTTCATATTCTAATTCTTGAACAACCCAATCATACAATGGTCTATGATTTTCAAATTCTAATGTACATATTGAGTGAGTAATTCCTTCAATAGCATCTTCAATTGGATGAGCAAAGTCATACATCGGATAGATGCACCAAGTATCCCCAGTATTATGGTGAGTCATTCTGGCAACTCTATAAATAACAGGGTCTCTCATATTGATATTTGGTGAACTCATATCAATTTTAGCACGTAAAACTTTTGATCCATCTTCAAATTCTCCATTTTTCATTCTTTCAAATAAGTCTAGATTTTCTTCAATAGATCTATCACGATAAGGAGAGTTTTTACCAGGTTCAGTTAAAGTTCCTCTATAACTTCTTATTTCTTCAGCACTTAAATCACAAACATATGCTTTCCCTCTTTTGATTAATTTGACAGCTGCCTCTTTTATACAGAATAATAAATCACTACAGTAAGAGTGAGTATATGCACTTGATAAAGTGTTATACGTTTGCTCTTTTTTTATATATAAATTTAACCCTAGATAAATGTTGGCAATCAAAACTAATTTTGATTGATTATATCATGGTAAATGAAAACTCCGAACTAAAGTTTTCATACTTTAGCTCACATATATTATTGATTATACGTTTAAATATCATATAAAATATACTTTTTATATGATATTTTGCACTATATTTATCTTTGATTTTATATAATCCTATATAATTTCTTATATATTTATCACTTATTCCTCTATAGCTATGTAAAAATAACTCTATTGAAGAATGTATTAGATTTATCTTTTGTAATGTATATCCATCTTTTTCTGTTTTACCTGAGGGTAACTTTACCCAATTGACTTTTAGTTCTTTCATGAATTTATGATAACTCCTTAAACTATCACTCACAACTGTACAGCTTGAAGGTATCTTGTCCTTATAAATACGTATAAGCTCCTTGGAATGGATTCTTCCTCTTTCAGATACCTGAATAATCTTTTGACCATGGTCATCAACTGCACATGCTATATTTCTTTTCTGGTCGCTTATTCCTCTTTTTTTAGGTACATTATTCTTCTTTTCTGTACCTGGTTGACTAACATCTATAAGTTTCTCATCAAGATATACAGTATCATGAAGGATAGGTGATTCATCTGTTAAACTTGCACAGATGCTTAGTATTTTATGTCTCCAGACTAGAGAAGTATATTCACTAATACCTGCAATCATAGCAGATTGTTTCAGTGTATCTCCATGAAATAATGAATCTATATAAAGATACCATTGATATGGTTCTTTCTTTGTATAGGCTAAAAGAGTATTTGTTATGGCAGAAAATGTCTTATGACATTCTTTGCATAAGTATCTTTGATTGAAATGTTTATCTTTTCCATATTTGATAATATGTTTATGACCACAAAATGGACAAATAATACTAAATTATGACAAAAGAAGTATAAAAATGAGGACGAAATGGATATTCATATATAAAAAAGCACAATTAATAATATTACAAATATAATTCTTAAAAAAGCGACAAAATATACTCTTAATTTATTGTAAATTATAATCTAAATTTTGGAAAATTAGGAGAAGCTTGTCTATGTGTAGTATTCGTTCTCCTCCAAAGTTTCTTATTTTTTTAAGAAACTTAATGGAGGAAAACTATGAAAAATATATATGACTATGATAAAAAAAGCTTTAAAAGAGTACTCAATGAAAATGGGGATTATTTGTATTACATTAAAGTTGATAAAGATTATATAGAAGTCTCAAGAGAGATCTATTTAGTCTGTATGAACAGCTATGCAAAAATTAAATACGATAAGGAGAGGGAAGTAGCAAGATCAGTCCAATATTTTGAGGATATTGATCAAGCTACTTCCTTTATTTTATCCACCTTGACTGTAGATATTTGTACTAAAATATATGTAAAAGATTTAGCTAATCAAGCAGTTGAAGAAATACATAAACTTCCTGATAAGTATAGAAAAGTAGCTATTTGTATATTCATCGATGAATTATCAGAAAGAGAAACAGCAGAAAAATTAAAGACTTCTAAGAGTACAGTACATAAGCGAAAAATAAAAATTCAAAAAATATTACAAGAATTTTTAAAAAAAGGTAGGCAATCATAATCAATTTTCTCAGTTAAAGGGTGAAGGGATATTTCCCTTATAAGGAGGAAACTGAAATGAAAGATTTAAAGGTATTTATTTATTGTAGGGTATTAGATGAAAAAGCAAAAGATTTACTTAATTATCAGGAACATGAATTAACTGATTTATCAAAATATTTTGATATGAGGATTGTTGGAGTTGCTAAAGAAGTTTCAAGTGGAAAGAATTTCTGTTCATATAGTATGCAAAAACTCATTCATTATATCATTAATGAAAAAATTGATGCTGTTGTTGTTTATGATGAAACTAGACTTGCCATTTATGATGATCTTTGTGCCGAGTTTCGAATGATATGTGATAAACATGATGTAGATATTTTGACTATTGATGATTTAAAAACAATGATTTTTGCAAATTCAATATTGGAAAGCTAAGCTGTGATGAATAATCATGGCTTTTTATGCTTCCATTGTCGTGATCCCCCATGTCTTCTTCTTACAAAATGAAGGAGGAGAAACATTATGGGATACAACAAAGCAAGAGAAGAACGTAAATGGAAGAAATGGAAAAAAGATGAAGAGAATATTTTAAGACAAGAAGGAATGCCAGAAAGTAAGATTATAGAACTTCGCCAATATGATTGGAGAATATTTAACTCAGAAAGAAGATTTAGAGAAAAGCAGTTTACTAATAATAATCTTATGGATTATATAGGGATTACCTATATTCAACTACCAATAAGAGATTTTGATGATATTTTAGATCAAATAGAAGATATTCATTTGTACTATATTATGAAAAATACAAATATACAGACAATGGCAATTCTTTATTTAAAAATGGAAGGTTACACAAACAAAGAAATATCTACCATACTTGGGCTTAGCGAGAAGATAATCAGAAAAAGAATATCTGCTATAAAAAAGAAATTAGCTAAATAAGATTATTTTAGTTATAAAAGTAATGTTAATAGGGTCATTTTATATATCTATTAACATTATTACATAAGTTTTGTATAGTATATTCTTCATAAATAAGTGCTTTGTTGTAAAAAATGAAAAATATTAAATTTAGGGGTGCAAAATAGACATTTTCGTCGGCTAATAAGTGAAGGGGTTAAAAAACACCTTGAGAGTTCTTTGAAAACTAAATAACAATGCTGATAACGTTACTTGTATTTAAGCCCAATCATAAATACGCCAAGACCATAGATAATATGAGAGCGAATCCTATTTGATGATAACCATAGCTTGCAACTATGAGGCGATGATGATGCAAGAAGATAATGATACGCATAGTGAGTCACAGTCCGAACAGTAGCCAATCTGTCGCAGGCAAGACATTATATAGGTGAGATCCCTATGAGTTCCTTTATAACGCCTTAAAGAGTATAAAGACTCGTGGAACTGTAATTGTAAAGCAGTCTATCAGCATTGTAGAAAACATATATCAATAATCTAAAAACTATCAATTCTTTATCCATATGATAAATGCAACACAAGATAGTTTTTAGAGTACATATCAGAAAGGTGGCTAAAGATGAAAAAACATATTAAAAGAGGAGAAATATATTTAGCAGATTTAAATCCTTATCAAGGAAGTGAACAAGGTGGAATAAGACCTGTACTTATTCTTCAAAATGACACTGGAAACCTATATAGTCATACAACAATTATTGCTTCATTAACGACTCATATATATAAAAAGGGACATTTGCCTACACATGTTTTTATTAGTGATCGAGAAGATTTAGAACATAATTCTATTATTATGTGTGAACAGATACGTACAATAGACAAATCGAGATTGATAAAATATTTAGCAAAAGTCAGTAATAAAGAAATGCAACAGGTAGCTGCAGCAATAGATGTAAGTGTAGGCGTTGAAAATTAATGTGTCAAACTTGTTATAGGATTTTTTGCACATTCGTTTTCTTTTATATTTTTGCATAAAATGACAGTGTGATATGAAATACTTCTCTTATTCTAATTTAAATATCTGAACATATATTTTAAATGAAAATAGGAGGTGTGGGCTTTGAATAATGGATCCAATGATATAACAGATTTTGTGGCAGTTGCCATTTTAGAATTGTTATTAAAAGATGGGTATATTAATCAGGAGTTATTTGAAAAAGCAAAAAAAAGCATATCGCAAGTTTAATACTTGGAGGTATATACAATGAAAAGAACAGTATTTTATGCAAGAGTATCTACTGATAGTCATGTCCAACTTCATTCTTTGTCACAACAAAGGGAATATTTTATGAATTTTATCCAAAAAAATCCAGACTATATTTATTATGGTGAATATGTAGATGAAGGGATAACAGGAACATCAATGAAAAAAAGAACATCATTTAATAGAATGATTAATGATGCCCTTTTGCATAAATTTGATTTGATATTAGTAAAGGATATATCTCGTTTTTCAAGAAATACTTTAGATACTATTGAACAAACAAGAAGATTAAAACGAGAAGGTGTTGATGTTATTTTTATCAATGATCATATTGATACAAGTCAAGCTGACAGTGAAATCAATTTAACACTTATAGCAACAATGGCACAAGAGGAAAGCAGAAAGATTAGTAATCGTGTGAATTGGAGTATGAGAAATGAAATGAAAAATGGTGTTATGTTTATTGAGTCAATATATGGATATGATGTTGTTGATAGAAAGCTAGTGGTAAATGAATCACAAGCAGAAGTTGTCAAAATGATATATCAGTTATATTTAGATGGATATGGATATTATCGTATTGTTATGAAATTAAAAGAGTTAGGTATTAAAAGTCCCAAAGGAAAAGAAAAATGGAATTATGATACAATACGAAAAATACTTTCTAATGAAAAATACAAAGGAACACTTGTAAGTGGAAAAACACATGTACAAGATTTTATATCAAAAAAACAAGTATATACTGATGAAAATACGAGACTTATCTTTGAAAATCATCACGAGCCTATTATTAATAAAGAAGTTTTTGAGCAAGTTCAATCTTTAATGGCAAAGAAAAGAAAGCAATATACGCATAGTCATAAAAAAATAGACTATTTGCTAACTCATAAGGTGATTTGTGATGAATGTCAGGGATCTTATATGTATGATTCATCTCAACAAAGATTGTATTGTAGTAATGTAAAATATCATACATGTTCAAACAATAACTCAATATTAGAAAATGAAATGAAGGAAATGTTGAGAACCGTTTTCCAAGAACTTTTCATAGATGAGGATAAGATACAGGAAAAAGTCATTAATGTGATTAAATCAAGTCTTTCGTATCAAAGTGCTCATCAACAACAAACACAAAATGAAAAGAAATTGCATCGATTACAAAAATATCAAGATGAATTTTTAAATCGTTTATTGACTGGAGAAATAAGCAGTGAAGAATATAAACAATTAGAAAGTGTCAATATGAAAGAAATCAAACGATTAGAAGATGAAATCAATAGATTAAAGGAAAACAATAAATTAGATAAATATAAAACTTCTTTGACATATATCAAAAAAGAATTATCTCATATGTTTAAAAATAGTGATGAATTATTAAAAAAAATGATTCAACAATTTATAGTCAAAATAGTCATTAGAAATAGAAATGATTTTGATATATACTTTAATCTTTCTTCAAATTTTGTAAAAGAATTTCATAAGAGTGATTATACTCTATTTTTAGAATTAAACTATGATTTTAGTGAGCTTGAATTAAAATACACACAAAAAAAGTATAAAAATTTGAAGAATACTAAGATTCGTATTTATCATTAAGGAGGAAAAGAATCATGACAAAATTAAGAGTTGTATTTTATGCAAGAGTTTCTACTGATCATGAAGATCAACTTCATTCATTTGCAGCACAACAAGACTATTTTAAGAAATATATTTTATCACAACCAGATATGATTTTTATACGTGGATATGCTGATGAAGGTATTTCGGGAACAAGCACAAAACACCGCAAACAATTTTTAAGAATGATGGAAGATGCAAGATTAGGTTTGTTTGATCTTATATTAACAAAAGAGGTTTCAAGATTTGCAAGAAATACAGTAGATACTTTGTCTTATACGAGAGAACTATCAAGATTAAATATAGGGGTTATTTTTACAAATGATGCAATTGATACTAGACAAAAGGATGGAGAGTTGAGATTAAGTATTATGGCTTCACTTGCTCAAGATGAATCTAGAAAAATATCTGAGCGTGTCAATTGGGCAGTCCAAAGAAATTATGAAAAAGGTGTTGTTCATGGAGGAATGCCATTTGGATATAGAAGAAATAAAGATAAAAAAATTGTCATTTATGAACCAGAGGCAAAGATAGTTAGAGAGATATTTCAATTGTACTTAAGTGGGTTAGGTTGTAGAAATATTATAAAAAAGCTATGTGAAGATGAGGAAGTCAAACCATTAGTTGAAAATTGGGATAATTCAAGAATTAGCAGAATGATTAAAAATCCTAAATATTGCGGTGATTTAGTCCAAGGATTAAGTTATACAGATGATTTTTTATCAAAATCAAGAAAAAAACAAGATGATATTTCAAAAGTATATTATATTGAAAATCATCATCAAGGTATCATTTCAAAAGATATTTATAACAAAGCTCAACAAGAAAGAGAAAGAAGAAATCGTATTGAAAAAGGTGCGGTCACAAAGAAATATTGTACAAAACATGTCTTTTCTAATAAAGTTGAATGTTACCATTGCCACTATTCTTATACAAGAAAAACAAGAATAGTTAAAGGTGAAAGATATACTTACTGGATGTGTTCATTTAAGAGTAAAAAAGGGAAGAATGCTTGTCCACAATCTCAAAATATATCTGAAGATGTTTTATACGAGGTGATGAGAAGTGTTTTTGATTGCTTGAGTATACAATATGATGTGATTATTCGTAAATTTGAAAATATATTTAAAAATCTCATCAATCAGCAGGAAGATGAGAAAAATCTATTAAAATTAACAAGTGAAAAAGAAAAACTTGAAATTCAAAGAGACAAATTGATTGATTTGAATATACAAGGCTTTATTGACTCAACAATTTTTATAAAAAAATATGATGCACTCCAAACTCAAATAGAAAACATAGATATGAAAATCAATCAAATGACAGGAGATAGTCAAAACAAACCTGATTACCAAAAACAATTTCATTTCTTAATGGACTATGTAAAAGATAAGGCATTGAATTGGAAAAATATAAAAGATGAACTAATTTCTAAAATATTATTAAAGATAGAAGTTCAAAGTAAAGAAGAATTTTACGTTTATCTATCTGCGAACCATGATTTTGAAGAAAATTATAAAAAAAATGGCTATTTTTTATCCATAAAGGGTAACATGGAATATTGCAGGGGTTGCGACAGCATTGGCAGCAGGCGGTGCAGGATCTATTTTTTGGATGTGGGTTATTGCTTTGATTGGCGGTGCAAGTGCGTTTGTGGAATCGACGCTTGCTCAGATTTATAAAGAAAAAGATGGTGAAGTATTTCGTGGAGGACCGGCTTATTATATTGAAAAAGCCTTAGGAAATCGTTTTTTAGGAATTGTCTTTGCAGTGTTGCTTATTTCTTGTTTTATCTTTGGGTTTAATGGACTGCAATCTTATAATGTAAGTAGTGCAATGGCTTACTATTTTGATAATGAACAGTTATGTGCCTTATTAGTAGGAACAATATTAAGTATTGCCAGTGCATTTGTTATTTTTGGTGGTGTTCATCGCATTGGTGTTATGAGTTCTCGAATTGTTCCTGTTATGGCAGGATTATATATTTTATTGGGAATTTATATTACTCTCATGAACATCAATCAATTGCCTCATTTATTTGCAATGATCTTCGAAAATGCGTTTGATACCAAAGCTATTTTTGGTGGATTTACAGGTTCATGTGTTATGTATGGGATTAAACGTGGGTTATTTAGTAATGAGGCAGGAATGGGGTCAGCACCTAATGCTGGAGCCACTGCTGATGTCTCACACCCTGTTAAACAGGGGCTTGTACAGGTGATTTCCGTATTTATTGATACGATGCTTGTTTGTACAACAACGGCATTTATTCTTTTGAATTTTGGAATTGAAGAAGGCCTTACTGGTATGCCCTATGTTCAAATGGCTGTTTACAATGAAATTGGAGAATTTGGAATTCATTTTATTACAATATCTATTTTTCTATTTGCATTTAGTTCTTTAATTGGAAATTATTGTTATGCTGAAGGTAATTTGAAGTTTATAAAAAACAATCCAACTTTATTGTTTGTTTTTAGACTTGTAACGATTGCAGTTATTTTCTTTGGGGCACAAGCTGATTTTTCGATGATATGGGATTTAGCAGATGTTTTAATGGGATTTATGGCATTAATGAATATTGTTGTTATTTTATATTTACATCGTTATGCATTCAGTGCTTTAAAAGATTATCAACAACAAAAACGTCAAGGAAAGAACCCTGTTTTTCACCCAGGAGAATTGGGGATTCCAAATAGTGAATGCTGGGATAAGTGAAAATAAAATGATTAAAGAACTTTATTTTTTATAAATAGAGTTTTTTAATGTAAGTTGATAATATGAATGATTATGTTATAATAAAATAGGTAAGGGAAAGAAGGTAAATAAATATGAATTGTAATAAATGTGGGAAAGAATTAGAGGAGAAAACAGCGTTTTGTCCGTATTGTGGTGCACCTTTAAATGAAAAGGAACAAGTGGGAGATGGAGAGCAGGTTGAGTCTAAGAATATCGAAGTAAAAGAAGATGTGACAAATCAGTCAAGCAAAGTTAAAAAACAAATGAATAAGAATAAATTAATTATTATTGGATTCATTGCATTATTAGCTATTGCTGGAATTGGATTTGGGATGAAGACTTATTTGGATAATAAGGCACGAGAAGAATATGTCATGAATTATAATCAATATGTTGATGATATTGGGGTTTTAAAAATAAAAATGCTAGGCGGAGCAGCAAATGCTGAAAAAGTATGTAATTTGACTTTGAAAGTATGGTCAAATGCTATCTGGGAGACATCTGATACAAAAACGGATAAATATGTAAAACCAAATGGTAAATTTGTTTCTGATTTTAATGAAGCACTTACAAATATGACAAAAGATCAAACTGTTATGAATGATAGAGTTGCTTTAAGTTTGCATATTGATGAAACTCAAGAAATTATGGATAAAATGAAAAATCCACCTGAAGGATTAGAAGATAAATATGAAACTCTTAAAGAGATGTTTGATATGTATGAAGAGTTTCTAGAGGCGGCAGTGACACCGTCAGGCTCATATAAGAGTTATAATGAAAATGTCAATGATTTAGATTCCGATTTTATGAAGTTATATAATAAGGTGGATAAATTTGATTTAAATCATATATCAAAGTAATGTGTTTGTTAGTATTTTGTAGGATATTTATGATAACTGAAAAAAGACTTGTTTTTATAAAGAATTTTGGCTATAATATGGGAAGTAAACACGATGAAGAGGATAAGTAGATAGAGAATTTGTAGCAGAGAGGAAAACGTAAGCTGAGAGTTTTCTTACAATGTATTTATTGAATTCACCTTGGAGTGCGACTAATCATCGCCGTCAACACAACGTTACTGTGAATCAAGTGCATAACAGAATTTGTTATGAATTAGGATGGTACCGCGATTATAATCGTTCCTAGCTGGAACGATTTTTTATTTTGAAGGAGGACAATATGGACGAGTTATTAAAGATTAAAGAAGAAGCTCTTGCTAAAATTCATGATTGTATATCATTAAAGGATTTAAATGATTTAAGAGTCTTTTATTTAGGAAAAAAAGGACCAATGCAAGCGGCTATGAAATCTATGAAAAATATGAATCAGGAAGAAAGAGCAACTTTTGGTCAAGTTTCTAATAAGGTAAAACAAGAAATTACACAAGCTATTGAAAATAAAAAGGTAGCTTTAGAAGAAGCAGAAATGAATGCAAAATTGGCAAGTGAAAATATTGATATTACTTTACCTAGTACTGCTTTGCCATTAGGAAGTTTGCATCCTTTATCAGTTGTTAAAAATGATATTGAAGAATTGTTTTTAGGAATGGGATATCAGATTGCAGAAGGACCTGAAGTTGAAAGTGATCATTTTAACTTTGAGTTAATGAATTTGCCAAAAGGACATCCAGCAAGAGATATGCAGGATACTTTCTATATAGATGAAAATACATTAATGAGAACACATACTTCACCAGTTCAGGCACATGCAATGATTGCAGCCGAAGGAAAAGGACCAATTAAAGTTATTTGTCCAGGAAAAACATATCGTAGAGATGATGATGATGCAACACATTCACATCAATTTATGCAATGTGAAGGATTGGTTATTGATAAGAATATTACTATGGCTGATTTAAAAGGAACTTTAGAAGTCTTTGCTAAAAAAATGTTTGGTGAAAAACGTAAAATTCGTTTAAGACCTTCTTATTTCCCATTTACAGAGCCAAGTGTTGAAGTTGATATTAGCTGTCATAACTGTGAGGGAAAAGGGTGTCCGATGTGTAAACATACTGGCTGGATTGAAATTTTAGGAGCAGGGATGGTGAATCCTAGAGTTCTTGAAATGTGTGGTTTTGATCCAGAAGTTTACCAGGGATTTGCATTTGGAATTGGATTAGAACGTGTAGCAATGTTAAAATATAACATTGATAATATTCGAGATTTTTATAATAATGATTTAAGATTCTTAAATCAGTTTGGAAGAAAGGGGTAAGGGCATGGAAGCAAGTTTAAAATTATTAAATGAATATGTAGATATTAGTGATCAAGATCCAGCTGCTCTTGCAGAAATGATTACACGTATTGGATTAGAAGTAGAAGGAATGCATGAATTAGCACATGGTGATCAATTGGTTGTAGGGTATGTTAAAGAATGTCAGCCACATCCTGATAGTGACCATTTGAATGTATGTCAAGTAGAAGTGAAACCAGGCGTTGTCACACAAATTGTTTGTGGTGCTCCTAATGTGTCTGCTGGTCAAAAAGTCATTGTTGCATTACCAGGCTGTAATTTAGGTGAAGGTTTTAAAATTAAAGAAGGAAAAATTAGAGGTGAAGTATCTAATGGTATGATTTGTTCAATTGCTGAACTTGGATTAGATGCACGTCTTTTAAAGGAAGAGGATAAAGCGGGTATTCATGTTTTAGATGAAGAGGCTCCATTAGGTGAAGAGGCATTATCTTATTTAGGATTGAAAGATTATATTTTAGATATTGGATTGACACCTAATCGTAGTGATTGTATGGCAATGACTTCATTGGCTTATGAAGTTGCTGCGGTATTAAACAGAAAAGTGAAATTACCTGAAGTTAAAAAATATGATGAATTAGATAGTGACATTCGAGTTATTGTAGAAACTGATTTGTGTCCTTTCTTTGGAGCTAAGTTAATCAAAGGTGTGAAAACAAAAGAATCACCTCAGTGGTTAAAAAATCATTTATTAGCAAGTGGAATTAAGCCTATTAATAATATTGTTGATATTTCTAACTATGTCATGCTAGAAACTGGTCAACCTATTCATATGTATGACTATGATAAGATGAAAGAGAAATCTTTTGTTATTAAAACTGGTTTTCATCAAAAAGCAGTTCTTTTAGATGAAAAAGAGTATGAATTATTGCCAGAAGATATTATTGTTTCTACTGATCAAGGTATTGGTTGTGTAGCTGGGGTTATGGGAGGAAATGATACGAAGATTGATGACAATACTCGAAATATTGTGATTGAAGTTGCAACATTTGATGGAGCAACTTTACGTAATACAGCTCGTCGTATGAATTTATTAACTGATGCTTCTCAACATTATATTAAAGGTGCATTGAATACAGCAAATAGTTTTCATGTTTTAGATCGCTGTGCTGATTTATTAGTACAAGAAGCTGATGCTAGGGAAATTTATAAGACTGTATCAACTGATTTAAATGTGACAGAAAAGATTGTATCTGTTTCTCAGGATAAGATTAATGGATTATTGGGAATGTCGATTGCGTTGAATGAGATTCAAGATATCTTTGATCGTTTAAGTTTCTCTTATACTTTAAAAGAATCGACTTTTGAGGTTGTTGTTCCAACATATCGTAATGATATAACTATGGCTGCTGATTTGATTGAAGAAGTTGCGAGAATGTATGGTTATGATAATATTCCTTCAACACTTCCTTTGATGGAAATGACGAGAGGAAATTTAACACCAAAACAAAGCAATGAAAGGTTTATAAGAGATGTTCTTGTTGATTTGGGACTACATGAAACATTAACATATACATTGACTTCACCATCGACTGTTAATGATTTCAACTTATTTCATCCATTAGATGAACAGGTGAAATTAATGTCACCATTAGGCGAAGAACGTAGTGTCACAAGAAAATCAGTCATACCTTCATTGTTACAAGTCATCAATTATAATCAATCACATGCTTCTAAGGATGTTTGCCTGTTTGAAATTTCAAACACTTATGCAAAAGATGAAATCACAACTCTAGCAATTGCATGTCATGGAGTTTATCATAGTGTTCCTTGGGCTGGAATTCATAGAAATGTTGATTTTTACCTGGTGAAAGGATTTGTTGAAACTCTATTTAAGAAATTATGTATTGAGGAATCACGTTATAGTCTAGTAAGAGTAGAAGCTGATAATAAGAATTTCCATCCAGGAAGAAGTGGTTATATCAAGATGGGAAAACAAATTATTGGTGTGATTGGACAAATTCATCCTTTGATGGCAAAGAAATATGACATTAAGGGGGAAACGGTTGTTGCTGAATTGAATTTATCCACTTTATTAAATCTAAAGACAAAAGCACTAAAAGTGACATCAATTCCGCAATACCCTTCTGTTAATAGAGATATTGCATTAGTTATGGATACAGATATTCAAACATATGATGTTGTTCGTTCGATTCAAAAGGCTGGGAAAAAATTAGTTTCAAAAGCTGAAATCTTTGATGTGTATGAAGGTGAACATATTGAGGAAGGAAAGAAATCTGTAGCTATTACTTTAACTTTCCAAGATCCTACAAAAACATTAGAAGATACAATAATTAATGATGTTATGGAAAATATTTTAGCAGTAGTGAAATCAGAATATAATGCTCATTTAAGAGGGTAATAAAAAAAGGTAATAAATTTTATTACCTTTTTAATTTGAGTAAAAAAGATTTCAATGAGAATCTGTCTTATTCAATTTTTGCATAATTTTTTGTTTTTATAATTTTATAGACTTGTAATGTTGTAGAAGATATTAAGATTGCTAAAGCAATAGAAATGCTGATTCCAATAGTGGATAAAAAACTTTCAGCAAAGAGATTGTTTAATCCTTGTACTGCATATAACATTGTGTAATAGATTCCACTTCCTGGAACTAAAGGGAAACAACCAATGATAATAAAAATTGTAGCTGGAGCTTTATAATGGCGTGCCATCATTTCAGCAATAAGAGCAACACATAACATTGCAATAAAACTTTGTATAAAGATATTGTCTAGGAATTGTGTGGCAAGGTAAATAACCCAACCTAATGTACCTACAATGGAACCAACACATGCAAATTTTATATTTTTATGAATACGAAAAATAAATGTAAAACCAAGACAACCTACAAAGGCTGATAAGCATTGAATGATTTCGTTCATATTAAGCACCTCTCAATAGCATCATCATAACACCAACTCCAATTGCAATACTGGCAGCAATCAAAATCGCTTCAATCATCCTTGAAAGTCCAGAAATGAAGTCTCCACCAATAATATCTCTAAGACTATTGGTAATTGCAATTCCAGGAACTAACAACATGAGTGTTCCAGTGATGACAGATTGCTGATTCTCAACAATTCCTATTTTATTTCCTAGAATAGCAATCGTAGATAAAACCATGCTTGATAAGATAGTTCGAACAATACCATTAATCCTCAGCTTTTCTAGTAGATAAATAAAGTAATATAACACGAAACCAATAACTCCTGAAACAACCATATCAATGGCACCACCACCAAAAAATACACAGAACATGGCAGCAGATACAATATATCCTAACAATATTAATTGATAATTTAATTCTTGTGATTTTATGTTTTCTATTTTTTCTTGAATATTGTGAAGCTCTATATCTCCATTACTAATTTGTCTTACTAAACAATTTAATTCATAGAGATGATCTAAATGGATACGATTTGAACGTGCACGTTTAGAAACATGATAAGGGGTACCATCATGCAATGTTAATGATAATGTAAAATAAGAAGGTATTGCAAAGACTTCAACATTTTTAAATCCTAATCCTTCACACATACGTTGTAAAGATTCTTCGACACGATAGATTTCTGCACCATGTCTTAGTAATAAATAACCAATTTCATTCACAGATTGTAAAACTTCTTTTTCGTCCATGTTTTCACCTCACAATAATAATTTATATCATATTTCCTATCCCTTGCCTAGCATTTCTCGATAATTTTTTTGATTTCATTCACTGCTTACTTATGTTAAAATAAGGGAACGTAGAGAGGTGGAAAAAATGATTAAATTAATTGTTTGTGATATGGATGGAACAATCTTAAATAAGGATAATACGCTTGATGAACAAAGCTATCAAAAGATACTAGAAAAAAGTGATCAGGGTGTTGAATTTATGTTTGCGACAGGACGTGGGTTTGATATGGTTGAGGATATATGTCAAAGCAAAGGAATTTATAATTCTTTGATTTTAAATAATGGAACTCAATATAGAAGTTATGATGGTCATATCAATCGCTATTATCCAATGGAAAGAAAGTCTTTTGAACAGATTATGGCTATTTTGTTAGAATATGAATATCATATTTCGGTTCATACTCAGCAAGGAAAATATATTTTTGAAGATAAAGAAACCTATTTTTTAAGACATCAGAAGATATTGATGAAATCAAAAGGTATTGATGATCCTTCTTTATTACCAAAGACACCGTTTTTTACAAGAACTGGTTTTCTTAAAAATGTTCATGAAGTTAAAACAGTTGATGAATTGTATAAGTCTAAAGCATTGCCTTTAAAGATAGATGCTAGACATATTGATTATCAAAGTGTACAAGGTGTAGAGAAACTTTTAAAAGATATTAATCATTTACATATTTCTTCATCATTTGAAGAGAATATAGAGATTACAAGTGATGTTCATGATAAGGGGAGTATGCTAAAAGAGGTTTTAAAAGAGAAAGGATTATCTGTTTATGAAGTGGCAACTTTTGGTGATGGATTCAATGATATTGGAATGCTAGAATCATTTCCATATTCATTTGCCCCAGCGAATGCATCAGAACTGGTAAAAGAAAAAGCATCTTATGCATTGGAGGTAACCAATGAACAAGGTGCTGTTGCAAAAGGAATTCAAATCTTAGAAGAACTTAATCTGCTTTAATATAAGGAATACTTGCGTATTCTTTTTTGATGAGATCATAAGGTTGTTGAGAGAGTAGGGAAAGCAGACGTGTTGCTTTGAATTCTATCTCTAGTGCTGGATGCTGATATCTAGAGAAGTTTGTAACGATTGTATAAGGGCATTCTTTTTTTATGATATTGAGATATTGGCGTCCTTGTTCATTCATAGCAAGAATTCTTAAATAATCGATTTTCATAGCTGCCTGTATTTGCTGTTTTGTGTTTTTCATTAATAAATGAATAAGCATTCTTTGGATGCGTGGTTTGGTATATCTTTTTGATAACAAACAACCAAGTAATTCTTCCAGACAATTTGTTTTATGGATTTGAGAAATTAAAATATTTTCTAAACCTTCTTCAACCAAATGGTATTGTCTAAGTTCTTTGGGGGTTGAAGTCATGATTTGATATTTTAAATAAGGGTAGAAATCCTGAAGAAAAAACAAATCATTCTGATAATATTCAGGATGAGGGAGTGTTGATTTGAAATCTTTTTTTTCATAAATAGCCTTTCTAATAGCAGATGCACTGGCAATATCCTGCAGCTTGGTATCATGATAATCATTTGTACGTGCAAAACAGTGGGGTGTTATCGCGTAATGATGAGATACAATTTCTTTGACATAACTTAATCCTAATAAATCGTTAGGTGTTGTGATTTCTTTTCCCATAATCTGTCTTAGTGCTTGGTTGCAGGCATCAGGATAACGCAAACCTTCTTGCATGTAATGCTTGATGTGCATATTATAGTCTTCTTGATGCATTTCAATAGTGCAAGCAATATCCATAAATGTTTCAATGCGACCATCTTCACTTCCAAAACAGATATCTGTCACACCAATAGCATGTAATAAATCAATTGCCCCTTTGGCAAAATAATCAGCACTCTGGCAAGCATATACAAAGGGTAATTCTAATACGATATCTACTCCAAATTCAATGGCTAAACGACTGCGTGTCCATTTGTCTATAATAGCCGGTTCACCTCTTTGAACGAATGATGAAGACATGACTGCAATTGTATAATCACATTTTGTTATTGTCTTGGAACGCTGTATATGATAAATATGTCCATTATGAAATGGATTGTATTCTACAATGATTCCTAAAACTCTCATATTGACACCTCTTTTTGCTTAGTTTATCATAGTTTTATAAGAAAGCATAGAATTGATTAAAAGAAGTGAGGAATTCAACGAATTATGCGAAATTTTGATTGACATATTTGGTTGTTTTATATATAATCAACTATGCGGTGTAAAGGGTGATTTTTTTGAAATGGAATTTACAATGGATTTTGAAACAAAAAGATGGATGTTTTGATTTTGATGAAACACTTACGTTTCCATCAGAAATGTTTCATAATTTATCACAAGTCAATGGTTTGAAAGATGTTCATGTTGTAGGACGAGGATGTCTAGATATGAAAAATCATCAGTTATACGTTGATTTTCAAGTAAAAGGTCAAATGATTCTACCATGTGCCGTTTCATTAGAAGATGTGGATTACCCATTTGATATTAAGTCGGCAACTGTATTTGCTTTTTATAAACCTTTAGATGATGAAGATGTTATTGAGGTTAAAAGGGATACTGTTGATTTAACTCCTGTTGTTTTTCAGGAAATTATGATGGATGTTCCCATGCGTGTTGTTAAAGATGGCGCAACTTTGAAAACCGAAGGCAATGGTTGGAAAGTATTAAATGAAAAAGATGAAGGTAAGGATGAAGATTATATTGATCCTCGACTTGCCAAACTTAAAGATTATTTTAAGGATAAAGAATAAGGAGGTGTACCTATGGCAGTACCACAAAGAAGAGTTTCTAAAACAAGAAGAAACAAAAGAAGAACACATGACAAGTTAACAGTACCAGCTGTAGTTGTTTGCCCTGAATGTGGAGAATACAAATTATCTCATAGAGTATGCAAACATTGCGGAACTTACAACGGACAAAAAGTGTTATAAAAACTGCCCCTTATTAAAGGGCTTTTTTTATTTAAAAAATGAATAGTATAAATGTTTTTAAATAAAGAAGCATTGGTTAAATTTATGAGATGAGGATGAATATTTTGCTAATCGAATGCTTAGAATAGTTTATAATGAGGATAAAGTGAGGATTTGATATGAGAAAACGTAAAAGAGGCATGCTTTTGATTGTTTTGGTATTGATTATAGGAATGGCAATTGGGGTTATAGTAGGAAGAGAATTTCTTGAAATTCCAGTGTTGGATTTAAATGCGGTTGAACAAGCTTTTCAGAAAAATAAGGATTACCAATATTTTTATAATCAATTAAATGAAATTGAACAAAAGACGTATCAAAGAATATATTATGTTTTAAGTCAGCACCAAGAAGAAGTGACTTTAGAAGAAAAAGATATTGAAAAAGTAAAAGATATTTTTACAAAAGTTATTTATGACCACGGAGAACTCTATTATGTTAATTCCCAGTTTCAATATCAGGAAAACAAGCAAACTATACAGTTTTTACCTCTATATGACTATTCTTTAGACGAAGTAAAAAAAATGAATCAAGATATTGAAAAGAAAACTGAAGTTTTTTTAAATGAGGCTAAGAAAGAAACTTCACAATTGCAAAAAGCGCGACTTGCATATAATTATATTGTTGAAAATGTTGTTTATGAAGATGGTGTTGATAACAATCAAAATATGGTAAGTGCTTTGGCTAATGGAAAATCAGTCTGTGCTGGATATGCAAGAGGATATCAGTATCTTTTAAATCAGTTAGGAATAGAAAATGCCTATATTGTTGGAACTGCTAAAGAAACGCGTTCTCAGACATTGAATGGGGACGGGCATGCGTGGGTTATGATTCATCTGAGTGGTGACTATTATTATTGTGATCCAACATGGGGAGATGCTGTTCATGAGAATTCAGAACATGCCTGTTTAGGGTATTTTATGATGAGTAGCGAAGACATGTTAAAGTGCTATCAGCCTGAAGTTCCTTATGAAAAGACTCAACAATACCAGATCAATGTTTTTAAGGATGAAAAATGTTATATGGAAAAGTATGATGAAAGTGTTTTATCTTATGCAGTGAATAGAGGATTAAAAAATAAAAGCAGAGTAGCAGAAATAAAATGTATCAATGACAATGTTTATCAAAAAGTGAAAAGAAATCTTGAATCTTCTTATTTGGGATATCAAGTTTTAAGTCAAAACAAATGTTGGAATGAAAATGCAACTTATTCCTATAATGATGAATTAAGGATGATAGAATTATATTATTAATTGGAAAAAATTGAAAAAACAAAGATAAGTAGCGGGAAACTGCTACTTTTTTTGTTTAAAAAAGAGAAAAAAGGCATGTGATTTCTATGTACAAGGGGGATGAAATGTTATATAATAGTGGCATGAAGTGTTAAAGAATGTATAGAAATGTTATAAAGTGGGTGATTTTAAGTGTTCTTTGGAGAATTTAGACATAACATAGATGCAAAGGGGCGCTTAAGTATCCCTGCTAAAATGCGTAATCAGTGTGGTGAGTGTGTTTATGTTACAAGAGGCAATGATGGATGCCTCGCATTGTATACACAGGAAGGCTGGGAAGCTTATTACCATGAACTTCAATCATTACCACAAAAAAAGAAAAGCACTCGTATTTTTATACGTTTAGTGACTTCTAGAGCGAGTGAATGTGAGTTTGATAAACTCGGACGTATTAATATTCCACTTGTATTAAGACAAGAAGGAAATCTTGAAAAAGAATGTGTCATTGTTGGTGTTGGTGATCATGTTGAAATTTGGAGTCAGAGTGCATGGGATCAATTCTATGATGATAATAAGGATAGTTTTGATGATATTTCGGAAGATTTGGATGAATTTGAACTGTAAAGGAGAGACGCATGTTTAATCATATAAGTGTTTTATTAGAGGAAACAATTGAAGGATTAAATATTAAGGAAGATGGTATCTATGTGGACTGTACACTTGGTGGTGGTGGACATAGTCAGGAAATCTTAAAAAGATTAACAACTGGACATCTTTATTGTTTTGATCAAGATCAAGTAGCTATTGAAGTAGCTGCAAAGCGATTGAGTCAAATTTCTGACCATTTTACAATTATTTATTCAAACTTTAAAAATATGAAAAGTGAATTGAATCAATTAGGTGTTCAAAAAGTTGATGGTATTGTTTTTGATTTAGGTGTTTCATCTCCTCAATTTGATGATGGTGAAAGAGGGTTTAGTTATAACTATGATGCAAAGTTAGATATGCGTATGGATCGTAATCAGACATTAAGCGCTTATGAAATTGTCAATACATATGAATTCAATGAATTGGTGAAAATATTTTATAAATATGCAGATGAAAAGTTTTCTAAACAAATTGCCAGAGCAATTGAAAGACATCGTCAAGAGAAACCAATTGAAACGACATTTGAATTAGTAGAAATCATCAAGGAAGCGATTCCAGCACCAGCAAGACGAAAAGGTGGTCATCCTGCTAAAAGAACGTTTCAGGCATTAAGGATTGCAGTTAATGATGAACTTAGTGTTTTTGAAAAGGCTTTGGATGATTCATTAGATTGTATTTGTGTAGGTGGAAGAATTGCTGTTATTACTTTCCATTCTTTAGAAGATAAGATTTGTAAATATACTTTTAATGAGGTAACAAAGCAACCACAACTTCCTATGGGGATGCCTATTGTTCCAGAGTATTTGAAACCTAGATTTCAAAAAATAACAAAGAAGCCAATTGTCGCTGGTGAAAAAGAATTAGAAGAAAATCATCGTTCTCATTCAGCTAAATTGAGAATTATAGAAAGGGTTTATGAAAATGAAGAGAAGTAAGAAAAAAGAAACAGGATTTGCGAGATTTTCTAGAAGATTATTAATTGTAAGTTTTGCTGCTTTTGTATTAGGAATTGTTGCACTCAATTCTTATGAGTCATCATTGAATATTAGTTGTCAGGAACTTGAAAAAGAAATCACAGTCATTCAGGCTGATATTGATGGATTAACAATGCAAAAACAGGAACTTGCTTCTTTTACACGTTTAAGAGCTGTTGCAAGCAAAAAGGGATATGATTATAAACAAAGTACTGTGACAACTGCTGTTAGAGGAGTCCAAAGAGACTGATGGCGACTATAAAACAAAAAAATAATAATCAGAGTGCAAAGATCGTGTTATGTGTCTTTGCATTCATTATTATATTAATGGTACTAAATGTTATTTATTTGGGAGCAACAGGAAAACATTTGGTTAGTGGAGCTAATATAAAGGAATATGCTGAAAATCGTGGTGGTCAGCAAAAAGAAGAAACGTTGTATGCCAAACGTGGAACAATTTATTCTAGTGATAAACAGGTTATCGCAAGTGATGTTAAAAAATACAAATTATATGCCATTTTGTCAGAAACAAGATTGACAGTCGATAAAGAGCCTGCATATGTTGTGGATAAAGAAGAAACTGCTAAGAAATTAGCACCTATTTTAGGCGTTGATAAAGCGAAGATTTTAGAACAGTTAAATAAAAAAACATATCAGGTTGAATTTGGAAGTTATGGAAACAATCTTTCTTCATTGGTTAAAGATAAAATTGATGCATTAGGTTTACCAGGATTGGAATTTGAAGAAATTACAACCAGAAATTATAGATATGGCGATTTTGCTTCATATGAAGTTGGATATGCTCAACTCTTAACAAATGAAATTAATGGAAAAACAACAAAATCAATTATTGGGCAAATGGGTCTTGAGAAAGCATTTGATGACGAATTAAGTGGAAAAGATGGTAAGAAAGTTTATCTGGTTGATAATAATAATTATACTTTACCTAATGGTGTTTTAAGTGAAACGGCACCTGTTGCAGGGAATGATATGTATTTAACAATTGATGCTGATGTGCAAACTGAACTTGATTTACAGATGAAGCAGCTGGTTGAGAAATTAAAATCAGAAAAAGCAACTTGTGCAGTTATGGAAGCAAAGACTGGGAAAATTTTGGCTGTGAGTAATTATCCGTCATTTGATCCCAATAAACGTGATATAGATAACTATGTAGATTTATTTTTAAATGAAGCAGTTGAACCAGGTTCAGTTTTTAAATCATTTGTTTATGCAAATGGGCTAAATGATGGTCGATTAAATTTAAAGACCAAGTATCAATCTGGTAAGTTTTATTACAATAATAATAAAAAAGATTCCGTAAAAGACCATAATGGTGGTAAAGGTTGGGGAACAATCAGTTATGAACAAGGGTTTTATTATTCAAGTAATACTGCTATTTGTCATATGTTAAGAACTGTGAATGATAGAGTCTCATTACTTCAGGATTATGAAGATTTAGGGTTCTTTAAGTCAGGAACGGTTGATAAGTTAAGTACTGCATCAGGGTTTGCAGGATATAAAGGTGTTGTCGGTAGAGATATTGAATATTTGACAACTGGATTTGGACAAGGATCATCATGGACAGCTTATCAGTTGTTACGTGCTTATAGTGTCTTTGCAAACAATGATGGAAAAATGGTAACACCTTATTTTGTTGATAAGATTGTTGATAGTTCTACGAATGAAACAATTTATCAAGGAAAAACTGAATATTCTAAGCAGATTTATACAAATGAAACTGTCAAGAAAATGCGAGATTTATTAAGTGGTGTTATTAATATTAAAGGAAGTACTGGTTATTCTTATCATATGGATGATATCAATTTAATTGGAAAGACTGGAACAGGTCAGGTTGCACAGACTGGAGGATATAAACAAAATTTTTATACAAATAGTTTTGCTGGTTTAGCACCTTATGATGATCCGCAAGTTGTTATTGTTTTATGGTATCAGGGAAAAAATGCTTCATCAAAAGTTGCTGCTGAACTTGTTCAAGGTGTTGTGAGAACTGCATTAAACAAGATCAATGCACAACCTGTAAAGGAAGTTGAAACATCTACATTTGTGTTAGATTCATATATGAATCAAAGTACTGAATTTGCAAAATCAATTCTTACAAAACATCAGTTATCAACATTGTTGATAGGTGATGGTGATACAGTTATTGATCAATATCCAAAAGCAAAAACAGAAGTTTCATCTCAATCAAGAGTCTTTTTACAAACAAATGGAACAAATATTACAATGCCATCTATGGATGGATGGTCGCGTAAAGAGGCGGAAGCATTTGCAGCTATGGCAGATGTTCGTATCACTTTTGATGGTGTAGGTACAATCTATAAACAAAATGTTCCTAAAGGAACAAAGTTAAAATCAAATCAAGAAATTAAAGTTCAAGCAAAATAGAAAGTTCATATGAATTTTCTATTTTTGTTCTATATAACTAGGCTTCAGTATCTTTGAAAAATGTTATGTAAGGGATGGAGAGTCGTTGTATAGTAAACTAGCATAGATTTTATATCTAGAAATCAGTTGAGATTTAACTTATAAAGAACAGAAGATATTGCTTTTTAAAGATAAGGTATAAAACTGTGTGAAACTATCGCTATAAAAGAAAAGAAGTCTATATTTTTATCTTCATACATAAACTGTATGGGTGATGCTATGATTTTTTCAAAAATGGTCAAAAAAATAAAGTGGGTTAATATTGTCATGACAATTATTGTTGCAGCTATAGTTATAAGATTAGGTTATAGCCAATTTTATGCTTACCAAGAATTATCTTTAAAAGCTACAGAATCATGGCAAAGGGGATTTCCGTTAGAGGCAGCAAGAGGAAAAATTTATGATAGTCAACAAAAAGTATTGGTTGATAATTTGACAACTTCCTCATTAATTATTGTTCCTAGTCAAGTGAAAGATCCTGTCAATACAGCTGTACAGTTAGCAAAAATATTAGGATGTTCAGAAGAGAAGATATTAGAGAAAGTGAAGAAAAAAGTTTCAGTAGAAAGAATACAGCCTGAGGGTAGACAGATGGCTGAGGAGAAGGCTTATCAAATAGATCGTTTAAAACTTCCAGGGGTTTATTTAGTACAGGATACATTACGTTATTATCCACATAAAAACTATTTAGCACAAACTCTAGGCTTTGTAGGAATAGATAATCAGGGCTTGGTTGGACTAGAGTTGAAATATGATAAATATCTTTCTGGTGTTAATGGAAGTATTAATTACTATATGAATGCCAAAAGTCAAAATTTAAATATCTATCCAGCTGATTATATTTATCCAACCAATGGTATGGATATTGAATTAACAATAGATTCTCGTGTTCAAGATGTGGTGGAGAGAGAGCTAAACAACGCTTATCAAACATATAATCCAGATTCTATACTCTGTTTAGCAATGAATCCTAAGAATGGAAAGGTTTTGGCGATGTGTTCTAAACCGGATTATGATCCAAATGATTATAAAAATGCTGATAGTGAGATCTATAATAGAAACTTGCCAATCTGGAAATCATATGAACCGGGTTCAACATTTAAAATTATTACATTTAGTAGTGCTTTGAATGAAAATCTTTTTGATATGGATAAAGATACGTATTATGACAAAGGTTATGAAATTGTCAAAGGTGCAAGAATTAAATCATGGAAGAAAGGTGGACATGGTTTACAAACTTTCAGGGAAGTGTTACAGAATTCATCTAACCCAGGTTTTGTTGAAATTGGTAGACGTCTTGGAAAAGATAAGTTATATAAATATGTAAAAGACTTTGGATTAACTGAAAAAACAGGTATTGATTTGACTGGGGAATCATCAGGAATTATGTTTGATTATGATAAGTTTAATGAAGTTGAGCAAGCGACAGTTTCTTTTGGACAAGGTATATCTATTACACCTATTCAACTTGTGAGAGCAGTCTGTGCCTGTATTAATGGTGGATATCTCTATCAGCCATATATTGTTAATAAAATTTATAATTCTAAAACGCATGAAGTTGTTGTAGAGAATCAACCTAAGTTACTTCGTCAAGTTATCTCAAAAGAAACATCTGCAAAAGTAAGAGATGCCTTAGAAGGGGTTGTCACTGATGGAGGAGGTAAAAATGCTTATATAGATGGTTATCGTATTGGTGGAAAAACAGGAACGGCTCAACGTGCTATGAATGGGACTTATGCTGGTAATGGATATATCCTTTCTTTCTTGGGGATTGCACCAATTGATGACCCAGAAATTGTTTTGTATTTGGCAATGGATAATCCAAAAAATTGTGTACAATATGGGGGTACAACTGCGGCTCCAATTGCAAGAAAAATGTTAGTTGATATTTTACCAGCTTTAGGGGTAAAGAAGGTAACTGAACAAAAAGAAAAGGCTTATGTATGGACTGATGTCAAAACTTTTGATGTTCAAAATTATGTTGGGTTATCTAAAAAAGAAGTCAAGAGTGAAAATTATGGATTTGAATTTATGGGTAGTGGAGATTATGTTATCGATCAATTGCCACGTGTTGGAGAAAAAATAGAGGATGGACAGAAAGTTAAGATTATGTTAGGAAACAAAAGTTCATAAAGCAAAGGAGAGTGGAGAAGAGTGCATCTTCACTCTTTTGGTTTGCCTTTATCTTAAGTGAAGATTATCGCTGTATGTTTCATATCTTTTCTTTTGTTTGGTTGTTATTGTGAGGAAAATATGATATATTGTAAAAAGTAAAATACGTGTAAAGGAGTATGATTATGTTTTCAATGGTCTTTTTACAAATTGTTATCAATTTTATTGTGGCATTTGTCTTAGTCATGGCAGTTATGCCTAAATCTATTCAATATTTAAAGAAATTAAAATTTGGCCAAATCGAAAGAGAAGAAGGCTTAGAGTCTCATAAAGCAAAAGGTGGAACACCAACAATGGGAGGAATTGTTTTTATTCTTTGTGCTGTATTGGTTGTTTACATCTTGAATTTTTCATTCTTTCAAAATCCATATATTAACTTATTAACATTTGCTTTTGTTGGGTATGGATTAATTGGTTTTTTAGATGATTATTTAATTGTTGTCAGAAAAACAAATGAAGGATTAAAACCTATTTATAAATATGCATTACAGTCTGTAATGGCTATTGCATTTTATATGTTAGCAAAATATTTTATTCCTGATTTTGATACATCAATCTCAATTCCATTATTACATATGAATGTGGATTTAGGTTGGTTTTATCCTGTCTTGGTTTATATTATGTTTACTGCGGAAAGTAATGCAGTCAATTTAACAGATGGGCTTGATGGTTTAGCAACTGGGCTTTCTATGATTGCAACTTCAGTCTTTGTTATTTTTGCAATCATGAATAAAAATTATGAAATTGCTATTTATGCAATGATTATTGTTGGCGCATTACTTGGATTTATGTATTTTAATTATCATCCTGCCCGTATCTTTATGGGAGATACTGGTTCACTTGCTTTAGGTGGTATGTTAGCAGCATTAGCAGTTTTAACAAATCAAGAACTTTTACTTATTTTAATTGGTGGCGTTTTCTTAATGGAAACACTGTCAGTTGTTATTCAGGTTGTATCGTTTAAAACACGTGGAAAAAGAGTTTTCAAGATGGCTCCTATTCATCACCATTTTGAAATGTTAGGTTGGACAGAACAGCAGGTTGTAATTTCATTTTGGTTCTTAGGATTCATTTGTGGAATTATTGGTATTGTGTTAGGAGTTATGTAGGATGTTAAGTGGAAAGAAAGTTTTGGTTTTAGGGCTTGCAAAAAGCGGGAAGGCTGCTGTGGAGTTATTAAGTGCTGTACATGCAACAATTACAGTTAATGAATTTGCACTTCAGGAGCAAATTGAGTGTTATGATGAATATATAGCTCGTGGAATTGAAATGATTGTGGGTGGTCACCCAGATGATTTGTTTGAAAGAGATTTTGATTTTGTAGTCAAAAACCCTGGTATTAATTATCATAAACCATTTGTATTGCGTTTAAAAGAAAGGGGAATTCCTGTATATACAGAAATAGAGTTAGCTTATCGTTTGTCTCAACCTCAAAATTATATCGCTATTACAGGAACAAATGGCAAGACAACAACTGTTACATTAATTCGTGATATTTTAAAAAATGCAGGACGTCAGGTTTGCTTAGCAGGAAATGTTGGAACGCCATTATCAGAACTTGTCTTAAATGAAGATTTGCTTCATAAGAGTGATTATGATGTGGTATTGGAAATGTCTAATTTTCAATTGTTAGATATTGATGCTTTTCATCCAAGGGTTGCAACAATTATAAATTTGACACCTGATCATTTGGATTATATGGCATCATTAGAAGAGTATTATACTTCTAAAACACGGATTTATATGAATCAGGATCATAATGATATTTATTTACAGAATAAAGATGATGTGGTCTTAAAAGAATATCTTCAAAAGTATCCTCCACAAGCTAAGATTGTTTCCTTTTCATTAGAACAAGAGGCTGATTGTATGATCAAGAATGATGCTATTTATTATCAAGGTCAACATATTATCAATTTAGATGATATTAAAATTGTAGGACGTCATAATATTCAAAATATGATGATTGCCATTTGTGCCTGTATTCATTCAGGTATTGATGTTCAATCTATTCATGATACATTAGCTGCTTTTACAGGGGTGGAGCATCGTATTGAGTTTGTTAGAGAATATCAGGGTGTTAAATATTATAATGATTCAAAAGCAACAAATACTGATGCTGCAATTATTGCATTAAAATCATTTGAAAAACCAGTGATATTGTTAATGGGTGGACATGAAAAAGGATTAGATCTAAGAGAGATGGCAAATTATCAAAAACAAATCTCTCATCTGATTTGTTTTGGTGAGGCAGGAGAACGATTTGCTAAAGATATGAAGTGTCCAAATACGGATATTGTTAAATATATGAAAGATGCAATCATAAAAGCAAAAGAACTTGCTAAAAGTGGTGATGTTGTTCTATTGTCTCCTTCAACAAGTTCCTATGATGAATTTAGTGGTTATGAAGAAAGAGGAAATGTGTTCAAACATATTGTTAATAAATTTGAATAAGATAAGAAGGCTCTATCGGCTTTCTTTTTTTGCTTACAATTTTGTAAGGCGAATGTCTTATAAAATCATGTATAATAAAGACACAAGGAGTGAGAAATATGAAGAGAATATTAATAGTGGAAGATGATTCGGAGTTATGCTGTGAGTTAAAACTTTTATTAGAAAATGCTGGATATGAAGGCGTTATTTTACAGAATTTTCAAAGAGCTAAAGAAGAAATAATCAGTACTTGTCCGGATTTAATATTATTGGATATTGGAATTCCCTATATGAATGGTGAAATGTTACTGAGAGAACTGAGAAAAGAGAGTCAAATTCCTGTCATTATGGTGACGAGTCAAAATAATGAAACTGATGAGGTCTTAAGCATGAGTTTTGGAGCAGATGATTATATTACAAAACCTTATAATCCGACTTTATTATTGTTGCGAATAGAGGCAGTTTTAAGAAGAATGAATCATGAAGTGAATGTGTTAAAATATCATGATTTATTGCTGGTTCCAGAACGAGGGATCTTGAAGTGTCATGATGAATCATTGATTTTAACAAAGAATGAAATGTTAATTATGAAATATCTTATTGTGAATCAGGGGAAAATTGCCAGTCGTGAGGAAATTATGATGGATTTATGGGATAGTGAAGAATTTGTTGATGATAATACCTTAACTGTTAATATGAGTCGTTTAAGAAATAAATTACGCTCATTAGGTTATGGTGATGCGATTGAAACAAGAAAGGGATTAGGGTATATTTTGATATGACGATTGTGATGTATATAAAGGATAAGGCAGTCCATTTGTTGATTCATTTGATTATGGTGTTATTGGTGATATTGATGATGCTTGCTTTTCAATTGAATCAAGCTTTTATATTATTTATTATAACAATGATTGTATTTTTTATAAGTATTTGTTTTCTTTATGATTATTTCAGGCAAGTTTCTTTTTATCGCTTTTATCAAAAACAATTAGAACAGTTGGATCAAAAGTATTTTATATGTGAGTTGATAAAAGAACCTGGGTTTCTAGATGGGAAAATTCTTTATCAGTCACTATATACAATTAATAAATCAATGTTAGAAAAGATGAATGAAAGAGATGTCCAAGTCAATGATTTTAAAGATTACGTTGAGATGTGGATTCATGAAGTCAAGATACCTTTGGCACATTTAACATTAACTGTTCATAATCATAAAAGTGATGTGAGCCCACAGATATTAGAACAAGTTCGCAAATTAGAAAATCAAGTTGATCAAATTCTTTATTATGTACGTTGTGAAAATAGTCAAAAAGATTATTTAATTAAAAGTTCTTCTTTATCCAAGGTTGTGAAAAATGTCATTATGAAAAATAAAGATTACTTCATACATCATAAATTAAAACTCAGTCTTCATGATTTAAATAAAATGGTTTTAACAGATTCTAAGTGGTTAGAATTTATTATCAACCAAATTCTTAATAATAGTTTTCAGTATAGTACTCATAGGATGGAAAGTCGTATTGACATTTCAGCTGTGGAGGACAATAACCAGGTTATTTTAACGATTATGGATAATGGTATTGGCATTTGTCCAAGTGATCTTCCGCGCGTTTTTGAAAAGAGTTTCACAGGATATAATGGAAGAATTCAAAAGAAATCAACTGGCATGGGACTATATATATGTCAACGGTTATGTCAGCGTTTAGGACATCAAATACATATTGAATCTGTTCAAAATGAATATACAAAAGTGATGATTATTTTTCATAAAGATCATTATTACGATGTGGTGAAATAAGATGACAAATCTGTAAGGTTATGTTATATAAATCGATGGTTGAAAACGAGAAAATAATAGATAATAAGGATGACAAAGGAGGAAGGTATAATGGAACCTATTTTAAGAATTGAAAATATAGATAAATATTATGGAAACAAATCTAATTTAACAAAAGCCTTAAGTCATCTTTCATTAAACATTGATAAAGGTGAATTTGTGGCTATCATGGGAGCCAGCGGTTCAGGAAAGACGACTTTGCTTAATTGTGTATCCACGATTGATAGAGTCACAGCAGGACATATTTATGTTGGCAAAACTGATATTACAAAATTAAAAGGCAATCATTTGAATCGTTTTAGAAGAGAGGAACTTGGATTCATCTTTCAGGATTTTAATCTTCTTGATACATTGACTGCTTATGAAAATATTGCACTGGCTCTTTCGATTCAAAAAGTCTCAGTTAAAGAGATTGAAAAACGTGTCCAAGCCATTGCGCAAGCTTTAAATATCACTGATGTTCTTGACAAATATCCTTATCAAATGAGTGGTGGACAAAAACAAAGAGTGGCTTCAGCAAGAGCTTTAATTACTGATCCAAAACTGATTTTAGCAGATGAACCAACAGGAGCATTAGACTCTCATTCATCACAAATGTTACTGGCAAGTCTAAAAAAACTGAATGAACAACTTCAAACAACAATCTTAATGGTTACTCATGATGCTTTTAGTGCGAGTTATGCATCACGTGTTATCTTTATTAAAGATGGTCAAATCTTTAATGAACTCAGAAGAGGGAATCAGGAACGAAAACAATTTTTTGATCAAATTATTGATGTTGTGACATTGCTTGGAGGAGAATAATATGTTATTGAAACTCTCTTTAAGGAATATAAAACGAAGTTTTAAGGATTATACCATTTATTTTATGACCTTGATTTTGGGTGTTGCCATCTTTTATTTATTTAATTCAATTGAAAGTCAAACGGTTATGTTGAATGTTTCTTCTTCGACTCGTGAGATTATTGGAATGATGGTCAATATTCTTTCAGGTGTTAGCGTGCTAGTGTCTTTTATTCTTGGTTTCTTAATTGTTTATGCGAGTCGTTTCTTAATGAAAAGACGAAATAAAGAGTTTGGTATATATATGACTTTAGGTATGGGAAAACGTCAAATCTCAAGTATTCTTTTATGTGAAACATTCTTTATTGGTATTATTTCATTGGCAGTTGGTTTGGTTATTGGTGTTGCTTTGTCACAATTGATGAGTATTTTTGTAGCCAGTATGTTTGAAGCTGATATGACACGTTTTGCATTTGTTTTTTCTTCATCAGCAATGTTGAAGACCATATTGTATTTTGGTGTTATTTATATTGTTGTGATGATTTTTAATGTTTTCTTTATTGGAAAACAGGAGTTAATTGATTTGCTGTTAGCACATCGCAAAAATGAAAAAGTGAAAATGAAAAACATGTGGTTGTGTAGTGGTGTTTTTATCATTGGGATGATTATGCTGGGATATGCCTATTATCTTGTGACTGCTGGAATTACAAAATTAGATACAGCCGAAAAAATCTTTGTTCCAATTGGACTAGGAATTGTTTCAACATTTCTGATATTTTGGTCAGTATCAGGCTTTGTATTAAAAATCTTTATGGCGAAAAAGAAAACATATTATAAAGGCTTGAATACATTTACATTAAGACAATTTAGCAGTCAAATGAATACAACTGTTTTCTCTATGGGGATGATTTGTTTAATGTTGTTTGTAACGATCTGTGTGCTTTCAACTGGAATTTCTTTGAAGAATGCCACAACAGCCAATTTAAAGGAATTATCACCTACTGATATTTATGTTGAAAAGACTTGGAATTTGAAAGGGAATAAAGCCAATGGGAAGCCTTATAGCCAAAAAGATATTGCTGATTCTCATCTTTCAGTGAGCGAAACTTTAGTAAATCTTGATTTTTCTATTCATGAAAATTTGAAAGATGTTATCACTGTTAATGTCTATGCAACAAATGATTTGACTTTTGGTGATACATTAGGAAGTTATGCAACAAGTGTTCATTCTCAAATGCCTTATTTAAGATTAAATGCAGCAGAAAAAATCATGCGATTAAGCGAATATAATCAAGTCGCAAAAAGATATGGGAAACAAACATATCAATTACAGGACAATGAGTATATCGTGATTGCTAACTTTGGTGGAATGATTGAAATACGTAATGAAGCATTGAAAAGAGGAACTCAAATCGAACTCTTAGGAAAAATGTATTTACCTGCACATAAAGAATGTCAGGATGGTTTTTTAACTCCTAGTGCAAACCAAAGTAATAGTGGAATTATTGTTGTTCCAGATCAGGCAATAAATGAAAATTATAAGGAGAAAAATGTGTTAATTGCTGATTATAAGGCTACTGATGAAGTTGAAAAACAAAAGATTGAAGAAAAAGTTCAATCACTTGCTCAACATCCTTATGCTAAAGGATTAACTCAACTCAATGCTTCAACGAAAATAAGTATCTATGAAGGAAGTGTTGGTGTTGGAACAATGGTGACATTTATAGGTATCTATATTGGTGTTATATTCTTGATATCAAGTGCAGCAATTCTAGCATTAAAAGAATTAAGTGAAAGTGCTGATAATAAAGAAAGATATATGATGTTAAGGAAAATTGGAACTGATGAAAGGATGTTAAATAAAGCATTATTCACACAAATTTCACTCTTCTTTATAGCACCTCTTATTTTGGCTGTTATCCATTCTATATTTGGCATTGAGTTTTGTAAGTTTTTCTTACAGTCATTTGGAGAAGAAAATCTTTTACCATCCATTATGATGACAACCGTTTTCATTGTTATTATTTATGGTGGATATATGTTGCTGACTTATTTGACAAGTCGACAGATGATGAAAGAGTAATGTTATATATTAAAAAATGATAGGTAAGATTGAGATATGAAGGACATATTTCAATCTTTTTTCTAAAATTGGCTGTTATATACCTGTACACAATAATTCATTGAATAAATGATTTCGTGCATTATTTAAATTTATAGTTTTTATGGGAAGATATAAAGATATCTTCTTTTTTGATGACCTTTGACATATAAATAAGATGATGGAGGTCATAACATGAAAACAAAACGGATTATTACTTTAACTTTAACAATTGTTATTTTTGGATTGATTTGTGTTTATAGTTCATCTCATATATGGGCACTCTATAAATATGATGATTCTTTTTACTATATTAAGCGTCAAGCTATTTTTGCATGTATTGGTGTCATTGCCATGTTTGTGACTTCTCGCATTGATTATCATCTTTATAAAAAGTACTACAAACAAATTATAGGTGTTTGTTTCTTGTTGCTTATTTTGGTATTGATTCCTGGACTTGGAGTTGTTAGAGGTGGAAGTCGTAGCTGGTTTAATTTTGGTATTTTTGCTCTGCAGCCTAGTGAGTTGTTTAAAATTGGTATGATTATTTTTGCAGCAGTTTTTATTGAGAAAAATTATTATCAAATGAAAAAACTACGTTATAGTTTAAAACTATTAATGGTTATGGGATTGGGATTTCTTTTGATTATGTTGCAACCAGATTTTGGGAGTGGGATTGTTATGGCATGCAGTATTGTTGTAATGATTATTGTTTCACCTTTTCCCTTTATTTATTTTGTGTTTTTAGGTGCATTAGGGGTAGTAGGGATTGTTTTAATGATTTTATCTGCTCCTTATCGTATGGAGAGAATTCTTTCTTTTCTTGATCCTTTTCAAGATCCTTTGGGGAGTGGGTTTCAGGCTATTCAAGCTTTGTATGCTATTGGACCAGGAGGGCTGCTAGGTGTAGGTTTTGATAAGAGTATTCAAAAACACTTTTATTTGCCTGAACCACAGACTGATTTTATATTTGCTATTGTAGCAGAAGAATTTGGTTTTTTGGGTGGAGTATTATTAATTGGAGCATATTTATGGCTTTTTAAGACAATTTTACAAGTCAGTAAGAATGTCAAAGATTTATTTGGGAGTTTATTGATGATTGGAATTGTTTCAATGATTGGTATCCAGACTCTGATTAATTTAGGTGTTGTTGTTGGGTTATTTCCTGTCACAGGTGTAACACTCCCTTTGATGTCTTATGGGGGAACAAGTTTAACAATTACATTAATGAGTATAGGAATTTTAATTAATATCTCGAAATCAGTGAATTGTGTGTTATAATAGTCAGGTAGGGAGTGAGTTAGTCATGAAAATTATCGTAAGTGCAGGAGGAACTGGAGGGCATTTATATCCAGCTTTAGCTCTTGTTGATTATATAAAGACACAGGATAAAAATACAGAATTTTTATTTGTTGGAACAACGGATCGTTTAGAATCTCAAGTTGTTCCACAAATGGGCTATGAATATCGAGGGTTACATGTTAAAGGATTGGTTGGAAACCCTCTTCAGAAAATAAAAAATGCAATGATTTTTGTGAAGTCATTGAAACAATCTAAACAGATTTTAAAAGATTTTCAGCCCGATATTGTGATTGGTTTTGGTGGATATCCGAGTGCTTCAATTGTTTTGGCAGCAGCTAAAATGGGAATCCCAACAATGATTCATGAACAAAATTCTATTATAGGATTGACAAATAAAATTTTAATAAAAAAGGTTGATAAGATTGTATGTTGTTATCAAAAGGCGTATAATGAATTTCCTCATGAAAAAACTGTTTTATTAGGGAATCCCCGTGCAAGTGTTGTTTCTTCAAGACGTCTTCAAGACATACATCATTTATATCAGATTCCTCGTGATAGAAAAACAGTTGTCATTGTTATGGGGAGTCTTGGGTCATCATCAGTCAATACTGTGATGAAAGAAGCGTTAAGAGACATGCAACATGATGCATATGATGTTATTTATGTAACTGGTAAAAATTATTATGAATCAATGCGAGCAGATTTGCACGATTTGAATTCATCTATTCATTTGGTGGATTATATTGATGATATGCCAAGCTTGATAGCTTCTTGTGATTTAATTGTGTCACGTGCAGGAGCAACAACATTGGCTGAGATAACAGCTTTAGGAGCGGCATCTTTAATTATTCCAAGCCCTTATGTTGTCGCCAATCATCAAGAGTATAATGCTAAAGAGTTAGTTGATGCAACTGCTGCAAGATGGATATTAGAAAAAGATTTAGATGCTAAGACATTTGTGAAAGAAGTAAGAGATTTATTGGGGCATACTGAACTTTTGAATGATTTAAAGAATCATGCAAAAGAATTAGGAAAGCCTCATGCTTGTCAAGATATTTATCAAGAGATGTTAAAGACATTAGAAAGGAAATAGAAATGGATTTTGATCAATTGTTTTTTGATTTGGTTGAATTAGATATAGGTGATGTTTTAGAAAATGAACCAATGTATAAACATACAACTTTTAAGGTAGGAGGCCCTGCTCGATTTTATATTCGTATTCAGGATGTAGAAAGTTTGAAAAAAGGAATTCAGTTTTGTCGAACTCATGAAGTTCCACATATGGTGATTGGAAAAGGTTCGGATTTGTTGTTTTCTGATCGTGAATATGAAGGTGTTATTTTTTCATTGTCAGGGTTAAACAAGGTGCATATAAATGGTTTGGAGATTCGTGCTGAAGCTGGTGTTGGAATGATTTATATGGCTTATGAGGCTGCGAAGACTGGGTTATCTGGGTTTGAATTTATGGGTGGTATTCCAGGAACAATAGGTGGTGGTGTTTATATGAATGCTGGCGCTTATAAATACTGTATGGCTGATGTTTTTACATCAGCGCTGGTATTGAATGAAAATGGTGAATTTATCACATTGACAAAAGAAGAGATGCAATTTGATTATCGTAAATCAGTATTGCAAAAGCATAAGGATTGGATTTTAATTGAGGCACATTTTACAATGTCACCACGTGATCCACAGGAAATTATGGCAGTGTTAGATAAACGTAAAGAAAAAAGAATGTCTACACAACCATGGAATTTTGCAAGTGCTGGAAGTATTTTTAGAAATCCAGAAGAGAAAGCGGCATGGCAATATATTGATGAATGTGGATTAAGAGGACATGAAATTGGTGGGGCTCAGGTTTCGCCAAAACATTCAAATTTTATTGTTAATAATGGTTATGCAAGTGCAAGAGATATATTGGATTTGATTTTATTGGTTGAAAAGACAGTGTTTGATCGCTTTCGTGTAGAACTTAAGAAAGAGGTTATTCTGGTCAACTGGGAGTAGGTGATTGGTATGGCTCATCATGATGAATATTATTATAATGAGCACGATGAGAGTCAGGTTGAGAAAATTCTCAAAACAAAAAAGAAGAAAAAAATAAAAAGACGTGTCAAAATCTTATTGTTTTTGATGATTTTTATTATGATTGGTGCCTATTTTATGAGTGATTATTCGAGAGTTCAATCAATTACAATTGTAGGAAATGATGAAGTGAAAAGCGAGGATATATTAGAAAAGATATCTGTGAGTAAAAAATCAATTTATTTATTAGTGAATACTGGTAAGATTGAAGATGAAGTCAAGTCAATTCCTTTGGTCAAAAAGACAAGTGTAACTAAAGACTTGTTTGGGCATATTCGAATTGAAATTGAAGAGGCAGATAAGGTTGCTTACTGTGTGATTGGTAAAATCACATATGTTATTGATGAACTTGGTAATATTAGTGAAACAACAGATAGTAAAATGATTGAATCGTTGCAATCTTCTCCACAATTAATTGGTTTTAAAGATGTGAAATTCTTAGAAAAGTTTGCTAAGCAATATATCAGAATTCCTGAACTTATTAAAAATCAGACAAGTGATATCATTTATTCACCAAAGTCAGCCGATGAATCAAGAATGAAGTTTTTAATGGTGAATGGAAAGATTCTTTATCTGAGGGTTGAAACAATGGCTGATCAGTTGAGTCGGTTTGATTATGAGGCGTTTATGACAGCTTATAGTGATCGCTGTGAGTTTAGCTTTGAAGGTGACAATGTTTATATGGAGAAATGTAAGTGATGTATCTTTTAAAATGAGTAGTCTCAAATCAATTGAGTTTATAAAAAACTTCTATGAATAGTGTCGGTAAAATACTATAATTGGATGTGATAAATTTCTTAACAATCAAAAGAACATATTTCTAAGGTTTTAGGTTTAAATATATTTTCATATATGTTTTGTGTTATAATATTGGTATAAAACTTGTTAAGAATGAAATGAATATACAGGTTAAATGGGATCTCTAAATTTTGATAGGGTTACCAAAAATAGATTCTAAAATAATACAGGGATTGAGTTGCCTCACAGAAATTTAAAGAAAAAAGTATTATTCAAAACCATAGGGTTAGGAATGATACTTTTTTTGTGCAGAAACAATTATTAATGTTCAATTCTTATTTTTTTTATTATACTTTCTTCTTTTCAGGAATTTTATGTGTTTTCTTTTTAGCACTTAAATTAAGTAATGATTCCTTATTTCTGTAAACATATCATAACACGAAAGGATTTTTTCATACGAAAAGAGTATCCTGTTGAAATTGAGAGTCAAGAAAAAGCCAACCACTTGGAGGTTTGAACCAATAGGTTAACCTCGTGATTATTTAAATATCTATCAAATGTATCTTTGTTTTGTCCTTTTTTATTTTGTAATATTCATACAAAAAAACGACAATTTATAACAAAATACTCGTATAATTTACTGTTTACGTAGTCGCATTGAATATTATAAAAGAATTTGTTATTCTTTACACAGAATATCCTTTTAATATATATATAGTGTTATTTTTATCAGATAAAACAAAAATTATAGTGTAAAGAATTGATATCATATCGTTGCAATTATGTAGTTGTGGTAAGAGAGGAGGGAAAGAAAGATGCTTAAAGAGAAAGTTAATAAATGTCTGCAGATGACAGAAGATATTATGACTTCTCATTATCGAGGGAACCATGATGTTTTTAAAGCACATGTGCATAAAGCTTGTTTATGGATTGGCTCGATTGCCAGTGAATATTATCATGGCAAGGAAAAAATAATAGAAGTTTTAAAAGAAGAAAAAAAAGAGCTGCCAGATATCATATTGACATCTAGAGAATTTGAATGTGTGTTCCAAGATAGAAACAGTTGCACTATTGTTGGTAGATATATAGGTATTACAGATATGAATAATGGAGAATTGTTTCGTGATATGCAAAGGGTTACATTTGGCTGGAAAGAGGAGAAAGAACAGCTTTATATTAGGCATATTCACGTTTCTAATCCTATGGCGAATGTTCAGGAAAGTGAAATCTTTCCACATAAGTTAGGAATTTTTACTCATGAATATATGAATATGCTGTTAAGAAAAGAGCTGAAAAGTGAAATGATTAAAATCAAGGATCAGCAAAATGTTTATCATATTATACAACTTAGCAATATTATTTTTCTAGAGGCCTTTGATCATCGGACGCTTATACATACAACTAATGGTGACTTTTTAACAAGAATGCTATTATTGGATGTGGAAAAGAAAATTATGACTATCAATGATAAAATGATTATAAGAGTCCATAAGAGTTACGCGGTGAATAAATATTATATTGATAGTATTCAAAGATATGAAATGAAATTAGCAGGGGAATATCGAATACCGATTTCTAAACAAAAATATTTAGATGTTTTAGAGAAATTGCATACGCGTAAAATGAGAGGAAGCGGTTATGAGTGAAAGGGGATACACACATGAGGATTATAGAAGAGCAAAGGTCATTCAACTAAGGAATAAGAAAGGAGAGGAACAGTATTTTTATAGAAGTAGGGAGATTACCAAAAAGGAAGCTGATGAAATTGTGATCTGGGAGAAAAGAAGCCAAACAAAGTGATGAAATCAAGTATGATTGATTATATTGTTCAATTTCTTTTGCTTATGCTGATAATGATAGAAGCAACATTAATCTTTTCATATTATTCACATCCCAAAATGCCAGCTAATATTATTGGATATGCACCATATGTTATTGGGAAAGATGATAATGTTCTCAATCTGCAAAAGGGTGATTTAATGATTGCAAAAATACCGAACAGAATAGCTAAAAAAGATGATGTCGTTTGCTATAGGGATAGAGAAACGATAGGCATGGGAAAAGTGATTGAGACATCAAAAGAATGGTGTCATATCGAGAACAGAAGTCAGCGAATTTATATATCTCATCATCAGGTTATAGGTATAAAAACAGGAAAGATTCCTTATGCAGGAAAAATATTTATTTTTATCACAAGCCATATGGAATGGCTACTGGTGGGGTGTACTGTTGCAATGGCACCAGATATATATAGGTATTATCGACACAAGAAATCGTTAATATATAAAGAAAATAAAAAGGAGGAAAGGGTATGAAGGAAAGAAGAGGAAAATTTTTATTAGCGTTAGCTTTACTCATGACATGTGCAGCAGCAGGAACAGTCGCTCAGTATCAGACTGAACTAGGGGGGATGGATTCTGCAGAGATTGCACATTTTGAGATTACATCAAGTGAATTAGATAAAGCTAAAACAGCAGACATTAAACTGTTTGAGACAATTATGGATTCAGATGGATTAACACCAGAAACAGATGTTGCTGCTGGAAAGATTGCACCAGGGACAAGTGGTTCAACAACGATAGCAGTAACAAACAATTCAGATGTGAATGTCAATCTTGATATGACTTTTAAACTTGAATACAATGGTTTAAATGCACCACTTGAATTTAGTACAGATAACTCAACATGGAATACAGATATTACTCAAGTGCAGCCAGCTACTACAAAGCTGGATATGTCTACAGGAAAGAGAAAAGAGATCACGCTTTATTGGAGATGGGCATTTGGAGAATCTCAAACAGCAACTGATACAGCTATTGGTGAAGATGTGACTGCTTTAGGTACAAATCAGCCAGAAGTGACAGTTACAGCTACATGTACACAGGTTGATTAAAGAGATGGAGGATGAGTTCTATCCTTCTCAATGTGATTTACAAAAATAGATTTCATTGAAGAGGGTAGAAAGGAAAGAGGAAAGAATAATGAAGGACTGGAAGAAAAGAGGAATCGGACTGTGCATAGGTGGAGCAACAATGCTACTGTTGGGGTTACCTATGCATATAAGTGCTCAAAACGAACTGAAGGAACCAAGGATTATAGTTGAAGACAGTGATGGATACTGGACTCAGGATAGTGATTTAAATATCTTTCCAGAGCGAGATGGGAACAAATATTTGACAGATAGTGATTGGGGTGAGTACGTGTTTACAATACATAACGATGCTCATTTTACATCAGCCTATGAACTGTTAATGAGTGAAACAAATGATGAGAAAATACCTATTGAGTATCAATTGGAAAATAGCGAAGGCAAGAATATTCTTGGCACTGAGGATGAATGGGTGACACTGTCAGAACCACAGAAGTATAAAAATGATATGGAAATTAACCAGAAGGATACACTTACATTAAAATGGAGATGGAGTCAAAATGGTATATCAGATAATGAAGTTGCAGATGGAAGTGTTTATACAATTCATCTGCATATAGATGGCTACCAGACAGGTCAAGATATAGATGAAGAGGAACCAGTATATCCAGATGTACCAGAAACACCTGAGACAGAACACCCTGATGAGATACAACCAGAAATACCTGATCATGGAAATGATATAATCGATTCAGAACAAGGTGTTGATGGAAATATTCAAGATAATGAAATAGTTAGTAATTCAGGGGATACAAATAACAACAGTATTACCAGTAATACTCATACTTCATCAGGAAATACCTCAGGAACAGATGAAAATCAGCTAGATGGAAATAGTGAAACAGATAAAAAGGATGAAGATACTTCTATAAAGCAGGAAATTGATGAACAATTAGAATCAGCAGAGAAAAAGAGTCTTCTGGGATTTATTATTATAGTGTCGTCTGTTTTTGTCGGTGGTGCAGGAGCCGTTACACTTTTTATCAAAAAAGGCATTAATAAAAAATGATGTGTAAAAGAATTTTAAGAGTAATAAGTAAAGTTATAACAGTTATTGTGATAGGGATTTATCTGATACAACTATACCTGATGATACAGTCAACGCAAACAAATAGGTTACCTAAGATTTTTGGATGGGGTGAAGTTGTCTTTTTATCAGGAAGTATGGAACCATCAATAAAGACAGGAAGCCTAGCGCTGATACACGAACAGGATAGTTATGAAGTTGATGATATTGTGACATATGTAAAGGATTACACATTGATAACTCACAGAATTATCGAAATTCATGATGATGAGAAAATTGTAGTTCAAGGTGATGCAAATAATGTTGAGGATGAGCCAATTACAAAAAATATGATAGAAGGAAAGGTAGTTTGTTCTGTGCCCTATATAGGGACAGTCATTAGACAGTTGAAGACACCTATAGGAATGGCAGGAGTTGCAGGAATTGGAATGATGATTATTCTGTGGCCAGACAAGGAGGAAGAGGATGAAATTGAGAATAAGTAAAAGAGAGAGAGTTATTATTGTGTTTACAGCTATGACAGTTATCGCTACAATTGTATTTATAACTCTAGGAAGATACAGTGGTTCATTAGGTGGTGTGGCACATGCCTCTATTGCTAAGCCACAGACATCACTTGTCCGTGGGGGAAATAATGAAATCAACATGGATAAGGGAAATGTAGGAGAATATAGATTCTATGTTAGTAATAAAGATGGAGCAGAGATATCAGAAGTGAGCATGACTTATTCAATTGATGTTGTGACAAATGCCGGTTATAAAGGGAAAGTCAAATATAGTCTTTTCCATTGTGATGAGAATGGAGTATATGATGAAGCAAATGATGGAGTCTCACTTAATCAGAATGGGAGCATTGTTAAAGCGACAGATGATCAAATGTTATTACCTGCCACTACAGAAACAGCACACCATTATATTCTTAAGCTATATCCTGATACAGCAGGAGATTTTGGTTTCAATGTAAAAGTAACATCGGTACAGAAAGACTAGGAGGAGTTGACAGATGGAATTAAGAAAAGAGAAGAGGACAACAGTCATCATCATGGCCATCTGTGCAGTGATGTTAGCTCTATGCACATACACATTTGCAAGGTATATAAAAAACCTGGAGACAAGTGGGCAAGTGAAAGTAAAGAATACTTATTTTGAAAGAGTCTATGGAGATGCGAATGCACCGTATGATCAAAAAGATGGATTTGGGAAGTATTATGTGCATTCGACAGCGACATCATGGACTGTGGATTTTAAAGATGAAGTGGTGAATGGAAAGTTCACTCTTGCTGGAACAGAAATTACAGATACATATATGTTGTTTGCAAAAAATCGTGGAACTAAGTATATATTTCTTCCGGAAAGTTATACAGGGAAAATAAATAAAAATATGTTTGATGGAACTTCCACAGGTAAACGTTTGATCTATAGGAATACAGCAAACGATTTATCGTCTCAAACATTTAACTATGCAGATGCAAAAATCTATGCATATATAACTGATAGCAATAAAAATACTGTCAAGAACTATATGAATGTTTATGTCCCAAATGAAATAAGTTCTCTTGTGGGATTATTCAGTAATTCAGCGGTCAAAGATGTTTGTATTGATGAAGATTATAATTTAAACTGGAATGATTTAAACCATATGTTTTACAATAGTCAGATTGAAGTGATACCAGAAAACTTTACGAGACTGACGGATAACGTGACAATAACAGATTTAAGTTATTGTTTTGCAGAAAGCAAGATAAGTATAATTCCTTCTAATCTTGTTCTACCTGCTGGAATTAAAAATGTAGAGGGTATGTTTATGGGAACCTTGGTTTCTAATTTGAGTGATTGTTCTTGGTATTTGATAAGAGAGAGATTAGATACTCTAGAGAATTGCTCAAAAATGTTCAAAAATACACTTGTTACAGAACTTCCAAATGATTTAATAAACTCATTTACGGGGCAAAATAGTATTAAAACAGTGAGTGAGATGTTTGCCGGAACACCGATAACGACCATTGGAGATGAGGCTTTAAATGATCTTGTCAATGTAATGGATGCGAGTGGTATGTTTGCAGGAACACAAATTTCATCTGTTCAGAAAAATCTATTAATTAATTTAAATTTTATATCTAATTTTCGATTATCCGCATAAACACTATACTTTCAAGTATTTTGAAGTATAGAAAAAACTCATTTTACCACGAATTTACCACGATTGAATGAGCCTTGATATGACCTATAAAATAACACCCAAAAGACATCATTACACCTAAATGGTGTCTTTTTAAAAAGCAGTCAATCCTAAGACTAACTGCTTTGTGTGTATGGATATGAAATTGTCAAACTGGGATTTACTTATATCTATTCCTATAAAAGTGTCAATATATATCCGTCTATCAGAGCAATTAGCAGATACATAATAAAGGCTCTGATAAACGCTTCTATATGCTTTTTCGGATTTTGATACAATTCCTTTTCTGGCATTTTTCTTAAACGAACACGCTTTGTATTCCGCCACCATAAAAGGTCTACAATAAATAAGTCAAAGATATTCAATCCCTGTCCTATAATACTTAAACAAAGAAAATTATGTGTGAAGCCATTTTCTTTGATAAACAACCCTAATATAAATAGTACGAACAGAAATAACAGAAAATTGGATATAAATGTAACCACTTTATTGCTTTCCTTAAATTTTCCTTGATATTCTGCAATACTCTTTATTCGATTTTGCACTTCATCTGGATAAGATGAATAGCTTTTTAAATTTTTGTTATCTGTACCTGTTCCCCAAAAACATATTAGAAAAAACGCGATACATAAAATTACGGTTTCGATTATTATAATCATTCTGTTTCACTCCAAATTCTAATTTGTCCGTTTCTTCATATCCACATTATATCATTTTCATATCTGCACCACAATAAAATTTTATGCACCGATAATCTTATTGAACAGCTCTAACAAACACCATTTCATCACTCCAATCTGAAATTTAGGTATGAAAAAAGCAGTCAATCCTAAGACTAACTGCTTTGTGTATAGAGATATGAAATTGTGAAATAGAATTTGCCTATTTCAAATCAAAAAGAGAATTTTCATAGTCCTTTACATAGTATCGTATATTTTTACGCCCCTTTTGAATAATGGTATGTCCCTCTGCTTCTAATTTTTCTTTCTGTGCTTCAATACCATTTGGATATTTAGCATTTAATTCTCCGTTTGCTTTTAATGTTCTCCAATAGGGTGTTTCATCTTCGGAACGCTGATAACTCGCCCACGCTACAATAGAAACAAATATACCCGCTGTAATCGGCTCTGTAAAATCTGCACCACTCAATTTTGCAAAGTGTTCTCGTATTTTTCCAACCGTAATCACTTTACCATACGGAACTTTTTTCATTACTTTGTCATAGTCAATCGGGGGAGCAAAATACATTTTGTTTCCACCATATTTCTCAATACTTTTCTGGTCTATGATAATTTGAAATTTTGGCATATCCTTACTATCATGCAACATAGCATTAAAATCTTTTTTATCTTCATTTGCCATTTGTGCCACCTCCTACTTTAAGGATAGTCTGTTTCTTATTTCCATGCAATGAGGCTGTTTGAAAATTATTAACACTTTCAAATTTGTCGCTTTCTTCATATCCATATTATAACAGTTCCATATATCCGCCACAATAAAAATCAGCATACCCTTAGCATTTATGGAACAAAAATGCACACTTTTTCTTTCTTCCTCTTGATTACCCCACAACAGAAAAGAAAAAGCCCTGTCAAGAGCCTTGCCACCATTGGTGGTGCTTTGCACTCTTTACTGGGCTTTTTGTTTGCTGTATCTTCCATGCAAGAGGAAATTAAAGACCTCTGTTCCATTTCGCCTTTAGATAATCTTCATAGTCTGCTTCATTGAAGTCTACTTGTGGAGAAGTGTCGGGAATGTTGTTTCTGTTGTCTATATCCGCAAGCTGACGAAATATCCAATCATCATAAGGGTCATGGTATTTATACTCTTTGGGCTGTTCTCTGTATCGGTCTAACCCTCGCATTTCCTTATGCACTTTTATCATGCGTTCCAGTTTTTGACGCTGTATCAACTGCTTGATTTCCATAAGTTCTTCCAACTCCGTAACCTCATTGGTAATGTAGTTATGGATATACTGTATGAGTTTATATGCCTTGTAAAATGTGCATTCTTTTTCATCATCGAAAAATTCATTTTCAGACAGGTAATCTAAGGAAACATTGAAGTCTTGTTCCCGTTTGATAATATCCATGATATAGGGCTCGGTGTGGTCAATATACTTCCATTCTCCCGACAATAATTCATTGGGCGTTACACCCAGCACGTCCATTATCTTCTCTAACGTATCAAAGGTAGGATAATTCACGCCACGTTCAATCTTGGAAAGGCTCTGCATATTGATACCGATTTTGTCCGCAAGTTCCTGTTGTTTCATTCCTCTGTGTTTTCTTATGGTCTGTATGTTTTCTCCTAAGAAACTGATTTTCTTTTCATAATGCTCCATAACTTAGTATAACCGCTCCTTTCGTTGCTTTTCTTGGTATTTATAAGCATATCATACTTAATCTATATCTAAAAGTCAACAAAAACTTCTTGACAAGTAATTCTAATGGAGTTATTATCGTATTAGACAGAGTGATTAAGCACGCTAGGGTCAATCACACGCTTGAGTAAGCATATAAAATATATATTTTCACTTTGATAGCATGAATAAGCATGGACTATCAGACCGAAAATAAGGTTTCTGACTGGGGCTGTTCCGTTTAGCCACGAGCCTTACAAGGCTCGTGAGCGTTAAGAACGGGGCAGACACAGGAAGAAAGGGAACGCCTTTAGGCGTTCGTAAAGGGCGTATATGTAACACCGCCCTGCGCATACATGTCATAGTACCTAGAAACTGTGATAAATAAAGGAAAAAACACGATTTTTACCTCGCAAAAAAACGGGAAGTACGAAAGGAGTAATGCACTATAACTACACACAAAAATTTATCCGTTAAGATTGATTACATCAGCATTGTATTTGATACTGCAACCGCAGAAGATGTTATCATGCACATTTTAGGTTTACCGACTGACATTTTCAATGTCTATCCGGCAAGCGTTAAATTCAAGACCTATCAGGCACGCTGGCAGATTGGAGATATTTATGTATCGGGGGACGCAAGAAAGACAGAGGACAATCCACAAGGGCTAGGCTGTTATCTTGTTATGACTGGCAGAGGTTGTGATGATATTTTCCGTATTCTCGACAGTAGGAATTATACCTTTGGGGATATGTTCCGACGCTGTGAGCGAAGATACGGACTGGATAACTTCCATTTCACAAGACTTGATATTGCCATTGATGATAGGAACGAAAAGCCATTCTTTACCATAGAGCAGATAAAGAAGAAATGTGAAAAAGAGGAATTTATCTCGAATAGTGAGGGCTACCACTTTGACGAAAGCAAGTTTGATGATTTCGACACTGCAAAGACCGTTTATATCGGTGCTGGAAAATCGGGATTGTCCTACCGCTTTTATGATAAGGATAAGGAAGTCTGTTCAAAACATAATAAGACACTTGATGAAGTTGGCAGTTGGAAACGGACAGAAATGCAACTGCGTGATGATAAGGCTCATGTTTTTGCCATGACATTCAAAGACAGACCGCTGGAACTTGGGGAACTGGCTTTCGGACTGCTGGCAAACAACCTACGCTTTGTCGTACCAAACAGAAACGAAAGTAATAAAAGCAGATGGAAAATGTGTCGATTTTGGGAACGCTTTTTGGGGGCTGTGGAAGTCTTGGAACTGCAAGTACCAAAACAGCATAATTCCCTTGAGGAAACACAGCAATGGCTCACAGAGGGTGGCGTGATTTCCGCTGTCAAAAGTTTTTATTTCTTAGAAGAACATGACGCATTAGGTGGACTGGAAAAAGTAGGAACTATGCTTGATAGGGCAAGATACAGCAATTCCCTTTCCAGTAAATTAACCGCCCATTTACAGAGGATAAACCGCACCGACCTTATCCCCTATATCCAGTATGACACGAAACATGGGAAAGGGGGTATCTGATGAACAACAACGATATTCCCGTATGGGAAAAATACACCCTTACCATTGAAGAAGCGTCAAAGTATTTCCGTATCGGAGAAAACAAGTTAAGACGATTGGCAGAGGAAAACAAGGACGCTGGCTGGCTCATTATGAATGGCAACCGCATACAGATTAAACGCCGACAGTTTGAAAAGGTTATTGACAAATTGGACGCAATCTAATGCAAATGAGCCTTGTATGTGTTATGATGAACACAAGTCATATCAAGGCTCTTTCCAACAAGGAAAGGAGCAGACACCATGAAAGAAAAAAGACGGGATAACAAAGGTCGTATCCTGCATACTGGAGAGAGCCAACGAACAGACGGAAAATACTTATATAAATATGTGGACGCATTTGGAAACACAAAATATGTGTATGCTTGGAGATTGACACCCACAGACCCGACACCAAAGG
>ENA-OQLI01000398-OQLI01000398.1-human-gut-metagenome-genome-assembly--contig:-NODE-398-length-54161-cov-8.341359_pt1 | contig 54161 bp, 60 predicted proteins | sample MGYA00242805_ERZ504812 | MGnify/ENA primary metagenome ERZ504812 (study PRJEB26092, sample SAMD00036430) | human gut metagenome | host: Homo sapiens | study: EMG produced TPA metagenomics assembly of... | reverse complement strand
ATAGACATTTCTGGGCAGAAGGGTATTATGTAAGCACAGTAGGATTAAACGATGAAACAGTCGCAAAATATATAAGGGAGCAGGAAGCTCATGATATAGCGATGGATAAATTAAGTGTGAAGGAATATAGGGATCCATTTGAAGAAAAGAGAATTACAAAGGAGAAGAAAAAAGAGAAAAAGAAAGGGAAGTAGAAAAAATCCCTTTGAGGGATAGCGAGAGACAAAAGCGATAGCTTGAGCGAAGTGAAAGCAGCGCCTTGAGACGCGAGCAAGTAGCAAAGGCTTATAGCCGCAGAGAAAACCACGTCTTTTAGGCGTGGTTTTTATTATATTAAATTTTTTAATAGAATTAAATACAAATAAGTAATCATTTTAGTTTCTATCTTATATATGATAAAATAATAATATCTTTAAATATAGAGATAGGAGAAGATTTAGGGATTATCAAATCATAACAAATCAGTTAAAAGACCTTGAAAAAAACGTATTAAAAGATACGTGGTAATGTGATTGCATGAAATCTTCGTAAAGATTCTCAGTATTCACTCGTTGTTTATTTAAGCCATGATGATGGAGAAGGGGATAGTTGTATTTTGAGAATGAACTTTGCCTCATTTTTAGAAAATATTATTTTCATAGATGGGTGTGCAAATAAAGATTGGCAAATGCTGCTATTTTGTGAGAATGCATATCAGGAATTGAACCATTCTGTAAGAATGCTGTTACTTATAAAAGAGAATTAAGTGATTAATATGGTTGAATTAATGCATAATTCTCATAAATTAGCAGAAGTTATAAAGAAAATTATTCTATTTATATAAAGTATATATAATATGATTGTGAGCAGGGAGAAAAGTATGCAAGAAGATAAAAAACTGAGATTACAAGAATTACTAGAACAACAAAAACAAAGAATATATAATGCAAAAATCAATGATCAAAAGGAATATATTTTAAAAGAAATACCTCAATTTCACCAACATTATCAATTTGCTGATAAAGAAGATATCATCAAATTAAAAATGTTTTTAAAGAGTTTACCCACTTTAATAAGTATACGTTTAGATTTTTCTCAACTTCCTATTTGGCATGTTATCAAGTCTTTTAAGGATATCAATGATCATTTCAATGTTTGGATTTGTTTTCTAAGTGGTTTACCTGAACTCTTTGAATTGTACCCATATGGAGATATTCAAGACTTTATCAATGATTTTGATAGTTGGCAATATATAAGTCCTTATTTGATTTTAGTATGTGATAATTTTAAGGATTTTATATTTATTGATGATGAGAAAAAGATGATCCAATCACAAAATACTTAAGAGGGAAATATAAATTGTAGTGAAAATGTGAACATAAGAGTTGACATAATTAAAAATTGTATGTACACTAAAACAAGTTGAATAAATGGTAGAGGTGCAATGATCAAGAGTCCATAATCATAATGTTTGGTACAGTGATTATGAAAAGGGTGATTTGCCGAAGTGTTTTCATGATACCAATAGTGAAAATGCTGGGGGATGATAGAATATATCATCAACTGTCACAATATGTGGAGGGCTATCTCATGCAAATGTATTTTATAATGCTTTGATTGATTGCCAGTCAAAGCTTTTTCTTTTGCCGTTTATATCACAAGAAGGAGGAAACATGAATTTTATTGGAACGTTCTGGGCTTTGATTCCAGCTATTATTGCAATTGTGATTGCATTAAAGACAAAAGAAGTATATATATCATTATTTATTGGGATTTTTGTTGGAGGATTATTATTGACCGGCTTTCATCCTATTGCTGCTATTAAAACCGTTTTTGAAACAATGATGGCAAGTTTATCTGATACTTGGAATATTGGAATATTAATCTTTTTGGTATTTCTAGGGACAATTGTTGCATTAATGACCAGAGCAGGCGGAAGTCGGGCATATGGTGAATGGGCAACTCACAGAATTAAAAATAAGCAAGGTGCATTGCTTTCTACTTTTGGCTTAGGAGTTTTAATCTTTGTTGATGATTATTTTAATTGTTTAACAGTCGGAAGTGTCATGCGTAATGTTTGTGATGAATTTAAGATTTCACGTGCGAAACTGGCTTATATCATTGATTCTACGGCTGCACCAATTTGTATTATCGCACCTATTTCAAGCTGGGCAGCGGCTGTGAGTGGCTATACCAGTGGCGATGGTTTTTATCTTTTTTTGCAAACAATCCCTTTTAATTTATATGCGCTTTTGACAATCATTATGGTTCTATGTGTTATTCGTTTTGATTTGAATATTGGGAGTATGAAAGAACATGAAATCTCTGCTCAAAATGGTGATGTTCATCATGGTAATGAAGAATATAAAGATGTTCATGTTATTGAAACGTCTGATAAAGGAAAGGTTTTGGATTTAATTTTACCAGTTCTTTTTTTGATTATCAGTTGTATTACTTGTATGGTTTATACAGGTGGCTTTTTTGAGGGGGTTTCTTTTATTGAGTCTTTTACAAATTGTAATGCTTCTTTAGGACTGGTATTGGGTTCGTTCTTGACGTTAGTTTTTACCTTTTTGTTATATTTACCACGTCGTATTCTCACTTATAATCAATTTGCTGAATGTTTGCCAACTGGCTTTAAAATGATGGTTCCTGCAATGACAATTTTAGCACTGGCTTGGACATTAGGAGATATTGTTTCTACACATTTACAGGCTGGTTTATTTGTCTCTACAATGTTAGAACAATATCAGATCAGTGTTGCTGTTTTACCAGCGTGTCTATTTGTCATTGCTGCTGGATTAGCCTTTGCAACAGGAACATCTTGGGGAACGTTTGGTATTCTCATTCCAATCGTGACAGCTATTTTTACAGAAGGAAATCCAATGTTGGTTATTTGTATATCGTCTATTTTAGCAGGAGCTGTTTGTGGTGATCATATCTCACCAATTTCAGATACAACAATTATGGCATCAGCAGGTGCACAATGTCATCATGTTGGTCATGTTTCTACACAACTTCCTTATGCGATGGTTGTTGCAGTTGCATGTATTGTTGGTTATATTGTTGCTGGTCTGACACAGAATGTTTGGCTAACATTTTTAAGTGGCTTGATAACTTTATTAATCATGATATTTTGTATTAACAAGAAAGGCTAACCCTGTTGTGAAAAGATAAAAAGTTAAAATATGGTGTAAAATTAAAGATGATAATCTTATTAGAAACAGTATTGTTAATATATTTTATATGTTTGAATTGATTATAATTTACCAGCAACAATTATTGATATAATCAAAAAAACATTGAATATATCACATAAAAATAGAATTTTATGTTGATTTATGATATAATTATTTTTATTTGGTAAAAATATGAAAAAATATTGATAAATTCAATAGAATTTTATTTCTGCCAGTTATGAAAGTGTTGTTTTATCTGGGTTTAATATCAACATATGATGTTTTGAAATATAGGTGAAATGAGTATGACAGAATTTAAAAACGAGTTTAATATCAACATATGATGTTTTGAAATTAATCCGACAATTATAGAAAACTCACCTTTTAATTACGTTTAATATCAACATATGATGTTTTGAAATTAATCTTTAGAACGGACTTCTGCAGCAACTAACAAGTTTAATATCAACATATGATGTTTTGAAATTTAAACCAATACCGACTGGCAAAAGAATTGTTAAGTTTAATATCAACATATGATGTTTTGAAATGGAGTATCGGATAATTTAAGTAACGCGTCGAATGGAGTTTAATATCAACATATGATGTTTTGAAATATAAATGGTTTTAAAAAATCTTGTTGTGTAGTCGATAGTTTAATATCAACATATGATGTTTTGAAATTATATATAATCGTATACGTATCCATTTCCTGCTGTGTTTAATATCAACATATGATGTTTTGAAATTTCTATCAAAAGCCATTTTTTTTACCTCCTTTTTTGTTTAATATCAACATATGATGTTTTGAAATTGAAGTAGATGCACTCGACTATTTTAATGATCATAAGGTTTAATATCAACATATGATGTTTTGAAATTAAGAAAGTAGGTGAATTGGAAATGAATGGAAAAAAGTTTAATATCAACATATGATGTTTTGAAATTTATAGCCGAATTTTCCACTGTCGCTTTTATTACAGGTTTAATATCAACATATGATGTTTTGAAATCACAACATCAAAAGAACACTTAATTGAAATTGAAGAGTTTAATATCAACATATGATGTTTTGAAATAATGACCTACCTTTATTGGTTATAAACAGTCATTTGTTTAATATCAACATATGATGTTTTGAAATAATATTTAAATTTATTAAGCATGAAGAATACTATGGTTTAATATCAACATATGATGTTTTGAAATTAACGATATGACGTTTATAAAATCCAAAATCCTTTAGTTTAATATCAACATATGATGTTTTGAAATTTTTGCAAGCCTCAAAGAAATAATCCCAAGAAAAACGTTTAATATCAACATATGATGTTTTGAAATGCCGTCCGAAGAGGTTGATAAGGTTAACCCAATCCGTTTAATATCAACATATGATGTTTTGAAATGGAGAAGACATATACATATCTTGCATATGATCTTCTGTTTAATATCAACATATGATGTTTTGAAATTCTAAGAATTGCCACAACTGATTGTTTTCAAAATCGGGTTTAATATCAACATATGATGTTTTGAAATTCAGAAATATCTTCAACTTCCTCAAACCCCTTTTTGTTTAATATCAACATATGATGTTTTGAAATAAATACTACTGTTGCTAATGTTGTACGTAATTTATTGTTTAATATCAACATATGATGTTTTGAAATTTATAAATTTTAGGACATATATTTGTATAAGTTTTTGTTTAATATCAACATATGATGTTTTGAAATTGCATAATCAACGCCACTCAAGAAAGGAAACAAGAAGTTTAATATCAACATATGATGTTTTGAAATTCATGTGTTAATAGATATTGGCCTATTTTCTTAGCGGTTTAATATCAACATATGATGTTTTGAAATACATAATTGACCAACTAGGTGGAGAGTTTGAGGATGTTTAATATCAACATATGATGTTTTGAAATACACATGGGCTAAGAACATTAGTTTCCCAACACGTAAAGTTTAATATCAACATATGATGTTTTGAAATTTATCCATTAAATAATCTATGCTCACTTGGAAATAAGTTTAATATCAACATATGATGTTTTGAAATTATGCTAGCTCGTATTTCTCTTTCAAGTCATATCACGTTTAATATCAACATATGATGTTTTGAAATTACATCAAGATGTAATCCCTTTATACGACTATTTCGTTTAATATCAACATATGATGTTTTGAAATTTTGATGTGTAAACAGTCTTCGCTCTTTGATTAACTGTTTAATACCAACATATGGTGTTTTGAAATTAAGTTGGGGGGAGTACTGACTATGCAACAGGGAGGTGTTTAATACCAACATATGATGTTTTGAAATTAATAATCAACAGTCTGTTTTTGTTTATAAAGATAGGTTTAATACCAACATATGATGTTTTGAAAGTTATTTATAATAAAAATATCCCTATATTAAGATGCTATAGGGATATTTTTTTATCTTCAATTTCTATTTTAATTTTTTCATAAAGTTCATATGTAGCAATACAATCAGCAATTGATCTATGTTCATTATTGGAAAGGTTTAAGTATTGGACCATATCTGTTAAACGATGATGTTTCATGTGAGGATAGACCTTTCTACAAAACTGAAGTGTATCCATATATTCATTTTCAATATCTATATGAAATTGATTTGCAACAAAGTTTAAGTCAAATGATGTATTGTGTCCTAATAAAATATCATCACCAATAAAACTGAAAACATCGTCTCTAATCTCATCAAGGGTTGGCATTCCTAATAACATATCATTTGTAATTCCCGTGAGTTTGGTTATAAAAGGGCTAACTTCACGTTCTGGATTAATGAGTTGAGAATATTTATCTATAATTTGTTGATTTCTTATTTTTAAAATTCCAACTTCAATAATCTTATCATCGGCCCATGATAATCCTGTTGTTTCTAAGTCAATAACACAATAATCATCAATGATTTTCTTTGTATATTTTCCACGCTTTTTTTGTTTTCTATATTTCTGTTTCATACCTTTACCTCAATATCTTTCTTCTTTCATTAAAGCTAATTTTCGTATAAAAATCAACTTATTTAAAACTTTTTTTAATTATGATATTGATAATGTTTTCATAAGTATTTAATAAAATAGGATTTGAATCTGATAGAATAGAAGTTGTTGTTGAAATTATTAATATAATGGAAAATGTATGACTATAGAAAAAATCTAAAAGATTGAATATTTTCTTATGAAAGAAGTGTTTTGACTATGTTTGTTGTAGTGAATTAAAAATAAAAGAATGAAGTGAAGAAATAATACTAATGATTAAAAAAGATATTTAGTCTCATTATATTGGCTGATTTTTTTCTTTGAAAGAAATGTATGAAATCAATATGGATTTGAGAAGAATAGTGTTATAATAGTGAAACTATAATGGGGGTATCGAAAATGAAGTATATACATCAATTTTTAATTATTATGGCAATATCATTTATTGGTGAGTTATTGAGTTTATTGCCTTTACCAGTGCCAGCAAGTGTTTATGGATTATTCATTTTATTAATCTGTTTATTTACTGGTATTATTAAACTTAAAGATATAGAAGATGTTGCCGATTGGCTGATTTTAATTATGCCAGTTTTATTTGTTCCATCAGCTGTGAGTTTAATGAATGTTGGTGATGAACTCTTGGGGGATATTGTTGTCATTGGCGTTGTGCTTGTTGTCAGTACAATTGTTGTAATGGTGACGACTGGAAAAGTTGCACAGCTGATTATTGAAAGAAAGGAGAACAAGAATGGATAAGATTTTTGTAGAAACGATGTATTTTGGAATTGTCTTGAGTTTATTGTCATATTGGATTGCTGTTCAAATACGTAAGAAATTTCCATATCCACTTTTTAATCCTTTATTAATGAGTGCATTGATATCAATTGCTGTACTGTCTTTCTTTCATATTGATTTTGATACATATAATCAAGGTGCGCAGATGATTACTTTTTTATTAACACCATCAACAGTTTGTTTAGCAGTCCCTTTATATAAACAAAGTCAAATTCTGATGAAACACTTAGATGCCATTTTATTAAGCTTATTGAGTGGTTGTTTAGCGGGCATGTTAAGTATTACAGTATTATGTCTTTTATTCAATGCTAGCAATACATTATTATTTTCACTTTTACCAAAATCAATCACAACTGCAATAGCAATTGGAGTGTCTGAATTAATTGGAGGGAATTCAACGATGACTGTTGGCATTGTCATTATCACAGGAATTTTTGGTGCTATGATAGCCAAAACAGTTTGTCATATCTTTAAAATCAATCATCCTGTAGCGATTGGATTGGCATTAGGAAATAGTGCGCATGCGATTGGAACAGCGAAAGCCATTGAATTTGGAGAAATTGAGGGTGCTATGAGTAGTTTGTCAATTGTTATTGCAGGTATTTTTACTGTTGTTTTTGCTCCTCTTATAGCAAGTTTATTTTAAATAGAATATAATAGGGATAAAGAAAGGATGATCGTTATGCTTTTTGCAGTCTATAGTATCTTTGTCATCATGATGCTGTTATCCATAAAAAAGAAATCTTATATTATTTTTAAGACGCTTAACAGTTTGGCCTTTATAGCTGTGGCAGTATACTGTGGTATGACTTCAGATCGTGTCTCTATGATGGTAGGGCTTTTACCGGGATTGATAGGTTGTCTTGCAGGAGATTTTATGCTTGCAACTCAATATAAAAAAAGTTTTTTATATGGATTAACTTGTTTTTTGATTGCTAATCTTTGTTTTGTTATTTATTTTATTAATTTTCAATCATTATCTATTATAGAGTTCATTCTGCCAGTTGCTTCTATAATGATTGTCATTGCTCTTTCCTATTTGCCACGTATGGATTATGGTGTATATGATAAAGCGATTTTGGCATATGCTTTTATGATTACTTTAGCAATGGTCAGAAGTGTTGTTGTGTATCTCACATTATCAACACCTATGTTTTTATTTTCTATGGTGGGTTTTATTCTTTATTTTCTTTCAGACATTATATTGTTATTCGAAAAATTCTTTGAATGTCGTCTTAAGGATATATTAACTGTTTTTAATCTCATAACATATTTCTATGGTTTGTTTTTTATTGCTTTGAGTTTAGTGAAATAGTTAATGGTAAAAATTGGAAAATTAGAGATATCTTAATAATGCTACAATAAAAGTAGTGATGAAATTGAATGGAAAAGTGTTGTTAATATCTGTCTATCATTTATAAATGATAAGAATATATTCGACACTTATCGACATTCTTTCAACACTACTTTTCTTATTGCCAAAAAGTGCAAGAAATTTTGTCAATTATGACAATTTATACAAAACAAGGTATGCTTGAGTTACCGGTGAAAGGAGTCTATATGATAACAACGAGAGATGAAATAATCGATTATATGGAAATGTGTACACAAACAAGAAAAGACAAAGATATTGAAACTTTTTCTGCCAATCATGTGGCTGATGAACTGAAAATTAGCAGAAGTTTAGCGAGCCAATATTTAAATGAACTATTTAAAGAAAAATGTTTAATTAAAGTTTTAACAAGACCTGTATTGTTTTTCCATAGAAATACATTAGAACAACAAGGTGGTTTTGTATTTCAACAATTAGATTTCTTAAGTCTTAATGAATTGCAAGCTTATCTTCAAAATCATTCTCGTCAAGACTATGCATTTGAAGATATTATAGGAGCTTATGGATCTTTAAAAGGAATTATTGATAATTTTAAAGCCTGTATGAAATATCCAACAAGAGGATTACCACTGGTTTTAATAGGTGAGAAAGGAACGGGGCGCAAGAATCTTATCAGAGCAGTTTATAAATATATGCTTTCCCAAAATATTATTGAAACACATTCACAATTGATAGTGATTGATATGGCTGATCTTCAAAATAAGGATGATATCCTTGATATCCTTTTTGGAAATTCTCAAAAGAAAGACACCTATCCATCACAAATCTTACAAAGTCAAAATGGGATGGTTTATATTCGTAATGCTCAATATCTTTCATTGCCGCTTATCCAAAAAATCATTCGTTATTTTAGTCCTGAATGCAGCGATGATGATTTATATGCACTCTGCTTTGAATCGACAGCGAGAATTGTTTTAGAAGCAACCATGAATCATGAACAGCAACTTGATATGTTTCAGGATATCCCTATTATTTGTACAATGCCAACTCTCTATGAAAGATATAACGAAGAAAAAGAGGCATATATATACCGCTATTTCCAAAGTGAATCAAGAAAGATTGGGAAGAAAATTATTGTCAGTACAAACGTTATGGGGAAATTAATGGCTTATCAGTATACCGATAATATTGATGGCTTAGAAAACATTATCCAAATTATTTGTGCCAATGCCAATGCTGATCATCATCAAGAAGATCATTTAAAAATCTATACATATCATTTACCAGCTCCTCTTTTATCTGTTGAATCACACGATATGAATGAATATAAAAATGAATTGTCTTTTATAGATGTTCAAAATTATCAACAAGGACAAGAAAATCAACAAGTTGAAAAGATATTTGATTCTCTTTTACAAGATACAGAAAAATTTTTTATGAGTAATGATGGTCAATTAGATGAATTTATGAATGTTATCAAAAGACGTTATCATCAATATTTTGAATATCTACAATTCAATAAAAGATTTGATCAAAAACAGATTCGTCATATTGAATTGTCTATTAATGATATCATTGATACTATTTTTGAAAATTACAATGTTAATGAACCAACTAATTTCACTTCACTCATATCAAAAAGTATTTATTTTATCAAAGAGAATAGATCCTTTATGAATACTTGGTTTACAACACATCATCAAAAAATTCATGAACTTTCTTTATTTATTCAGCAATCATTTAAAAATGAATATGAAATGATAGAGTGTATTCATCTTTATATCTATGATTCATTAGGTATTAAATTTGATGAAATCAATAAAACAATCTTTACTGTTTTGTTAGCTGATTATATTCGTGGGATTGTTAAAAAGAAATGTTTAGGTATTATTGTTTCCCATGGTTATTCAACTGCAACCAGTATTTCTGATGCAGTTAATACAATGATTGGAAGACATGTCTTTGATTCCATTGATATGCCAATTGAAACTACAACTCATGAAATTGTTGAGAAAATTAAACAATATTTGGTACGAGTTGTTACAAAAAATGATTTATTGGTGATGGTTGATATGGGGTCTTTACAGGATATTGGTGAATCATTAATAGCTGTTGCTCAAAGTGATATAGGTGTGATTAATCATGTTTCTACGGGACTGGCATTAGAAGCGGGATACTTGATCTTAAGAAATGAATCTTTAAAACATATTCTTGAAAAGATCAATGATATCTCCCAAACTTCCTATCGTTTGATAGAGAATACCAAACGAAAACCAGCGATTATCTTTACATCAGAAAATGGTGTGAATACAGCACGTCGTTTATCAGAACTCTTTATTAGGAGTTTACCTAAGAATATAGATGTTGATATTTTAACATATGATTATTTTGAATTGATGGATTCAATTCAGCAAACAGATGTCTTTGAAAAGAAAAATATTTTATTTATCTTTGGTGTCAGTGATCCAAAGATACCAGAAATCTCATTTGTTTCTTTAGAAGATATTATGAGTATGAATAAGGTTGATGAACTTTATCGTGATTTTTCAAATTATTTAACTGCTCATGAAATTAATGAATTCAAAAGAAATTTAATGAAGAATTTCTCTTTAGAAAACGTCATGAAACATTTAACGATTTTAGAACCAACACGATTAATTGAATCTGTTTCTGAATCAATTGAGAAACTTCAAAAATTACTAAATGTTGAATTTTCTAATCAAACGATTATGGGTTTATATATTCATATCAGTTGTTTGATAGAAAGACTGGTGACAAAAGAAGCATTAGATTATGGCGATGTGACGAAGTTTGCTTTAGAGCATGCAGATTTTATATCACATATGAAAACAAGTTTTGAAAATATCTTTCGTAATTATGGAATAGATCTTCCATTAAGTGAAATGAGTTATTTATATGATTATATCTCTATAGATTCGCCAAATCATATAACACGTCAGAAAAGGGGTTTGTTATGAAAAAAATATTAATTGCAACACACGGAATGTTAGCAGAAGGGTTAAAGAGTTCTATTCATGTGTTAGCAGGGGATGGGTATCACATTCAAACGATTAATGCTTATACAGATGAGTGTCAAGGTGATTATTCTCATCAGATTGAAACATTTATCTCATCTTTAAATCAAGATGATGAAGGGGTTATTTTTACTGATTTATTAAGTGGCAGTGTGAATCAGAAAGTCTGCCAATTGTGTGTGAAAAAGCCATCTTATTTACATATTGTGACAGGTACAAATTTAATGTGTGTATTGGCTGTTTTGTTAGAAACAAGACCATTAACACAAGAAGTCTTAAAAGAAATTGTAGAGAATTCGGTTGTCTCTTTAATTGATTTTGAAGATCAAAATCAATCAGAAGAAACTGATGAGGATTTTCTATGTGTCGAGGAGGAAGAAAGAAATGATTGTTTCAATTAGAATTGATGATCGCTTGATTCATGGTCAGGTGGCTTTGGTTTGGTCTAAAGAATTAAATACAACGAGAATTGTTGTGGCTAATGATGAAGCAGCAAGAAACGATGTGATGAAAATGACATTAAAGATGGCAACACCAGCAGGGATTAAATTGTTGATTAAGCCTTTACAAGAATCTATAGATGTTTTTAATAATCCGAGGTCTCAAGATTTAAAACTCTTTGTTTTAACAAATTGTATTCAAGATACATTGGAAATTGTTAAGAATTGTCCTGATGTAGAATCAGTCAATGTGGCTAATGTGGGACGTTTTGATGAAAGTGATCCAGCACTTAAGACACAATTAAACCCATGTATTATTTTGAATCCACAGGAATTGGAAGCTTTAAAAGAGTTGGCAAAATGCCAATTACCTGTCTATGCACAAGTTGTACCAACGAATCCAAAAACACCAATTCAAAACTTATTAGATGGAATGAAAGGATAGGAGGAGAGAAAAATGACAGTCACTGCACTTTTAGCGGCTTTATCTTATTTTATTTGTTATGGTGGTAACTGGCTGCTTGGTCAATGTATGATTGAAAGGCCAATTGTTGTCGGAGCAGTTACAGGATTACTTTTAGGTGATTTACCAACGGGATTAATTATGGGAGCATCATTGGAAGCTATTTTTATGGGATCGGTTAATATTGGTGGACAGATTTCTGCTGAACCAGCGGCTGCTACAGTTTTTGCTGTCACATTTGCAACAATGCAAACAGTTGATGCCAATGCAGCTTTAGCCATTGCAGTTCCAATTGGGATTTTGTCAGCTTTTGTTTCTATGTTTATCAATAATATTGCTTTTAACTGGTTTGTTCCTTTTATTGATAAGTATGCTAAAGATAATAATGATCGTGCCATTACTTTTATTAACTTTGGAGCATGGCTTTTAAGATTTACAATTTTCTCAGTTTTAATGTTTATTGGCGTTTATTTAGGACAAGGACCAGTTCAAACCTTTGTCAATAGTATTCCAGCAGTTGTGATGAATGGTTTAACAGTTGCAGGTAAATTTATGCCTGCTGTTGGATTTGCAATTTTAATGAAGATGTTATGGAGTAAGGAATTAGCAATCTATTATTTCTTGGGATTTATCTTGGTGACTTATATGGAATTACCATTAGTTGCTGTTTCAGCAATTGGAATCATTATTGTTTTGGCAGTTTCATCAAGAGATTTACAATTAATTAAAATGCAGCAAAATGCAGCAGTTGGACAAATTGCTGAAGACTATACAGATGATGTGGAGGATTTCTTATCATGAAAAATAAAGATGCACTAACAAAAGAAGATAAGAAGATGCTAAATAGTATCTTTCTAAGGTCATTTACTATTTTTGCAGGACGTTCTGGTGGACAGGTACGTCAGCATGCTGCTGGATTTATCTATTGTTTATTACCGGCTTTTAATCGTTACTATAAAAATGATCCTGAAGGGCGTCGTCAAGCGATGGTCAGACATACGATGTTTTATAACATTACTCAAAATTTAGGGACTTTTGCAATGGGTTTAGTTGCCGCAATGGAAAAGGAAAATAGTGAAGACCCAAACTTTGATGCGCATTCTATTGTTGCTATTAAAACAGCTTTAATGGGACCTATGTCAGGAATTGGTGATTCTATATTCTGGGGTGTTTTAAGAGTCATTGCTGCCGGTATTGGAATTAATCTGTCTCTACAAGGTTCAATATTAGGACCAATCTTATTTTTATTGGTTTATAATGTTCCTTCTATTATCTGTCGTTATTATATGACTTATGCTGGTTATACAGTTGGTTCTAATTTTATTTCTGAGATCAATCGTAGTGGCTTGATGAGTGTTTTAACCAAAGGGGCAAGTATCTTAGGATTGATTATGATTGGTGGGATGACTGCTTCAACTGTTACTTTTACATCTGTTTTAAGTTTTCCAGTGAGTGGTAGTGATCCGATTCTTTTGCAAACGTATTTAGATTCTATTTTTAAAGGTCTGGTCCCATTGTCATTAACACTAGGTTGTTTATTCTTATTAAAGAAAAGAGTGAATATCAATCTGATTATGTTTGGTGTTATGGGATTAGCGATTGTTTTGGCATTGTTTGGAATTGTATAGAAGGAGGAGCGATTATGCTTGTTTCAATGAAAGAGATGTTACATCATGCAGATAAGAACAATTATGCGATTATGGCTATTAATTGTTGTAATATGGAATGTGCAAAAGCGATTATTGGTGCTGCTGAAACAGAGTGTTCACCAGTCATTATTAATATTTCTCCACGTCAATGGAAATCACATGCATCATTGGATGCAACTGTACCAATGATAAATAATATGGCTCAAAAGTCTTCTGTTCCCATTGCTTTAAATTTAGATCATGGTCAAGAATATAACGATGTGGTAGAGGCAATTCAACATGGTTTTACCAATATTATGTTTGATGGTTCCGCATTACCTTATCAGGAGAACTTAGAAAGAACTGCACTGATCAGTGATTTGGCACATGCTTCAGGTTGTTCAATTGAAGCAGAATTAGGACATGTGGGTCAAGCTTCAGCTGGTGATGGAGTGAGCAATGATTTTTATACTCATGTTGATCAGGCTGTCGAATTTGTCAAACAGACACATGTTGATGCTTTGGCAGTTGCAATTGGAACTGCCCATGGGCAGTATCCGCAAGGTTATGTTCCACATTTAGATTTCCAAAGATTAAAAGAACTCAAAACTGCATTGCAGATGCCACTTGTTTTACATGGGGGTTCTGGAGCAGGTCAAAAAAATATTCAAAAAGCTGTCGCATTAGGGATTAATAAGATTAATGTTTGTACTGATGTTTTTGCGGTTGGAAGAGAGCGAATGAAGACTTCCCTTGAAGAGAATCCTCATATTGATTTGATGGATTTATGTCATGAAGCAGAAATGGCTATGAAAGAATATATTTGTTCATATATGCAAATGATTGGTTCGAGTCAGCGTTATTGTTATTGTACGTCAGTGAAGAAAGAATTTGATTAAGGAGGCATGTTATGAATTATAAAGAGAATCAATTGACTCAAGAAAGAATCTCAGTTTTAGGTGTTGGAACATGGTCAATGGGTGGAACAAATAAATTTGGTTTATCTTATGGCAATGTTGAAGAGCAAGCATCAATAGAAGCCATTCATACTTTGATTAAGAATGGTGTGAATTTAATTGATACAGCACCTGTCTATGGGGCCGATAGTGCTTCTGAAAAAGTCGTTGGGATAGCATTACAAGGTGGTTATCGTGAAAAGGTAAAGATTGTCACAAAGTTTGGAAATGTGAATGATCCGCAAACTGGTAAGCGTGTTATTAATAATAGTTATGACACAATTATGAAAGAATGTGAAGAGTCATTACAACGATTACAAACTGATTATATTGATTATTATTTGATGCATTATCCTGATCCAAATGTCCCAATTGAAGAAACGATGAGAGCTTTAAATGAATTAAAATTAGCTGGTAAAATTCTTCATATTGGATTAAGTAATCCGACGCAAGAACTTATTTTAGAAGCTGAACAATATGGTCAAATAGAAGCTATCCAGTTACCTTATTCAATGGTCAATAGACAACAAGAGGAACTTTTCAAATGGTGTCATAATAGAGGATATTTTACAATGTCTTATGGCTCATTGGGAGCAGGTATTTTATCTGGTGCTTATCGTGAATTGCCACATTTTGATGAGAAGGATATTCGGTATACATTTTATCCTTTCTTTAAAGACCCTATGTTTTCTGACATTCAATGTCTTTTAAAAGAGATGGATAAAATTGCTCACATTCATCATGTTCCGGTTTCTCATATTGCATTAAATTGGGTGACTCAAAAAGACTTTATCTCTGCATCTTTAGTTGGTGTTGCAAATCAAGATCAGGCTCAAGAAAACAGTCAGGCTTTTGCTTTTTCTTTGACAGATGAAGAAATGTTATTCTTAGATCATGCTATAGAGAAATATTTATAGATGCATGCTATTTTACCAAAAGTATGTGGCTATCTGGGTATCATTTTGGTAAGCTATGCCCTAAAAAGAAAAGGAATTGTGAATCAGCAGGCATATTCTATCTTTTCATCTCTTATGCTGAAATTGACTCTTCCCTGTGCTATTATCATCAATATGAATAATCAACAGATAGCCTTCTCTTTATTATTTATTATTCTCTTAGGTCTTTCTTATAATGCTGTGTCATTAATGATTGGGTATTGGAGTGGCAAAAAGAATCAGCAAAGCCTCATGCAGATGATAAATGTATCTGGTTATAATATTGGTTGCTTTGCTATGCCTTTTGTCAGTGGTTTCTTTGATGCAACAGGTTTCATTGTGACAAGCTTATTTGATATTGGAAATTCAATCATGTGTTTAGGTGTTAATTATGGGATTGCATCAGCAATTAAGGATAAACACCAACATTTTGACTTTCAATCAATGTTTATAAAGGTGTTTCATTCTATTCCTGTTTGGACATATTTTATCATGTTGATATTGAGTTTTATGTCTATCAAACTTCCTTCCTTTTTTCCTCCCTTCTTAGAAACGATTGGCAATGCAAATCCTTTTATCGCAATGGCTGTTATCGGCTTTTCGTTACAGATAACATTCAAGAAAGAATATCTTGTAGACATTTTTAAGATAGTCAGTTTGCGTCTATTCATTTCTATTTGTTTAGCTATCTTTACATATCTTTTACCAATTGATAATTCATTAAAGCGTCCTTTAATTATTCTCTGTTTTTCGCCCATTGGAGCAGCAGCTGTGGTCTTTACAGAGTTATTAGGTCTTGATTATGAAAAAGCAGCATGCATAAATTCTATCTATGTCATTATTTCAATCATTATGATGTGTTTATGTATAAGTTTCATATAAAAATGGTCCCGTCTAAAAGACGAGACCATTTTAGTCATCTAAACATTCATAAAATGATTTTAAATGTTCACAAGATTGATTAAACTCTTTGAATTCTTCATCAGTCATATCTAACTCTACAATTTCTTTAGCACCAGTTCGATCTATAATTGTTGGAACACTGATATAAAGATCATCATGCCCATATTCACCTTGCAATAAAGTAGAAACAGGCAGTATTCTGTTCTCATTATGCAGGATTGTTTTGACAATACCGACTGTACTTGATGCAATACCATAACAAGTATTACCCTTACGATTAAAGATTTCCCAACCTGCTTTGATAGTCTCGGCTTTCATCTCATCATAAGGATCTTTTCCAATACGTGCTTCATTATCCCTAACAACACTGTAAATATCCTTGCCACCAATACGTACAGTTGACCAAGGAATCATTTCACTGTCACCATGTTCACCGATGACAAGAGCATGGACACTGCGAGGATCAACATCAATTTTTTGAGCAATAAAATATTTTAAACGTGCTGTATCTAATGTTGTTCCAGAACCAATAACTTGTCTGGCTGGTAAACCTGAAATCTTATATGCATAATAAGTCATCACATCGACAGGATTAGAGACAACAATTAAATGTCCATCAAAACCACTTTTCATGATTTCGGTCACAATTGTTTTCATAACCTTTTTTGTTGGTTCTAACATTTTCAAACGATCATTTCCAGCATTATGAACAGGAACGCTTGCTGTAATGATAACAATACTTGCATCACAACAATCATCATAAGTTCCAACTTTAACTGCTGTATTGCGATTCATGTATTCCATACTTTGAGATAAGTCTAAAACTTCTCCAAAAGCTTTTTCCTGATTTAAATCAATTAATGCGATTTCATCACAAAGTCCCTGGTTAATTAAACAAAAAGCTGTACTGACACCAACATTCCCAGCTCCAATAATAACAACTTTACTTTTTAGTATATTCATATAATTCTCCTTTTTAACAGATGACATCATTATATCATTTCAAAATATTTTGAGCCACTTTAACAATAAAAATACATCACTTTTAAGAGTGATGTACAAATATGTATATTTTCTATATTAATAGCATTTTTTACAAGCTGTAAATACACGACTTTGCGCTTCACTTAATGAGACTTGACTAGGATTTTTCATATTACTGCAGTTAGCATTCGAATGATACTTTTTACCAGTTTTAGGAATGTAAACCATGGCACTATTTGTATGATGACTTTGATTTGAAGATGATGTTGATGAGCTTTTGTTTGATTGTGAAGATGAACGTTGACTTGCTGTTTGTGCAGCATTTTTCTTCGCTTGTTCGCTTTTCTTTTTTTCATCAGACTTTTTTTGTTCTTCAGCTTTCTTTGCATTCTCTTGTTGTTTAATTTCTTCAGCTTGTTTTTTCTCTGCCTCTTGTTTTTCCTTGGCTTTAGCCATTGCTAATGCTTGTTGATTGACAACTTGAATAGTTACTGAATTACTCTTAACATCATCTTTTTTATATTGAAGTGTTACAAGACCTTCTTTTTCTAACGATTTTAAGATTAATTTCCCATCTTTAATTTCTTCTATTTTGATGATATCTGCATCACTGCATTCAAAATCATCTTCAGACAGAAGTCCATCGTCAGGGTGAACAGTTAATGCCACTTGTTGACTTTGATGAATATCCATTGTGATATTCTCTTCATTAATAATAATTTCATCTGCCATTGGTTTCCCAAACACAATACCTATGATGATAAGACCTATAAATCCAAATCCCATATACTTTAAAATTTTTAAAACTTTTCCCTTCATATTTAATCCTCCCTTAAAATGCTATATACATTTTATCTTGTTTTTTGTAGAAAATGTATAATATCAAGAAATTACTTCATTAAAGTTAATATTCATGTCATAATAGTAGAGGATAATAACTCAATGTTGAAAAGTGGGAGGAAAATTATGAAACGTATTCAAATTAATCATAATATAGTTGATCAGGATATTTTAAAAGAGATCAAGAGATATATGGTTGCACCTTGGCAACAATACATGTTGTCAATAACAGGACTTGTTGCTATTGTAGCATCTATTTTTAATTTTATGAACAATCAGTATCCAATGGGAATCTTATTGATTGTATTGTGTGTTGTGTGTTTTCTTGAAATTTTTTGGTTAAATAAAAAGAAATATAAAGATATTTTAAATACAATGAAAAAGGAAACTGAAAAAGAAGAAAATATTTATACAATGATTTTTGGTAATGATGCATTGACTATTCGTAACTGTGACATGGCAACTGATAACAAAATGCCATATGAGAATATGAAAAAAATTGTAGAAACGGAAAATACATATACTTTCTTTGGAAAAAAGAATCAATTTGCCATTATTAGAAAAGATTCTTTAAAGATAAAACCGAGTGAATTATTTGATTTCTTAAAAACAAAGGAAACAAAAATTTCAAAATGGCCAAATGTATAAGAAAGAACATCTATTGGATAATTTCCATAGATGTTCTTTTATTCTATAATAGGGTAGTGATATTCATCTAAAAGTTCATTCATTTTCATAAGATTATAATTTAGGAATTTTTTGGAGTGATTTCTGGAAAGAAAGGAATTTAATTTTGATTAAGCATATTTAATAATTCAATTGTTGTCATATTATCACCTGAATTTATGTTATTACTTTCAATGAAATGATAATAAAAAACAAGAATATAATCAAAAAGGCAAAATACCCTTACCCCATAATGACTATTTTATGAGGTTTAGTTCTGTAGTGCTTTTCTAGTATTGAACAGTATTCGTGTTCTCATTTTTCTACTTTTAGTAGTGAGATAGTATTTATTCTTTATAATCCCTTGTGTCTGTAATTTTGATAGTGTCCTTGTCATTTTTCGTATGTTTTTTGGTCTTCTCTTTCTTTAAAGAGTTGTCTTCTGTTATTCTTATTGATAAATCCATTAATAATATATTCTCCCTTGGCTATGATTTGAAATAATCTTAATGTCTCCTTATTAAGAATATTGGTGGTACAACAAGATTCAGTCATTGACTTCTTTTCGATTTGATATGTTTACCAACTCTTTCAATGATAAATCATCTTAATTGATTTCAGACAATGTTTTTCCATGTCTTTTAATGTTGTATTTACTGACTTCTATATACTTATATAGGTTGGCAATACTTTTTCTCGTTGGCACTCATTTTTTTGTTTTTATAAGTTCTCCATCTTCTACTTCCCTTTTTTTATAAGATTTTAAAATCTTTTGGATTGCTGATAATGGTTCTAAAGAGAGAACTCCTGTCTTCAATTAGAAGAGGGTTGATAAACAAAAATTAAATATTTGCACAAATATTATTTATAGTGAACCAATAATTACAGTGATATTATAGTAATCTATTAGTCAACTGTGTAATTATTTATATATTTTTTATGAATGAAATCTATATTAAAATTTTATTTGATATATGTTGAGTTAATAATTCTAAAGGGTTAAAATTATAAAGAGGAGATGGTTTTTTTGTCAAATGAAATTTCATCAGAAAAACGTTCTAAAATTATGTCTCATATAAAAGGAAAAGAGACTTCTATTGAGATTAAAGTTAGGAAGTATTTGTATCTGCATGGTTTTAGATATAGAAAAAATGATAAAAGTTTACCCGGTACCCCAGATATAGTTATCACTAAATATAGAGCAGCAATATTTGTAAATGGTTGTTTTTGGCATCATCATTACAATTGCAAATATGCAACCTTGCCAAAAACAAGAAAAGATTATTGGATTCCTAAAATACAAAGAAATGTTGATAATGATATTAAAAATTATCATCAATTGGAAGAATTAGATTATAGAGTTATTGTGGTGTGGGAATGCGAGATTAATGAAGTTTTTGAATATAGAATGCAACAATTAATTGAGGAAATTAAAAATCCTGATTATAAATAGAATCATTAACTTATTCATTTATTATTTTTAGAATATAATCATTATTCATAAAAAAACATTGTTTTGTTATTATAATACCATCTGGTAATAAATCACCATCCCTCTCAATATTACCATCACCTATAGTTTCATTATTTAATAATTTATAAACTGATTTTTGTGTATGAGGTCTTACATGTAATATTAAATTATCACCTTTTTTTGGTAGATTGTTTGTTACAATTGTTTTTCCTGTTTTTTGCTTTTTGATTTCTAAATGGAGACCATTGGTTAAAATATCTTGTGTTTTTCTCCATGCATTAAAAACATGACTTTCTAAATCTTTTTCTGGCATATTCCACAACATTACTTTTCTAAATTTGTATTGTTTGCAAGTATCATCGATTTCATCAAAGATACAGAATAAGAATTTTTTGCTTAAAAATAGATTTCTCAATGTAGATGTTTCCCAATCTTCATCTATTAATTCTTTAGTCTTAAAAGCAGGGAATGACATTGACTCACGAATTATACCTTTTTTGTTTATTCGAATTGTTTTAACTACAATATCTGCTTTTTCGAATTCATCAAGTTTATTTGCATCTACAGATATATTCATCATCTTAGATATGTAGACTCTTAAATAATTTTTTGAATTTCTATTCACATTAAATCCAACACTATTATCAATCTGATTTAATGTTAGTCCTTCGTAATGTGAGAATGTATTCTCTATAATATCCTTAAAAGTATTGTGATAAAGAATTGAGATATCTTTAATAAAGCTTTCTCTGTTTTGATTTTTGTTAAATATTTGATTTCGTAATAACTGTGTCATATATGAGTTTTTTAAGCAAAAAGCTCTTTTCATTGCCTTGATACTATTAAAAGGTTGGGGAACTTTATATTCTGAATTAGCACCTTTAGGGCATGCTCCAAGGTAGAAAGTATCACTTTCGGAAATAAGGTGTGCATTTCCTGATTTGATTTTACTTATTATTGTCTCATAATCGTTTAAGATAATTAACTGATCTTCTTTACTGAGTTGAGAAAACTGATATAGAAAAACTTTTGATATAATATAGTCATATTTATATTTGTCTTTTTCATGTTCATAAAACATCATTAGTATTTTTTCTATCTTTTGGTAGCAATGACTTTCTGTGAAATGAATATTATAATCCTTTTCATAATTAATATCAGTTAAAACTAAGCGTTCTTTGGCGGAAACTTTTTTATTATTATTTACCCATTTATATGGTGTTACTTTTAATTCAACACCTAGATTTGGGAAATCGGCTTCTTGCTTATTATTGACATCATATCCAAAATATCCTTCTTCAATTATTTGACCAAGGTTTCCTTTATTTTTGTGATTTTGAATTCGATTACTTTTATCTAGGTCGCCTATTTTCTTGCCTACAGCACCATATGCTTTTTCCATTAATTGTTCAATTGTTTCATATGTGATATTTTGCATAAAAATTTTCTCCTCCTGCTTATTGATCTTTTTGTGTGAAAATGTTATACTAAGAAATATTCATGAAAATAAATACTAAAATTCTTGATACAGAATAGTTTTATTTGTATAATTATAACATGTTTTGAAAGGAATTGGTATAGATGGAGAAGACAGTAGTTGAGCTATTTGCAGGTGTTGGTGGCTTTAGAGTTGGATTGAATCATATAACTGGGTTTGACGAAAATGGAAGAGCAATAGAAAATGGTGAATGGAACTTTGTGTGGGCTAATCAATGGGAACCATCTACAAAAGTTCAACATGCATTTGATTGTTACTGCAAACGTTTTGGAAATGAGAATCATTCAAATGTGGATATCTCACTAGTAAATAAGTCAGATATACCCAATCATACGTTACTGGTTGGAGGATTTCCTTGTCAAGATTATTCTGTGGCAAGAACATTGTCAGGTGAAAAAGGAATTGAAGGAAAAAAAGGGGTTCTTTTTTGGGAAATTGCAAAAATTCTAGAAGTAAAACAGCCACCTTTTGTTTTATTAGAAAATGTTGATAGATTATTAAAGTCTCCATCAACAAAACGTGGAAGAGATTTTGGAATAATGCTAAGGACTTTTCATGATTATGGATATAATGTAGAGTGGCGCGTAATTAATGCAGCAGACTATGGGTTTGCTCAAAGAAGACGTAGAGTATATATATTTGCTTGGCAAAGAACAACAAGGTATAATAATGTAATTACAGAATCTGTATTAGAAGACATTGTTTTATCAGAAGGGATATTTGCTAAAGCTTTTCCTATTGATATAGAAGCAATTGAAAGAAACAAGAAAAGAGAATATTGTATTGGACGTAAAAATTATAAAGATAGGGTTATAATGACAAAAAAGTTTCATGAAACTTTTGAAAATGCTGGTGTAATGATAGAAGGGGATGTTTGGACAAAAAAGGTGCAATCTCTACTGATACAATTTACACCATTAAGAGATATTTTAGACAAGCAAAGCAATCTAGAAAAATATGTTTTAACAGAGAAACAAATTAATCAATTTAAAGACCTTCGTGATTCTAAAAAGAAAAAGAGAACAAGGCCTGATGGATCAACATATACATATTCTGAAGGAGCTATGTCACCTTATGATAGTCTTGATTTACCTGGACGAACAATGTTGACAAGTGAAGCTAGTATAAATAGAAGTACACACATAATTTTTGATGAAAATTTTCAGAAATTAAGATTTATTACTCCAATAGAGGCAGAGAGAATGCAGAACTTCCCAGATGACTGGACAAAAACTGATATGCCTGAGAAAAGACGTTATTTTATGATGGGTAATGCATTAGTCACAGGGATAATAGCACAATTAGAATATTTTATTTCTAATATTGTTAATGATGAATAATTACAATTTGTTTGTAATTGTTTGTCTTTTTTTTATATATATTATAAAATAAACAGTATGAAGGGGTGGAAATATGAATATTTTTGGTTATTTAGCTAAAATTGGAGAATGTATTGATAGACTTGAAAAGAGTTATTATGAGCACTATGACAAAAAAATATTAATTGCTTTTAGAGGTGAATCAAGAAATTTTGAAAATACAAAGTTAATGCCTTCTATGTTTAGAGAAAGCGAGTATATTTATAAAGAAAATTATTTGTTTGATCTTTTTTGCGATTTGGGTTTAATAAAGGATAATGATAAATGGATTGATAAAGCCACAGATACACAACATTATGCTGCACTAAGCAGAATGTTAGATATAACATTTGATTGCTTGGTCGCATTATATTTTACATGTAAATATGATGAGAATTCGTTGAATAAGGATGGATATCTTTATGTTTTTGGTTTTCCAGAATATCAGTCACCACATTCAGGGTTTATAGAACAGTTATATGAAAATGTTTTAAATGTTAATGAAAATATTATGTTTCAAAAGAATTTTCTCGTATTCTCAGAAAGTTATGCAAATGAAAGAATAAAAGCACAAAAAGGAGGATTTATATTTTTCCCTAGTCAGGTATTTACGCCATTAGATGAAGTATATTATAAATATGTAAAAATTAATGCGTCTGATAAAGAGAGGATAGTAGATGATTTAGATAAAATATTTAAAATAAATGAGGCAATTCTTTTTCCAGAAAAAGATAAGATTGCAATATATGCTCGAAAAAAATTTATTGAAAACGAGTATCAAATTAAACAATTTAGTGTTCAAGATGAAATGGAAAATAGAATTCAACAAGTTAAATATGAAATGACAATGAGTACTCATTTGAGTTCAATAAATAAACTACGACGTATTAGAAAAGATAAAGATGAGCTAATACAATATATAATGAAACAATATAATTTGACAGATGTGGATAGAATGAAGTTGTTAAAAGAATTGGATTATAAATTTAAATTACTTAATGGATATTTTGGAGGAAGATAAGATGGATGAGTTAAATTATGCAATAGACATGCTAGTGGAAAGACAAGGATTATTATCTGATTATGGTTCTATAAATCTTTCATCCCTAAATGATAATAATACTTTATATGAGTTTGAAGCTATAAATGATATGTCAGATATTGAACGATATTTGATATATAATGCCAGTAAAAAGCAAGATATTGAAGACTATTTAAAATTCGAACGTGACCTTAATGATAAAAATTCTGCTCTGGATATGTTTTTTATTCCAGTTATAATTTTTAATAATTGGGATGATGAAATGAATTTCTATCAATCTATTTTTGATAATCTTAAAACTGCAAAGGAGCGAAGAAGATTAAAGGATATATTTGCTTCAAAAATCTCTATATATATGGAATTGAATCAAAAAATAAGTTTAAATATAGATGATGAAACAAATTATGTAGAATATTTAGATGGAAAGAATTCGTATACCTCAGATGTAAAAGGATACATATATAATATTTCATTTTTTGAATTAAAAAAACTATTTAATGTTACTGGTAATGATTTGTTTAAAAAAAATATTAGGAAGGGTAACAAAGGAGATAAAACTATTGGTGATATAAAAAAGGAATTTAAAAAATATTTGTGTGTCCACGTATATAATGCTTTGTGTAATGAGATTGATAGAATGCAGTTAGAGGAACTTCTTGGTATTAGTAGGGATATTTTAGTTAAAAATTCTCCCAATAAGTTTTGGTTTTGTCATAATGGTATAACTATTTTTTCATATGATCAAGAAGAATTTGAAAGAGTAGGTAAGAAGATTGTTTTGAATCCTAAAAATGTTAGTGTCATCAATGGAGCGCAAACTATAACTGGGTTTTATAATAGCATTAAGGAATTAAAGTTAGAACTTTTAAGTATATTTCAAGACTTTGATAATATTAACATAGATATTGATAAATCTTTGGAAGATGCATCAAAATCGATATTTGTAAAATCGATAATTATTCATGGGAATGAGCATTATGTTCAGCCTATCACTTGTGGATTGAATACTCAGGTTCCTATATTACCAGAACATATCATTGCAGATTCAGATGAAGCAAAAAGACTAAATAAAATTCTAAAAAAAGGGAAAATAGAGATTGTACCTGAAGGGTATAATTCTGTGTTTGATCAAGGATATAGTGCACTGGATTTTGCAAAAAAATACTTATTATGTACTATGAAACCAGGTAGAAGTAAGAATTTGAGAAAAAATGACTTGAAATCTATTATAGAGCAAGCTGCAGAGAGATTTAATGGGAAAAGTGAAGAATTACTTAAAGAATTTCGTACTATAGGAGAAATAGATAAATGGTGGAAAACTTATAAAAAAGAGCGGGAAGAACTATATTTAAGTGAAGAAGATATAGTGTTCTGTAAATATGGAAAAAACTACTTTACATCTTATGTATTAGATAACGACTATTCTAGTGAAGATTATTTTTTAGCCTTTGATGAGTTTGTAAAATCCATGAAGAGAGTTTCACACAATGAAATTACATTAAATGATTTTAAAAAAGATGATTTATTTAAAAGTTATTTAGATAACAAAGATTTAATGAAAAAAACATATGAAAATGATAAAGTATCAAAATTTGATTGTAATCAACTGTTGACTTATCTGCAAAAGAATATTAAGTCTAGATACTCTATTTCAGTGGTAATATCAAATTATTTATCAAAATATAATATACCAATAGAAAATTTCAGAGTCATTAATAGAATATCAGGAAAATGTTGTGAAGCCTATCCTTTTCCAGGGTCAACATTTTCTGAAATATATCAGATGAATAGTGAATATGAAAATGAATACATTATTTTTAATGATTCCAAATTCAGATAATTTTTGGGAAAGAAATTTCCTTTATTTGTGTTAGATAATGAAGTGAAAGAGGATAATGGAAAAGAAATTGTGCAGGTTCACTTTATAGAAAAATTTACGTTTAAAAAGTATATTGAAGATGGAAGAAATGTGTTTGAGAAGACAATAGAGGCATTTCAAGAGGGTGATGAAACATTATTTCCTAAAGTAAGTCAAAAATTAAATTTCCATGTTCGTCCTAAAGCAATAAATGCAAGTGACACATTTGAGTTTTCTAATGGAAATAATATAACAAAAAGAACATTTTGGGCGAATAAAGATTTAATAAATGAACTTATTGCAAGTTATATTAATGAAGAAAATATATGAAAATATTAGTTCACATTTTAAATACAGGCTATTGAATATGACAACAGTAAATATTATTTAAATATCATATCATGTAATTTATAATATAGTTTATAAATGTTCCTTTAGTATGAGATGAACAATACTTATTTGTTATAGCAAATATATTTAATATGTTTATTTATTGGTTGTTTTTATGAATTTTTACATAAGGAAGTTTGGAATAAAATACTTTTTAATATTTGAGTTCATATTTACAAATATCCAAAATATTGGTGTGGATATGTTGTAGCTTACTATCAATGGATTTCACAAAAAAGTTTTAAGAAAATCTTTGATGTTGTTTCTGCCAGAGAAATAGTTGATATGTATTATTCATTGCATAAAGCAGTTATTCAAAAATTTTTGGATATTATGTCTTACATCTTTGATAAATATCATCAGCCAACGCATTTGCAGCAGATTAGAAAAGCACAAGTATTGTCACAGTTAAAACTTGCTTTGAAATCTGGAGTATCTTTAAATGTAATTCTAGTTTATGAACAAAGAGAAAAGGTTATTAACAACGCAAGTGTAGTGAATATTAAAAAATTAACCAATGCGTTACATTGCTATATTGCAGACTTGATAGAAGAACTACCATATGGACAATGAAGAGTTGGATTATAAAAACAAAGAAAGACAAGAAGTGATAGAAGATATTACAAAAATACAATGTGATGCCAGGTATTGTTATAGTAATTGCTATATATGAGACTTTTGTTATAAAAAAATATAAGATAAAAAATAAGGTGCATATGATTAGCACCTTTTTCATATAGATGATAGAATAGAAATGTAAAATAAATAGGAGGAATAAAAATATGAAATTGTACAAATGTATGCATTGTGGAAATGTAGTTGAAAAAGTATTAGATAAAGGAGTACCAGTTGTTTGTTGTGGTGAACCGATGGTAGAATTAGTTGCCAATACAACTGATGCAGCAACTGAAAAACATGTTCCTGTATTATCAATTGAAGGCGATGTTTTAACAGCTAAAGTTGGAGAAGTGGCTCATCCAATGACAGAAGAACATTTGATCACTGCAATCTTTGCAGTAGTTGGAAATAAAGTTTTACGTGCTGATTTAACAGCTGATGATGAACCAGTTGCAACTTTTGCATTAGGTGGTTATAAAGGAACTGTTGAAGTTTATGAATATTGTAATTTACATGGATTATGGAAAGCAGAAATTGAAGCTTAATTCATAAATTAAGGGGCAGATACAAATCTGTCCTTTTTATATGCAATAAAAAATTTATAAGTATTGTTATAGTATTCATTTCTTTTGCAAGTTTTCATTTTAAATAAAATATTCCTCATCATGTAAAATTTAAGTAACAGGTATTTTGTTATATTCTCTAATGGTTTTAAGAATAATGTCATGTATTTATTATATTTATGTTTCATGATTACCTTCTTTTGATTTAAATTATTATGATAATTCCTACAATAGCATCCTTTATTTTACAAAAATACTCTGAAGACTTTTATTAATAATAAATTGATTTCAATATTTTTATAGCAATTCTTGTAATATGATATGAGTATAGAAAGGTGGTAAGAATAGTTTTTATAAGAATACTGAACATTATTTAAATGCCTGTTATAAGGTACTTATGAATTTTCAAGATAAAAAAATTCAAAAATCTCTTCAAAGTATTCAAAAAGAACTACTGCAAGTTGAACAAAAACTTTTATGGAAAGATTATTGCGGATGCTTTTAATTGAAGTTATGATAGGAAATACTGATGAAAAAGAATTTGATAAGAAAATCTATAATTTGTTATAAAAGACTATTTCTAGTCTCAAAGAACTCAAAAAGATGGAGAAAACTAGGAATTAGAAATATCTGTTTTAGAAATAAAATTTCATAATCATATATTTAATAATGAAAAGTTAAGAATTCTTGATGGTGCTGGTTATGGTATATGGAAAGATATGCATTATCTGCTAGATATGTATTATGATAATGAACCAGAAGATTTTGAAGCGATTTTAGCAAGTCAAGGTATGGATTTTGAAGAATTTTGTGATGATGAAGAATTTGATATAGATGTATTCAATGAAATGATTTTAGAAGATTATTATGTTATAAGAATTACCTATGAAAATAATTTTGAAGATGATTTTGATGAATACTAACTATCATGAAAAGAAACCCATTATTTAAAATAGTGGGTTTTAGTCTTACTGTTCTTCCATAAAATCAATAATTTCATATTTAGATGGAGAGTTATCTAAATGATGAAAAGGAATATTTTGATAGAATTGTGATATATGATGATGATAGCGATCAAAGAGAGTTAAGAGATAGCCAAGATAAAGTTGTGGATCATGAGGCTCTTTTTTTATATTCTGCTGATAGAAATAATCACATTGTGTTTCTTGTCCTAATTGTTCATAACATTCTGCTTCAATGCTTAAAATTAAACTTAATATATGATGATTATTAGAGAAGTTAATCATTTCTTTTATATCTGAAATAATAGTAAGAAGTTCTTTCGTCTGATGGATATGATTTAAATCCTCATCTACTTCAATTAGCCAGTCCTCAAATAGATATTGAGCTTTTTCATTATTAAAAATATCTTGATAATCATGATAATGAAATGTTTGGATATGATTTTTGATATGTAACCAGAAACTTTGATGACAGTATAAAAGTGTTTCATGAGAACTCATGTTAATAGCGTGAAATGTATCTGTTAATTTTGTTGTTAAATCAATGTGTGGAATGTTTTGATTATTGTTTATAAGGCTATAAAGCTGATTTTTGTAGTCTTGGATATATGAATCCTTTTCGTTATTATTATGGAGTACCATTTCATAATAAACATCATTTATTTTTTCTAATGCTTGTTTATTGGCACCTAAAGCATAGTAAATCTCCGCAACGTATTCTGGATTGTGTGTTAGAATCTGTTGCTTAATGGTTAGAAATGTTTGTTCTTTATTCAGTTTTTTCATAGTTATATTCTCCTTCATGCAATAAAGATATTCGCAAAGGCCTTTGTTAATTCTATTATATAAAGCGCTTACATAAATCTCAAGGATATAGCCAGTATTTGTTTGATTTGCAAGGATAATGTCTAATATTTATAGTCACAATTTATAAAATAATGTCAAGAATTGCGAAGTATGTCTAACCTTGTCTGGATTTCTATTGCATATGAATAGTCAGATAATATGAAACATGATAATATAAAGAAAAGAATATCTCTATTATGAATGGGAAGAATTTGATTTAAGTATAAAATATGATGTAGTTTATATTAGTCATACTGAAAAGGAGAAACATATGAAAAGTTTAAAAGCAATGATTACAGGTCTTTTTTTAGTAGGGTGTACATCTTCTGTTACATATGAAACAATTTCAGCAAAAGATGCTAAAGAAATGATGGGAACACAAGATGTTGTTATTTTGGATGTAAGAGAAGAAAGTGAATATCAGCAAGGTCATATCAGAGAGGCTCAATTAATACCTTTATCACAGATTCAAGAAAACAATCAGGAACTTCCTGATAAAGATCAAACTGTATTGGTTTATTGTCGAAGTGGGAGTCGTAGTGCAAAAGCAGCACAAAAATTAGTTAAACTAGGCTATACACATGTATATGATTTTGGTGGAATTAACGATTGGCCATATGAAATAGAAAAATAAGAATAAAAATGTAATAAATACCCATAATGAAATGGGAGATGATAAAAATGCATTTTTATAAAAACAAAAATGATAACTTTTTTCTACAATTTGATGAAGAAGTTCAAGATAGTGAAGAATTACTTCATGTTCTTGTAGAAAAACATGAAGGCGATGAAACAAAACACCAACCAATTATCACAAAAGAAAAACAACAAGTGAAAGTAAAAGTTGGTGATGTCATGCATCCAATGACACAAGAACATCATATCTCTATGATTTTCTTAAAAACCAAACAAGGTGGACAATACAAAATGTTGTCATATTTAGATACACCTATTGTTACATTTGAACTGTCAGAAGATGATGAAGCATTAGAAGTCTATGGATATTGTAATCTTCATGGTTTATGGAAAGAAGTTGCTTAGAACATACTTTTACTTGTATGTTCTTTTTAATATGTTAAAATATGGAAGAGGAGGAATTAAGAATGAAAAAATTAAACATACAAGAGTTTGATGAAGTCTATGCATTGTTTGAAAAGGCATTTATACCAGCTGAATTAAGACCATATGAAAAAATGCTTCCTTTATTAGAAAAAGGTGAGTTTGATGTTTATGGTTATTATCAAAATAACAAATTAACTGGAGCATTGCTTATTTGGGAATTTGATGATTTTGTATATTTGGAAAACTTTGCTGTGGATGAATCTGTACGTGGACAAGGTATTGGAAGTATTCTTTTAGATGAAATGAAAACTTTATTTCCTCATAAACTTCTTATATTGGAAGTGGAAGAACCAACAGATGATATCTCAAAACGTCGCATTGGTTTCTATGAAAGAAATGGTTATGTTTTAAATCCTTTTCATTATATTCAGCCTACATTAAGGTCAAATGCAACAGAAGTGAATCTGATGTTGATGAGTTATCCGGAATCCATCAATGTTTATTCATTTGACCAAATAAAAAAACAAATATTTAGAGTTGTTTATCAACAAATGGTATAAGGAGTATTATGAAAGCATTAGAAGAAAAAATATTAAAAGAAGGTATTGTTAAAGAAGGAAATGTCTTGAAAGTAGATAGTTTTTTAAATCATCAAATAGATGTTTCTTTTCTAGAAAAAATGGGAGAAGAATTTAAAGAATTATTTAAAGATAAAAAAATCACAAAAATATTAACAATTGAAGCAAGTGGTATTGGTGTTGCTGTTATGGCATCAAGACATTTTGGTTATGTTCCTGTTGTTTTTGCAAAGAAAGCAAAAACATCAAATATATCAGATGAACTTTATCATACCCGTATAGATTCTTATACACATCAAAAAACAAACGATGTTGTTGTTTCAAAGCAATATTTAAATCAAGATGATCATGTTTTAATTATTGATGATTTCTTAGCGAATGGATGTGCTATTTTTGGTTTGATTGATTTGGTTCAACAAGCTGGTGGTGTTGTTGAAGGTGTTGGAATTGTGATTGAAAAAGGGTATCAAGAGGGTGGCCATAAAATAAGAGAAGCTGGATATCATTTAGAATCATTGGCAATCATTGAAAGTATGAATGACCAAACAAGTGAAATCACTTTTAGAAAGTAAAGAGGGATAAAATGTATTGTCCAAATTGTGGGAAAGAAATTAAAGAGGGTAGTCAATTTTGTAGTTTTTGTGGTAGTAAAATAGTTTTGCCAAGAAATCATTGTCCTAATTGTGGTGCAGAGATTGAAGGAAATATGGAGACATGTTTAACTTGTGGCTACCATATCATACCTGAAAGAAATAAACCGATAGTTTATAAATCAAAAGTTGTAGCAATTTTATTAGGCATCATTTTAGGTGGCTTAGGTGTTCATAATTTTTATTTAGGTTACTCATCTAAAGGATTTATACAAATAGTTTTATTCTTTATGGGAATTTTGACCTTTGGTCTTACAACATTTGTTTCTGTTGTTTGGGGTATTATTGATGCACTTTTGATATTAACAGGTTCAATTGAGAGAGACGGTGACGACAATCTCTTACAATAAAAGAAGTTTATGAATCTATATCCTATAGAATGGACACGAAATAAAAAAGCGTGTCATCTATAGGGTATTTTTGTATACTTAAAGAAAAGATGTGTTAAAAATGGGAAGAAATTATTTTACTGATGAACAAATAGATGAATTCAAAAAATAAGTATATGACTTCTTTTATTGATTAAATATGAAATCTATTGATAAAGAGATGAGAATATTGTATTCTTATGTATAACATATGTGATTGAAAAGGGGAGAATTTATGAGTAAAGTTGTTAAATTTGGTGGATCTTCTTTAGCAGATGCCAAGCAATTTAAAAAAGTATATCAAATTATTAAAGAAGATAAGGAAAGAAAATTTGTTGTACCAAGTGCACCAGGAAAAAGATTTAAAGAAGATACAAAAGTGACTGATTTATTATATAAGGCTTATCGTGCTCAAAACAAATCTGAATTCAATGCAACATTTGAAGAAATCAAAGAAAGATATCAAGATATTATTGATGGGTTAAAATTAAATATCTCTTTAGATGAAGATTTTGAAATCATGAAAAAAGCATTTGAAGATCAAATTGGTGAAGATTATGCAGCTAGCCGTGGAGAATATTTAAATGGGAAAGTTCTAGCTCATTATCTTGAATTTCAGTTTATAGATCCTAAAGATGTTATTTTTATTGATGAACATGGGAATTATGATATTGAAAAGACAGATCCTATTTTATCTGCTGCCTTAGCCAATGTTGAAAATGCAGTTATACCTGGATTCTATGGGTCATTAAATGATGGTTCGGGGATTATTAAAGCATTCTCACGTGGTGGTTCTGATGTTACTGGTTCAATTGTTGCTAAAAATGGAAAAGTAGATTTATACGAAAACTGGACTGATGTCTCTGGCTTTTTAATTGCTGATCCACGTATTGTGAAGGAGCCTGATGTGATTGAAACAATTACGTATAAAGAGTTAAGAGAATTATCTTATATGGGAGCTTCTGTTCTTCATGAAAATTCTGTTTTCCCAGTACGTAGTGAAGGGATCCCTATTAATATAAAAAATACAAATCATCCCGAAGATCCAGGAACTTTAATTGTTGAAAGCACATGTCATAAACCTGCCCATGTTATTACTGGGATTGCAGGAACAAAAGGTTTTGCAACTGTTATGATTGAAAAAGATATGATGAACTCTGAGATTGGATTTGGGCGTAAAGTATTAGAAGTTTTTGAAGCACATGATTTGTCTTTTGAACATATGCCTTCTGGTATTGATACAATGACAATTATTGTGAATACTGATGAATTTATTGATAAAGAACAAGATGTTTTGGCAGGACTCCATCGTGCAGTTCAACCAGATTCGATTGAACTTGAATCAGATTTGGCATTAATTGCTGTCGTTGGTCGTGGTATGAAAGCAAGTCGAGGAACAGCTGCGAGAGTGTTCAATGCCCTTGCTAAAGAAAATATTAACATCAAGATGATTGATCAGGGATCAAGTGAGTTAAATATTATTATTGGTGTTAGAAATTGTTATTTTGAACCAGCTATTAAAGCAATTTATAATGAATTTATTGATTAATCACCATATGGTGATTTTTCTTTTTGACAGAGTTTATTCATGATAAGATGCAAGTAAAACTTAAAGAGTAGAAATTAAATAGATTCGTTAAGATGTTAACTCTGTTCCCACTGATTTTAGGTATGAGAAGAAGGAATTTTGACTCGTCAATAAAGTGATTTCTTTTCATATATCTAAGTTTTTTATCTATAATAGAACAAAAGGTGTTATAATGCTATCAAGGAGGAGTTATATGAGAATACTAATGTTAGCACCTTTACAAAAAGAGAACTTTGAGAAGATTGAAATGAGTTTTTTGGAAGATGAATTTATTTATGGTGATGGGCATACTGTGACTCAGGATATGATAGATAACTGTGATGTGATTGTTGGAAATGTTGCTGATCATGTCAATTTGAATCGAGATAATATACAATTAATGATGTTACATAGTGCTGGGAGTGATGGCTATGTCAAAGCAGGTTTACTGCATCCTCACACAAAATTAACAAATGCGAGTGGTACGTATGGAAAAGCTATTGCTGAGCATACATTAGGTTTGATTCTTACATTAAATAAGAATATTAAGACTTATATCCATCATATGGATGAACACTTATGGCAGAGTGTTTCCACTGGAAAAGAGCTTTATCAGAGTACAGTTGCAATTATTGGATTAGGAGATTTAGGATATGAATTAGCAAAGCGTTTAAAAGCATTTGATTGTCATATTATAGGTGTTAAAAGAACTTTATCGCCGCTCCCTCCATGTATTGATGAACTGTATACAACAAGTCATATTGATGAAGTTTTACCGCAAGCTGATTTTGTTATTTTAGCATTACCGCAAACCAGAGAAACAATTCATATGTTTGATAAAAAACGTTTGTTATTGATGAAGAGTGATGCTGTTCTTATCAATATTGGCAGAGGAAGTGCAATATGTACAAATGATTTAATTGAAGTTTTGGAAACTGGACATTTTTATGGGGTTGGCTTAGATGTTGTTGAAGAAGAGCCATTAAATCAAGAACATGACTTATGGGATTTGAAGAATGTATTGATAACACCTCATGCTTCAGGTGGATATGCTTGGAAAAGTGCAAGAGATTATTTCACTAATCTTGTTATTCGTAATCTACAGCATTTTAAAAAAGGTGAGGAATTAGAGAATGAGGTTGATTTTGTAACGGGATATCGTAAGGTTATAAAGTATAAATAAGAGTGAAGGGGTTATCATAAAGATAACTTCTTTTTTCATATGCTTTGACAAATCAGAAAGAATGTATATAATGTTAGTATACCCCTTAGGGGTGGGAGGTATTGTTATGAAACGAAAGTATGATATTATTGGTATGACTTGTAGTGCGTGTAGTGCACATATTGATAAAGCCATTCGACATATTGATGGTATTCAAAGTGTGAATGTCAATCTTTTAAGCAATTTTATGGTTGTGGAGTTTGATGAAGACAAAGTCAATGATGCTTTGATTATGAAAACTGTTGAAGAGGCGGGTTATAAGGCTATGCCAGAGAAAACAGAGGTTCAACAGACAACTCAAAATGAGAGTATTGATGAGAAAAAGAAGTCATTGATTTTATCATTTGTATTCTTGATTCCACTATTCTATATTTCAATGGGACATATGATGGGAGCACCACTTCCAGATATTTTACTTGGACATGAAAATATGATGGTCTTTGCATTGACACAATTATTTTTAACATTACCCATCATGTATATCAATCGTGGTTATTTCCAAAGAGGATTCAAGTCATTATGGCATAAGAGTCCCAATATGGATACTTTGATTGCCATAGGTTCAGCTGCAGCAGCTATTTATAGTATTTATGCTATCTTTATGATGGGCTATGATTTAGGTCATGGCAATATGAATGAGGCTCATCAGTATATGATGCAACTTTATTTTGAGTCAGCTGGGATGATTTTAACATTAATATCATTGGGAAAATATTTAGAATCTCGTTCTAAAAAGAAAACATCAGAAGCGATAGAAAAATTAATGAATTTAATGCCTTCAACTGCAACTGTTTTGATAGATGGACAAGAAGTTGTTGTGGCCATTGAAGATGTCCAAATTGGAGATATTGTTATTGTGAAGTCAGGACAAAGCATTCCTGTTGATGGTGTGATTATAAAGGGACAGACATCGATTGATGAATCTATGATTACAGGTGAAAGTTTACCTGTTGATAAATCTGTTGATGATAAAGTTATTGGAGCAACAATGAATGTAGAAGGTTATATTCAGGTGAAGGTAACTCATACAAGTGGTGATACAACTCTTTCAAAAATTATTCAGCTGGTTGAAGATGCGAGTTCATCGAAAGCTCCGATTGCAAAATTAGCTGATCAAATTAGTGGTATCTTTGTTCCTATTGTCATGGTGATTTCGTTATTGACTTTTATTGGATGGATAACGCTTGGCGCTCAAACATTTCATTTTGCCTTAACATGTGCAATTGCTGTCTTGGTTATTTCTTGTCCATGTGCTTTAGGGCTTGCCACACCAACGGCTATTATGGTTGGAACTGGAAAAGGTGCTCAATTAGGGATACTCATCAAATCAGCAGAAAATTTAGAACTTTTATCAAAGGCTGATAGTATTGTTTTGGATAAAACAGGAACAATAACCAAAGGAAAACCTCAAGTAACGGATATCTATCCACAACATATAAGTGAAACAGAATTGTTGAAAACAGCAGCTGCTATTGAAAATGCATCACAACATCCGCTTGCTAAAGCCATTGTTGAATATGTTCAACAAATGGATTTGACATTTCAAACAGTTGATTCATTTGAAATGGTGCAAGGGCAAGGGTTAATAGGAAAACTCAATGGTAAGACTCTTTTGTCTGGAAACAAACGGATGATGGAAGAACATGGTATTGATTTATCAGATGTTTATGAAACATCACAAAAGTTGGCTAGTTTTGGAAAAACACCTCTTTACTATGCATTAGATGAACAATTGATAGGTATGATTGTTGTGAGTGATGTTTTAAAGGAAACAAGTCAGCAGGCTATTCAATCATTAAAAGATATGAATTTATCTGTTTATATGTTAACAGGAGATAATGCTTTGACAGCCAAAGCGATTGGTGATAAATTAGGAATAGAAGTTATTGCTGAAGTTTTGCCTCAAGATAAAGAAAAACATATCAGAGATTTACAAGCGCAGGGGCGTACTGTCATTATGGTTGGCGATGGAATTAATGATGCGCCAGCTTTGATGAGAGCTGATGTTGGAATTGCGATGACATCTGGTACTGATATTGCTATAGATTCAGCAGATTTGGTTTTAATGAAAAATGATTTACAAGATGTTGTTCATTCCATTGAACTCAGTCATGCTGTTATTAGAAATATTAAAGAGAATCTTTTCTGGGCGTTCTTCTATAATGTCATTGGAATTCCAATTGCAGCAGGACTATTTTATCCATTCTTTGGCTGGTTGTTAGATCCAATGTTTGGAGCAGCAGCCATGAGTTTAAGTTCAGTCTTTGTAGTTAGTAATGCTTTAAGATTAAGATTTTTTAAACCGAAACAAACGATCAGAAAAAAGGAGAGAAAGATGATGAAAAAAATGAATATTGAAGGAATGATGTGTGCTCATTGTCAAGCACATGTTGAAAAAGCATTAAATGGTATTGATGGTGTGAAAGCCACTGTTGATTTGAAAAACAATTGTGCAAATATCGAATTAGATCATGATGTTGAAGAAACAGTTTTAACAAAAGCAGTTGAAGATGCTGGATATAAAGTCGTAGGGTTTGAATAATGAAAGCTGATAAGTCACAAGTCACACGTTTGTTAAAAACCGCAAGAGGACAAATTGATGGTATTTTGAAGATGATTGAAGAAGATCGCTATTGTGTCGATGTTTCTAATCAAATCATGGCGACTCAAGCCATCTTAAAGCGTGCCAATAAAGAGATTATAGGGGCTCATATGAAACATTGTGTACATGATGCAATGGATTCTGAAGATGCTGATAAAAAAATTGAGGAAATGATAGGTGTTATTGATCAATTAATGAAATAGAGGCTGGGTTTAATACTCATCCTCTATTTTTTCAGTTTCATATAAGATGTCTTCTTCACGAATCATTTTGTCATAGATATCACTGCGATGTCCAATTGTCATGATATAAATGCGTTTGTTTTCATCATCAATTTCACAGATAATACGATAATTCCCAACACGGTATGACCAGTATCTTTGCAATTGACCAGATAAAGATTTTCCGTATTGACGAGGAACTATACAATTTTTAAGATTATGAATTATCCATGTATCTATCTTTTTTTGCTGATATGAATCTATTTTACTAAATTCCTTCTCTGCATTTTTTGTAAAAATACATTGATATTTCATAAATGATACATTTCCTGTATTTCTTCTAATGAATAAGTCACAGGATCTTTTAAAAATTCAGCATAAGCCTTATCTGCTAGTTTAGTCATTTCCTCATCTTCAATTGCTTCCCAAATTAAATGATGAATAAACCTTGTTATATCTTGCTTTTTTTCTTTACAAATTAATTTTAGTTTTTCTTCTTGAATCGTATCTAATATAATTGTTGTCATTATTTTCACCTCGCAAATATTATATCATTATCATTGCTAAAAGCAATAATAATTATCTTTTTATTATAAGCAAAAAGGTGTATAATAGAGAGACTATGGAGGTGTTAAAATGGAAAATGGAGTATTGATGCAATATTTTGAATGGTATTTAAGTCCAGAACCACATTTATGGACTTTATTAAAAAAAGATGCCTTGCATTTAAAAGAAATAGGAATAACAGCTGTTTGGATGCCTCCGGCTTTTAAAGGAATTGGTGGAATTCATGATGTAGGTTATGGCGTATATGATATTTATGATTTAGGTGAATTTGATCAAAAGGGAACCATTCGTACAAAGTATGGGACAAAAGAAGAATATAGAGATGCAATTTGTGCTTTACATGAAGTTGGTATACAGGCTTATGGAGATATTGTTCTCAATCATAAAATGGGTGCTGATGCAAATGAATTTGTAAAAGCTTATGAAGTCAATCAAAATAATAAAAATGAAGTGACAAGTGGTGAAGAAACAATCGAAGTTCCTACTGTTTTTACATTTCCAAAAAGACAACAAGTTTATAGTGATTTTACATGGAACTGGACATGTTTTGATGGAATAGATTATGATATTTTGTCAAAACGTCATGCAACCTTTTTATTTAAAGATAAACATTGGGATACTCAAGTAGATGGTGAAAATGGCAATTTTGATTATTTAATGGGAGCTGATATTGATTTTTCTAATCCTCATGTTGTTGCTGAATTAGAAGATTGGGCACAGTGGTATTTGGAAGTCACTGGACTTGATGGTTTTCGTTTAGATGCAGTGAAACATATCGGAGCCCATTTTTATAAAGACTTGATTCGTCAGTTGAGGCAACATTATCAAAAGGAACTCTTTACAGTTGGGGAATATTGGCATGGTGATGTCCGTCGCTTGTGCAATTATTTAAATGAAGTGGAGGGAGAAGTCTCTTTATTTGATGTGCCTTTACATTATCATTTCTATGAGGCTTCATATGCCAATGGGAATTATGATATGGCTAAGATTTTTGACGGAACATTGGTTCAGATAGCAAATGATAAAGCTGTGACTTTTGTTGATAATCATGATACTCAGCCATCTCAAGGATTACAATCATGGGTTGCTGATTGGTTTAAACCTCTTGCTTACGCTTTAATACTGTTAAGAAAAGATGGTTATCCTTGCATATTTTATGGTGATTATTATGGAATCCCATATAGTCAGATTTCTGGGAAATCAGAGTTGTTAGATTGTTTATTGTTTTTAAGAAAGAATTATGCCTTAGGATTACAACGAGATTATTTTGATGATAGCAGTATTATAGGTTGGGTTCGTGATGGTCTGCAAAAGAGTGGCTTAGTTTGCCTGATGAGCGATAGTGTTGGAGGCTGTAAAACTATGTATGTTGGTCTTCAATATGCTGGGACATATTGGTATGATGCGCTTGGGAATTATAAGGCACATATTCAAATTGATGGGCAGGGAAATGGTGTCTTTATAGTCAATGGTGGGAGTGTCAGTGTATATATTCAAGCAAATGAATAAATGTAATGAAGACCTTTTGAAGAAGGTCTTTTTCTTCTTCAAATAGTGTTTTTAGAAAATGAAAAAATTTTTTTAATAGAGAATGATAGAATAAGTTCCAATAAAGGAGATGGTAAATATGTTTAAAAAGGGGGTTATTTATACTATGCTATAGCATGTCAAGTTGCAGGACTATGGGTTTTTATTTAAAAATAAGGCTTTTGTTGTTTAAGTACTAACTGTAGATATTGTTGATGAAAGGTTTGTAAATAGTGCTTATGATATTTCTTCGATGTTGGCAAAAGGTCTTTTAGCCTTAATGCTTGTATATATTATCTATGGCGTTGTTATCGTAATTGCAACTCTCATTGTCTGTCGCTTTCAAATGTATGAACATAAATATAGATAAAAGACCAAGAGTGGGGAGAACTCCTGGTCTTCATTCTATTGAAGATTATAATTGAATAGATACATATAAAATTGTGATACATAATGTAAGCAAAAGACTGGCTTCAAATATAGCTGATATCACTTTGTTTTGACGTTGGCTGATGCCATGTTTCTTTGCTTCTTGAAGAAGCTGATATGTTGTAATCAGTGTTATAGCATTGAGAACACTTAATAATGAACCAACTAGGGAAAGTAGAGAAAAAGCAAGTGCTGCGAATGTGTATTCATTATATTGTTTGATTTGACGTTCCATATAACCACCTTCTTCACTTATATTATATAAAATAGAAAGAAAATAACTATCAAGAATGAATGAAAATTATGTTAAGATATGGTTAATAGAATAAAAAAATATAAACAAACAGTATATAACAGTTGACAACAGTTCTATACTGTTATATACTGTTTGTGAACAGAGGAGGAAAAATATGAAAATCATTATTAACAATTCGTCAATGGTACCTATATATGAGCAAATTATCGAACAAATCAAAGCCATGATCATTAATGGTATATTAAAAGAAAATGATATATTACCATCTGTTCGTTCTTTGTCTAAAGAACTAAAAATTAGTGCTCTAACAGTCAAGAAAGCGTACGATTATCTTGAAGAAGAAGGATTTACTGTGACTGTACATGGAAAAGGAACCTATGTTGGTGCAGCTAATCAGGAAATGTTAAAAGAAGAACAAAGAAAAGAAGTGGAATCTGATTTGGAGAAGGCCATCCAAAAAGGATTAAGAAGCGGAATGAGTAAAGAAGAAATGAAAGAATTATTTCATTTAATTATGGAGGAATAAATTATGCTAAAACTTACAAATGTAAAAAAGCATTATCAACAATTTACACTTGATTGTTCCCTTGAAGTCAAAAGTGGGTGTATTACAGGTTTGATTGGACAAAATGGAGCAGGGAAAAGTACAACATTTAAGGCTATCCTGAATTTGATTCAAAAGGATAGTGGAGTTATTGAATTGTTTGGAAAAGATGTTCAAAAACTTGATATGAAAGATAAAGAGAAAATTGGTGTTGTTTTATCTGATTCAGGATTTAGTGGTTATCTAACAATTGGAGATATTGTTCCTGTTTTATCAAATTTATATAAGAAATTTAATAAGGTTAAATTTTTAGAAAGATGTCAGCAATTTGGATTGCCAAAAGACAAAAAAATCAAAGAATTTTCAACAGGAATGCAAGCAAAATTAAAGGTTCTGGTGGCTCTGTCACATGATGCACAGTTTCTTATCTTAGATGAACCAACAGCTGGATTGGATGTTTTGGCAAGAGATGAACTGCTTGATGTTTTGAGGAAATATATGGAGGAAGATGAATCACGCTCTATTCTCATCAGTTCTCACATTTCTAGTGATTTAGAAGGATTATGTGATGATTTATATATGATTCATAATGGACATGTTATTATGCATGAAGAAACTGATGTTTTATTAAGTGATTATGCAATCTTAAAATTAGATCAAAATCAATATCAAAAACTAGACAGACAATATATATTAAGAATAAAGAAAGAACCATTTGGTTATAGTTGCTTAACAAATCAAAAGCAGTATTATCTTGATAATTATCCAAGTATTGTTGTTGAAAAAGGAAATATTGATGATGTTATTATGTTAATGATTAAGGGGGAAAAATAATGAAAGGATTATTAATCAAGGATTTAATGTTATTAAAAAATCAAAAGAGCTTTATATTTATGATTATAGTTTTCTCAGTTATGTTTCTTTTCATGAATTATAATCCTACTTTTATCGTGAGTTATTCGACTATTATTGGGTCATTATTTGTAGTGAGTTCTATTAGCTATGATGAATATGACAATGGGTACTCATTCTTGATGGCATTACCAGTTACACGTCGTCTCTATGTCAACTCTAAATATATATTGGCTATAATATTAGGGATTGGTTTTTGGTTTGTATCTACAGCTTTAACTTGTATTTATAATTATGCAACTCAGCCTGACATCAATATTCCTGAATTATTAATGACATGTACAATTATGTTAGGTTTGATGGCGTTATTTATTTCATTAATGGTACCAGTACAATTAAAGTTTGGGCAAAATAAAGGAAATATTGCATTGGTAGTGGTTGTAGGATGTTCTGTTGCAATTGGATTCATTCTCATTCAATTAGCTGAATTCTTAAATATTGATTTAGCACCTTTATTAGTTAATATTAATGCTTTAGGTCCTTCAGGGTTAGCAGTTATTGTGATTGGAATTGGTATTGTACTTTTGCTTATATCATATATGTTAAGTTGCCATATCATGGACAAAAAAGAATTTTAAATAAGATAAAGATGTACCCTTTGAATGTACATCTTTTGTGTTATAATAGAGTTGCAAAGATAAAAACACATTGAGAATCCGTTGGTAGTCGGATCACTGCTTGCAGTCAGTAACCTTCCTCCTTGGTCGTCCATTCTTTGTGCATTATAAACAAAGGAGGACAAAATTATGGGTCAAATTTCATTATCTTTTCGTGTGTATTTTGATGAAGGTGTTTGGGTAGGTCTTTTTGAGGAGACAAATCAAGGCTTTTTACAGGTGTGTAAAGTTATCCTTGGAACTGAACCACAGACTGAAGAGTTACTCCAAATGATTCAAAAGCAATATATACATTTGAAATGGAGTCCAAGTGTTGTTGTCAAAGCTAAAGAGCGTAAACAAAATCCTAAACGGTTACAAAGAATGGTTAAACATCAAATGCAAACATTGGGGTTAGGAACAAAATCGCAACAAGCTTTACAGTTACTTCATGAAAAGATGAAGGAAACAAAAAAGCAAAAGACAAAAGATAATCAACTTTTTATCAAGCAAGAAAAATTTGCTATTCAACAACGCAAAAGAAAAGAAAAGCACAGGGGACATTAGTCCCCTTGTGATTTCTTATAAAGTCAAGAAAATAATGATGTAGCAATACTTTCCCTAATCAATTCATAAAGAAATGATTGAAATTAAACATCATTATTGTATAATGGAAGTACTTTAAAGGAAGTAAACACTTCCTTTTCTTATGAGAAAAGAGGGATTTTATGAGTATACTCAATGTCGAACATGTGAGTCATGATTTTGGTGGAAGAACAATATTAGAAGATGCAAGTTTTCGTTTGCTTAATGGAGAACATATTGGACTTGTTGGTGCTAATGGAGAAGGGAAAACAACTTTTTTAAATATTATTACTGGGAAATTAGCACCAGATGAAGGAAAAATAGAATGGTGTAAAAGAATAACTACTGGCTATTTAGATCAACATACAACTCTACAACCAGGTCAAACAATATATGAAGTCTTACAAAATGCATTTAGGCATTATTTTGATCTAGAACAAGAAATGCTATCAATATATGAAGAGATGGCAACTGCGGATGCAGATGCAATGACCAAACTGATGGAAGATGTAGGAGAAATACAAGAAATATTGGAACATGGTGGTTTTTATACAATTGATGTGAAAATCAAAGAGATTGCCAGTGGTTTAGGATTGAATGAAATTGGATTAGATAAGAAGGTAGATGAATTATCTGGAGGACAGCGTTCAAAGGTCTTGCTTACTAAATTGTTGTTAGAGAATCCTATGATTTTAATTCTTGATGAACCAACAAACTATTTAGATGAACATCATATTCAATGGTTAACAAACTTTCTTATTAATTATGAGAATGCTTTTATTTTGGTCAGTCATGATACAACATTCTTAAATAATGTCATTAATGTTATTTATCATTTAGATAATGGAGAATTAACAAGATATAAGGGTGATTATCATTATTACTTACAACAAGCTGAATTAAAGAAAAAACAACAAGAAAATGCCTATCAAAAACAACAAAAAGAGATTGCTGAATTAGAAGATTTTATAGCTAGAAACAAAGCCCGAGTAGCCACTCGTAATATGGCTCATTCAAGACAGAAGAAATTAGATAAAATGGATATTATCAATAAGCCTAAAGAAAAAATAAAACCTACTTTTTCTTTCTTGGAAGCCAGAACACCAGGGAAAGTTCTGTTTGAATGTCAAAATCTTGTGATTGGTTATGATTCACCTTTAACGCAACCTATGGATATGACTTTTGAACGTTCTCAAAAAGTCGCTATTAAAGGTGTTAATGGGTTAGGCAAAACAACTTTATTAAAAACATTAATTGGAATGCTGAAACCATATAGTGGTATCGTTATTCAAGATCCATTTGTTCAAATTGGTTTCTTCAAGCAAGAAGAGGCTGCTTTAAAGAGAACAGCGCTTGATTATATATGGGATGAGTTTCCTGATCGTACCAATGGTGAAATTCGAGGTATGTTAGCGAAATGTGGATTAACGACAGATCATATTGAATCTTTAATGATGGTTTTATCAGGTGGTGAAAATGCGAAAGCAAGATTATGCAAGATTATGAATCGCGAAGCCAATGTTCTGGTACTTGATGAACCTACCAATCATTTAGATGTGGATGCGAAAGAATCATTGCAACTAGCCTTAATTGCTTTTAAAGGGGCTGTTATTCTTGTGAGTCATGAACCTGAATTTTATCTTCCTATTGTTGATAAGGTTATTAACCTAGAGGAATGTTCAACAAAGATTGTTTAGAGATGATTTTCTCAAATCATCTTTTTAAATACAAAAAAAGAAGACCAACAATCTTCCTCTTTCATTAAGATTTTTTCTTTTTCTTAATAATAACAACAACGATGATAATCAAAACAAGCATCACCACAGCACAAATTCCAGCAGTTGGTAATAATTGCGGTTTAGCAAAAGCCTTTGTCCAGATTGCGATTTTTCTAATCAAAATAGCTAAGGCATATCCAGAAGTTCCTGCGCCTATAAGCGTTAAAAAAGCTTTGAACCATTTTGGAAATACTTCTGTAAAAAGAATAGCTGTTATTAAACAAATTAGTGCAATGAATGCACAAATAACAAAATGCATAGAGTAACCTCCTTTATATACAACATTTAAAATAACATATATTGGGCTATATTGCAATATAATTGTGTTGTCGAAATGAGATTAATTGTGTAAATTTATAGTTAAATATGGAATTTCAAATATGAATATGATAAACTATAAAAGCAAGAGAAAAGAGGTAGACTATGAGATTTCATCGTGGGAAAAGATATACATATTATAGTTCATATTCGAGTTCAAGAAAATCAAGAATTCGTTGGGATAGAATCGCTATCATAACAGCTGGAGTTGCCCTTATACTGGCAGCATTGATTTGGTTTAATTTTAGTCGTATTCAATTGTTAGTAAAAGGTTATTCATTTTCTCAACAAAATGATATTTTATCATTGAGTGGAGATGAAGTTGATGAGGTTTTATCACATGATAAAATGGAACATATTCAAGACTGGATTAAAGAAAGTGAAGAAGTTAAATATTATGATGAGTATGAACACTATTTGTCTTTACATAAAGATTTAAAAGTTAAGGCTGTTGTGACAACGGTCAATGATATTTTTAATAATTATGCCAATCAATTAAAGGCTTTAAGTTATACTGATAATCAGATTTGGGAAGTTTTAAAAACTGCTCGTATAGATGATTTAAAATATCTTATTAACAAATCATATAAATATGCACAAGTTCAACCTTATATGCAGGTGAAGGGTTTTGTCTTTACTGATATGGATAAATATATGAAGGTTTATGAAGATAAGAAGAATTATAATTATGCTGTATTATCAACAACATATCCATTTATTATTTCTAAGAATAAAGCTACAAAAATATATACGATTCAAGATCCAAAAAATATTTTGAATTTGGTTAAAAAAGGTTTTCAATTACCATCATCATATGAGCCAGATGATTTGGTGAAACCAGATATGCCAGTTGCACCTGATTGTGATAATCCATCTCTTCGTAAAGAGGCTGCTGATGCTTTAACGCAGATGTATAAAGATGCCAAAGACTTAGGATATAATTTGGTAGTGAATAGTGCATATCGTTCATATAGTGCTCAAAAGAAAACTTATGATGATTATTTTAAAAAATATGATGAAGTTACAGCAGCAAGCCTTGTTGCTGAACCTGGTGCAAGTGAACATCAGACTGGATTAGGTGTTGATTTAACAAGTCAAAGTGTTATTAGTGGAGAAAGATTGGTATTTGGTGATACTGATGAATACAAGTGGTGTGTTAAAAATTCCTATAAATATGGATTTATATTAAGGTTTGAGGAAGATAAAGCTGATATTACAGGAATTGGCAAAGAACCATGGCATTTTAGATATGTGGGCAAAGATGCAGCACAAAAAATATTCCAGAACAAATGGACATTAGAGGAATACTGTCTCTATGAAGGTATTATTCCATCAATTAAGGAGAATCAATAATCTAGGGGGAACCCTAGATTATTTTTAGGAGATTATATGAAAACATTAATCACAACATTAAATTCGAAGTTTATTCATACTTCATTATCATTACGTTTATTATATGTGGCAAGTTATCATGAACATGATGTTGATTTTAAGGAATATACAATTAAAGACTCTTTGGAACATATCATTGAAGATATTTTGAGAATGCAGTGTCAGATTGTTGCTTTTTCTAGTTATATATGGAATATCGAATATATTCAAAAAATATGTGCTATGCTAAAGAGAAGGCAACCAAATATCATTATTATTTTAGGTGGTCCAGAAGTGACATATGAAGCAGACTATTTTTTAAAGAATTATCAAATTGATTATGTTATTTGTGGTGAGGGTGAGGTTGCTTTCCCAGCCTTACTTAAGGCTATTGAAAATCATGAAAAGATAGATATAACAGGAGTTCAATATCTAGGGCATATAAGTGAAGATGTAGCCTGTGTGCCACTTTCTTATGTTGAAAGTTTAGATTCTCCCTATATCTTACCTCAAGATCAAGACAATATGTCAAAACGTATTCTCTATTTTGAATCAAGTCGAGGTTGTCCTTTTCAATGTCAATATTGCTTATCTTCATTAGAGAAAGGTTTACGTTTTTTTAGTGAAAGTTATTTAAAAAAGCAATTGAAATTAATTTGTCAAAGTGGTGTTAAAACAGTAAAGTTTTTAGATCGTAGTTTTAATGCTGATGCTCATCATGCAATTATGATATTGGATTATATATTTAAACACTATCAATCAGGTCAACAATTTCAGTTTGAAATTAATGCTGATGTATTGAATCAAAAAATCATTGACTTTATTAGTGAAAATGCACCAAAAGGTTTGCTAAGATTTGAGATAGGAATTCAGTCTACCTATGAACCGACGAATCAAGCAGTGAAGAGAATGCAAAATTTTGAAAGGCTAAGTGAAGTTGTTCAACAATTGATGTCAGATGGGAAATGTGATCTGCATTTAGACCTTATTGCTGGGCTTCCTTATGAATCTTATGAACGCTTTGCAAAATCATTTGATGATGTGTTCGCATTTCGTGCAAAAGAACTTCAGTTAGGTTTCTTAAAACTGTTAAGAGGAACATCTTTAAGAAATGATGCTAATGAATATGGATATATTTATCAGAAAGAATCCCCTTATGAAATGATTGAAAACAAATGGCTATCTCAAACGGATGTCCATAACATTCATATTGCTGAGGATATGCTAGAAAAGTATTGGAATAGTGGACGCTTTGTCAGAACAATGAATGCTGTTATGGATGAACAGAAATCTGCATTTTATTTCTTTTATCATCTTGGCTGTTTCTATGAAAAACAGGGATATAAGAAAATGGGGTATCAATTAGATGAGTTATTTTCATATTTAGATCGATATTTACAAAGAGAAGATTATCATGAATTACTCATTCAAGATTATTTATCACAATTCAAAGTAAAACCAAAGAAATGGTATCTTCCAACTTTAACACCTCAAGAAAGAAAAGAAGTGATAAAAGACTTGGTTGAAAGATACCAATTAGATAGAGAATTGTTATTTAGATATGCGATTGTTGAGAAGATAACTCAAGGTTATCTGGTGGTAATTTATAAAGACTATCAATGTAAGATGGATATTTATAAATAATATAAGTGATTATTAATCCAGCTATAAATGAAAAAATCATATCCTGCATTGTATCATGAACACCGGTTGTATAATGACGAGAAGCATCATAGTTAAAAAGCAAAAGTCCGCTGTATTCAAAGACTTCCCAAAGAAATGCAATTGCCGTTTCCACACAGTTCATCATAATCATCAGCAATGGTTTTTCTTTGATATACTTTTTAAGGATAATGTATGCAATAATCACAAAAATAGCTCCAGATAAAAAATGCATAAATTTATCATAGTAGGGTAAATTGTAAAATCCGCAAGTTGTTCCTAAAACTTGAGTTAAATAAATATATGCCACATATTCAGTCTTATAGAGAATATGTGGAATCCAGTGGACAACGAGTAATAAAGCGATAGAAATAAAGAGACTGTACTGAAAAAATGTGAGAGTCCGAAAAATTAAAGTTAAAATTGTAAGTACTAATAGAGATTTATATAATGTTTTCATATTTATATTATAGATAATAAATGGAAAACTATTCATATCAAGGAGTGGAATTATGTTAACAATGGTTGAATATGTCCATCAAAGGATACAAACTTATCCTCAACAATTCATAGGTGTAGATATGACAATGGGAAATGGACATGATACTTTGTTTTTATTACAACATTGTCAAAAAGTTTATGCGTTTGATATCCAAAGACAAGCGATAGAGAAAACTCAGAAGCTGATTGGTTATAATAGAGATGTACAGCTTATTTTGGATGGACATCAAAATATTGATTGTTATCTTGAGTCGTTTGATATTGGCATATTTAATTTGGGATATTTGCCATTAACTGATCATCATGTGACGACTCTTTTGAAAACTACAAAAATAGCTATTGAAAAAGCAATAAGAATGATGAATGTTGCTTTGTTTATAGTTGTTTATCCTGGGCATCAGGAAGGTTATGAGGAGAGTCTATGGATTGATGATTATGTAAAACAATTAGATACTCATCAATATAATGTATCATGTTATTGTATGTTAAATAAAAAGAATTCTCCATATGTTATCGAAATAGAGAAAAAAGTCAAATAAACTTTTTTCTTTTTTTCTTTAAAAATCTGAGGATAGCACAAAATAAATAGAAAGATGAGGTGAAATTATGAGTCGACATAGAAATCGTTTGGTTGTACCACAAGCACGTGATGCAGTTGATCAAATGAATTATGAGATTGCTAATGAAGCAATGAATCAATCACAGGGAGAAAATTTAGCTGAATTCAGTGGTTCGATTGGAGGAGAGATGACAAAAAGATTGGTTGCCTTAGGGGAACAGCAACTGAAAAAACAAAAATAAAGGACACAAAAGTGTCCTTTACTAACAGAGTATATATTTGAAGTCTTCTTTATCAACAGAGTAGATGAGATCTTCAGGTGCATCTTTACAGAAATGGAAAACTTGACCGTCTTCAATTTTTCCATTCCAAGTTGCCACAACAATAATATTTTCACTTAATTCTTTTAAGAAAGCCAAAAGGTCTATACTGCTGTCTTTCGCATAAAGAATCTTTTTATTATCTAATAATAAAACTTTTTGATGATAGGTTGACAAGAAATTTTGCATTTCATGCATAAGCTGATCACTAGGTGTATGCGTAAAAATCTTATCAAGATCAAGAATAGGAATACCAGTCTCTTCACTGTACTTTCTAATTAATTTGGATTTTCCACTGCCAGGTTGACCTATAATTAATAGTAACTTATGCTTAGCATCCTGTAATTCATCTACTTTCTTACTAATATCCATGGGTAGCATCTCCTTTTTATAATGTTTTGTTAAATTTATTATAACATTAATTGTAAGCGTTTTCTATCGATATATGAAGAAAAAACAAAATTATAAAGAACGGGCACAAAGAATCATTAAACCAAGCAAAATGTATTCTTGAATGTCTTCAACTTTGATAATATCTGGGACATATTGGGCAGGGACATATCTTTCTAATTCTTTTTTTAATTCATGAACTTGTGGTATTAAAACGCAAGACAGAATAATAGCATCAGGGCTAATAACACTGATAATAGATAGAATTGTCTTTGCAACGAGTTCAATTGCTCCTTCTGGAGTTTTATTGAGAACCAATTTATCATCAGATAAGTTCAAAGGAAGGTATTGAACTTCGCCAGCAAGATGTAATCTTCCTTTAATCAGCTGACCGTTAATAATTGTTCCTGCTCCAGCATAGAAACTTGTTGGCTGAAATAAAAATGTAATTGAGGAATAACGATTTTGAGATGCATAATAGCCAACGGCTGCAGTGTTGACATCATTTGTAATAATGAAAGATTGCTGGTATCTTTGCGTGAGTATATTATATAAATCAATATCACCAAATCCATTTACGTTTGACGAGGAAACGAATCCATCATTGATAATACCTGGAGTAGATATTCCAATCACATTTAAATCTTTGTACTTCAAAAAGACAGTATCTAAAACATCGAAGATATCTTGAATAACAACGTTACTTTTAATAATTTCATTATCTAATAAAATATCATTTTGTTCACCATATACACGATAAGCGATATGAACACGATTACTATTTCTAAAAAGCGAAAGAGTTAAAATTTTGACATCATTATGGACTGCTTTAAATAGAGATATCGGAGTTGTTGGTTCAATTTGAGATGCTTTGCGTTGATCTATAGCATCTCGAATAATTCCTAAAGTTTTTCCAACATCATATTTCGCAAAGACTTGAGGAGGTATTTTAATGACAACCTGATCTTTTAAAATTTCTTGAACTTTGGCATGCATGTAAGAAATTTGAGGTGCTAGCATAATGACATCATAATCTTCACCAACGTTATAGAGCTGATTATAGCCAATGGCTGAAACTTCAAAATTAAGGTACAATAATTTTGCTGCTTCATTCATCTTTTCAGCAAAAAAAGATGTTGTCATACCACCACTGCAACTTAAAAGAATTTTAGTAATTGGACGATGAATTAATTTATGTATACTTTCTAACATTTCATGAAATAATTCTATAGCATGTTTCATGGTTTTCATTTGGAAATGCAAATAGAATTCTATTTCATTTGTAAATGTATTGGTAACACTTAATTCAATAATATTCATTGTATTAAATGTGACTTCGCTATAACTATAGTTTGTTTCAATGACGATAATATTTTCATTATGTGAGTCTAAATAAATCTTGTAATTGGCTTGATCTTGCATGAGTACCCATTCCTTAAATATCATTGTATGAATATCTCTTAAAAATTCATCCATAAAATCACCTCTTATAAATTATTATAAGATGAATAAATGCTTTTTCAATCGAATTTACTGTTTTGGAAAAAACTTTTTCATTAAATATAGAAATCAAAGATAAATATTGATAAAAGCTCTTCATTGCATTGAGAATATTTAATTATTTTGAGTATGAAGAATATATCTTTGTGTGACAATATCATACTTTATATATCCTACAGAGTTATATTGATATATAAAACCTTGTGTGCTATGATTTGTTTATGGAATTAAGGTAAATGTATTTGCTGTAAAATTCAGGACACTACCTAGAAAACGAAGAGCGAGTTAGATACTTGAACTGCAAATTTATGAAGTATAGATATTGAATCGTTACTGTAGAGGAGGATAAAGATGGAGTTAAGAAGAATGAGAGATGATGACATTTGTTTAATTGAGTCATGGCTAAAACAAGATTATATTGCAAAATGGTTTGGCGATTATACAGATTGGATGAATGAAATAAATGGACGACATAAGGAATATAGTTTTATCCATCATTTTGTTGTTGAAGAAGAGAACCAGCCAATTGGTTTTTGTCAATATTATGATTATTGTATGTTACCACTTGATGATATAGATTTAAAAGAACCTAAAGGGACATATGGAATTGATTATATGATTGGGGATGAAAAACGATTAGGAAAAGGAATTGGAAAATATTTGGTGAGATTAATTTGTGATAAAATTTTAGAGGAAAATGATGATGTTGTTCAAATTGTGGCTGATCCAACAATTGAAGAAGAAAAAACAAATATCGCTTCAATTAAGGTGTTAGAAGCTAATCAGTTTTATTATGATCAGAAATCTCAATTGTATAAAAAGATAATAACTGATTAAATTATCTTAATGAAATATGCGTAAAATGAGGAAAAATTATATGCAAATAGGTAATAGAATTTCGTTGAGTAATTGTGAGTGGCAGACATGATAAACTATGGTATGGCACAGCAAGCAGAAAAGATATAGGGGTATATCTGGTGGTGGCTGCCGTTTTATAGATAACATGTGTACCTGATTTGAGTAATGGAATATGCTGTTGCTTTATGGATAAAAGAAGGGAGATAATTGGCATCTCTTATTATGAAAAATATCCATAACAATTTAGAAATTTTGTTGCGAATTTGCTATCATTTATTTATATATGGAGGAAATTATGAAAATAATAGCATTGACTGGAGCAGGAATATCCAAACAGTCTCATATACCAACATTTATGGAAAGACCAGATGTCAGAGAAAAATTATTTAGAAGCTATGCAAAGAGACATCCTGAAGAATACAATGAAGTTATTCAACAATTAAAGGCGAATATGAATGGAGCTAAACCAAATGATGCTCATTTGGCATTGGCTGAATACAAGATTCCTATTATAACAATGAATATTGATGGCTTACATAGGTTGGCTGGAAGTGATGCATTAGAATTACATGGGGGTTTACCAGAAGATGATGAAATGGATAAAGCCTATTCTCTTTATAACAAACCTGTCTTATATGGTGATCCAGCACCTCAATATCAAAAAGCATATGAAATAATATTTAATTTGCAGGAAAATGACATATTGCTTGTTGTTGGATGTTCATATCATACAGCTATTGCATGTGAGCTTCGAGATGTTGCAAAATCGAGAGGTGTGAAAATTATTGAGATTCAGGAAGACGCTGCTCATAAAGTGAGACAGGTTTTGGAACAACTCACAGAAAGATAGGTAAATATATGGAACAAATTATAATAAAGCCACATCATTTTATAGATATTTTAAAATTATATGGGTCTGGTATAAATGTTTTTGTAGCAGATGAAAAAATGGGTCATGATTTTTATAAGGTTGCCAATAGAATTCTCGAAGACCGTCATGTTCAACTGTACTTAACAACTGCTACTGATGATATCTGTCAACCGTGCATCATGTGTCAAAATCAAATTTGTATTGATAAAGTCGATATAGCAGAGTATCATTTTAAAGACGATTACAATCGTACACTTGATAAGCGTTTATTAGAGTTAATGAATCTCGATACAAGATCAAGTTATAGCGCATTTGAGTTATGTCAACTTATGCTTCAATATCATGATTGTATTTTTGATGTTTGGAGAGAAGAGGAACAGAGTTTAATGCAAAAAAGGCATCATCTATTTGTTTTAGGAGCTCAGAAATATATAAAATAAAAATCAAGGTTAGACCTTGATTTCAGGCTGTTGACAAATTAGTAGAGAAGTTCAATTTTCTTAATGAGAATTGAACTTTCTTTTTCATTTTTCTCATTTTATTCTTAATTGTGTTTGAATAGGGTTTATATTAACCCTATTCTTTGCTT
>ENA-OQLI01000397-OQLI01000397.1-human-gut-metagenome-genome-assembly--contig:-NODE-397-length-54293-cov-5.661300_pt1 | contig 54293 bp, 53 predicted proteins | sample MGYA00242805_ERZ504812 | MGnify/ENA primary metagenome ERZ504812 (study PRJEB26092, sample SAMD00036430) | human gut metagenome | host: Homo sapiens | study: EMG produced TPA metagenomics assembly of... | reverse complement strand
TCCTGCACGACCGTGTAGATGTAAAGAAAATCCAACCGATGACCGACCGGGATTATACAGTTCGCGGATGCACAGCACTCTTAGATGCCATCGGCGGTGCGATTCATCACATTGGAAATATTCATAAGTACGCACGACCGGAAGATGTCCCGGAGCATACCATGTTTGTAATCACTACGGACGGAATGGAAAATGCCAGCCGCCGGTATGACAGCGAAAAAGTGAAGCAGATGATCGAGCGGCAGAAAGCGAAATACGGTTGGGAGTTTTTGTTCCTCGGTGCCAATATTGACGCGGTAGAGACCGCAAGCCAGTTCGGAATCGGTGCAGACCGTGCAGTCAACTATCAGTGCGACAGTGAAGGAACCGCGTTGAATTATGAGGTGGTCAGCGAAGCAATCAGCTCTGTCCGGTGCAGTGCCCCGTTGAACGCAGACTGGAAAAAACGTATAGATGAGGATTATAAAAAACGTGGAGGAAAATAGAAATATGCAGGCGTATACCTACGTTTCAAAAGGAAAATTCGAATTAAGAGAGAAGCCAAAACCGACCCTGATGCAGGAGCGGGATGCTATTGTCAAAGTGACACTCGCCAGCATTTGCTCCAGCGATCTGCATATCAAACATGGCAGCGTTCCGCGGGCAGTACCCGGGATCACGGTTGGTCATGAGATGGTGGGGATTGTGGAAGAGGTTGGAAAGGCAGTTACCAAGGTAAAACCGGGAGACCGGGTGACAGTAAACGTGGAGACCTTCTGCGGTGAATGCTTTTTCTGCAAGAAAGGGTATGTGAATAACTGTACAGATGAAAATGGCGGTTGGGCGCTGGGCTGCCGGATCGATGGCGGCCAGGCGGAATATGTGCGTGTACCCTTTGCAGATCAGGGACTGAATAAGATTCCGGATGGCGTTACGGATCGACAGGCATTGCTGGTGGGCGATGTTCTGGCTACCGGTTACTGGGCAGCGCGTATTTCAGAGATCTCAGGGCAGGACACGGTGCTGATCATCGGAGCCGGCCCCACCGGTATCTGTACCCTGCTTTCGGTAATGCTGAAAAAACCAAGACGGATTATTGTGTGTGAAAAGGATAAAAATCGTCTGCAGTTTATCCGACAGCATTATCCGGAGATTTTGTTGGTTTCTCCGGAGAAGTGTGAAGCGTTTGTACGGGCAAACAGCGATCATGGGGGAGCTGACGTTGTGCTGGAGGTTGCGGGGGCGGAAGCTACCTTCCGTCTGGCCTGGGAATGCGCGAGACCCAATGGTCTGGTGACGGTGGTTGCTCTTTATGATCAGGCACAGATCCTGCCGCTTCCGGATATGTATGGAAAAAATCTTACCTTTAAAACCGGAGGAGTGGATGGCTGTGACTGTGAAGAAACATTACGGTTGATTGCAGAGGGAAAACTGAACACAGAGCCGCTTATCACCCACACCTATCCCTTAGAAAGGATAGAGGAAGCTTATGAACTCTTTGAAGGTAAGAGAGATGGTGTAATTAAGGTAGCAGTAGAATGCTAAAAGAAGATATAGATAATTCCAATCATTAATGTACTATATATGATCAATCAGCCGAAGCGAGGAATAAACTTACGGATGAGGAAAAACGGTTAATGCAGTGCTTTTGAGGGGCAAACTTTCGTGCATTCATAGCAGAGAATACACTCTGTTCCGTTTTTCCGCTTGCGGGTTTCCTTATTAACCTCCCCGTTCATGGGGCAGACCTGCAGACACTTCCTGCAATGGACACACTTATCCTCATCACAGTGGACGCGCAGAAGAGAAAAATAGCTCATAGGTTTGAGAAAAACCGTAATGGGACACAGGTACTTGCAGAATGCCCGGTTATCTTGAAACAGGAAGGCGAACACAATACCGACAAGGTAATAAAGCGCATTTCCGGCCAGGAAAAGCCAGAACATGATTTGCTCCAGATGTGCCACCTGCATCAGAAACAGCCCAGACACCAACGCCAGAGACAGAAGAAACATCACATAGCGAAGGAAGCCCAGCTTTTCTTTTCGTGGCTTCTGCGGCTGATTGTAGGGCAGAAAGTCCAGCACCATAGCTGTCCAGCAGGCGTAACCGCACCAGCCACGCCCAAAAAGCAACGGTCCGAAAATTTTTGCAACCGCGTAGTGGATAGTTGCTGCTTCGAAAACGCCGAGAAACAGGTAGTACCAGAACCCTTCGATCTGCATATTTTCACGGGAAATCACGCCAAGGTACAGCAACATATAGCTGCCCACCGCCAACTGGACGAAATGCCGGGCATACCGTTTCCCGGCGGTAAATAGTGCTGTTCCAAGCCCAAGGCAGGCTCCGATGTAGCTGAAATTCAGCAGATAGAAAAAATTGTCCTTTGTGAGCCACAGCGTAACTGCCACTGCTTCAAACAGCAGAAACAGCAGCATAGATGGCACGTATTTGTGAAGTCTGTTTGGGATTTTCGTCATCTCTTTGATCCTCTGCTTTCTTATTTTTTCTCAATGCACGGACTGCCAGGCCGGTGCAAGAGCGTGTCTGGTATCTTAGCATAAGTATAGCAGAGAAATAAAAAAATAGTAATCAGATTCTTATAAAACATCTGCAAAAAAAGTGAAACGATTACAGGCGCAGACGGTTATGACCGCCTGCGCCTGTAATCGTTTGGAGTCATGCCAGACTGTTTTTAAAAGCTGTCTGGAAATGGCCTGGACTGGAAAAGTTTGATGTATTCCTATGCATAGGGTATAATGTCTTTAGGAAAAAAGATATGATTACGAAAACAAAATATTCCGCAAACATGATAGAGAAAGCAGGTATGCTATGAAAAGAAAAATTATGATTGCTGCAGTGGCAGCTGCTGTGATTTTTGCGGTGATTGCGATTCTTTCCGTTTTGGCGCAGACACCGGCATTAATCTGAGAAATCGAAATGATCTGCTGTGAAATTTCCGGCGGATCATGGAAGGATTGGAAAACTGGCGTTTCGCAAATGATTTTGCCTACTTTCATACAAAAAATACTTTGAATATCAAGAAATCTATGCTACACTGATACTGCATGACAAAATAAAAGAAAGTGGGGATTGTAGTATGAGTGGTCTGTTTCGGGCTCTTCATCGGACAAAAGTGTTTCGAAATCTGACGGAGCAGGAGTTTGCATGGGTTTTATATGATGTGGGAAATTCGGCATTTATTATGCTTGCCTGTTCGCTGATTCCGATCTGGTTTAAGAGTCTGGCAATCGGTACAGGGCCGGGAAAAATCAGTTCGGATCAGGCGACGGCGTATTATTCGATTGCCATTTCCATTGTTACGGTGGTGGTGGCACTGATCGGTCCTGTCTGCGGTGTGCTGGCGGATCGTAAGGATAAGAAAAAGATCTTTTTTACCACAACGGCAGGTCTTGGCATCACAGGATGTGTGCTGAATGGCGTTGCAACGAGCTGGGTGCTGTTTCTGGTCATTTATATTGTGACAAGAGTCTGCTATAATGCATCGCTGACGATTTACGATTCCATGCTGAATGACGTGACAACGGAGGAACGTATGGATGAGGTATCCTCCTATGGCTATGCGTGGGGATACCTGGGATCCTGCATTCCGTTTCTTGTAGCACTGATTGCTTATGTGTTGGGGCCGGATATGGTCGGGGTGCTGCCGGATTTTGTCTCTAAGATGATTGGCTTTGGCGTGACGGCTCTCTGGTGGCTGGTGGTGACGCTGCCGTTGCTGAAGGAGTATCGGCAGAAGAATTACGTGGAAATGAGAACGGTTACCGTCGGTCAGACATTTGGAAAAATATTCAGAACCCTGAAAAAAATCGCAGTTTCGGACCGGAAAGTATTTTTCTTTCTGATTGGATTCTTTCTCTATATTGATGGGGTTGGAACTATCATTGACAACTGCATCAACATCGGAACCGATCTGAACCTGAATACGGTCGGACAGGTTGTTTTCCTGCTTGCCACGCAGGTTGTCGCTTTTGGAGGATCTCTGTTTTTTGCAAAACTGTCGCGGAAAAAAGATACGGTATCCCTGATTCTGATCTGCATCGCAGGCTATTTTGTCATCTGCCTCTATGCGCTGACACTGCGGACGCTGGTGCACTTTGCGATTCTGGCATTTGGAGTGGGATGCTTTCAGGGATCAATTCAGTCGTTGTCGCGGTCGTATTATTCCAAAATTATTCCGGCGGAGAATTCGGGAGAATATTTTGGCATCTATGATATTTTTGCCAAGGGCGCTTCCTTCCTTGGATCTGTAGTCATTGCAGTTGTAAAGCTGGCGGGAGGAACGATCAACGTAGCAGTTGCATGTCTGGCGGTTTTCTTTGCACTTGGATTTGTTTTTCTGAAAATTGCAGACCATCAGCCGATGACGGGTGAAAAATAAAAGATACACAGTATAAAAAATCTCAAAACCAGGAGAACAAGAGCAACTGGTTTTGAGATTTTTTGCTTTTGACTCCGGGGTTTCACAAAGAGAGGTTACGTGTTACGATAATCAGTGAGTCGGGCTGCCGGGAATGTGGCTGCCTGAAAAAAGCACAGACAGGCCAGATCCGGAAAGCCGGAAGAGTCGATCACAGGGATGCGTCTCTGGACACCGAGGAGCTGCACATTGATACCAGACCCCATTACACTTCTATCTGCGGACCCCGATTGCACAGATTCATGATTACAGCATGGCGCAGTTTGAGCATTGGACGAAAGAAACATTCTCTGCCAATTTTCGCAAAATGCTGACGCTGGAACAATACTGCGATCCAAAACTTGTGCAGCTTCATCATGATTATCTGGCGGGCGGACCATTGAAATATATGGCGGTGATTTTTCGTAAGCTGGCGGATTCTGATGAAACGGCCATGCAGCTGGCGTTTGAGTTTTAGCTGTGAGAAGAACCCGGAAGCTTTTGAAAAATTTGAAGCCGTATTCCCCAAAAAGGAAAAGCTGAAACTGCTGGGGCAGCTGTTCTGATTCGAGCGATAAAGTTTGGCAGCAGAACGATGCTGAGGGGTAAGCAGGTGTGTGATAAAAGGAGAACAGGACAATGGGGGAATCCCGTGTCCTGTTTTTTGCCCCTGAAAAGTGGAAATTTCCTATCCCCTCTGCATACAATACAGGTAGAGTATCTTTTCAAATCCGTTCAGAAAGGATGATCATTATGACGAAAGGCATTGTAAAAATAAAGAAAAACCGTGCATTTGTAGAGCAGCAGAACGGCGAGGTGGAAGTGGCTTCCGGGCAGTATGTGTATCTGAAAGTGGAAAATTGCTGGATTCCGGTGGTGGTGCGGTATTTGGCGCGGAGGAAGAAGTGGTATTTTAAGTATCTCGAGGAAATCCCGGTCTGCGGGCAGAAGGTGCTGCTGAAGGCGTAGCCGGTAAAGGGCGTTTCACGTATGTTTAACATGTGTTTAACATTTCTATGATGTTCTGTTTATCTTTCCCAAGTATGATAGAGACAGAAAAACAGACGAAAGGAGAAAGCGATGAAAAAAGGAACGGTTCGAAGACGCATTTTTGTATCCGACACGGCGATGGTTCTGGCGACGCTGTTTCTTTTCCTGCTGGTGAATCTGCTTGTGCTAAAGATCTACTCGGAGGCGATCGAGAAAGCATTTCTGGATTCCGCAGAGCAGATTGTGAATGCGCAGGAGCTGGAAGAACTGTTAAAACAGCGGATCCTGTACCAGAATAAATTTTTACTGCTGACTGCGGCAGACGGCATCGCCTGTGTTCTGATTCTGATCGGGGTCAGCTTCTGGTCACAAGAAATAGCCTTCTTTCACGCGGCCCATTTCTTTTATGCCGATGTTCTGCGAGGCAAACGTCTCAAATCCGACACTGGTTGCCACGATTGGGAGGAGCAGGAGGTTGAAAATGGTAGTTGCCACGGTATATCCGTTGATGTACTCAATACCGGCGCGGTTTACGATGACCTGAAGCGCCATCGTTCCGATCGAGAGCACGGAGCTCTGGACAATCGTTGGAATGGCGAGGGTCAGATATTCTTTCAGAGATGCAGGAGAACAGAAGATAAATAACTGTCTGAACAAGACCGAGCGCCATGCCCGCCATTCCCAGAGTAAAGACGGTCGGTTTTATTTTGTTATACTGCTGTTCGCCGTAAAAACGTCCCACAACGATATGGCCTGCGCCGGAAAAACCGCTTAAAATGGTGTAACCGATTAAGAGAATATTGTTCGCCGATGACCAGATCGAGAGCGCCGTTTCATTGACGAACCGCGCGACGATAACGCTGTCCGCGACCATGTATGCCTGGTTCAGAATCTGCATCAGAATGATCGGCATGGTGAATTTCAAAAGTGCTGTAGATACTTTTCCTTTTGTTAAATCCATAACTTTGTCCTTCATTTTTGTTGTTGACTCTGCTAGCATAAACTTATACGTAACGTACAGGTCAAGAGCAAAATCTGCACGAAGGGAGAAAAGAATATGCCATCAGAAAAATACTATAAAGTAAACGAATTTGTAAAACTGTGCGGTGTGACGCCGCGGACGCTGAAATACTATGAAACACATGGCCTGCTCCGCCCGGCATTGGTCGGGGAAAATGGATACCGGTACTACAGCCTTTCGCAGATAGACGAAATTTCGGCGATTCTTCTGTTCCGCGACTATGGCTTTTCCCTCGAGGAGATCAAAACCATCATGGAACAGGACGACCTCGCCGGAATCGAGCAGCGGATGGGGATGATGCTTTCTATTATAAAAGAGCAGAAGAGAAAGCTCGAGCAGCAGGCAAAAAACATCCGCTACACCTGCACCCAGGTCGCTGAGGCGCGGAGACATCTCGGCGAACCATTTCTGCAGAACCGCGAACCCCAGCGCATTGTCTTTGAGCCGGTCGCTCTCATGAAAGATCAGTCCTTCGGCATTAACAGTTTTTGGCGGCCCGGATCTAACCGTAAAAGGCTGCTACCAGACCGACCCCTCCGGCCCGGAAATTCTTTCCGGAAAAGGAATGTGCCTCTACGAAATGGGCTTTCCACAGCATGAAACCGTAGAAAAAGTATTCACCGCCGCCAAGGCTGCCGATCTGTCACCGGAGAGCGTTTACTGCGAAATGGTACTGGAAAACGTCGTGCCGGAGAAATGTTTGTTTCAGTATTTTACGGCGGAGAGATCACAGATATAAAAACTTACAAAATCGTAATTTCTGTGCAGATGACGGAATGATATGGTATAATGACATCAGTAAGCGGTGTTGAAGATTACCTAAGTATGGGAGGAAAAGAATATGGACAATATAATCTGGTTTATCACGACAATTCCCTGCAGCGCCTTGATTACAGGATTCGGCATCTACGCATGGAACCGAAAGAAACCCATGTGGTTCTGGTCTGGCTCAAGCGTGAAAGAAAATGAGATTTCGGATATCCGGGCGTATAATCATGCCAATGGAGTGATGTGGATCGTGTATTCGCTGGTTCTGTGGGCGGCTTCCCTTGCAGGCTTCTGGAACGGAACAGCTGCGCTGACGTTGATCATACTTGCCATGGTGGTGGGATTACCGGCGCTTATGATGGTATATCAGAGGATTTATAAAAAATATAGAGTATGAAGAAAAGTACAAAAGACAGTATCACGGAAATTACGTTTACACTGTCGGTGATTGGAGTGCTTACGAGTGCTTGCCTGTTAATTGCATCGGATCATGAGCCAACTTGTGCGGAATATAGATGTAAGAAAAGCAGGTGGAATGGAAATATATACTGCATTGTTTCGGAAGGGCTATGAGGAAAAAATAATTTGGTCTTTATGGGAAATCTGGATTATAAATACCATGCGGATATAAACGATGATTACGTTATCCCAGATGTAATGGTTGCATGTGACAGAAAACACTTAAAAGGCGGATATTATTCCGGTGTACCAAAGTTTATAGCAGAGACGCTTAGCACTGCTACGGCGTTGAGAGATAAGACAGTGAAAAAAGAAATTTATCAGAACGCCGGTGTGGCAGAATACTGGATCATATCGCCAAGAGAGCGGGCAGTGGAAATTTATTATCTGGAAGATGGGAAATATGAGTTGAAATATAGTTATATTCTGCAGGATGATGCAGAAGAGGCACATTATAATGCAGATACTAAGATTGTGTTAAAAGAATTTCCGCATATCAGCATGACACTGGCGGAGATTTTTGAGAATGTAGATTGAAAGGAATATAGAAATCAATAAGAAAGTCAGAAGATGAAATAAATATCTTCTGACTTTTTCGCACTAAGTGACAGAAATTTTAAACTATTGGTTTAAAAATATAAAAACTTATTTGCAATACAGAGAAACTGTTATATAATACAAATAAAAAAGCAAACAGAAGCAAAAAAACGACATAATAAACAATTTTAGAAATCCAATAAAAAGAATGAGAGAAAAAATATGCTGGCAAAATTGGAATTAAAATTAAAAGCAGAACAGGAAATCACATATCCGATGGCATCTCTTTTCCATGGAGCATTAATAGAAATGCTGCCAGAGGAATACGCAGAATATCTTCATTTATCACAGTTACATCCCTACACACAGCATTTAGAATATCGAGATGGAATCTGGTATTGGGTGATCTGCACCTTAAATGAGGAAGCGGCTAAAATCATCATCCTGGATACGTTAATGCACCAGGAGAAATTTAAAATCAAAAACAGAAATATGGAAGTATGCATCCAGCAGAAAAAATATGAAGAACTTTCAAATAAAGAATTACTGGAACATTTCTATGCAGTAAGTGATGACAGATACTTCCAGATCCATTTCTTAACCCCTACAGCGTTTAAACAAAAAGGAAGATACGTTTTCTATCCAGATCTGCGCTGTATTTTCCAAAGCCTGATGAAAAAATATGACGCTGCAGTAAAGGAAGATATCATGGTGGATGAGGAAACCCTGGAGCAGTTGTGTGAAAATGCGCAGATTGTAAAGTACGATTTGAAAAGCGTAAATTTTCCTCTTGAAAGCGTAAGAATCCCATCGTTTATCGGAAAGATTACAATTAAAATGAATGGAACACAGACCATGGCAAATTTCGCGAAAATGCTGTTTGAATTTGGTACATATTCAGGTGTTGGAATAAAAACGTCGATTGGTATGGGATGTATAAAATTACTGGAGAGGAGAGAACGATGATAACAGACCGACAGATAAAACTGGTGATAGGAAGTCTGCTCCATGATATCGGAAAAGTGGTTTACCGAAGCGGAGATGGAAGAAACCACAGTCAGAGCGGATATGAATATTTAAAAACAGAAGCAAAAATTTTCGATCAGAATATTTTAAATTGCGTTCGGTTTCACCATGGAAAAAATTTAAGAACAGCACAGGTCGCAGATGACGATCTTTCTTACTTGACTTATTATGCTGACAATATTGCGGCCTTTACGGATCGGAGAGAAGCAGAAGAGGGCGAAGGCGGATTTGATAAAACTGTGCCGTTGGACAGTGTTTTTAATATTTTGAATGGAAATCATGAGAAAAAGCATTATGCCATGCAGGTATTAGATCCACATGCAGGAATCAACTATCCGACGGATCAGCCAGTTTCTATGGATGAACATTTTTATAAAACAGTAATACAGAATATTACAGAATGCCTGAGAGGAATAGAACTGGATGAAAAATATCTGAATTCGCTTTTATCCGTATTGGAAGCAAATCTTAGTTATATTCCGTCATCTACTTCGAAAAAAGAGCTGACAGATATCTCTCTGTATGATCATATAAAAATGACAGCAGCGATCGCAGCGTGTACAGAACAGTATCTGGAAGAAAAACAGGAAAGAAATTATAAAAAACTTCTGTTTGAAAATGCAAAACAGTCGTATGAAGAAAAGATGTTTCTCCTGTATTCCATGGATATTTCCGGCATTCAGAATTTTATTTATACCGTAGGAGAGAGCGGAGTATTAAAAGGACTCCGGGCGAGAAGTTTTTATCTTGAAATCATGATGGAACATGTAGTAGATGAATTACTGGAAAAACTGGCGCTTTCCAGAGCAAATTTGATCTATACAGGTGGTGGTCATTGCTACATGCTTTTACCGAATACAGAACATGTAAAAAATGAGATAGCAGACTATGAAAAAGAATTAAATGCCTGGATGATGCGGCAGTTTGATACAGCACTTTATGTGGCAAGCGGATATGCGCCAGTCAGTGCAAATGAATTAAGAGATGAACCAGAAGGCAGTTATTCGGGATTATATCTGAAAATATCGAAAATGATTGCAGGAAAAAAATCCCATCGTTATGATGCGGATATGATACGATCCTTAAACAAAAAACGACACAGTGGAGAGCGGGAATGCAAGGTGTGTCGAAGAATGGCAGAATTGACAGATGATAAATGCGGAATGTGTAATGCATTGGAAAAAATGTCAGGGAATATTTTGCACGACCCTTATTTTACCGTGGTAATAGGAAAAGAAAAAAATGCGCTTCCTCTTCCAGGAGAAAAATATCTTGTGGCAGATACAAAGGAAAGCTTATTAAAAAGAATGCAGCAGGATGGATATGTTCGAAGTTATACCAAAAATGATTTTTATACAGGAAATCAGGTAGCAACAAAATTGTGGGTAGGAGATTATGCAACAGAAGATACCTTTGAAGGATTTGCACAGAAAGCAGAAGGAATTGAGCGAATCGGTGTTTTACGTGCAGATGTTGATAACCTTGGAACCACATTTGTCTATGGATTTCAACGGCCAGATGGAAGCCACAAATATGTTACGCTGTCAAGAACAGCAACCTTGTCAAGACAATTGTCCTTGTTTTTCAAATGCTACATAAACAGTCTGCTGAGAGAAGACGAAGCGGGGATTTTTGCTGGAAAAGGAAAACGAAACGCTGCCATTGTATATTCCGGAGGTGATGATGTATTTCTTGTGGGGGCATGGAATGAAGTGATTGCAGCTTTCCAGGAATTGAAAAATGCATTGGCCCGTTTTGCACAGGGAACTTTGACAATATCCGGCGGAATTGGTGTTTACCCGGAAAAATATCCATTAAATGTTATGGCAAAGGAAGTAGAACGTCTGGAGGATGCATCCAAACAAAACGATGGGAAAAATGCCATCACCGTGCTGGATGAAAGCCACGTATATCCGTGGGACGAATTCCAGAAGAAGGTAGTAGAAGAAAAAGTAAAAACACTAAAATGGTATTTTGAACAGACGGAAGAGAGAGGAATGTCTTTTCTGTATCATCTGACAGAATTGCTGCGAAACAGTGAAGAGCATATTAATATTGCAAGATATGCTTATCTGCTTTCCAGAATGGAGCCGGATAAGGACAGCAGCAGGGAAGAAAAAGAGGCGTATCAGATTTTTTCGAGAAAAATGTACGAGTGGGGAAATGATTCAAGAGAGAAAAGAGAGTTGATTACGGCAATTTATCTTTACGTCTATCTGAAACGGGACAAGGAGGAACAGAAATGAAATTAACAGAAGAAAATTATGTGAAAACGGCGGAAAATGTTATTAAGAAATTGATTCAGGAAATAGAACAAAAGAAAAGTCGAATAGGACTGGTGACAACATCTAAAATTCGAAATCTGCTTGCAATGACAGCAGAAATTTATAATGATGTGATTAATTCCACAGATGAGCGTTTATCACAGGAAGTAATTGGAAGAATCAATTACTTAAAAGTTCGAGTTGTTTATGAAGCGGGAAGAGAACCTTCCGTAAAAAATTTTGTCGTTGGGGCAGAACTTTTGGATTGTTTGGATGATATAAAAGGAAGCAGAAAACAGTTTTTACTATTTAGCCGGTATATGGAAGCTTTGGTAGCATACAGAAAATTTTACGGACAGAAAGATGAATAGGGGGAGAAAACTATGTTTGCAAAAGTTATGATCAGTGGAACGATAGAAACAGTTACAGGCTTACATATCGGAGGTTCCGGTGCTTTTTCTGCAATTGGTGCAGTTGATTCTCCTGTTGTAAAAGACAGCAGAACGGGAAGACCGATGATCCCAGGCAGCAGCTTGAAAGGAAAAATGCGGGCGCTGCTTGCAAAGAGATATAATGAGGACTGGATTGCAGAAACACCAGATGATGATGCAGAGTGCCTGACCAACCTGTTTGGAAGTGCCAAAAAGGGAAAAGTAAGCCGTATTTTATTTTCCGATATGTTTCTGGAAAATACAGACGAGCTGAAAAATGCAGGACTGACAAGTTATACAGAAGTTAAATTCGAGAACAGCATTAAGAGAACAACAGCAGTTGCAAATCCGCGTCAGATTGAACGTGTTGTGCGCGGAGCAAAATTTCCGATGGAGCTGATCTATGAAGTATCAGATGAAGAAACTATGATCAAAGATTTCAAGATCCTGAAAGATGGATTTACTTTGATGCAGATTGATTATCTGGGAGGAAGCGGTTCAAGAGGATACGGACGAGTAAAAATCACAGATCTTGATCTGGATATGCTGATTGGAGATGTTTCAGATGAAACAATGGATCAGTGCCGGGAAGTTTTAGAAGGATAAAGGAGCAGCGATGAATTATTCGATTTACAAATTTGAATTTTTAACCGGTGTTCATTTTGGAATAGGAATGCTGAATGAAACAGCGAATACGTTTCAGGCAGACCAGCTATTTTCGGCACTTTATATCGAAGCATTAAAAATGCAGATGGAAGAAGAGTTTCTGGATGCAGTAAGAAGCGGAAGATTATTGTTTTCAGATGCATTTCCCTATATGGGACAGCAGTATTTTGTGCCAAAGCCAATGGTGTATGTAGAACCGGTGAAAAAAGGCGTTTCGGAGCAGAAAAAAGCATACAAAAAATTAAAATTCCTGCCGATTGATAAGATGGATAATTTCCTGGAGGGAACTTTAGATCCGACAGAAATTGACATGAAAGATTTCGGAAAATTTCGGCAGGAAACACAGGCAGCGGTAAGAAGAGAAAAAGAGGATACACTGCCCTATCGAGTGGGTGTTTTCTATTTTGGAGAAAAAAGCGGTTTGTATATTCTGACAGCATGGGAGCAGGAAGAGGATAAACAGTTATTGGAAGAATTGTTGGAATCTTTGTCTTATACAGGAATTGGAGGAAAGAAGTTTTCGGGACTTGGAAAGTTTAACTGCATTCCGAAAAAAGTTCCAGAACAATTTATGAAGCAATTGGAAAAAAAGGCGGGTAGATATATGCTGCTTTCGCCAGCACTTCCAAGGGATGAAGAACTTGAAGAGGCACTCTCAGGGGCCAGTTATCAGTTGGAAAAACGTTCGGGATTTGTAGCATCACCGGAATATGCTCCGGAGTGGAGGCGAAAAAAGGATCTCTATGTTTTTCAGGCGGGTTCCTGTTTTGAAAAGAAGTTCGAGGGAGATATTTACGATGTCTCAGACGGAGGAAACCATTTAGTTTATCGGTATGCCAAGCCGTTATTTATGAGGATATAGGGATGAAAGATTATTTAGAACACTATGAGGGAAAAATATATGCTTTATCGCCTATTTATGTTGGGTCTGGAGAAAAAATAAAAAAGAATGCATATATTTATGCGCCGCGAAATCATCGAGTCGTAATTCCTGATATTGAAAAAATGTATACTGCACTGCGGAAAAAAGGACTGGAACGGGAATTTACAAGCTATCTTATGAGCAGCGGCGACAGAGGTCCGTCGTTGGCGCAATGGCTGGGAAGCCATGGAATCAGTGAAAAAGAATGGCGGGAATGGAAACGATACGAAATGGATGCTGGGGAAGCATTCTTGCAATTAGGACCCAGGAAAAAAAGCAGTGATATTGATGGATTTTGTAGAGATGGGTATGGAATGCCGTATGTGCCGGGAAGTAGTATAAAGGGAATGCTTCGGACAGCATTACTTGCATCGGAAATAGAAAATAATCCAGAAAAATATAAGAGAATTGCTTTGGAGATTAGTGAAAAGTCGCAGGAACGTGCGAAAAGAATACCAGATCGTGCGTGTTTGATGAAAGAAACACAGAAATTGGAGCAGCAGGCATTTTACACGCTAGGCCGGGAGCAACGGCTGAATAGTGCTGTGAATGATCACATGGCAGGTCTACTTGTAGGAGATAGTGAGCCAATTGATTTAGAACAGTTAACTTTGAGTCAAAAGATAGACGTAACTTTGAATGGTGAAGAAAAACCACTACCGATTTTGAGAGAAACATTGAAACCAGGGACAGAGATTAGATTCAGCCTTACCATCGATAGAACGTTATGCCCATATTCAATAGAAAAAATAGAATCTGCACTGGATCAATTTCAGAAAACATGCTATGATAATTTCTATATGCGGTTTCATCGCGGAACAAAAGAAAAAGGAATTGTCTGGCTTGGCGGCGGCTGCGGATTTCCAGCAAAAACGGTTTTATATCCAATGTTTGGCAGAAAAGCAGTACGCGTGATTGATCAGATAAATCGAAATACTTTGCATCCTAAAGTGTATGCACAGCATAAACATGCAAAGGACGTAGGCCTTGGAGTTGCACCGCATGTATGCAAATGCACGAAATATCAAGGAAAATTATATGATATGGGAATGGGAAGAATAGAGTTTTCCCGGCAGTAAAAAGAATTTTGCGCCGCACCGCATAAAATAAGGGAAAAAGCGGCGCAAGCATAAGAAATAGAAATAGAAAAACAATTTTTAAATTTTGCCCCGCAAAACAACTCCGGAACCCTGATAAACAGAGGGGTTCTAGAGGCAGGGTAGAGAAAGTAGATTCCCCGATAGGGGACGAAAATCCGTCTTCGTAAAAGTCAACGCGGTAATTGGTCTGGTAGAGAAAGTAGATTCCCCGATAGGGGACGAAAATTTTTATTATCACCTCTTCCAATCTTCCGAGTAAATGTAGAGAAAGTAGATTCCCCGATAGGGGACGAAAATTTCTTTCCGCCGATGTTATGTTTCTTAGACTCCGTAGAGAAAGTAGATTCCCCGATAGGGGACGAAAATAATTATTTTACCATACGTCAGAACTCGTATGGAAGAGCGTAGAGAAAGTAGATTCCCCGATAGGGGACGAAAATTTCTTTCCACCACTTGTTCAAAACTCAAGTTTTGTAGAGAAAGTAGATTCCCCGATAGGGGACGAAAATGAGTTCACGTCTAATCTGGTCAATAGATAAATCAAGTTGTAGAGAAAGTAGATTCCCCGATAGGGGACGAAAATCGTTTTCCTCCTTTTCTTGTATTTTGTTGTTTCGGGTAGAGAAAGTAGATTCCCCGATAGGGGACGAAAATTGTAATAAGCTTTCAACGCATATCGGGTAGAAAGATGTAGAGAAAGTAGATTCCCCGATAGGGGACGAAAATGGGCAGTGCTTGCTACAGATATCGTAGTGGCGGTATACGCGGTAGAGAAAGTAGATTCCCCGATAGGGGACGAAAATGAAAGCCACAAGTACTCTCCATTATTTTTAAAATGTAGAGAAAGTAGATTCCCCGATAGGGGACGAAAATTCCTTTATAATTCAATACCAAACTCTTCTTTTAATAAATGTAGAGAAAGTAGATTCCCCGATAGGGGACGAAAACGATATGTCTCCTTAACTATTCCTTTGTAAAACTTTGTAGAGAAAGTAGATTCCCCGATAGGGGACGAAAACTCGAGATTTTCCAGATTCTCGATTCTCATTCCGCATGTTGTAGAGAAAGTAGATTCCCCGATAGGGGACGAAAACAATTCAATAAAATCTTTCATGAATTGAAATTCATACGGTAGAGAAAGTAGATTCCCCGATAGGGGACGAAAACTCTGCTGATAATCTACTGTCACAGTAACGAAATATAGTAGAGAAAGTAGATTCCCCGATAGGGGACGAAAACTCTTGCTGCACTTTTTAACACGCTGATATTTTGCCATGAGTAGAGAAAGTAGATTCCCCGATAGGGGACGAAAACTAAAATTATCGTATTGTAAAAGCTATTCATCTCTGTAGAGAAAGTAGATTCCCCGATAGGGGACGAAAACAAAATATCGAATCTTTTTTTCATTTTGGCTTGTCTGTAGAGAAAGTAGATTCCCCGATAGGGGACGAAAACGGTTCTACGAACTTATCACCAAGTGCTTTCATTACATATAAAAAAAGAAGATGCTCCGATAGGGGACGAGAATTTCCCATAGGCTTTTGCTGCCTGCCTCGCCATTGGTTTTGGTGAATGAGGTAGAAAAGTAGATACCCCGCTAGGGGCAGAAAACAGTATGGAGTGGGATAGAGTGAAAAATGCAAAGGGAGGGAAGTGCATGAGCTACCTATATGTTTGTGAACAAGGAGCTAGCATCGGAGTCGCTGAGAATCGATTTCAGGTGAAGTACAAGGATGGAATGCTAAGGAGTATTCCAGCGGAGACATTGGAAGTGATAGAAGTTTTTGGTAATGTTCAGGTGACAACGCAATGCTTGGCGGAATGTTTGAAACGTGGAGTAAATATCATCTTTTACTCTACCTATGGAGCCTATTACGGCCGCCTGATTTCAACGACACATGTCAATGTACAAAGGCAGAGAAAACAGGCGGATCTTGGAAAAAATGAAAAGTTTAAGCTTGCTTTTTCAAAAAAGATTATTGATGCCAAAATCCGAAATCAGGTTGTAATTTTAAGAAGATATGCGAGGTCAAGCCACGCAGATGTTGGGCGGGCAGTTGATGAAATGCAGTATATGTGCAAAAAAGTACAGAATGCAGGAAGTATTGAACAGCTTATGGGGTATGAGGGAACTGCTGCCAGAAAATATTTTCAGGTATTAGGACAGCTTATCGAACCGGAATTTGCATTTGAAGGAAGGTCCCGACGTCCGCCGATGGATCCGTTCAACTCTATGATCAGCCTCGGATATTCCATTATTCTGAATGAAATTTATGGAAAAATCGAAGGAAAAGGACTAAATCCGTATTTTGGCGTAATGCACAAAGACAGGGAAAAACACCCAACACTGGCGAGTGACCTGATGGAAGAGTGGAGAGCCGTATTAATTGATACAACTGCGCTCAGTATGCTGAATGGACATGAATTGACGACAGAAAATTTTTACAGTGGAATAGATCAGCCAGGAGTATTTCTGGAAAAAGAAGGGTTCAAAAAATATATCCAGAAGCTGGAAACCAAATTCAGAACCCAGAATAAGTATCTTTCCTATGTGGGGTACAGCGTCAGTTTCCGGCAGGCATTAAATATGCAGATTAACCAGTTTGTAAAAGCAATCGAGACAGAAAATGTAGAAGAATATTCTCCGATCTTGATTCGATAAAAAGAAAGGCGCTGTTTGGATGGAAAATTATTTTTGGAATACAGAAGAAATAAAGACGGAGAAAAAGGTTTACATTCTTGTGATTTATGATATTGTGAATAACAAGTGCCGGACAGATTTTGCAAAGAAAATGAACGGATATGGCTTCCGTGTCCAGAAATCAGCATTTGAGGCAATGGTATCGGAGAGTTTGTATCGAAAATTATTAGCAGAAATCCCGAAATTAATTGATAAGACAACGGATAGTGTTCGAATATACAAAATCAGAGGGGCTGGAGAGGTTAATTTGTTTGGAATTAATCAGGAGATCAAAAACGAAGAAGTAATCATTATTTGACGGAGGGGAAGAATGAATCAAACTATTTTATTTACACCAGTTGGAGGAACAGATCCGATCTCATCTACTAATATTCATGATGGATCTATGCTGCATATCTGCAGAGTGTATCAGCCGCAGAAAGTCATTTTATATATGTCAAAGGAGATGCTGGACAACCAGGAAAAGGACAATCGATATCGTTACTGTCTGGATCGGTTGGCACAGATGCAGAATCGAAAAGTGGAATATGAGGTAATCGAAAGGAGGGAACTGACAAAGGTTCATGAATTCGATTATTTTTATCAGGATTTTCGCGATATTATAAGCAGAGTGTATCAAACGATGGATGAGACAGATACGCTGCTGCTGAATATATCATCGGGCACACCGGCGATGAAAAGCGGACTCGCGGTTTTGCAGACAATTGGTGAATTCCCTGCGAAACTGATACAGGTGGCAACTCCAGAGAAAAGGATCAACGAACATGTTCATAAAGATTATGATGTGGTTACATTGTGGGAATTAAATGAGGATAATGCAGAAAATTATGAGAACCGCTGCAAAGAGGTGCAATGCCCGACGCTGGCAAATATAAAAAAAGAAGAGATTATAAAGAAGCATGTGCTGGCTTATAATTACAGTGCTGCGTTTGATATTGCAGAGACATTGCCGGATGAAATGACGACAGAGTACAAGGATCTTCTAAAGTTAGCTTATGCAAGAGTTTTGCTGGATTTTAAGAGTGTAGACAAAATGATTGAAAAAACGAAGATTCAGTGTCTGCCGGTCCGTTCATCGTCACAGAGGAAATATTTTGAATATGCACTTAACATGGAACTGCGTTTAAAAAAAGAAGAATATGTTGATTTCGTGCGTTCCATTACACCATTAATAGTGGACTTGTTTGAAATTATTTTGAAAAAACAGTGCAAAATTGATATTAATGATTATTGCAATAAGAAAAGAGAAGATGGAAAAGAGCGTAGATGGTGGTCAAAACGAAAATTGGAGGGAACAAGAGCAGAAGAAGTTTTTAAAGAATATTATGCGGAGAAGAATAAAGAATTTTTGGGAGGGGATATTTATTCCATTCATTTAAAAATCCTGCTTGATGGTTTATCGGAAGATGCTCATTTAAAAGAATTGATTGCAAATGTAAGAAGCGTGGAAGAAAATATACGTAATCTTGCGGCGCATGAAATTGTTTCTGTTACAGAAGAAACAATTGTGGCATTGACAGGGTTCAGCAGCGAAAAAATCATGGCGATGATCAAAGAACTTTTCAATTATACGGGAATTTCAATTCGAAAGGAATATTGGAATTCTTACGATGAAATGAATACGGAAATTCTGAAAAGAATGTCTGTGAATGAATAAAACGATGGAAAGAATTGGTTTCCTGATTTTCAAATTCATCATTTACACCGCCGAAAAAGTCTGCTAAGATAAAGAAAACTTCTTACCAAACGAGAAAACAGGAGTGATTTACATTGAAAAAGATTTTATTTATCGCAACCGGTGGCACAATCGCTTCGAAGAAGACGGAAAATGGTTTGACTCCGCAGATTACGCCGGAGGAGTTATTGTCTTATATTCCGGAGGTGGAAGGCCTCTGTGAGATTACGGCGGTGAATCCGTTTAATCTGGACAGCTCGAATGTGGTTCCGGAGAACTGGAGCACGCTGGTGAAAGTGGCGAAGGAGCATTACGAGGATTACGACGGTTTCGTCATCGCGCACGGAACTGATACGATGGCGTACACCGCGGCGGCGCTTTCCTATATGATTCAGAATTCGGAAAAGCCGATCGTCATCACCGGAGCACAGCGGCCGATCAATTTGGATATCACGGATGCAAAGACAAACCTGTCCGACAGCTTTTATTACGCCTGTGATGATGCATCCCAGGGTGTACAGATTGTGTTCGACGGAAAAGTCATCGCGGGAACGCGCGCGAAGAAGGTGCGGACGAAGAGCTACAATGCCTTTTCCAGCATCGATTTCCCGTACCTTGCGGTAATACAGGACCGCAGGATTCTGCGGTATCTGCCGATGCTGCCGTATGAAAAGCCGGTTCGTTTTTATGAAAACTTAAGCGATAACGTTTTTCTCTTGAAACTGATCCCGGGAATCAGCCCGGTATTGCTTCCGGCGATTTTTGAGCACTACGATGCGATCATTGTGGAGAGCTTCGGTGTCGGCGGTATTCCGGCGAGCATCAAGGAGCCGTTTTACGAGCTCTGCCAGAAGTACCCGGAAAAACTCATCATCATGTGTACCCAGGTTTCTCACGAGGGAAGCGATATGACCGTCTATGAAGTCGGCCATGAGATGAAAACCCTGTGCAACATTCTCGAGTCATACGATATGACCCCGGAGGCAGTCGCAACTAAAACCATGTGGCTTCTCGGCAACCGTCCGGATGATCATGAGAGCCGGGAAAAAGCATTCTATAAACCGATCAACTACGATACGGTCTGGAAATAAGAAAAAGAAAGACGGCAAAAAGGCTGTCACGGTCCGCAGGAAAGAAATGTTTCTGCTGGCTGTGAACGCCTCTTTTTCTTTTTGAGGAAAAAGAAATTTTCCACAAAATTTTCAGATAGTACGGACGCAAAGTTGATTTTTATTGGAAGAATTGTGCAAATTTCATAGAAAAATCAGAAACAGGTTGACATCTTTTGAACATTTTAGTAGAATTGAATTCATGATGCAGTGCGGAAAACGGCGGATTTTGGATGACGAATCCAACCGCTGGTTACAGTTACAACATATGTGTGAACGATAACGATTTCGGAGGTGCATGCATGAAACGGTTAAGGTTTACAGCAGATATGACAAAAGAACAGAAGCGAAACACCGTTGAGGCGGCGCTGCTTCTTGGTTTCCAGGCAGAGACGGCAGTGTTTCCTGTTGCAGCCGCGGATGGAGAAATCCCGGTACCGGAAACAAAAGAAGAATTCCGGAAGCTGTGGAAGAAAACAGCAGATGCAGCCCCGGAGGGGTATGAGGCGGCTTCGGACCACATCGGGCCGGTTTACGACCTGGATTTCCGGGAAAAAACAGGATTGGAAAAAATGTTCCAAAAAGGTCCGTTTTTAAAAGATCAGAATCACGATTTCCTCCCGGATGCACTTGATGTAAAACTGGTGCTTCCAGAGGACGCAAGCGATGCTATGTTTCTTGCAGCGTGTGATCTGGCATACCGTTTCGGGATGGAGACGACAGGATACGAAGGAACCATTCTTGCCGAGGCGGGTTACAAGGGAAATCAGATTATTTTTGAAAAAGCAGATCAGACAGAACTGGTCCTTGGAGAGACAGACGGTGACGGCGTAAAAGTGTATCTGCGCGGAGACGGCGAAGCACTGACCGCATTCACCGCCCGCCTCTGCAATACATTTCCAAAGATCTGCGGTGAGAGAAGCTGGAAAGATCTCCTGATGGACATGGTGGATGATTTTATCCTACGCGGAGAGGACGGCCAGCTTGCCGAACTGAAAGCTTTACAGGAAAAAGAAAGCGGCGCCTATGCGGTTTACGGATCGCCGCGCTGGAGCGAAGAGCAGAAAAAAGAGGCCGGAGATGCAGAAGTTTACAATTACAAATCCGGTCAGAAAATGTACGAGAAAGTATATGAATTCCCGTGGGAGGTCGAAGTATTTGAAGAACTTCTGGAAACGGAAGTCTATCCGAAACTCAAAGAGGGAAGCACCGTAAAAATCACCGGAGCAGTCAGCGAGACCGAGAGCGTGCGCCGGAAGATGTGCGAAGCGATCGATGCAAAAATCCGCGAAGCAGGCGCTGTGCCGGAACAGACAACGATTTACTGTGCCTACAAACAGGGCTATTCCTGGCTGGCAGAAGAGATGCTTCCGCGTCTGAAAGAGGCCGGAGCCGATACGGTTACCGTTTATTTCAAACCGTTTCTCCCAGAAGGCCAGACGGAATGGAATGATGAAAACGGAGCCATCCCGTCTTACCACAACCTGAGTGCCGAGACGCCGGACAAATGGTACGACCTACCGATCCGTTATCTGCAGGAGCTGTACCCGATCGAGGATCTTCTGGTAAAAGAGCTCGGTATCGAGAGAAAAAATGTCGTATTCAAAGCCTATGAGGGAGAAGATGACATCACATATCTCTGCCAGGGAAGCAAAGAAAACAGCGTCTGCTGTGAGGATGCGTACAAGGCCGCGTGGTCGGAGCGTCCGTATATGAATGAATACCCGCAGATGGGAAAAGTTCACCCGTCGACCGGTTATATAAAAGCAGAAGTAAGTGGCAAGCCCATTCTTGACAAAAAAGTCCGCACCGATCTGGAAGAAATCTGGGATGTCTACCAGAGCGAAGTCCTTCCGGACTGCCGCCGCTATATCGAGGAAAAAACGGGCGGAACCGTTGCGGAGGAGATGCAGCCGTTCTTCCACGAACTGAGAATGGACATTACGGTAAGCGAGCCGGACGAGCCGACCGGTTCCCGTGAGGATCTGATCTCATCGCTTGATGCACTCCATGAGGACATGTATTTTGTGGGCGGTGATTATTTTAAAAATTACGGCATTCAGAAAGCCGGCGTGATGCTGGATGCACCGGGCCTGATTCTGCCGGTGATCCATCAGAAAGAGGGCCGGCCGGTCTTTCGCGTTACGCTGACAGAGCCGTTAAAAGATGCGGCATGCATCACAAAAGACGGAGAGACCGCTGCCGCAGAGAGAAAACGAAGTGAAGTCGAAACCTGGATTTCCGCAGTTTCGTGGGAAAACGGAGAGCTGAATTTCCATATCACAGTGAAAGGCGCAGCAGAGGCTACCGTAAAAGCATACGCAGCGCTGTGGTCGAAAGGTGTTCTTGAAAAATGCAGCTGTGTTCCTGTGGAAACAGCGCTTGTCTTTGAAACAGAAAGCGGCGCATCGTATGCGGCACAGACCCTGGAGCGGGAAGAAAAGCCAAAGGCGAAACGGATCGAGAACATCAACCTGCATGAGCACGAACTGATCGGATACGATACGTATCGGGAGATCATTGAGGAGCTGAAAGAAGTTCCGGGTATCGAGGTCTTCCGGATTGCCGTTTCCTATACGGGCCGCGAGCTCTATGCTGTCTGGCTGAAACCGGAGTACGAGGGATATCTGTCGCTGACGAAGCGTCTGGCGAGAGTGCCGAGCGAGGTGATCAATGCAAGACACCATGCAAACGAGGTTGCCTCAACGAATGCATCGTTTATGCTGCTGAAGAAACTTTTAACAGAAGATGTTTACAAAGAGCTGCCGGATAAGCTGAATCTGATCCTGATCCCGATGGAAAACGTGGACGGTGCAGCGATTCACTATGAACTGCAGAAGGAGCATCCGACGTGGAAATTCCATGTGGCGCGGTTCAATTCTCTTGGAAAAGAGTTTTACCGTCATTATTTCCAGCAGGATACGATTCACAGCGAAGCGATGGGCATCAGCCGGATTTACGAGAAATATGCACCGGATATGATGGTGGATAACCACGGTGTGCCAAGCCACGAATGGGAGCAGCAGTTTTCTGGTTATACCTCCCCGTCCTACAAAGGTTTCTGGCTTCCGAGATCGCTCTTATATGGTTATTTCTGGTATGTAATGAATCCGGAATACAAAGGAAACTATGATGTGAATAAGGTCATGGAGGATGTGATCGCAGACAAGATTGCAGCGTATCCGGAGATGAAAGCACTGAACCAGGAGTGGAGTGCACAGTTTGAAAAATATGCCCATGCGTGGATGCCGAAACTGTTTCCGGCCAATTATTATAAAGAAATGATCAATTACTGGATTCCGTATGAATCGAATCCGGCGCATGGATATTCGTCGATCCGCTATCCGTGGATTACAACCGTCGCTTATACGAGCGAGGTTGCGGATGAAACGGCACAGGGAGAATACCTGAACCTGTGTGCGCGGGCTCATGTGGCGCACGACGAAGTGACAATACAGATGCTCATGGAGGCGCGGAACGTTATGGACTGCCGCTTTACCGAGCAGGATGGAACGATTTTGACCAGCTACATACGAAAGAGACCGATGATTGTCTCTAGGTAACTGGAAGAAATACAGGATACAGGGTTGTGAAAGCACGAGCGTGCGGAGCAGCCTGTATCCAAAAAAACTACATTTTATTTAAGGAGGAGTTTAGGTATGGAACTCATCAAATTACTTGGCGTGTTAATCGTTATCGTCGGATTCGCGCTGAAACTGGATTCAATCCTCATCATTTTCCTGGCGCTGATTACGACAGGGATCGTTGGCGGCCTTGGCGTCGGCGGTCTTCTTGAGACCATCGGAACCAACTTCGTAGCGAACCGAAGCATGGCGATCTTCATGATGATCCTGCTCGTTACTGGTACGCTTGAAAGAAACGGTCTTCGTGAAGCAGCAGCAAACCTGATTAAGAAAGTTAAGAGTGCAACAGCCGGCAAGCTGATCGCTGTATACGGCGTATTAAATGGCCTGTTCGGTGCATTCAACGTAGGATTCGGCGGTGTTGCCGGATTCATCCGTCCGGTTCTTCTTCCGATGGCAGAAGGTGCGATCGAGAACAAAGAAGGTACCGTAAACGAAGAGCACTTAGAAGAAGTCAAGGGACTTGCAGCAGCAATGCAGAACTTCACCTGGTTCTTCTTCCAGGTTCTGTTTGTCGGCGGTGCCGGTGGAATTCTGGTACAGACGACACTTGCCGGTCTTGGCTATGAAGTAAGCCTGATTGACCTTGCGGCAATTGAAATTCCGGTTGCATTATTCTCACTGGTTGTTTCCTGTGTCTATATCATTGTAAAAGACAATCGGATTTCGAAAAAATACTATGAAAAATCAGCCGGCAAAAAGGCACAGAAATAGGAGGAACACTAGATGAGCGCATTAAAAGTTATACAGGTTCCAGCCGCATTTAATACGGCCGGATTAAATATTGTATGGATTCTCGTTGGCCTGATTGCAATCTACGCGGGCATTAAAAACCTTCTGGATGAAGAAAATCCGTCCAGAATCGGAACAGCCATTTTCTGGTGTTCGTTCGGTATTGTTACAGCACTTGGCACCTGGCTTCCGGCCAAGGTTTCCGGTGTCCTCGTTATTATTATGTGTCTGCCGCCGATCTTCAAGAAAGTAAAGGTTGGAAAAACAAACGCACCGGAAAAAGCACACACCGAAGCACAGTTTAAGAAGATTGGAATGAAGATTTTCGTTCCGGCATTCTGTGTTGCTGTATTTTCCCTTGCTTTTTCACTGTTCTCCAATATGAGCTCCATGATCGCGATTACACTTGGTGTTCTCGTAGCCATTATTTTCCTGGTTGCATACGACTCGAAAGAGAACAAACCGCAGGTTTTCCTGAAAGATTCCGAGCGTTTCCTTTCCCTTACAGGACCGCTCAGTATGCTGCCGCAGCTGCTTGGCTGCCTGGGCGGTGTCTTTACTGCAGCCGGTGTTGGTGAGGTTATTGCACAAATCGTAGAGAAAGTTGTTCCGAAAGGAAATGTTAATATTGGTATCATCGTTTATGCCGTTGGTATGGTACTGTTCACCATGATCATGGGTAATGCATTTGCAGCCATCACCGTTATGACGGTTGGTATCGGTGCTCCGTTCGTACTGGCATACGGTGCAAATCCGGTAGTCATCGGTATGATCGCACTGACCTGCGGTTACTGCGGAACCTTAATGACTCCGATGGCAGCAAACTTCAATATCGTACCGGTTGCAATCCTGAATATGAAGGACCGCTGGGGCGTAATCAAAAATCAGGTGCTGGTTGGATTAATTATGCTTGTATTCCAGATCTGTTATATGATAGTATTAAAGTAAATCGTCAGGACAGACTAACTAAGGTCATCGTATTTTCCGAAAGGGAAGGGCGGTGGCCTTAACGTCCGTAAAATGGTTGACTAGATATGACAGGAGAAGGAAGAGAAACAAATGACACCGAACATGGAACGGGGGGCTTGGATCATCATCCACGAATGGGTAAGAGTAAAAGCGTGGGATAAAGTACTGATTGTGACATCAAAGGAGCATCAGGCGGAGGCGAAAGCGCTGGAAATGCAGGCGCGGAAAAAAGCGCGGTCCGTCAACACACTGATTGTTGAAAATAAAGGACGCCATGTGGGCATCTTTTTCGACGATAACGAGGCGGTCTTTGATCCCTACACTGCGATCATTGCAGCGACCGAGTATTCGCTTGTGACAACAAAAGCAGCGAAGCGTGCGATTCAGAAGCACAAAAAGTTTCTGTCGCTTCCGCTTTCGACGAACGACGGAAGAAGTCTTCTGGAGTTCGATTTCCTTTTGATGGACACGAAAAAGAGCCGCATGATGGCAAAGCTGTTTATGAAGTATCTCCGTTCATCCGGCAAAGTGCATGTGACGACACCGGCAGGAACGGATATGATGTTCTACAAAGAGAACCGCAATCCGGGATTTTTCAACGGCGTATTAAGAGACGGAAAAGGCTATTCGTCCTCAAGTATTGAGGTCTATGTGCCGATCGAGGAGACAAAGACAGAGGGCATTATGGTGCTCGACGGATCGCTGGGATACATCGGACGAGCCGATGAGCCGACGAGAATCATCTTCAAAGGCGGCAGAATCGTCGATATCGAGGAGACACCGACCGGCATCCGCTTAAAGAAGTACATGGAGGAATATTTCGATCCACGGATTTATATCGCAGGAGAGCTTGGCATCGGACTGAATTCGTGCTCGAACTGCCTCGGCAACTGCTACATTGAGGATGAATCCGCGTATGGAACCTTCCATGTAGGGCTTGGACGCAATATCGCGCTCGGCGGCGTGCAGAATGCGAAAGGCCACTTCGACCTGGTCTGCCGGGAACCCGATATTTTTACCGATAACCGTCAGATCATGGACCGGGGAAAGATTATTGCACCCGAGCCTGTGTTATACTAAAGGACAGAACCAGGAGACAAAAATTAAGAGACAAAAGGAGAAAAGACGATGAAAGTTTTATTAACAGGATTTGACCCATTTGGAGGAGAGAGCGTGAACCCGGCATTCGAGGCCATCAAACTTCTGCCGGATACCATCGCCGGAGCAGAGATCGTAAAAGTTGAGATCCCGACCGAGTTTACCAGAAGTATTTCGTGTGTGGAGGCTGCCATCAAGGAACACAACCCGGATGTTGTGATCAATGTCGGACAGGCAGGCGGCCGCGCATGTGTAACGGTAGAGAAAGTCGGCATCAACCTTGCGGATGCAAGAATTCCGGACAACGCAGGCGAGCAGCCGGCCGATGAACCGCTCCAGGCAGACGGACCGACGGCATACTTTGCAACCATTCCAGTCAATGCCATGGTTCAGAACGTCCGTGAACACGGTCTTCCGTGCCATGTATCCTTCACCGCAGGCACCTACGTATGCAACTGCGTAATGTACAACGTGCTTCACCTTTGCGCAACAAAATATCCGAATATCCGCGCAGGTTTTATCCACGTACCATTTGCATGTGAGCAGGTAGTGGGAAAAGCAAGTACGATGGCAAGCATGCCGCTGGAAACCATCGCAAAATCTCTGGAGTACTGCATTGAGGCGGTTGTAACCAACAAAGAAGAAGTAAAAGAGGCAATGGGAACGACCCACTAAAGAAGCATTTCAGGCCGTCTTACCGGAAAAAGGTGAGGCGGCCTATATTTTTTGCTTTTTTCCCTTTTGCAAACCATATCTTTTGTGTTACAATAGATTTTGTCAGAATTTTTATGCGAAAGGAACGAAAGAAAATGGAAGAGGGTAAAATTTTTAAATTTCATAATGACCTTGATACAGACCAGATCATCGCGTCCCAGTATCTGCTTCTGCCGAATCTGGATGAGATGAAAGGCCATGCGTTTGAATCGTTAGATCCGGACTTTGCAAAGAAAGTAAAACCGGGAGATTTTGTCGTAGGAGGAGAAAACTTTGGCTGTGGTTCCTCAAGAGAGCAGGCGCCGGGTGTTTTAAAAGCATTGGGTGTGCAGGCAGTTATCGCAAAATCCTTCGCCAGAATCTTTTTCCGCAACGCCATCAATATTGGTCTGCCGGCGATTGTCTGTAAAGACCTGCCGGATGCCGTAGAAAACGGTGATACCATGATCCTTCACATGTCCGAGGGAACCGCAGAAGTGAACGGGAAAACGTACACCTGCACGAAACTGCCGGAATATATGCAGAATATACTGAATCAGGGAGGCCTGATCGCTTCTTTGAACCGCGAGGAGGAGTAAGACCATGGGAATGACAATTGCAGAGAAAATTATCGCCGCTGCAGCCGGCGTTCCGGAAGTAAAACCGGGAGATATTCATACCGTAACACTGGATCGTCTGATGAGCAATGACGGAACTACTCATCTGACGGTTGATATGTATCGCAATAAATTAAACCATCCGCACATCGCGGATCCGAAAAAGCTGGTTTTTATCGTTGACCACAACGTACCGTCTGACAGCCCGAAAACAGCGGCGTCCCAGAAAAAAATGCGTGATTTTGCAAGAGAGAACAACATTGATTTCTGGGAGGGAAAAGGTGTATGCCATCAGGTGATGATCGAGAATTACGTCCGCCCGGGCGAGCTGATCTTCGGCGCTGACAGCCATACCTGCTCTTACGGAGCACTCGGCGCATTCGGCACCGGTGTCGGCTGTACCGATTTCCTGTACGGCATGGTAACGGGAACTTCCTGGGTACTCGTACCGGAAAGCGTAAAATTCAATCTTGTAGGAAAACTGCCGGAGGGCGTTTATGCGAGAGATCTGATCCTCACCATCATCGGCGAGGTAGGCGCAAACGGATGCAACTACCAGGTGATGGAGTTTACCGGTGAGGGTGCAAAGACTTTAAGCATCAGCGACCGTATGGCACTTTGCAACATGGCAGTTGAGGCCGGCGCCAAGACCGGTATCTTTGAGGCAGATGAGAAAGCCATCGAGTACCTGAAAGAGCACGGAAGAGAGCCAAAAGAAATCTTCCACAGCGATCCGGACGCAAAATACGTCAGAGAGTACACCTTTGACCTTTCCAAAGTCCGCCCGGTTGTTGCAAAACCGGATTTCGTAGACCGCGTTGTTCCGGCAGAAGAGACCTGCGGAACGCCGATCAATGAAGCATTCCTTGGATCCTGCAACAACGGAAGAATCGAAGATCTCCGCGTCGGCGCAGAGATCATCCGCGGAAAGAAAGTCGCAGAGGGCGTCCGTTTCCTCGTTGTTCCGGCAAGCCAGACGATCTACCGCCAGGCATTAAAAGAAGGCATCATCGACACCTTCATGGAGGCCGGAGCCATCGTCATGAACCCGAATTGCAGCGTCTGCTGGGGAAGCTGCCAGGGTGTCATCGGCGAGAACGAAGTGCTGATCAGCACCGGAACCCGTAACTTCAAGGGCCGTGCCGGTCATCCAAGCTCCAAAGTATACCTGGGATCCGCTGCTACGGTAACCGCATCCGCGATTGCCGGAAAGATTGCGACGGCAGATCAGATCTGACCATTTTCTTTGAGGGATACATAATATTTTTGGGAGAATAAACATATGGAAGCATTTACAGGAAAAGTATGGGTGCTTGGAGACGATATTGATACCGATATCATTATCCCGACCGAGTATCTTGCTTTAAAGACAATTGACGATATGAAACAGTACGGCTTTTCCCCGCTCCGCCCGGAACTGGCCGGACAGATTGAAAAGGGCGACATCATCGTGGCAGGAAAGAACTTCGGCTGCGGCTCCTCGAGAGAGCAGGCACCGGAGATCATCAAGGCGCTCGGCATTTCCTGCGTTATCGCGAAATCCTTTGCTCGGATCTTTTTCCGCAACTCCATCAATAACGGCCTTCTTCTGATCGAGCAGCCGGATCTGCACGACGATATCAAAGAGGGCGACACCATCACCGTCAAGATGAATGAGCATGTTGATTACAACGGAAAAACATACCCGATCGCAGCTCTGCCGGAGAACCTGATGGATATCATTCAGGCAGGCGGCCTGGTAAAGGCAATGCGCAAGCGCAACGGATTGGATTAAGAGCGGGAGGAAGAAACGATGGGCAATACAGTAATTGAAAAAATCATCCGCCACAACACCGGAAAAGACGTAAAACCGGGCGACATTGTGACGGTCAACGTGGACAGAGTCATGATTCATGATATCTTCATCCCGTTTGTCGGCGATAAATTCGAGGAGATGGGTTTTACCAAACTGTGGGACCCGGATAAAGTCGTTCTGATCTACGACCACCTCGTTCCGGCAAGCCAGGTGGACGATACGAGACATTTCCACAAAGGCGATGAATTTGCAAAGAAATATGGCATGAAAAACGTACACAGAAGCGACGGAATCTGCCATCAGTTAATGACAGAGGCAGGTTACGTAAAACCGGGCGACGTTGTTTTCGGAACCGACAGCCACACGACGACATACGGCTGTGTCGGTGCATTCTCTTCCGGAATCGGCTACACAGAGATGGCGAGCATCCTTGGAACGGGTACGATGTGGATCAAAGTGCCGGAGACGATCAAAGTTGTCATCGAAGGCGAGCTGCCGAAAAATGTGATGTCAAAAGACATTATCCTGCGTCTGATCGGTGACCTCGGTGCAGACGGCGCAACGTACCGCGCACTGGAGTTCTCAGGAAGCACCGTAGAAAATATGACCGTGGCAAGCCGTATGACGATTGCCAACATGGCGATCGAGGCAGGTGCCAAATGTGCACTTTTTACCCCGGATGAGAAGACCGCAGAATACTGCGAGATCGAACTCAATGACTATCAGAAGAGCTTAAAAGGCGATGAGGATGCAAAATATCTGTGTACCATCACCTACCGCGCCGAGGATTTTGTGCCGGTTATGGCATGCCCGTCCCAGGTAGACAAGATCCGTGATACCAGCGTTCTCGAGGGAACCCCGATCGATCAGGTCTTCATCGGTTCCTGTACGAACGGCCGTCTCGAGGATCTGCAGGCGGCAGCCGAGGTTTTAAAAGGCAAAAAAGTAGCCGACTACGTAAAACTGATCGTAACACCGGCAAGCCGCAAGATTTATCTGCAGGCAAGCAAAATGGGCATTCTCGATACACTGGCAGAGGCAGGCGCCATGATTACACATCCAGGCTGCGGTCTGTGCTGCGGAAGAGCGGGCGGAATCCTCTCTGACGGCGAGCGTGTTGTAGCAACGAACAACCGAAACTTTCTTGGAAGAATGGGTACTTCTAAAGTTGAAATTTATCTGGCATCTCCAAAGACAGCGGCAGCATGTGCAGTAGCTGGAAAAATTGTGACGCCGGAAGCATAAACGAACGTAACAGCAGAAAGGAAAACAGACAATATGAATGGTTCAATGTTTATCGGAACCTGGTGGGCACTCGTCCCGCCGCTGCTTGCAATTCTGCTTGCATTTGTAACAAAAGAAGTTTACAGTTCCCTGTTCATCGGATCGGCAGTCGGTGTCCTTTTGTACACCGGCTTCCATCCGTGGGATGCGTTCACAAGCTTCTTTGAAATTTTACGGAACAGCATGAACATCAACATTCTGATCTTCGATATCCTGCTTGGCATGGTTGTCGTGCTGATGGCGAAATCCGGCGGCTCGGCGGCGTATGGAAAATGGGCGGGGACGAAGATCAAAACGAAGCGGAGTGCGCTTCTGGCAACGATGGGGCTTGGTGTTCTGATTTTTGTGGATGACTATTTCAACTGTTTGACAGTCGGCTCTGTCATGCGCCCGGTCACGGACAGCCACAAGGTTTCCCGCGCGAAACTCGCATACATCATCGACTCCACCGCAGCGCCGATCTGCATTATCGCGCCGATCTCAAGCTGGGCGGCAGCCGTCAACTCGTATGTGCCGGCGGATGCGGGAATCAGCGGATTCCAGCTGTTTCTGCGGACAATTCCGTATAACCTGTATGCGATCCTTACAATTGCGATGGTCTTTTACATCTGCTACACCGGCTTTGATTTTGGTCAGATGAAGCTCCACGAGGATAATGCCGCCAAAGGTGATCTTTTCACGACCGGAGGCGAGGAGTTTGAGCAGGTTTCCGAGCAGGAGGTCAATCCGAACGGAAAAGTCATCGACCTCGTGCTCCCAGTTGCCGTGCTGATTGTATCAGCGATTGGAGCGATGGTTTACACTGGCTTCCTCGGCGGCGCGGACAATGTGATTTCCGCGTTCGCAGGATGTGATGCAGAAACGAGTCTGATTTTTGCCTCCGTCGTGACGATCCTGTTTATGATGGCGCTGTATCTGCCGCGGAAGGTCATCACCTTCAAGAGCTTTATGGACAGCCTGTCCGAGGGCTTCAAGCTGATGGTTCCGGCGGTTACGATTCTCGTTTTTGCGTGGACCTTAAAAGGCGTCGGTGATGCGATGGGCCTGGCCCAGTTTGTCGGAAGCGTCGTGGGAGACCATGCATCCGCAAGTATTTTTATCCCGGTGGTGCTGTTCGCCGTGGCGGTGTTCCTTTCCTTTTCGACGGGAACCTCCTGGGGAACGTTCGCGATTCTTGTGCCGATTGCAACGGGCATGTTCGCAGCCGGAACAAATCTGGGGATGATGATTATCTCGGTATCCGCCGTCCGGGCAGGGGCGGTCTGCGGTGACCATATTTCGCCGATCTCGGATACGACGGTTATGTCAAGTGCGGGTGCGCAGAGCAACCATCTGAACCACGTATCGACGCAGATGCAGTATGCGGCCGTTACAGCGTGTGTCTGCCTGGTGGGATATCTGATTGCAGCCGTGACCAGAACGTGGTGGATCACACTTGGCGTCAGCCTTCTTCTTCTTTTGGGTGTTTTAACCGGAATGCGCAGATTTTGCGCAAAAAAAGCGGAAAACGGCAAAAAATAAAAAAGAAAACAGAAAAACGCGTGAAATGCTTGACGGGAGAGAAAAAGAACCGTATACTAAAAAATAGAACAAACATTCACAGGACAACGGTGTCCTGCAAAGAAGAAGCGGAACGCTTTTGGAGCAGGAATGTGAATTGGAACAGAAGGAATTGGATTTTTCAAAGTCCAGTTCCTTCTGTTTATCTCTGTTAAAATTGCATCGGAGCTGTGAAATGCAGGAGAAGAAAGGAGGCATTCCGGGGCGAAAACGCTTTGGAAAAGGGAAGGACTGTTATGATCAGAAAGATCATAGCAGACAATGGCAAAAACAAAAAGAGGGAGAAAATATATGATATTTGGAAAGTACATTAACAAATACTACCTGAAGAATGCGCCCATTCTGATTCTCGGTCTTGCAGCGCTGATTCTCGTAGATTATTTCCAGCTTTTCATACCGGAGCTGTACCGCATGGTCATCAACGGCATGAACGGCGACCCTGTTCTGGTCAACGGCCAGGCGGCGGTGTTTGATATGGAATTTCTGCTGGATCAGGTCTGCCGGCCCATGATTATTACCATTATCGTCATGGTAGTCGGCCGTTTCCTGTGGCGAGTCTGCTTTTTCGGCTCCGCGATCCGCGTGGTGACCGATCTTCGTACCTGCATGTTCGCGCACAGCAAGGAGCTGTCCCAGGAGTATTATCAGGTCAACAAAGTCGGAAACCTGATGAGTCTTTACACGAACGATCTCGATACCGTGCAGGAGTGCTTCGGCGACGGTATTCTGATGTTCTGCGATGCGCTGTTTTTAGGCCTGCTTGCCGTGATCAAAATGTGGCGCATGAACCACTTCCTGACCGGCCTTTCCATGATCCCGATGGCATTTCTGATGGCCGCCGGCACAACGCTCGGCAAATACCTGATGAAAAAGTGGGAAGAGCGCCAGGCGGCCTTTTCCGAGCTGTCCGATTTCGCGCAGGAAAACTATTCCGGTCTTGCTGTCATCAAAGCATTCGTCAAAGAGACGAAAGAGCTGATGATGTTCCGTAGACTGAACCGCGAGAACGAGGACATCAACGTAGAATATACCAAAATTTCCACACTGCTGAACATTATGGTAACGCTGTTCGTCGAGTCCGTTATCTGTGTAATCTTAGGCTACGGCGGCTATCTCGTTTACTGCGGAAGCTTCGACGCCGGCCAGCTTGTCGAGTATATCGGCTATTTCTCGGCCGTTGTATGGCCGATCATGGCGGTCTCCATGCTGATCGAGAAAACATCCCGTGGAAAAGCGTCCTTAAACCGTATTACGGAACTGCTTGACGCAAAAGTCGATGTGAAGGACCGCGGCGGTGTGCAGGATCTGCCGTCCATCCATGGAAAAATCGAGTTCCGCAATCTGACCTTCCGCTATCCGGACGGGGAGTACGATGTGCTGAAAAACGTATCGTTTACCATTGAGCCGGGCGAGAGTGTCGGCATCGTCGGAAAGACCGGTTCCGGAAAAACGACCATCGTCGATCTGCTGCTCCGCACCTACAACGTGCCGGACGGAACACTGTTCATTGATGACCACGATGTCAACACCGTTTCCATCCACTCCGTGCGTGAGGGCTGTGCCTACGTGCCGCAGGACAACTTCCTGTTCTCCGACACGATTTCCGGCAATATTTCTTTCGCCTTTGATGACGAAAACCAGGAGGCCATTGAGGATGCGGCGATGATGTCCGATGTCCATGACAATATCGCAGAGTTCAAAGAGGGCTACCGCACCGTTCTTGGCGAGCGCGGTGTGACGGTTTCCGGCGGACAGAAGCAGCGAATCTCGATTGCGCGTGCGCTGATGAAACACGCACCGATTCTGATTCTCGATGATTCCGTCTCTGCGGTCGATACCAGAACAGAGCGCACGATTCTCGACAATCTCAAAAAACGTGAGGGACTGACGACAATTCTGATCGCACACCGGATTTCAACGGTGGAGCAGATGGACAAGATCGTGTTCGTCGAGGACGGAGAAGTCCATGCAGTCGGAAAACACGAGGATCTGTACCGGACCTGCACGGCGTACCGCAAGATGGTCGATCTGCAGAAACTTGAAGAGGAAGCGGGGGAGGAGTAGAAATGCACAATTATTATCCGATTCTCTGGGTCGGCGCGATCATCGGCGTGATTTCCACCCTGCTGATTGTGGCCGCGTTTGTAGTGAAAGATGGAGAAAAAGAAACCGGCTTTGAGCGGAACATGAAAGACAGTGAAATCATGCAGCGTCTGATGGATTACGCAAAGCCGTTTTACCGCCAGTTTATCGTTGTTGGTTTTCTGATGCTGTTTTCGATCGCGTACGATATCATTTCGCCGCTGATCGTCGGCAAAATTGAGGAGCTCGTCGTTGGAAAATTCGCGCTGAATGCCCTGTTTCTGTGGGTAGCGGGCTATGCGGCAATCCTTCTTGTCTCGATGGCGTGCACGTATTTCCAGGCCGTGATTCTGCAGAAGACGGGTCAGAAAATTATTTCCAATATGAGGGAGGATCTGTTCGTCCACATCGAGCGCCTTTCCCACGAGCAGTTAAATGAGATTCCGGTCGGAAAGCTTGTCACGAGAACGACAAACGATACGAACGCGATTTCACTGATGTTCACCAACCTTCTGGTCAATCTTCTGAAGAACTTCTTCGTGATCATCGGTATTCTGATTGCGATGCTGTTTCTGAACTATGAGCTGACGCTGATGGTGCTCTGCTTCGTGCCGTTTATCATGCTGTTCTCGATTATTTTCCGCAAATTCTCGCGAAGAGCACACCGGAAAGTAAAAGACTGTACTACGGACATCAACACGTATCTGTCGGAGAACCTTTCCGGTATGAAAATCACACAGATCTTCAACCGCGAGGATGCCAAGATGCGCGAGTTTACCGACAAGAGCAACGCACTCGGCCGCGCACAGCAGGAGCAGATTTTCGTGTTTGGTATTTTCCGTCCGCTCGTCTACATGCTGTATATCAGCTCCGTGCTCTGCCTTTTGTATTTAGGCGGCAAGGGCTATCTGGAGGGAACGTCGTTCCTCGGCCAGACGCTTACCAGCGGTATGATCGTCAGCTTTTACATGTATATTTCAAAATTCTTCAACCCGATTCAGAACCTGGCGGAGCAGTTCAACTGGCTGCAGTCTGCATTTGCATCCGCCGAGAAAGTATTCTCGATTCTGGATCTTGAGCCAAAAATGCAGGATGCGCCGGATGCGATCGAGCTTACCGGCATCAGGGGCGAAATTGAGTTCCGCGACGTATGGTTTTCCTATATCCCGGGCGAGTGGGTGTTAAAAGGCGTTTCGTTCCACGTCAATCCGAAAGAGACAATCGCATTTGTGGGTTCCACCGGTTCCGGAAAATCGACGATTCTTTCCCTGATCTGCCGGAACTACGAGTTCCAGAAGGGTGAGATTCTGATCGACGGCATCGACATCCGAAAGATCAAAATCGATTCCCTGCGGAAAAAATTCGGCCAGATGCTGCAGGATGTCTTCCTGTTCTCGGGAACGATCCGTAGCAACATTATTCTCCGCGAGGAGGGGATTTCCGATGAAGAGATCATGGACGTCTGCCATTACGTGAATGCTGACCAGTTTATCAACAAGCTGGATCACGGCCTCGACGAGCCGGTGCGGGAGAGAGGAAACAACTTCTCCGCCGGACAGCGCCAGCTTCTCTCGTTTGCGCGTACCATCATCCATAAGCCTTCGGTCATGATCCTTGACGAGGCGACGGCGAACATCGACACCGAAACCGAGCTTCTGATCCAGGATTCCATGGAAAAGATGAAGAACATCGGAACGATGCTGATCGTAGCGCACCGTCTTTCGACGATCCAGCATGCGGATGAGATTATCGTACTGTCCCACGGAAAAATCGTGGAGCATGGAACGCATCAGGAGCTTTTAGCAGCGCAGGGAAGATATTACCAGCTCTACACGCTGCAGTACCACCGCGAGCAGAGTGAGAAACAGAGAGGAAGAAAGTAAGAAAATTTTAGAACAATAAAGACAATTTACAAAAAGGGAGAAATTTTGTTTGTGCAAAGTGACAAAATTTCTCCTTTTTTTACGGTGTATCATATTAAAATAATTTTAAATCAATATAGTCATATGAAAAATATATGAGCATAATACGATATCCGTTTTTCCATCTCAAAAAGCGGGCGGTTATAATAAGGGAAGCAAAACGGCAGGCACCAAAAAGCCGGGCCGTCTGTTGAAAGAAAGGGAAAATTTATGGAAAAGAAAGCAAGCCTTGTAGGACGCCTGCTCTCGGAAAATCAGATGTCGGAAGCATTTATCAACAGTATGTTTCTGGCGCTGTCCGGCGGTTTTCAGGATGCCTACACGTACAATTGCAGAGATGAAGTATTCTCAAATGCCCAGACGGGAAACGTTGTGCTGATGAGCCAGAATTTTCTGGAAGGAAACTTTACGGCAGGCCTTCGGTATCTCTTCCCGATCCTCTTTTTTGCGATGGGTGTATTTCTGGCAGAAAATTTCCAGGAGCATTACCGGTATGCAAAGAGGCTGCACTGGCGGCAGGTACTTCTCGCGGCGGAAATTGTGATCCTTGCGATCGTCGGATTTATTCCGTCTTCTTATAATATGCTCGCGGCGATGCTTGTATCGTTTGCGTGCGCGATTCAGGTACAGACCTTCCGCAAGGTCGGCGGTTATTCGTATGCAAGCACCATGTGCATCGGAAACCTGCGAAGCGGAACCGCAGCGCTGTCTATGTATATGCGGGATAAGAAAAAAGAACAGCTCCGTCAGGCCGGATACTATTTCGGCGTGATTCTGGCTTTCGCCATCGGCGCCGGAATCGGAGGCGTGTTCTCCATGCTGTATGGAATCCATGTAATCTGGATTTCCTGCGGACTTCTTCTGGTGAGCTTCCTTCTGATGTCACTGGAAAAGTACCGCTGAGAAATAAGAGAGAGTGAAGAAAGAAGGCTGAAAAAATGGAAGTATTTCTGGAGTGCTGTATGACACTATTCTTTTCAGCGGCCATGCTGCTGCTGATCGTCCGCCTGGCAAAGGGTGAGGAGAAAAACATGATGTTTGCGCGTGTGTTCTCCCTGGCGTCCAACGTCGGTTTCTGGATTGGAATCGTCCGCATTGCTGTGCTGAACCGGAGCGGATTTCTGATGTTCTTCTACATCACAGGCGCAATGCTTTCCTACACGGCGATGGTCTTTGCCATGCCGCATAAAAAAGAGCAGATTGCCGGACAGCAGGCATAAATAAAAAAGAGACCCTGTATACGGGAAGGATGGAGCAGCGATGTTCCGTCCGCCGGTACGCAGGGTCTTTTTCTGTTTCAAACAAAAGTTCATAAAATCTTATACGCGTTCCAGAAGCTCCCCGATCAGCTCTTTTGCCGCCGCGTTCTGGTGCTGCCGCGGGTTGATGATAAGACAGATTTCACGTTTGGGGGCCTCCTCGATGAGCGGAATCCGACAGACGGTACGGCTCTTTAAGGCATCGCGTGCCAGATCCTCCGGATAAAATCCGATGCCGAGGTTATACTCGACCATAGGAAGAATCTGATCCGTCGTCGCCGCCTCCATATCGGGGTGGAAGGCGAGGTTGTGATTCAGAAAGTACTCGGCGTACAGCTCCCGCGTGCCGGTGTCTTTGGCAAGCGAGATAAAAGGATATTCTGACAATTCGCCGAGATGATGCGGCTCTGCGGAAAGGGATGCATATTTCGATCCGCCGATCAGAATTTCCTGGAATGGGAAAATCGGGATCTTGTGCAGCGGTTTGCGGATTTCCACCGGGCTTGTGACGACTGCGAAGTCGACCAGACCGTTTTCGAGCGCCTGGATGGCCTGCGGCGTCGAGTGGTTGGAGATGCGCAGGCGGACGTGCGGATAGCGGGTGTGGAAGTGCTCCAGGCGGGAGAGCAGCATCAGACGAAGTGCCGTCTCGCTCGCACCGATTGTGATAAGGCCGCTCTCAAGAGACCGCTCAAGAGCCAGCTCCTCCTCAACCGTGCGGAGCTGTTCGTAGGCAACGGCCACACGCTCATACACCTTTTCGCCCTCCGCTGTCAGTGTGACACCCTGGTGGGAACGGATAAAAAGTTTGCAGCCAAGCTCACTTTCCAGATTGTTCATGCACCGTGTGATGTTGGGCTGGTTGTTTTTCAGAATTTCCGCGGCTTTTGTAAAGCTGTGATATTGTGCTACGAAGTAAAAAATGCGATAATAATCATATGTAATCATAAAAACCTCCGAAGGATGAAGAACAAAAAATCATCCATGATTGCTTCAATATAAAATACATGCGCCGGGTTGTCAAGGGATTTCTGAGGATGGTCCGGCCGGATTGTGCGGGGGATGGCAGAAGAGAAGTGGAAATTTTTTGAAAAAACACTTGCAAAATACCCGGACAGGGTATATAGTGTAGAAGAAAATAAGATACCCCATTAGGGTATGCGAAAAAGAAAAGCCAGAACTACAGAAAGGAAGACATACGATGGAACAGTACAATGTAACCGGTATGAGCTGCGCCGCCTGCCAGACCCGTGTCGAAAAAGCCGTGTCAAAGGTACCCGGTGTCACATCCTGCGCAGTCAGCCTTCTGACAAATTCCATGGGCGTGGAGGGAACGGCCTCCCCGGCAGAGATTATTGCCGCCGTGGAAAATGCAGGCTACGGTGCGTCGAAAAAAGGCGAGAAGGGAAGCACATCACAGTCGGCTTCCACAGCAGAATACGAAGAGATGCTGAAAGACAAGGAAACACCGGTCATGAGACGCCGTCTGGTGAGTTCCGTTTTTCTTTTGATTCCGCTCATGTATTTCTCCATGGGACATATGATGTGGGGATGGCCGCTGCCGAAATTCTTTGAAGGAAACCACATCGCAATGGGACTGGTACAGCTCCTGCTTACCATTGCGGTCATGGTCATCAACCAGAAATTCTTTATCAGCGGTTTCAAGAGCCTCTGGCATAAAGCACCGAACATGGACACGCTGGTAGCGCTTGGTTCTACCGCATCGTTTGGATACAGCGTCTACGCCCTGTTTGCCATGACGGGAGCGCAGGTACAGGGGGACATGGATGCAGTCATGAGCTATATGCATGAATTTTACTTCGAGTCCGCAGCCATGATTCTGACCCTGATTACCGTCGGAAAAATGCTGGAGTCGATTTCCAAAGGAAAAACGACCGATGCGTTAAAGAGTCTGATGAAGCTGGCTCCGAAGACCGCTGTTCTCTTAAGAGACGGAAAAGAAGTGGAAGTCGGCATTGATCAGGTGAAAAAGGGCGATCATTTCATCGTCCGCCCGGGCGAAAATATTCCGGTGGACGGCGTTGTCCTGGAGGGAACGAGTGCCGTCAACGAATCCGCGCTGACTGGCGAGAGTATTCCGGTGGATAAAGAGGCCGGCGACCGCGTATCGGCGGCGACCTTAAACCAGTCCGGTTTCCTGACCTGTGAGGCGACGAGAGTCGGAGAAGACACAACACTCTCCCAGATCATTCAGATGGTCAGCGATGCGGCAGCGACAAAAGCGCCGATCGCCAAAGTGGCCGATAAAGTTTCCGGTATTTTTGTGCCGGCCGTTATCTGCATTGCACTTGCTACGATTGTGATCTGGCTGTTTGCAGGGGAGAGTGTCGGCTTTGCTCTTGCAAGAGGTATTTCCGTTCTCGTTATCAGCTGCCCGTGTGCGCTCGGCCTTGCAACACCGGTTGCGATCATGGTCGGAAACGGAATGGGAGCAAAACACGGAACGATGTTCAAAACCGCAGTTTCTCTCGAGGAGACAGGAAAAACACAGATCGTTGCACTCGATAAGACGGGAACCATCACAAGCGGAGAGCCGCAGGTAACCGATCTTGTCCCGGCGGACGGTGTAAGTGAGGAGGAGCTTTTAAAAGGTGCCTTTGCACTGGAGCACAAAAGTGAGCATCCGCTGGCCCGTGCGATTCTTGCACTTGCAGAGGAAAAAGGCCTGGCCCGCGAAGAAGTCAGTGATTTCTCTGCGCTTCCTGGAAACGGCCTTGTGGCAAAACGGAACGGAAAAGAGCTCTGCGGAGGCAACCGCGCACTGATTACGAAAAAAGCGGTTCTCTCGAAACAGATGGAAGAGCAGGCAGCAAAACTTTCCGAAGAAGGAAAGACACCGCTGTTCTTCAGTGAAGACGGAAAGATGCTCGGTATGATCGCGGTTGCGGATGTCATCAAAGAGGACAGTCCGCGTGCGGTGAAAGAGCTGCAGAATATGGGAATCCGTGTCGTGATGCTGACCGGAGACAATGAGCGCACCGCGCGTGCCATCGGCGCTGAGGCGGGTGTGGACGAAGTCATCGCAGGCGTTCTGCCGGATGGAAAAGAAGCGGTCATCAGCCGCCTGAAAGAAAAAGGAAAAGTAGCGATGGTAGGAGACGGCATCAACGATGCACCGGCTCTGACCAGTGCGGATATCGGTATTGCCATCGGAGCAGGAACCGATATCGCGATCGATGCGGCAGACGTTGTCCTGATGAAGAGCCGCCTCTCCGATGTACCGGCAGCGATCCGCTTAAGCCGTGCGACCCTCAGGAACATTCACGAGAATTTGTTCTGGGCCTTCATTTACAATATTATCGGTATTCCGCTGGCTGCGGGCGTATGGATCCCGCTGTTCGGCTGGAAGCTGAACCCGATGTTCGGTGCGGCGGCGATGAGCCTTTCGAGCTTCTGCGTTGTGACAAACGCCCTGCGTCTGAATCTGTTTCGGATGCACGACGCGTCAAAAGATAAAAGAATCAAAAACGAAATTCCAAAGGAGGATCTGAACATGACAACAGAACAGGGAATGGTAAAAACCATGACAATCGAGGGCATGATGTGCGGCCACTGCGAGGCAAGAGTGAAGAAAACACTTGAGGCAATCGAGGGTGTTGCATCCGCAGAAGTAAGCCATGAAAAAGGAACAGCCGTTGTAACACTGACAGCTCCGGTATCAGACGATGTGCTGAAAACAGCCGTAGAGGCACAGGATTACACCGTAAAAGGAATCCAGTAAAACAGGAAACATTGAGAAAAGGGAAACGCGCCTGGAATGAAAATTTCCGGGCGCGTTTCTTTTTTTTACCAGATATAGCAAAAATATTGCAATTTGTTCGGAATTTTCGTGACAAAAGGACAAAAATCCGTTAGGATAGAGAAAAAGAAGAGCAAAAACAAAAGGGTTTTTAGGATCAGGAGGTTTTTACATTATGACAGAGTACAGACTTGCAAAGCCGGAAGAGTGGGAGGACTGCATCGAACTTGCAAACTACGTGTTCAGCACGGCACACCGTCCGCACGACTTTGAGCAGTTAATTCCAAGGGTTTATCAGGCAGGACCGGAAATGGCACGGATCCACCGCGTCGCTGTTGCGGAAAACGGCAGACTCCGGGCCGAGATTGCGGTGCTTCCGCAGCAAATGGCAGCAGGGGGTAAGCTGCTCCGCGCAGGATATGTGGGAAGCGTTTCCGTGCATCCAAAGGCAAGGGGCGAAGGCCACATGAAGCGTCTTCTTGGCGACTGGATTACGGATCTGGAAGGAACGTGTGATCTTCTGGCACTGGACGGCCAGAGACAGCGGTATGCCTACTTTGGCTTTACGCCGGGAAGTGAAAAATACACGTTTTACCTGGATGTGGCAAATGTGCGCCATACCTGGAAAAACGGGGAACTCTCCGCTTACACCTTTGCGCCGCTGTTTCCGGAAAACGGCGAAGCGGACGAAGAGGCGGCAGCCTTTGCAAAGAAGCTGAATGAGGAAAAACCGCTTTACGTGGTAAGAGAGGATGTGAAAGCCTGCCTGAAAACGTTCGGCGAGCAGGCAATTGCAATCTGGAAAAACGGTGAGCGGATCGGATATCTGGCACTTTGCGGCGGAAACCAGGTTGTGGAAGCAGAAGTGTTGGAGGAACAGGATTTCGTTCCTGCACTTGCCGCTTATTTAAAAGAAAATGCGCTTGACTCTCTTTTCATTTCCATTCCGGTGTATGAGACCGGAAAAGCAGCAGCGTTATCGGAAGTCTGCGAAAGCTTCACAAAAGAGCGCTGCGGTTCCGCGATGTACCGTATTTTCCAATTTGCAGACGTCATCGAGGCAATGCTGACCATGAAAGCAGAGACGATGGGCATCAGCGATGGAACGTGGTTCGCCGTACTGGAGGGACAGCCGCTGACCGTGACGGTAAAAGATGGAACTGTGACCGTGACACGGGAAGCCCATCCGGGGGCAGATGTACTCAACCGGGAGCAGGCGCAGGAACTGCTTCTTTCACCGCTGGCAAGTAAGGGAAGCAAGGTTCCATCTGAAATCTGGAAGAACATTCCATCCGACTGGTTCCCGCTTCCGCTGTACTGTGCGACGGCAGACGAATTTTAGGCAATGACTGTTGGGAGGCAGAGAAATATGAACGAGACAGCGAAACGAGACAGAAGAGACGAAAAAGAAGAAATCCGGTACCATGTGATTTTCTACGGCCAGGTGCAGGGCGTGGGGTTCCGTTACCGGGCGTATTATGCTGCCTACCAGCTCGGACTGACCGGCTGGGTGAGAAACTGCTGGGATGAGACGGTGGAGATGGAGGTGCAGGGTGATGAGGAGACGATCACGGAGATGATCAAAAGGATCCGCACCTCCAGCTACATCGAAATCACGGATGCAAAATGGACGAAGATTCCGCTGGAATCGGAATTCGGTTTTCATATCCGTTGATCAGGGCTGCTTTTTCTCTTTTTCCGGAATTTCGACGAGAATGATATCGTTGCCGATCTGGCAGATGCGGTCCCATGGGATCACAAAATCCTCGCCGTGGCAGAAAAAGCCGCAGAATTTCACAGGACCCGGAAGAACGAGTCCGGTAAGATGTCCCGTTTTTGGATTGAATTCCACATCAATCGGACAGCCGAGCGTTTTGCAGGTGCAGATATTGATAACTTCTTTCTGGCGGAGATCTACAACGCGCATGCGGTGCTCCTTTTTACTGATTCCTATGGAAAAACATATGCGAAAATGTTGCTGCAGTTGACTTGAATTTCACGGAAAAATGCGTATACTGTAAAAGTAGAAAACTTTCCGAAATACTTATTTAGAAACGAGGACGAAAGATATGAGATGTCCATTTTGTAATCAGGATAATACCCGGGTTGTGGATTCACGCCCGATTGAAGACAGCAATGCGATCCGCCGCCGCCGGATGTGCGATGTCTGCGGCAGACGCTTTACGACATACGAAAAAGTGGAGACGATCCCTTTGATCGTCATCAAAAAAGATATGAACCGCGAGCAGTATGACCGCTCGAAAATCGAGACCGGTATCCTGCGCGCCTGCCACAAACGGCCGGTGTCCGCCGAGAAGATCAACGAGATGGTCAACAAGGTGGAGACGGAGCTTTTCAACGGCGAGGAACGCGAGATTCCAAGCTCTGTGATCGGAGAGAAGGTCATGCATTACTTAAAAGACCTGGATCAGGTGGCGTACGTCCGCTTTGCGTCGATTTACCGTGAGTTCAAGGACGTCAACACGTTCATGGACGAGCTGAAAAAGATGCTCGACAAATAGCGGGAGGCAAAAAATGGAAGTGTCGAACTATATTAAAATGCGTGATCAGATGCAGGAACGTTTTCTGACATACGATCAGAAGGAGATCGAAGGAAAGTATGGCTTTGCGTTTGATGACGATTATTTCTATGTGCCGTATCTTTTTGAAGAATGGAGAGTGAACCGCCATACCGGCGTTGCAGAGGGCTCAAAAGACCATTTTCTTCATGTACATCAGGGCAGTTTCAATGAGACGCTGACGATTTTCGACCTGCTCTGCTGCGGAAAGAAGGAGATTGTGCTCGCCGGCACGTATGCGCGTACCAGTTCCTTAAAGGGAACGATCAAAGGCCGCACGATTGCGTCCGGCGTTCACGACAGCCGCGCCGCACGGTATGACGGGCATGTGGAACAGCTGAAAAAAGCATGCGTTTCCCTTGGCGGAAAACCATATTTCCCGGGAGACGCTGCTTTTGTTTTTCATGTCTTTCCGTTTCTGCCGCTCGTCTTCCAGTTCTGGGAGTCCGATGAGGAATTCCCGCCGGTGCTGAAGTTTATGTGGGATGAAAACGTCCTCGATTATCTGCGGTTTGAGACGCTGTATTACGTGATGGGAGATTTCCTGGACGCACTGGATCAAGCCTTCGATGCATGTAAAACAGAAGCCTGATACCTTTTGTGAGACAAAATCTTACGAAAATTTTTCGAATGTTTATAAAAATTTCAGTATACGAATCCCCTGGTTTAATGCTATAATGAGCGAAAGTGAGTAAAAAAAGAGAAGAGAAAGGGGAATGCATATGGCTTTTAGCATGAAAGTAACACCGGAAATAGAGGAACTGACAAACATCTGTCTGGATAACTCCAAAATGGATGTTTCGCTGTATGGGCAATACGATGTAAAACGCGGACTGCGCGATATCAACGGCGTTGGCGTCCTTGCGGGACTGACACAGATTTCAAACGTTGTGTCTTCGGATATCATTAACGGCGTCAAAACGCCGTGTGACGGACGTCTGTACTACCGCGGCATCAACGTGGAAAAACTGACCCAGGGCTTTTTAAGTGAAAACCGTATGGGATTCGAAGAAGTTGCGTATCTGCTCTTATTTGGAAATCTGCCGAATGAAGAGCAGCTCAATCATTTTAAGACAATCTTAAAACAGCAGCAGTCCCTGCCGAAGAACTTTGTGCGTGACGTTGTTATGAAAGCGCCGACCAAGGACATGATGAACACTCTGTCCCGAAGCGTTCTGACCCTGTACGCGTACGACAACCACGCAGATGATACCTCCCTTCCGAATGTGCTTCGCCAGTGCATTAACCTGATTTCTGTTTTCCCGATGCTGTCCGTCTATGGCTATCAGGCGTACAACCATTATATCAAGGGAAAAAGTTTATATATCCACAATCCGTCGAAGAAGCTTTCCACCGCAGAAAACATTCTGCTGATGCTCCGTCCGGATCAGAAATACACCCCGCTGGAGGCGAAGATCCTCGATCTTGCCCTCGTCCTCCACATGGAGCACGGCGGCGGTAACAACTCGACCTTTACAACACATGTTGTTTCTTCTTCCGGAACCGATACGTACTCCGTAATTGCAGCGGCGCTCGGCTCCTTAAAGGGACCGAAGCACGGCGGTGCAAACATCAAGGTTGTGCGGATGTTCGACGATATGAAGTCACACGTCAAAGACTGGACGGATGAGGAAGAAGTATCGAATTACTTAAGAAAGCTGCTGCACAAAGAGGCGTTCGACCAGAAAGGTCTGATTTACGGTATGGGCCATGCGGTTTACTCCATTTCCGACCCGCGTGCGCGCATCTTCAAAACCTTCGTTGAGCAGCTGGCAAAAGAAAAACACAGAGAGAAAGATTACCGGCTGTACGCTATGGTCGAGGAACTGGCTCCGAAGATCATCGGCGAGGAGCGCCATATTTACAAAGGTGTATCCGCAAACGTCGACTTCTACAGCGGCTTCGTTTACAGCATGCTGGATCTTCCGCTGGAGCTCTACACCCCGATGTTCGCCTGCGCGCGTATCGTCGGCTGGAGTGCACACCGGATGGAGGAACTGATCAACACCGACAAGATCATCCGCCCGGCGTACAAGAGTGTCAAAGATGAAGTGGACTATGTTCCGCTGGAAAACAGATAAAACAGGCAGAAGGGCCGGAGCGTGTCGGGATTTTCCGATCTGCTCCGGCATTGCTCTGTGCGGGAAGTAATGTGTCATTGTGAAAAATAGGAGAGTGCAGGAGAATGAATGAGACAAAAAATTACAGCATAACAAAATCCGGAGCAGTCATACTGGAAGGAGGGGCCAATCGCGGCGTCTTTACAGCAGGAGCGCTGGACTTTCTGATGGAGCAGGAGTATTATATCCCTCATGTGATCGGCGTTTCCGCCGGAGCCTGCAATGCGCTGGACTATGTATCGCGCCAGATTGGCAGAACGAGGGACTGTATGATTGTCACGGATGAGAAAAACCGCTACGTCAATAAGAATATCAAGACAATCGTTGAGAAAAAAGCACTGCTCGACATGGATATGGTGTTCGAACGGTATCCGTATGAGGTTTTTCCATTTGATTTTGATACGTATTTTGCATCGCCGCAGACGTGTGAGCTGGTTGTGACAAACTGTGAGACGGGACGCGCGGAATATCTGGATGACCGCGAAAATAAAGAACGTCTGCTTGCAATTGGCCGTGCATCATCGAGCATGCCGATCGCCTGCCCGATGGTGGAGATCGACGGAAACGAGTACGTCGACGGCGGTGTTGCCGATTCGATCCCGATTATTCGTTCCTTAAAGACGGGACACCGAAAAAATGTCATTATTCTGACACGGAATTTCGGTTACCGCAAAAAAGAGGGGACGAGAGGCTGGGAGCTGTATGTGGCGGCATTCCGCAAATACCCGAATCTCGTGCGTGCGCTTGTAAACCGCGCGAAACATTATAACCAGGTGCTCGAATGCATCGAAAAATGGGAAGAAGAAGGCTCCGTCTTTGTGATCCGCCCGGAGATACCGGCGGTATCGCGTCTCGAAAAGGACGAGGAGAAGCTGCGGGAATTTTACCAGCACGGCTATGACCAGATGAAAGCAAATTTTGAGGCTCTGCAGGAGTTTCTGAAAGAAGAATAAAGTTACTGTATAAACGAAAAGAGGATTGGAGAAAGAAGATGAGTGGAAAAAACCAGAAGAACCGGGGAACTATACTGATGCGGATGTTTTACCCGGACCGGAGAGAAAAAAGTGCCTATACGATCGATTACGCGGATCTGTACCGGAAAGGATACCGGGGCGTGATTTTTGATATCGATAATACGCTTGTTCCGCACGGTGCGCCGGCAACGAAGGAGGCGGCTGCGTTCTTTGCGTCTCTTCGGGAGACTGGTTTTTCTACCTGTCTGCTTTCCAACAATCAGAAACCGCGTGTGGCTCCGTTTGCCGATGCGGTCGGTTCTATCTATATCGAAAATGCGCACAAGCCTTCGGTGAAAAACTACCAGGAGGCATGCCGGAGAATGGGGATCAAAGAGGAGCAGGCGGTCTTTGTCGGGGATCAGCTTTTCACCGATGTGTACGGTGCAAAACGGACCGGACTTTACAATATTCTGACCGAGCCGATCAATCCGAAAGAGGAAATTCAGATCGTTCTGAAACGGTATCTGGAGCACATTGTACTGTTCTTTTATGAGCGTGATCTGGCCCGCGGCAGGATTACGAAAAAAAACAGTTGAAAAATCGGGGAAAATATTATATTATAAGATAAGCCTATGGTGCGCATTTGGCGCATCGTACTATGTTAAGGAGGAAAAATCAGAATGATTTCAGCAGGAGATTTTAGAAACGGCGTTACCCTCGAGATCGATGGTCAGGTCGTTCAGATTCTTGAATTTCAGCATGTAAAACCTGGTAAAGGAGCTGCATTCGTAAGAACAAAATTAAAAAATGTCATCAACGGTGGTGTGGTAGAGCGTACCTTCCGTCCGACTGAGAAATTCCCGCAGGCTCGTATCGAGCGTGTAGACATGCAGTATCTGTACAGCGATGGTGATTTATTCTACTTCATGAACGTAGAAAACTATGAGCAGATCGCTCTGAACGAAGAGACCATCGGAGATGCTCTGAAATTTGTAAAAGAAAACGAAATGGTTAAAGTATGTTCCTACAACGGAAATGTATTCGCAATCGAACCGCCTCTGTTTGTAGAGCTTGAGATCACCGAGACTGAGCCAGGCTTCAAGGGAGATACCGCACAGGGTGCTTCCAAACCGGCTACCGTTGAGACTGGTGCTACCGTAAGCGTTCCGCTGTTCGTAAACCAGGGAGACAAAATCAAAATTGATACCAGAACAGGTGAATATCTGTCCCGTGTATAAGTAAGACTGTTCCCGCCGTTGTCCGTCACAACTTTCTTTGTGGCGGACACGGTTTTCTAAATAAATAGAATATTCGTTTGAAAAATGGCTGATAAAGGCTGTCGGAAGCAGCCCGGGCCCGTTTTTCTCATCGTTCGAAGTTCCGCGAACCAACGAATCTCTGGCATATACAGATCTGTACAGAGGTTTTTAAGTTGTGTTTTCCGGAGCTTTTTTGTTCCGTAAAGCAAAAATACAAAAGGCAATCAAACAGGAAAGGTGGGAAAAAATGGACTATCAGATGTTCAAAGAGCAGCTTGCCGCGCTGCTGAAAAGAAAAGCCGGCGATGATTTTGAGGTGAAGGTAGAATCGGTGCAGAAGCTGAACGGTATCGAAAAAGAGGCGTTTGTCATCAGCAGAAAGAAGGACTGGATTGCACCGACGATCTACGTGGAGCTTCTGTATGAATGCTGTCTGCAGGGCGTGCCGCTTTCTCAGATTGCAGAAAAGGTACTGGAGCAGTACCGGAAGGTGGAAGCGGAGGCGAGAAGACCGGAGAAAGCTGCCTTTTTTACCAACTGGAAAAATGCTGCGCCGCAGATCTACTGCGAGCTCATTCATGCGGAGAAAAACCGTACGCTGCTCTCCGAAGTTCCGCACAGAAAATTTCTCGATCTCGCGGTCGTGTACTATTACCAGATGCGGGGAAACCGCGTGCCGGATGCGACAATTCTGATCCACGAGACGCACCGGGAGCTGTGGGGAATTTCGGCGGAGGAGCTGGATGCCCGTGCCTGGGAGAACACCCTGCGGGATCTGCCGGTGCGCACAGACAGCCTTATGGTGTATTTGAAAGAGGAGTACGGAGTAACGTTTCCCCGGTTCGAGCTTGGTCCGCTGGCGGAACAGTTTTACCTGGTCAGCAACCGCAGAGGAAAGCTGGGTGCAATCTGCATGTGCTATCCCGGCGTGCTGGAGAGTCTTTCGCAGCGCTTTGAGGCAAGTCTTTATGTGATTCCGAGCAGTATCCACGAGTGCATGGTGATTCCGGATTATGATGTGTTCCCGGAGGAGTGTCTTTCCGACATGGTACGGGACGTGAATGAAAAGACGGTCAAGCCGCAGGAGATTCTGTCGGATCACGTTTATTATTACCACCGGGAAAGCGGGGAACTGACGCTGTGTGAGGAAGAAACGTAAGCTGTGTGGCAGAATAGTCTGCGAATAATTTAAGAAAAAAATGGGCGGCTGGGTGGGAAAAATACTTTACAATTGCAGGAGTCTGTGGTAAACTATCATAGTGTGGTTGAGAAAACAGATCACATCAGCGTCTGTAGCTCAGGGGATAGAGCAACGGTTTCCGGTACCGTGTGTCGGGGGTTCGAATCCCTCCAGACGCGTTTTTGCTACATGGCATGCTGCGGCGGGCAGGACCGGCGCAGGATAAGGAAAGCCCCTGCTTCGGTGTGAAGTAGAGGTTTTTTTGCTTACTGAGCATATCAATAACTGATCCGGCGGATCAGTTTTGATGAAGGAGGAAAAATATGGCAAAACCAATGACAACAAAAGATAAAATCCGGGAATGGATTTCCGATAATCTGCGCTACATGCTTCTGATCGGAGCAATTCTCCTGATTGTGGCAGCGGTTCTTCTCATCGTTCATCTGGTGTCACCAAAAAACGATGGAAAATCGAGCGGCGGAACCGTAACAAGCAGCACCGGAAACAATGTGCCGGATAAAAAGACACAGGTAAAAGCAGACAGCAAAGCAGATTCTGAGGACAGCACAGGCATTTCATCGGACGTTTCGGATTCCGCGAATGATTCCAGTGCAGATGCTTCCAGTACCGATACTGCCAGCGCGCCGGATGCAGAGGCTGAGCCGACAAGTGAGCCGGAAGCGGCAGACGATACCAGTAATACAGAGAATACCGATAATACGGCTGTCTCCTTTGCCACGGACAATGTCCCGGAAGTAAGCACCGTGCTGGAGCAGTATTACACCGCGCTCGGTGCAAGGGATATCAACGGTCTTTTTGCAGTAACAGATAATCTGACCGCGGAGGAGCAGGCGCAGATTGAGGCAGAAAGCGATGTGGAGTCATACGGAGATGTAAAGGCCTACACGATCAGCGGTCCAAATGACGGAACGTACATCGCGTTTGTCAGCAGCAGATGCAAATATCTGGGAATCAACCAGACCCTGCCGATGCTTTCGGAGTATTATCTCTACACGACAGGAGACGGCAGCCTGAAAATCATGGATGATACTGAAAGCGATGCGGCCGTAACCGAGGCTATGAAAGCGGCGCTCGAAAACGAAGAAGTCAAAAATCTGATCGAACAGGTTCAGAACGATTATCAGAATGCACTCGATGCAGATGCTTCCCTGAGAGCATATGTAGAGAGCATTCAGTAGGAACAATAGAATAATACAAAACAAAAAAAGCAGTTTCTGGTTTTTATGAAACTGCTTTTTTGGAAGGATAAAACCATGCGCTTAAACAAATACTTAAGTGATGCGGGCGTCTGCTCGCGGCGGGAGGCGGACCGTCTGACAGAAGCGGGCGAGATTACTATAAACGGAAAACGCGCGGAAACCGGCATGCAGGTGGAGTCTGGCGACGTTGTTGTCGTGAAAGGCAAAACCGTTGTCCCGGAGGAGAAAAAAGTCTATCTCGCCTTCAACAAACCGCGCGGCATCGTCTGTACTGCGGAAAAACGGGAGAAAAACAACGTCATCGATTATCTGTCTTACCCGGTGCGGATTTACCCGGTGGGAAGACTCGATAAAGATTCCGAAGGCCTCCTTCTGATGACGAACGACGGTGCGATCGTAAACGGTATCATGCGTGCCAGAAACCGCCACGAAAAAGAATACCAGGTCGAGGTAAACAAAGAGATTACACCGGAATTTCTGAAAAAAATGGCATCCGGCGTGCCGATTCTCGATACCGTGACGCGCCCGTGCCGGATCCAGAAAACGGGAGAGCGCAGCTTTACGATTATTCTGACGCAAGGGCTGAACCGTCAGATCCGGCGGATGTGCGAAGCATTAGGATATCGTGTCACAAAGCTGAAACGTGTGCGGATCATGAATATTCACTTGAAAGACCTGAAAACAGGGGAGTACCGCCCTTTAACGGAAAAAGAATTAGCAGAACTGAAAAAGCAGATCGGGGAGGAAAAGCGATGAACGAGACAGAACGGATGAAGGAACTGGTCAAAAAGCTGAACGAAGCGGCAAAAGCCTATTACCAGGAAGACCGGGAGATCATGAGCAACCTGGAGTACGACACGCTGTATGACGAACTGCAGATATTAGAGGAAAAAACAGGCGTAACACTCGCCGGAAGCCCGACCACAAAAGTCGGCTACGAGGCGATGGACGAACTGCCGAAAGAAGCGCACGAGTCGCCGATGCTTTCCCTTGATAAAACGAAAGATGTGGAAGTGCTCCGCAGCTTCATCGGGGATCACAAAACGCTGCTGTCCTGGAAGATGGACGGTCTGACCGTCGTTCTGACGTACCGCGGCGGTACCCTCGCAAAGGCCGTCACCCGTGGAAACGGCGTGATCGGAGAGGTTGTCACGAACAATGCAAAAGTGTTTGAAAATATTCCCTTAAAAATCCCGTACCAGGGAGAGCTGGTTCTGCGAGGCGAGGCGATCATCCGCTATTCCGATTTTGAGAAGATCAACGAGGAGATTGAGGATGTCGATGCGAAATACAAGAATCCGAGGAACCTCTGCAGCGGTTCTGTGCGCCAGCTGAACAATGAGATTACGGCAAAACGCCACGTTCATTTTATGGCATTTGCGCTTGTGAGCGCTCCGGAACAGGATTTCGAAAATTCCAGAATCCGTCAGATGGAGTGGCTGAAAGAGCAGGGCTTCGAGGTGGTGGAATACAAGGTTGTCACCAAAGATAACCTCGACGAGGCGATGCAATATTTCTCCACGAAAATCGAGACAAACGATTTTCCGTCCGATGGCCTTGTCGCGTTGTATGACGATATCGCCTACGGAGAATCACTTGGCACAACCGCGAAATTCCCGCGGAACGCTTTCGCCTTCAAATGGGCGGATGAACAGAAGGAGACCACTCTGCTTGAAATTGAGTGGAGCCCGTCGAGAACCGGTCTCATCAATCCGGTTGCGGTTTTTGAGCCGGTCGAGCTGGAAGGAACTTCGGTTTCCCGCGCAAGCGTCCACAACATCAGTATCATGCGTTCGCTGGATCTCGGTGTGGGTGATAAAATCCTTGTCTACAAAGCAAACATGATCATTCCACAGATCTCAGAGAATCTGACGAGAAGCGGCGTGCGCGATATTCCGGAAACGTGTCCTGCCTGCGGCGGTGCCACCCGGATTCAGATGATGAATAATGTCGAGACCCTCTACTGTACGAATCCGGAGTGCCCGGCAAAATTCATGAAGGCATTCACCCTGTTTGTAAGCCGCGACGCGATGAACATCGACGGCATGTCGGAGGCAACGCTCGAAAAATTCGTGGGCCACGGCTTCATCCGTGAGTTTGCCGATATTTTCCGTCTCGACCGCTACCGCGACGAGATTGTGGAGATGGACGGTTTCGGTGAAAAATCATACCAGAATCTGATCGACAGCATCGAGCGCGCGAAAAACACAACGCTGCCCCGTCTGATTTTCGGACTTGGCATCTTAAATATCGGTCTTGCAAACGCGAGAATGATCTGCAAAGCCTTCAATTTCGATCTCGACCGGATCCGGAATGCATCGGCGGAGGATTTCGCGCAGATCGACGGTGTCGGAGAAGTGATTGCAAAAAGCATCGTGGATTACTTTGCGGATGAGGAAAATAAAGAACGCCTTGAGCGCCTTCTGTCGTATCTGACGATTGAGAAGCCGCAGGCAAGCCAGGAAGAACAGAAATTAGCCGGTCTTACCTTCGTCATCACCGGAAGTGTGGAACATTTCCCGAACCGGAATGCATTAAAGGCAAGAATCGAGGAGCTCGGCGGAAAAGCCACCGGAAGTGTAACGGGAAAGACGAGCTATCTGATCAACAACGACACGACATCCAGTTCCTCCAAAAACCGGAAAGCGCGCGAACTCGGCGTGCCGGTGATCTCAGAAGAGGAATTTCTGAAGATGACAGAAGAATAACGAAATATCTGCAAAGGCGGTTTGCATCCCGCGCGGGAATCTGCTATAATCGGAAGCAGACGGCAGAAATTCCTGCCGGAAAAAGCAAACCGCCTGTCTGCGCAGAGAAAAGCGCGGCAGATCAAGAAGAATAGAAACGAGGAAAAAGAATATGCCGGTTAAAGTTCAGGCAGATTTACCTGTAAAAGAAATACTCGAAAGCGAAAATATATTCGTCATGGACGAGACAAGAGCGGTTCATCAGGACATCCGTCCGCTGAAGATTATGATCCTGAATCTGATGCCGCTCAAAGAAGATACCGAGCTGCAGCTTCTGCGCTCCCTTTCCAACACCTCCCTGCAGGTTGATGTCACCTTTCTGATGGTGGCAAGCCACGAGGCGAAAAATACATCGACCAGCCATCTGAACACGTTCTATGTGAAATTTGAGGATGTGCGGAAAAATTATTACGACGGTATGATCATCACCGGTGCACCGGTAGAACAGATGGAATTTGAAGAGGTAGACTACTGGAATGAACTGACAGAGATCATGGACTGGACAAATACCCATGTTACCTCCACTATTTATTTGTGCTGGGCTGCCCAGGCAGGTCTCTATCACCACTATGGCCTGAAAAAACGCAAACTGGACAAAAAAATGTTCGGCCTTTTCTGGCATAAGGTGATGAACCGCAAGATTCCGCTGGTACGCGGTTTTGACGATATGTTCCTGGCACCCCATTCCAGACATACGGAAGTTCCCATCGAGGATATCCATAACTGCAAAGAGCTGACAGTGATTGCCG
>ENA-OQLI01000394-OQLI01000394.1-human-gut-metagenome-genome-assembly--contig:-NODE-394-length-54568-cov-6.652284_pt1 | contig 54568 bp, 56 predicted proteins | sample MGYA00242805_ERZ504812 | MGnify/ENA primary metagenome ERZ504812 (study PRJEB26092, sample SAMD00036430) | human gut metagenome | host: Homo sapiens | study: EMG produced TPA metagenomics assembly of... | reverse complement strand
TCATCATATCAGCAATAAGCCTTTCCATATCTACAACGGGCGAAATAAAATATGCTTTCTCTATTTGCTGATTTGATAAGGCATTGATAGCAAAATACGCTCCAATGCTATTGGCAATTACTTCAACCGTCTTGTAGTTTCTATAAATTGAATTAAAAAGTAATGGAAATTCTTCTTTTGCTTCCCATGGAAACTGTGCAGTATAGTCGAGACCAATCACATCACAATTACTAAAGAGCGGTTTGTAATGAATAGCTTCTTCAGCATTACCACCTTTTCCATGTATATAAATAACTGCTTTATCCACAATAGTTATCCTCCACAAATTCAAATTTTCCTGTTATACAGTCGAGTAGACTAAAGCCTTGCAACTTTAGCCCCTCACAGATCCGTACGTGCGGCTTTCCCGCATACGGCTCCTCATAATAACATTCACTTTAATATAAGCAATAGTACGTCTTTGGTTTCGCAAGCGGATAACACTTTAGCATTTCCCAAAAACCACCCCATGTATAGGCTCTTCTGCAACCTCGACGATTTACCGCTTTAAACAGGAATTGTTGTACTCTGTGTAAGAATGCACATAATCTTCTATAATTCCATGTTACTCCATAATAGCGATAGTGACCTACAAGCTTTACATTCAGCTCTTTTATGATTTCTCTGACCGGACGGTTCCGATTATCATATATCCATAGTTTATATTCTTTCAGCTTACGTTCAAACTTCTTTCGAGATGTCTGCAACTTTAATGCAAATGTTCCCTTTCTTGTTTTCCCGCAATAGAAAGTAAAACCTAGAAAATCGAATGCTTCTGGCTTACCTATTCCTCTGGATAGTCTGTTGGTTTCTGCAAATCTCCCAAATTCAATCAACCTGCTTTTACTGCTTTCCAGCTCAAGATTGAATTGTTCCATCCTCTCTTTCAGGGCTGAATAATACCACTCTGCTTCTGATTTATACTGGAATCCAGCTACAAAATCATCTGCAAAATTCACCAGAAAACAGTCTCCTTTTAACGTCTTTTTCACCACAAATTTAAACCACAGCGTTAACACGTTATGCATGTATATATTTGCTAGCATCGGACTCATGACTGAACCCTGTGCTGAACCTTCCTCTGTTGATTCAAATTTTCCATCTTCCATTATTCCAGCTTTTAAATATTTCTTTATCAGCCAGAGCAGATTTGGGTCTTGAATATGCCATTCCAGAAATCTCATCATCCAGTCATGGTTAATGTGATCGAAAAATCCTTTAATATCAGCGTCCACTATGTAGCTGATTTTCCCATAACTGATTCTCTGATATACTTCTTTTACCGCTTCGTGACAACCTCTGTTTGGTCTAAATCCATACATACAGTTCAGAAATCTTGGCTCGTAAATTGCTTCTAGTACTTTCTTTACTGCCATTTGGACAATCTTATCCTCGTAAGAGGCTATTCCCAGCGGTCGCATTTTTCCATTTCCCTTTGGAATATATACCCTCAATGATGGGAGTGGTTTAAAAGATTTGTTCTTTAACCTCTGTACTAAGTCTTCGATATTTCTATCGAGGTTCTTTCCGTATTCTTCCTTTGTCACCTTATCAACACCAACTGCCTTTTTGCCATCTAATTCTTTATGGCATTGTTTCAGCAATTCTGCATTTATCAAGTGATATATGGATGTGAATACAGGTTTCTTTGTTTCTGCCGATATTTCAGCTATTCTTTCTAATTTCGTTCCCATTATTTCCTCCGTCCCTGAGTACGGATAATGTGTCCTCAGAAAGACCGTTACTATGCAGTCCCCTTCCCTCCATCGGCATTACCCGATTTCATCAGTACTATGAGACTGTCCGACTACCTGTTATCCATTTGAAGCTCTCCATTTTCAGTTGATACTTCATACTCTTATACGAGAGACAACAGGTTCTCCCCAGTTGATGTGTACCCACAATGTCAAGCATGATTGGCCCTTTGACCCCGCAGCGCCACACAATTCTCGCCATAATGACTTGTGTGCTGTTGCCTTCCGCACCAGTTAAGACGTCGGCCTACTGAAGTTAACTTTTCGAGGCTCAATAGCATTGCAACCCTGCTTTCTTGCTGTCTACGCTTGTCAGTTGCTGTTACCAACAACATCCCAAGACTCGCTATTATCTGGCTGGCTAGACCTTGGATAAATCGGATTCCCACCGACTTGGTTACACACCCTTAGCTGGGCGCACAACTGGAATTTATCTTTCTAAAACCATTCTTGCCGCAACGACAGGAGATCCAAGTTCAATGATTTGCTCTCTGCCGTCAAAACGGTATCCACATCGTTCATAAAAACGGATGGCTTTTGTGTTTTCTTTCAGTACCCAGACTGCAATTTTCGAATGATCAGCAAGCTCTGAGAGCGCCGTCTGCATCAAGCGATACCCAATGCCTTTTCCGTAATACTGCGATAAAATATAAATAGCAAAAACTTCTCCGGCGTTCTCGAGTTCGTCATTGCGATATTTGCCAAAGCCGACGAATCCAATAACGGAATCGCCGTCTTTTGCGATGATGACATTATCCGTCCGACGAAAAGCAATTTTTTCGCACTTATCCAATGTCAGCGAGTCAAGATACCGTTGATCCACAATACCGGAATACGCTTCCTGCCAGGATTTCCAATGAACGTATGCTTTCCCTTTGATCTCGGCATCGGTTTCCATCTTTTTTATAACTATATTCATACGAGTTCACCTCTACAAAGCCCGATTTGTCTTTCTGTGTCGAAAGAATTATACCATACAGATGTGAACATTTCCATATCCTTTTAGCGGTTCAGCTGCATTGTCTTTTTGGCGTACTGCCGCGCCCTCTCCCGGCGTTCCTCGCTGTATGGGGCGGTCAGACGGAAAGAGAACCGCCCCTTGCGGATTTCAAACTCCATGCAGCCCGTGTCCGGGTCTGTGTCGGTCTGGCGGCACTGGTCGGGGTGCTGTCCGGCGTAGGCGGCAAGCCGCTTCTTTAAGTCGGTGTTGTGGGTGCGGATATGGATTAGCGGGTATTTCTCGTCAAACCAAATATCGGTGGTCTTTTCCTGCTTCGTAAGCCCTGTTCTCATAAACTCTCCTTTCTGCGCCCCTGTTACGCAGTAGGGGCATTTTTCGGGTGTTTTTCCCGGCTCTTGACTTGGGGGAAATGAGGATTTTCAAATAGAAACCGCCCGGACGGGGAATGGTTCGCCAGGGCGGCTGTTATCGCAAGATTTCTGTTTTTTCCGGCTCTTGACCGTCAGACGCGGATAAACGCGAGCTGTCGGCAAGTACCAGTTTGAGCAGCTTGTCGCGGAATGTTTCTGTGCTGCTGTGATTGAAAAACAACTCCGCAACAATGGTCTGCCCGTTCCTCTGGGTCGTGATGATACTGTCGGGGGTCTGTTCTGCCATAGGCGGCTCCTTTCTTTGGGCGCAAAAGAGGGATTTCCCGTAGTTCGGAAAATCCCTCTTGGTTGATGGTTATTCTGTTTTACTGTGTGGGCTGTGCGGCGGCTGCCTGCGCCTTTCTCCTTGCCCGGTATTCCCGCGCCTTGATACGGTCATACTCCCGCTGCTTTTCAAGGTTTCTCGCCCGGTACTCCCTTGAATACTGCCGGTGGTAGGCGCGGCTCTTTTCCTTTTTGGCTTCTTCGATTTCCTCCCGCATTTGCCGGATTTCCTGCTCGGTCGGCTCTGCAAGCTGTGTCACTTCGTTCTCAAACTTGCCGATATAATTGAAATATATGCTGATGTGCTGGATTGCGTATCTCGCCCTTTTCTGGTCGCGCTCATGCACTTCAATCCGGCTGATAAACTCGTTGAGAATGGCGGGGGTAAGCTCGGTAAAGGCGGCATGGCGTTCCGTCAGCTTCAAAAACTTCTGCGCCCGTCCTCCCGCGTTCTCATAAGCGGATAGCTGCTCTTGGAGCGTGGCAAGCTCCGCTTTCAGCGTGTAGTATTCTTCTGAATACTTCTGCGACATCTGCTCATAGCGGTCTTGTGAGATCGCGCCGAGGGCGTTGTCCTCATAGAGCTTGTTCAGCACCTTGTCAATCTGTTCAAGGCGCGTCGTGATTTGCGGGATACGCTTCTGCTGTTTCTTGGTCTGGTTGGTCTGCTGCATGGCAAGGTTCTTTTTCACTAAGGCTTCAAACTCCGCCCGATTGCTGATAGAATAGTCCTCGATTTTCTTCAGCACTTCCGCGATGGTCTGCATGAGCAAGTCCGCGTCCATGATGTGCGGGGAATGGCATTTGGGGTTCTTGGCTTTTCCCTTGTGGTACTCGCTGCAAAAAGCAACATGCCGCTTGCCGCCGTTCCGGTAATCTATACGAATGTGCATTTTTGCGCCGCAGTCCTTACAGAAAAGCAAGCCGGACAGAGGGTGGATTTCCCCGTCCCCGTTGGGGCGTCTGACGGGTGCGTTTTCCAAAATCCGCTGTACGGTTTCAAAATCGCTGCGGCTGATAATCGGCTCATGCACATTTTCTGTGATGTGCCACTGGCTCCGGTCTACATAGTGGTTATGTTTATCCCGGAAATGCTTTGTAGTCTTGAAGTTGACTACATCGCCGCAATACTCCTGCCGTGTGAGGATATGGGTCAAGGTGGCTTTGTTCCACTTGCAGCGGTTATCCTCATTGAGCGTCTTATTTTTACAAGTTCCCCTCCCTCGGTCTTTCATGTAGAAAGTGGGGGTTGGGATTTGCTCCTGTGTCAGATGCACGGCGATTTGGTTGCGGTTTTTCCCGCCGATAAACAGACGGAAAATCAAACGGACAACCTCGGCGGCTTCCTCGTCGATTATCCAAAAATCCTTGTTGTCCGGGTCTTTGACATAGCCGTAAGGGGCTTCGGTGACAATCGGCTTTCCACTCATGCCTTTGGTCTTAATGCCCGTTTTCACTTTCTTGCTGATGTCCTTTGCGTACCACTCCGACATGATATTGATAAAGGGCGCAAACTCCAATGTGTCGGGCTTCTCGCTGTCTATCCCGTTGTTGACCGCGATAAAACGCACATTGTTCCGTCTGAATATCTCCATCGCGTTGCCTACTTGGAGATAGTCGCGCCCCCAGCGGGTAAGGTCTTTCATAATGCAGACACCGATTTTCCCGTTTTCCACATCGTCCATCATGCGGGAGTAGGCGGAACGGTCAAAAAACCTGCCGCTTTCGTCATCGTCGATGTAGTGCCGGATATTGGTTAGGTGCTGCCCTCTGGCATAGTTCTCCAAAAATATTTTTTGGTTCTGTATGCTGTTGCTTTCGCCGCCGTCCCTGTCCTCGTCGCCTACGGAAAGGCGGGAGTAAAGGGCTGTAATTTTGCTATAATCAGTCATGTGCATAACCTCCTGTGCGTCCATGTATGTGTCATTTACACTTAAAATTATGCACTCCAGCGGGCACTGCCGTATTCTATGCCGTGGCGATATTTCTTCGCGTTCTTACCCTTCATGTGGACCGCCACGCGGAGGATCACCGCACCGGCGATACCCACAAGGAGGTCAACGGGGTTGAAGTTCAACCCCAGGGAGGAAAACGCTGCTGTGAAACCGTCCCCGATGGAGAATATCTTTGCGGAAAGGTCCGCGCCGGGCGCCAGCCGGACCGCCTGGGACAGCTTATCGAAGGGATACACGAACAGGAGGTACGGGAGGTCCAAGAGGATCAGCTTCTTCAGGTTCATAACTCCACGCCCCTTTCCTTTACCTTGACCTTCTCCCGGTCAAGTGCTCTGTGTTCCACCTTCTGCGCCGCCTGTTCCTTTGCCTGGGCCAGCCGCTCCCGGATGGAGGGTTTTTCATCCCTGCCCATCTTCCGGCTTGCGAACTCCTGGAAGGCCGCCGTGATGGCATCGGCATCCCGGCTTTTGAAAAAGACCAGGTAGCGGGGCTGCTCGGCGGTGGTGTCCTTCTTCAAGGCGAAATCCACATGGTATTTTTTCGCCACATGGGTAAAAGCCTTGATATTCTTGTCGCTGATCTCAATATTGGCAAGCCCGGCGTTCTGCCCGGCAAGTTGCTTTAGGGTCTGTTTGCCCCGGTGCATTTTCGGGGCCTTGTTTTTCTGCGCCTCCAGGAACTTTTGCAGGGCTTTTTCAAGCACCTGCTCGCTCATTTTTGCGCCGTCGATGATAAGGGCAACAGATTTGCCGGTCACTTCTTCCTGCATTTAGCCTCGCCCCCTTTGCCCGTCCCCGTACATATCGTGCTGCACCAGGGAAGAATAATAATTGCCGATGGTGACAGGGGCGTTATACAGAGCCGCCAGGAGATACTTCTTGATGTTGCGGACATAGGTGGTGTTGTCTCTCATGCAATCCATGACATACTGCACATGGGAACTGTCCAGCTTCATAAAGCGGGATTTTACAACCTCCGCCGGATAATCGTCACCGGCTACACGGATCGTCTTTCTGGCAGAACAGACGGTATCCACGATCAGCTCCGCGATCTCGTCAAGCTGCTCACGGTCGATATGACTGTCCTGGATCAGATACTCATACCCGATGTTCTCAAAAATGACCTCCCTGTATGCTTCTCTGGCTCCCATCCCATCCATTCCCATCCTTGCTCCTGCTGGGGATTTGATTGGATAGGATTTGATATCTCTGTACTTGATAAATCTTTTTTTGATATCTGGTTACTTGATATATCTATATTTAATTGTGCGGGATTTTCCTGTTCAGGTTTTCCCAAGACAGGGTTATCCAAGACTGGATTTGCCTGAACTGGATTTTCCCGTTCAGGTTTTTCCCGTTTAGGTTCGGGTGGTCTGGGCTGCTCCAAGATGGTGTACTCAATGGCCCCAAGCTGTCCGTTTGCGTTGCGAACACGCTCCCGGACCACATACCCGTGATCCTCCAGCTCCCGCACCCCGGCGCAAATGCTGTCCACGCCATCCTTGCAGATACGGGCGAGGCCTTTTGTGGTGTAGTCCCATTCCTCCGGCAGCGACAGCATAAGGGAGAGCAGGCCCTTCGCTTTTAGGGAAAGGTCTGTGTTACGTAGATGGTGGTTTGACATAACCGTGTAATCACGGGTCTTTTCTATGCGGAAAACCGCCATACCTGATACCTCCTTCCTCATGGTTTGAAAAGTGTTGATTTTCGGCGTTTCGTCCGTCTGTATTCCTCCGATATCCTCCGCATGGGAAAACATCCATGCCCCTTGCGGCGCGTAGCTCACAGGGGAAAGAACAGAGGATTTTCCACTCTTTTTGATAAAGTTTTCGGGATACCTCTACAACTCACGGTCTTTTTGGTCATACCGAAGGTTTCCGGCTATGACCTTCGCATGGTTCTTGATCTTGATAAACCCTTTATCCTGGTTCTCCAAGGCCTTGCCGTACCCGGCTTCGGTCAGGAACAGTCTCATTTTGTCTCCCTTATAGCCCATAGGGGACTCATGGGAAAGAACATCAAAGACGATCATGTGTCGGGTATCGGGATCGAACCGCTCCAGGGCCATGATATCGTGACCGGCCATCTTCTGAGCGCCGGATTGCTGTCTGGCTTCTGCCAGCATTTCCCCAATCGTTCTTGCCTTGCCGGGGAGACGGTAATTCTGCTGAACCTCCCGGATCACATCCATGCACTCCTTGTCGGATAGAGGGCGGAGCTTTTTCAAAAGGCTTTCCGCCGTATCCTTCATGGCCTGGTTTGGTGCATAGCGCCAGGTCATATAAATCTCATTCAGAGCAGCCACCTGATTGGTACTTTCAATCTGATAGACCATTCTCTTTTCATCTTCATTCAAATTCATTATCCTGCTCCTTTCAAAATAGGTATAAAAAAAGCCACAGGATCACCCATGGCGTGTATATGGAAAAAGGGATGCTGTATCATCAAAAAACAGCATCCCTTTTGCTTTCTATGTTAAGTTTTTCTCTATCGCGTGGAGGCAAATAACTCAAATTTCAAAAGTAGTAAACTGGTAGTAAATTCTTGCTTCATTTTCACGAAAACCCTGTAAAATCAATGCTTTTGGAGTTTAGACGATATCCTGCCGTGGCAAATGAAATACACAGTTATCATACTCCTAAAATTCCTTCCTTTTGCGCATTATCCCAGCAGATTTGTTCTGTCCGGTCTTACATCATCTTCATCCCGGAAGAAAAACTCGCTGTAATTGTCCGTGTCAAAAATCTCCAGCAGTTCTCTCATATTCCAGATCAGATTGGCAGTCGGAACATCTTTCCGGTCGAGCCAGAAGACGCGGCCTTCCTCGGATGATTTTAATTCTCCTTCGAACTGATCTGTTTTGTACAGCAGAACAAGATATCTCGTGCCGTCCTTCTCGATCCAGTCCTTTACGCCGCACAGCTTTGGATTCTTTATGGTAAGCCCTGTCTCTTCTTTCATTTCACGAATGACCGAATCCTGCAGCGATTCATTTTTCTCTACATGGCCGCCTGGGAAAACCAGGCCGCCCGAATAAGATGTGCCGCACTTTTCCTCCACCAGAATTCGTGTTTCATCGCAGATGAGGCACATGCTTGTCAATTCTACTTGTGATTTACGATTCAAAATGATTTCCTCCTATGTCATATACAGGCTTCATTATAACAAAGGAATCCCATTTTTGACATAGCTTTTTATATAAAATCTCACACTCTCCACTCAATCACATCTTCTGTTCTCTTCCGCAGTCTGGCCTCGGGTGCTTCATCCGCATAGCCGACGGCAAGAACTGCGTACAGCTCACCGCCCGCCCAGTCGCTCAGTTCTTTCTGGGCAAAAAAGGAATTGCAGATCCACAGACTGCCAAGGCCCTGTGCGGCAGCCTCCAGCGTCATATTCTCAATCGCTGCGCCGATAGACTGGGAATTGCAGATTTCGGATACACGCTCGTCCATGGAAAGTGCTTTTCTAAAAGAACTTGCTTCCTGAAATATTTTCCTGATGCTGAGATTCCGGTGACGCAGGTAAAATCTGACCGGAGTGCCTGTCTCAGAATCGGAGCATTCATTGTTGTGAACTTCCAGTTCCTTAACAATAAATTGTTTAATCCTCTTAATGTCCATGTATAGCAGATTTGTTTGTACAGTTTTTCAAATTTGCTCATTTATAGCTATACATTTAAAAGTTTTGCACTTGTTTTTTATCTCACCAAGAAAATTGTAAGAGGGTCAGACCCCAATGTCTCTCACACGATTTCTTTTATACTCTGCGGGATGCTTTTAATCCTCGATTGCTGCCTTACGGGCATTGATTGCCTTTATCACATCCATATCAAACTTTGGTTTACGTTCATAGGTATACAGACCGTTTAACTCCTGCTCCACATCATACAGCTGGGTATAGCAGAAGGCAAACATATGGGGATTGTCCAAAAGGGCATCGGTCAGTCCCTTATATCGGTTCAGGAATTCCTCCTTGGTAGCAGGACCTGCACCATAGCCCCAGCCATCCTTTTCAACACCTTCCTCGTCCCACTTGATACCGCCATACTCACTGATGAAGGTAGGGATCCCCTTTACAGGTGTCTGCCTGTAGCCATGATTATCTTCCAAATCACCTCCCTGTTTAAAGGACTCGTAGGTTGCTGCAAACTTTGCCGGATCCTGCTCATAATTGTGTAAGTCATAGATGTCCGTCACCACATGATAATTTCCGCTGGTATCAATGCAGGGTCTGGTGGTGTCATACAGCTTTGTCATCTTATACACATTGCCCAGTAAGCTGTCATCCTGCCTTCTTCCCTCATAATCCCATGTCTCATTAAACGGACACCAGCCGATGATGGCGGGATGGTTGAAGTCTCTCTCCAAGGCTTCCATCCACTCAGGCAGGAAATATTTTAATGCTGCGGGATTGCTGTAATCCAGTCCCCAACAGCCCTGCTCGCCCCATACCAGATAGCCTGCTTTATCGCAGTGATACAAGAACAGAGGCTCAAATACCTTCTGATGGAGTCTTGCGCCGTTGAAGCCTGCATCCATGGACAGTTCCACATCCTTGACAAGTGCTTCCTCTGTAGGCGCTGTGTAAATGCCATCCGGATAGAAGCCCTGATCCAGCACCAGTCTTTGGAACACGCTCTTATCGTTGATGAGGAATTTCTCTCCATCCAGTCTTACCTCACGCATACCAAAGTAGCTTTCTACCTTATCTTCTCCATAGGTTAATGTAAGGTCATACAGTCTGCCATGACCCGGCTCCCACTTTTCCAGACGGGACAAAGGAAGTGTCATGGTAACGGTGCCGCCCTCTGACTTTGCGCTTACGCTGCCACAGGGCTCTCCCTCATAAAAGGCCTTTGCTTCCAGTGTGCCCTGCCCCTTTACTACCGCCTTAATTCCCAGAGTTGCCTCTGCCAGGTTTGGATAATATTGCACTTTTTCAATGTAGCTTTCCGGTACCCACTCAAGCCATACCGTCTGCCAGATACCTGTCGTTCTGGTATAATCACAGCCTCTGGAGTAGAAGAAATGACTCTGCTTTCCCTTGGGCTGCTTTCCGCCTCTCACATCATCTGCTGCAAAAAGCGTAATGTCATTTTCTCCTTCCTTTACAAGCTTTGTAATATTAAACGTAAAGGAAACATAACCGCCCTGGTGTCTGCCTGCCTCTACTCCATTGATCCATACTCTTGCATCATAGTCCACTGCGCCGAAGTGTAAGAAAAGATCTCCCTTCAGCTCCTCCCCTGTCAATGTGATGGTGCGGTGATACCATACGCCGGGGATAAAGTCCTTATAGCCGATTCCGCTCAGATCACTTTCCGGGCAGAAGGGCACCAGGATCTTCTTCTCCCAATCTGTCTTTCCTTCCTGCCATTTCTGATCTATGCCGCTGCATCCAAAGTCAAAGGAAAAATCCCATTCTCCATTCAGGTTTTTCCAATGCTCCCTCTTCATCTGGGGCTGGGGATGCTCCGGTCTGGGTATTTGTGTCATAATTTTGTCCTCCTGTGATCATTTATTTGGGTTGATTTCATTTTTATTTTATATAGTGAAAGCCATAGTTGACAGGCTTGCTCCTTTTTACTACAATGCTGTTATTACATTATTGCAATTTGCTTTCAAAAAATGGAGGAACCACCATGCCTCAGGAAATTACACGCACACAGATTGAAAAATACACGGTCTACACCGGCCCTACCGCGGAAAGCTTTTCTCCCATCATGGCCGGTATCACTTACCCGGATCCTGCCTATGAGATCCTGGTTTATCGCAGACCCCTGTGTGTGTTTGAATACGTTTTAAGCGGTCGTGGACATATCGAGCGAAACGGCAGTATCCTCACTGTAAATGCCGGAGATGCCTATATCCTTACTGCCGGCACCTACCACCACTACTATTCAGACAAAGTTGATCCCTGGACCAAGATCTGGTTCAATGTCAGCGGCAGTCTGGTACAGCATCTTCTCTCCGATTACGGCTTAGACGGTGTCACCCTGATCCCCCGCTTCCATAACGAAACACCTCTGACCCGGATCCTTGATGCCTTTACCGCCGACCCTGTACACTCTGCTGACAAGCTGGCTGTACTGCTCCATCAATATATTCAGGAGCTGGCGGATTTTCTGGCAAACAAAGTTCCCATCAATCCTACTGCACTGGCGATCCGCAATTATATCGATATGCACTTAACAGAAAGTCTGTCCTTGGATCATCTGGCAGATACCGTTTCCCTGTCCCGCTCCAGGCTCATCCACCTGTTCCAGGAGGTATATCATGTTGCTCCCTACCAGTATTACCTGTCCCAGAAGTACAAGCTGGCCCAGTCCATGCTAAGCCGCACCACTCTTCCTGTTTCTGCCATCTCCACACAGCTTGGGTTCTTAGACCCTCACCACTTTTCTTCCTTTTTCAAGAAACAGTGCGGTCTGTCCCCGGCTTCTTACAGAAAACTCCACACAGCGCCTGGGAATTTTCCCACCTAAGTATTATTCTTTCTAAAAATGGAACCAAGGCAACGAAACTACTTTTTTAAGTACTTTCATTGCCTTGGATTATAGTGCATTTTCTTTCTGTTTACGATACAAAATACAGCTAAAAAGGTATGAATTATTGCTACTACATATTCGGTTTACGTTTACCATTTGGGCTTCGATTTGATTTGCAATCTCACCCACCTAATCGCCTGATCAAGTTTCTGTTCATAGGCTCAAGAACTTTGCTACACCACTTCCTCCATCCATACCGTTACTGATACCGACTTGTGATTCGCTACACTTGGCGGTAAATACCCGTGACTGGACTTGCACCAGCAAGATTAGTGCCATGCTCGGCACACAAAATGACTGCCCCGCCTGCTCAAATGCAGGCAGAACAGTCATCTGATATTTTTATTCACTTTTTATGAAACAAATTTTCCAACGATCAGGCAGATTACAATCGTAATCACCATATCCGGCAGAGTGTTTCCCAGCGGCATGTCGATGTTCATCAGAATTCGGTATACCACAAATCCAATCACCCAGATGATCAGATTCGGAATATGTACGGCCAGGCTGCTCTTGTCCCGTTTCAGCAGGAAAAAGTCGGCAATCTGGATTGCGATCATCGGTGCAAAGACCGAGCCGATCAGATAGAGGAAATCTGTGATGTTGTCCATCGGATATACAATCGCTGCGATGGTTCCAATGACGGTGACAACGATGGCCACATGCTTTCCATTCCATTTGCTTACGACAGTCTCGCTGGAAATTCCTGCGGAGTAGGCATCCAGAAATGTCGTTGTTACTGTTGAAAATACAATAATCAGAAGGCCCGCAATGCCAAGGCCTGCCTTCAGCATGATCTGCGCGATGTCATATTCTCCGGTGATGATCGCTGCTCCCCTTCCAATCACATACATCCAGCAGCTGACGATTCCATAGACAACCGCGCTGATGGCCGTTGCTTTGACCGGTTCTTTTGCTTCTCTTGTGTAATCGCTGATCAGCGGCAGCCAGGATAACGGCATCGCAACCGCAAGTTCTACTGCTGCACCGAATGTCATACTGTCATCCGATGGTGCTCCTGCTCCGCCTCCGGCAAAGATGACCTTGCTCAGGATCAGGCTAAGCAGAAATAATGCTGCCATGGCAACCGTGTTGATTTTACCAAGATTCGTGATTCCGATCACAATCCATAGAATAATCAGGACTCCGATCACAAGGCACCAGATCCATCTGCCCGTATGCATTACGCCGTCTGCGGCGAGCGCTCCGTCATAGATCATGATGGCGGTCCAGCCAACGAGCTGCAATACATTCAGGACAGCAAAAAGGATGCTTCCCTTCTGTCCAAAACTCATTTTTACAGTTTCCATGGCACTTTTTCTGACCCTTCCGCCGATCACGCCCGCCAGAAACAGCATCAGGCATCCGATGATATGGCCGATAAGAATCGCTGCCAGACCTTTTCCCATGCCGAGCGGTGCAAGGTAGGTTCCGGTCAGGATTTCGGCAATCGAGACACCTGCCCCAAACCAGATCAGGCCATTCTCGAACAGGCCGGTACGTTTTTCGTTCATTTTCATGTTCCTCTCTTTGCTTAAATTTTCATACCGGAAACCATTTTAGCACAGAAGGGAAAATGCGGCAATGAATTTACTCTATCCGTTCATCTGACTCCCAATCTTTCTCCAATCATCCCAGCTTTTCAGACCATTCTGCTTCCTTAAAGCCGATCAGCACGGTATCACCATCGATCAGCAGCGGGCGTTTCACCAGCATACCATTCGTGGCAAGAAGCTGCAGCTGTTCCTCTTCGCTCATGGCAGGAAGTTTGTCCTTCAGTTTCATTTCTTTATAAAGAAGGCCGCTGGTATTAAAGAACTTTTTAAGTGGAAAGCCGCTCTTAGAATACCATTCCTTTAACTCACCGCAGGTTGGATTCACATCCACGATGTTGCGCTCGGTATATTCTATTTTCTGTGCATCTAACCATTTTTTCGCTTTCTGGCAGGTTGAGCATTTTGGGTAACATATAAATAACATTTCTCCATCTCCAATCAAATATAATTTATCCATAATCCTGTATCTTTTGCCGGAATCATTTCAGCACAGGAACGGAGGATCGGCAATTATTTTCCTTCTTCCAAGATCAATTCCAGCACCTTCATCAGCTTCGGAATCCAGCCCATCTATCTTATATAGACGAGCTGTTTGAGCTCTTTTGGTCTTTCCTTTTTCACAATTATGCAATAATAATCTATAACTTTGCACATACCAAATCATACAAAGCACTCATAAGTTCTTCCCCGTTCCGGCATTCTGCGACCATCGAAATAACCGCATTCTTGTCCGGAAGGATCATAGAAATCTGAGAATATTTTCCATCCGCCCGGTAGGAATTGTATTCTCCTCTCCAGAAAAGATAACCATAATTGTCTGTATCGGATGCTGCTGTACTTTCTTCTATCCATTTTTCGGATAAAATCTGTTTTCCATTCCATTTTCCCTTATTCAGGTAAAACAATCCGAATTTATGAAGTTCAGAAAGTGTAAGGAACAATCCACCTGCGCCAAAACTGTTTCCAAGAGGATCTGTCTCCCATGTCGGCCGCTTGATTCCAAGATGTTTAAAAAGCCTTGGTGTAAGATAAGAGACCAGATCGCATCCGGAACGTCTCTGTACAAGAATGCCTGCCAGGTAGGGACCAACATTATTATATACAAAATGTGTACCTGGCTTATATTGAAACGGAATCGCCAAAGACATTTTTACCCAGTCATCCTCTTGGTATAATGGCCGCTGTTCTCCCATAAGGCTGCCCTGTTCCTGTCCTAAACACATCGTAAGCAGGTCTCGAACCGTTGCCATTTTCAGATTATCATCGATCACATCGGGTAAATCTTCGGGAAAGGCATCGGTCAGTTTTTCATCCAAGGACAATAATCCCTCCTGGACAGCAAAACCAACTGCACAGGATGTGAAGCTCTTCGTTGCAGAATAGATATTTCTACGGCATTCGGGTTCGCTGTACCATTCATTTATGAGGTCGCCATCTTTTGTGACCTTTATTCCAAGAACGTGAAATGTTTTTGCAGCTCCTATAAAATCAGATATGTCCATAGCTAGGTTCCTCCTTTATTTTTACTATAATAATTTGTAGTATCTTTGCCATGTTGTCTTTCTGAAATTTTTATAAACCTATGTATATTTCCTCCTCATCAACCACTTCTGATCAATACATTTCACCTCACCATCAAACCGAATATGAAGATGAACTCCACCAGATCTCAGATTAATCTTTTCTATGATTCCATCTCCGAATTTCGGATGTGTGATATTGTCTCCAATTTTATATTGAACAACTTCATCCTTCTGCTTCTGTGCTTTCTGCTGGCGCTGATACGTATCTCGAATCGGCACTGTCTTATCATGAATCCGGCTTTTTAATACTTTATCATAGTTATGATCCAACAGCGCCTCTCCTGCCTTATAATAAGGTGTCGGTGCTGCACCTATAAGAGAACAACAATATTTCCACGCACTTCCATGTGTTCCAGCCTGCCATTTATACTTCTCAGGTATCCGCATATTGTACTGCATGTAATGCGCATATTCATGCTTGAATAAATCGATACGGTCCTCTTTTGACAACGGATTGTTGACTCCATACGCAACAAAGAGCAGGGAAAAATGAAAATGTTCCTTTTCATGAGCACTCTGCCTTGTATAGGATCCCAGAGAATCTGTCTCAAATCCAAATGTTACCGGTATTTTTGCTCCGTTCAAATGAAACTTCCGGTCCAGGTCCTGATACAACTTCTGGATTAATGCTGTCAAGATCGGGATTTCTTTCTGTAACTGCTGGCGTAAAAACTGGTTTTCTTGATCATAATAAGTCATTCTTTCATGTTTCCTCCCAGCTTTTCTATTGCCACTTCTTCCATATCTCCGGCTGATAACCGAGCGTAGAAAGTTTTCCATTTCTGACCACCGGCGTCTTAATTACAGATGGATTTTCCAGCACTTTTTGAAGCTTATCCTCATCGGCAATGTATTTAATCAAAGCTAATAAATCTTTGTCTTTGCCATCCCAATTAATCATATTTTCCAGTCCGCCATTTGCCTGAGCTACAGAATTAAATTCCCCTTTACTCATGCCTTTTTCCTTCATATCTCCAAACTGATACTTGATGCCGCGCTCTTTGAAAAAACGCTCGGCTTTCTTTGTATCGTTGCATTTCTTTGTTCCAAATATTTGTATATTCATTGTAATATTCCCTTCTGGAGCCAAAATTGCCGTATGCCATAATCTTGCGTATTATCTTACATACTTTCTTCCTTGATTATACAAGATTTCAGTTCTTACTTTTTAATTCCGACCTTTTGAACCTTTATCTGCCTAGAATCAGCTTTACTGCATCAATCAGATCCTCACTAAATCCTTCGAGCTCATCCATCTTAATAACTCCATCTCCGACTAAATATGCAATATCACAAATTGCCGTAGATTTCCGAAGTTCAATCAGAACTCCTAGATTTTTCTTGTCCTGCCTAATGCGCTTCTCAAGTGTCCAAAAATGATCTGATGCATTTCCCGTGTTCGCGGGGTCAGGTACCTGTTGCAGATGTCGTCTTGTATAGGATCCCAGAGAATCCGTGTCAAATCCAAAAGTTATCGGGATTTTTGCTCCGTTTAAATGAAACTTCCGGTCCAGTTCCTGATACAAATTCTGGATTAATGCCCTCAAAATCGGGATTTCTTTCTGCAATCGCTAGCGTAAAAACTGGTCTTCTCGATTATCATAAGTCATTATTTTATGTTTCCTCTTGATGTAAGGCGCTGACCCCAATGCTATGAATCTTCTATGTTCTCGGTCACTTAATTATATATTTTGTTCCTCTGCCTTTTCCTTCAACTGCAACCACACCCTTTTCTCCCATGGTTTTAAGTAAATGTGTTGTTTTTGATTTTCCAAATGGGACATATGGTGCAATTTCACTTATTGATTTTAACATCGTCTTACTTAATAATTTGTAAATTACTTTTTCGTCCTCAGTCAAATTAACATTCGTTTCAAATAGCGGCAGCACAATTTTTATAGCATTTTCTGATACCTCAAAATCTGGTTTTATCAGACTCTCTGTATACAGTTGTTTTATTCGTGTAATTCCCGTTCCAAATATCTCTACAAATCCCAATCTGTAAAACACATTTGCAAGATTTCTATTCCTTAAAACAGAAAGTTTACCTGATAAATATTCTTCGGCTGTTATTCCAGCTGGCAATCCACCAGGAGATACAACCTCTATTCTATCATCAAACATAGAAACTCTGATGTGTGAATCAATATCCCATACCCTATGAATTAAAGCATTTGCAATTGCTTCTCTGAAAGCTGCTTGTGGTATTTTCTCCATCGTTTTTCTATCAGCGCCCTGTATGACTTCATATTGGTAATAGTCTTTAAATACAGCAAGTGTTTTTTCATATACATCTAAAACTGATACATTTTCAAAGGTTACTCTTTTTTGAATAATACTGATGTTCTCACCGAACTTAACAAGATCAATTCCGGAAAAATGATTTTTATCTGCTAAAAGTCCTGCTGCATTATTAAAACCATTTACATTGTCATACAGATTCAGTGTCTTTAAAGTATCCTGATTAAAACTTTCAATCTGAATATTTTCTTTTAGTTTATGCTGTAAAAAATCAAAAGATAGCTCCTGATCTTTACACTGTAATTCTTCAAAGCTAATATTTTTTCCTTCTAATACAAGCCTTGAAAATTCAAGTGTGTCTACCTCTATCGTTGCTGTATCATTTCGTTTGTATGCTTTCGATTTATATAAATATGGCTTCTGAAGACCACTTTTTACAGTAAGTTTTATCGTTTGATCATTGTTCTGTAGTTCAAGCATATAATTTGGCTGAGGCGAAATACTGTCATTGATTTTATTTTCGATATCCAGGCAAGCCTGCTTTACATCTGGCAAGCCTTTTACATTTCCATCATCATCTACGCCAAAAAGAATCATTCCGCCATTATAATTCGAAAAGGCACTGACTGTTTTCAAAAAAGTATTCGTAATCGTTTCCTTGAATTCCAATATTCTTGTTTCACGCATAGCAATCATTTCCTTTCCCAGTCTTAATGATTATATTATATGTTTAAATACGCGAAAAATCAATCGTAACTTTTTACGATTGATTTTTCAATTGATTTTGAGTGTATTTTTCTGTTATTCTTCTTCATTTCAATTCACGTCTTCACGGGAGACGACCAAGGCCGCTTCACTTTATAGTAAGTGTTCTACCGGTTGCGATTTTTCTGGGATGGTATAATTTATTTATGTTTTTTTAGATTTTTTTATTTTCTCTTTCGAGTCCCAGACATCCTGACAAATGCTTTCATCATTATTTTTATTTCTTTCTTTCCTGAAACCTGGAACTTTAAATATGCTTTATAAGTTTTTTCCAATATTTTCAAGTTCTTTTATAGAATCCTTGTTTTTTGCAAGTTCATCACTGGCTGTTGCATAATATGATTTTTGGAAAATCATATCCCATGAAAGATATTTCGCCATGCAGTCGAACTGTTTGTCAATTAACTCATACTGGATACTGTCCACCGGGGATCCTCCCACAACGATTGTTCCAACTTTTTTATTTTTCAGCTGCAAACCGCGGCAGTAGCACTTATCAATGATAAGTTTCAACTGCGCAGACATTCCCCACCAATATACCGGAGTAGCAAAAAGAATCACATCTGCAGCAGTAATTTTATCAATCGTGGGATTTGTATCATCCTGATCAATACATCCTTTATAACATTGACAGACCCCACATCCCTTACAAGGTGTTATATGATATCACATGCTCCGCTGACTGCGTCCTTTGCACTTTCCACTCCTTTTTCTTCAGAGATATAAGCTTCCGCTGTCTTCTCAAGCGGTTCCTTTGTCTTCTACAATGTGATCCAATGCAGCCAGCGGCTCAAGTCCTTTCTCCTTCGCGATTGTCGCACGTGTGCGGCGCTTTGGACGATATGGGCGATACAGGTCTTCTACTGCCACAAGCGTTTCCGCTGCCAGAATCTGTTTCTTTAATTCTTCTGTCAGTCTCTGATTAATATCCATTCTTTTTAGTTCTTTCCACTTTCATAGGCGTTCTGCACCCGTTCGGTCAGCACTTTTCCACCGTTTGCATACCATTCTATCACAAAAGTATCAAAGTAATCCACTGGTTTCTCCCCACTAATGATCTGAAGAAATGCTTCCTGTTCCAGTTCCTGTAATTCTTGCGGAATTTCTGCATTTACATTTTCCAGAGGCAATGTCGATGTACTTGTTATTCCTGCCTTCTGCAGTTCCCCCACAGCCTGAATTCTTGACGCATACGCCGCCCATCCATTCGCGGTTGTCAGCTGTCCATTCAAGTAAGATTTACATGTATTAAAATAAGACTTTTCCAAACCGCTAAGCTCTGATACATCAAGCGTCTTATCCAGTGCTGCCTGAATATGTTCTGTCGTACGGTAAAGTGCATCCTCATAATCCACATTAATATTCAGTGGCCGGGCCGTCGGATCTACATTAATAGAAAAATAATCATTCACTTCTCTTGCCGCACTATCATTTGCATATCTAGACTGATCAAAAATCGCACTCACATACTTTGCTACAATTTCCGGATGCTCATATCCTTTACGCACCACCACATACATCCACTGGTCATACGATTCAAAAACTGATATCTTCTGCGTCTCATTTACCTGTTCTTTGTCTAAAAGATACGGTTTCCACTCTGCATTTGAATCGACATTATATGCTGCACTCAACGGGTTATTCGGAGCCCACCAGCGTCCATAGATAGCACCGCAATGTCCGGTTTTTAACAGATCATCTATGTTTTCCGTCTTTCGTAGCAGGAATCTCTGGTCGAGTATCTCATCCTCATATAGATTGTGAAGTTTCAAAAGCGCTTCTTTTGTTTCCTGTGTTACTGACCCATAAACTACATTTCCATTTTTATCCAGGATCCAGTGACATGGCATTGCACCGGCATGTATAAAAGTTGCATCCACTCCATAAGTCTGATCCGCACCGGCAACCACGTCTGTACTACAGGCAAGGCCGATTGTCTGACCGTCTCCTGCTGCATCCTGTTCTACAAATGCCCGGATCACTTCCAACGCTTCTCCTACTGTTTCCGGTTCCTTTAATCCCAACTTCTCAATCCAGTCTTTCCGCAGCCAAAGAAGCGGAGTTCCATCGTCAATCACCGTATTCGGAAATGCATATAGCTTTCCATCCACGGTTGCAGACTGTAAAAGAGAATCTCCATAACTTTCATACATTTCTTTGATCGTATCTGTCGTACACTCTTCATACGTTTCTGTAAGTTCTTCGATCAGGCCTGCTTCAATCAGGCGGAGCAGGTTATCTCTTCCCTTCACAACAAGCACGTCTGGAATATCACGATCTTCAATCGCTACATTGACCGCCTCTTCATAAGTATTGCCATCCTGCAATTCAAAGACATCTTCATTCTGAATATTAAGTATTTTCTTCAAATATCTCGTATATGCATTATTTTCGTACGTATCTCCTACAGGAAGATTCGAATTATTCGCCCCTGCAATCTTGCCAAGTGTATAGGTAACAGTCTCAGGATATTTCCCAAGTGGTGTATGCATCGCTTTATACATCAGCTTTCTTTTCACTTCAACTGCATTGCTTGCACCAGACTCACTTTGAGATGCTTCTAACTGTTCCATCTGTCTTTGACTTTCCTTCGTCTCAAAATAGGTTCCGCACCAAAGCATCAGCAATAAAATTAATGCAAGCTGGGCTGAGAGAATTCGCTTTTTCATATCGTTTTTCATAACACCTTCGCCTCCGTGTTCTTCGGAATTCGGATAAAGACCCGCGTTCCTTTTCCTGGAGTACTTTCTATCTTCATCTCACCTTTTTCTCCATAAAGGACATGGATTCTGTCACAGACATTTCGCACACCATAACCGGAGGACTGATATGTCAGAATCTGATCCGCCTTCTCCTGCGTCATTCCCGCACCATTGTCCCTGATTTCAAAGAAAATGTGCTCAGCCTCTTCACGAATCGTCAGCCACAACGTCGGATTCTCATTATCTGACACATCAATTCCATGATCGATTGCATTTTCTGCAAGTGGCTGCAGGATCAACTTCGGTATCAGATAATCATTAAGACCATCCGAAATCTGTTCAACCACACGGAACTCATTATCATGCATAACAAGTTGGATTTTGAGATATGCACGGATGTTATCAATTTCTTTTGCCACTGTAGTCATTGTTTCACCACGATTCAGGCTTGTCCGATAATAAGTAGACAGTGCCAATGTCACATGACTGATTTCATCCTCCCCCGCTTCAATTGCTTTCCAGTTGATGATTGAAAGCGAATTATAAAGGAAATGTGGATTGATCTGTGCCTGCAGTGCTCTCATCTCACTGTTCTGAAGCTGGATCTTACTTTCATATACTTCTGAGATCAAATGGTTCATCTGATCCATCATGCGCCGAAATGACCGGATCAGCACACCCACCTCGTCTTTGGATTTACTCTGCACGGTAACTTTACGAAGTCCCATATTAATCAGGTTCATATTTTCAGTCAATAACTCCAACTGCGATACCATACGGAGGGAAAAAACATATCCCAGAAAACTCAGAAGAAGAACACTGATCAAAATAATCGGAATATTTTTGAGCAAAAGCTTATGGATTGCGTTTTCACTTACTGCCTTTGGACGATAGATATAGAAATTCCATCCTGTATCCTTCATTGTCCGCCGTACCAGATAATAATTCTCACTGATACCTTTCAGACTCTCAATATCCTTCGGACGATATTTCTTATCCATAGAACACTCGGCATAGACAATATTTCCATTATCATCCTGAATCATGCCTCCTGTATTATCTGTGAGCTGGCTCATGAATGGTTCAAGAACTTTTTCATAATCCAGACGCATCTCCAACACCGCTTTGATCGTATCATTGTCATAGAATTTCCGACTGGCAATGATTGATTTATTCACACCGCGAGTGATGCTCCACTGCATTAATGTTCCCTCATTCAACCTGGAATACCACTGTTGATTCTCCGCTTCCGACATTGGAAGAAGTGTATCTCCATGTGGCACTTCTATATTGTCAGAATATAATGTAATGCTCTGGATCTCTTTGTGATAGATCGTCGGCATCTGCAACAGTGGATCAGCCACCTTCACATATTTCAAATACTTCTCATAATCCGACTCTGTCTCCACATCAAAAATATTCCTGAGATTTTGAGAATAAGACAGATAATCAACCAGGTTCTTATAGATCTGAGACTGATTCTCAATCGAACTCACTGACTGTTCCAACATTTTCTCCAGATTGTACTGTTCCTTCTCTCGCAATTGATTCATCATGCCATACTGCATGGAAAAAGCAAGGAATCCTACCGGAACCAGTCCTGCAATCAGCATCAAAACAGACAGTTTTTTACGAAATTTCAGATTTTCAAATCGATGGATCAACTTCCGTATTTGTTTTTTCATCCGCCGCTATTCCTTTCCTGCATGCTTCCGGTGTATCTCCGAAAAACTCTCTGAAACTTCTGCAGAAGTATGAGTTATTGGAAAATCCTACTTCTTTCGCAATTTGGGAGATTTTCATATTCGTTGTCTCTAAAAGCTCTTTTGCTTTATTCATTCGCACTTCACGGATAAAACGGTTCAGTGTCATCCCTGTTTCTTCTTTAAATACAGCACTTAAATATCCCGGTGACAGAAAAACCATTGCGGAAAGTGTCTCTGCTCCCAGATCCTTTTCCTTATAATGGTGATAAATATATCCCTTCACGGTTGTAACTTCTGATCGGAACCCATCTTCCTGCTCTTGCATGCAATGTTCATATTCCTGAAGTACTTCTTCTACTATAGCAATCACATCATTAAGGTTTCTGCAGCGATATAATCGATCCACTCTCTTTGAAAGCATCTTTTCATCCAGCCCTTCCATCTGGTCGAGCAATTCTTTCATAATTCCAGAAAATACAAACTTTACATACATATCCGAAAATTGCTTATGCGCACGATATTTTTCTTCCAGTCTCTGAAAATCCTGACGGAGATGTGGCAGATCTTTATATTGAATATCTTTCGTAATCTGTTCCATGATTTCAGAATCTTCTGCCGGATCAGCTTTCTTCTCTTCCTGCTTCTCCCCGTGGAAAAACAGATGCTGACGTGGCTGATAGAACTGCTCTTCTAACATTCCTTCCAGCACCTTAAATTCCTCTGCCAGATTTTTTCCATCTTCGATTTCCTCACTGACTGCAAAATAACATTCACTGTCAAACTGTTGCGCAAAAAAACGATACATTTTCTCTACGATTCCATGATAATCTGCATATTTTTCCGTGAACAAAAAGATGGATTCGTTCGAATTCAGATTCACATAATGAAACTCTCTCTGCACCTCTTCCTTCAGGCTCATCAGGAAATGTTCCTCTTCCGTTTCGAAGAATCCATTTGAGGCACTGACAAGAACCATACGGGTAAATTGGGACAGATCATCTTCCATTCCATCTGTAAGTTTCTTAAACTGAACAAAATCTTCCTCTTTTCCCCCATACAGATATTTCAGTAAAAAGTATTTTTTCAGATAATCTTCTTTCTTTTCCTGCTGCTCTTTTTTCTCTATCTTAGAAGAAATATTTTCCATCACTCGTTGAAAAGTCTTATGGAATTCCTCCGGATCAACCGGCTTCAGAACATAGTCTACAACTCCATACCGCAATGCTTCTCTTGCATAAGAGAAATCATTATATCCGCTGAAGATCACGATTTCCATATCCGGATGATCTTCTCTCACTGCTTTCGTCAGCTCCAGTCCATTCATATAAGGCATCTTTACATCCGAAAATAAAATATCCACATGGTTTGATTCTAATACTCCCAGTGCATCCTTTCCATTCGTTGCTTCTAGGATCTGGAATTCTCCTTCCTCCCTCTTTAACAGAAAGCGGATTCCCCTTCGCTCCAGTTTTTCATCATCCACGATCAATATTGTAATCATTTCCCCACGCCTCCCACACGTTCACTTTACATTTTCACTATTCCTTTTATAACGTCCGAAAACAGCAGGGAATGTTCACTCACTCTCTGCTGTCTTTTTTTAATTTTTATAATTCTATTTTAATTCATTTTTTAGACAATGTCCACACTAGCCTTTAACCGCTCCGGCTACAACGCCTTCGATAATATATCTCTGGCAGAACAGGTAGAAGATGATAATCGGCACAATTGCAAGAACCAGAGTTCCCATCATTGCTCCCATATCTACAGAACCGTATCCACCTTTCAGATACTGAACTGCCATCGGCACTGTCTTATATTTTCTCTGATCCAGTACAAGTGATGGAAGCAGGTAGTCGTTCCAAATCCACATTGCCTGAAGAATTGTAACTGTTACGCAAGTCGGCTTGGCAATCGGAAGTACAATTTTAAAGAATGTCTGGATTGGTGTACATCCATCAATCATTGCAGCCTCTTCAATCTCCAATGGAATGGATTTCATGAACCCGGTAAACATAAAGACGGAAAGTCCTGCACCAAATCCAAGGTAGATCACAACCAGTCCCCACGGATTTCCCATATGAAGCATATTTGCGATCTTGGATAATGTAAACATTTCCATCTGGAATGGCACGATCATTGCAAACAGGCAAAGCATGTAAAGGATCTTTGTAAATTTTGTCTTCACGCGGCAGATATACCATGCACACATGGAGCAACATAAGATAATCACTGCTACAGATAAGATTGTGATAAATAAACTCCATCCAAATGCCTGAATCAGCTGTGTCTGCTTAATACCACGGATATAGTTCTCTAATCCGACATACATCTTTCCGGTCGGTATCTTGAACGGTGCTTTACTGATATAGGCTTTTTTCTTAAAGGAGTTGATAAATACCAGTATGATCGGATACAGATACAGCAGGCTGAGTAGTGTAAAAATAACGGTTAATAATGTACCATGTTTTACTTTTTTATTCATTACTGCTGCACCTCCTTTGATGTTGTCAGTTTATTCTGGATCAATGCAATCACTCCTACGATAATAAAGAAGATAACTGCTTTCGCCTGTCCTACACCTTCCCAGCCAGTTCTTCCATAGAATGTATTATAGATATTCAGGGCAAGCATTTCTGACATCTTGTCCGGTCCACCGTTTGTCAATGCAAGGTTCTGGTCGAAAAGTTTAAATCCGTTTGTAAGTGTCAGGAAAGTACAGATTGTAATGGATGGCATAACCATCGGAATTGTAACATATCTTAAAAGCTGTACTTTATTCGCTCCATCAATCTGTGCTGCCTCGATCAGCTCTCCAGGAATATTCTGGATTCCTGAGATGTAGATGATCATCATGTATCCAACCTGCTGCCAGAGCATCAGGATAACCAATCCCCAGAAACCATATTTTGAAGAATATGTAAGTGTTTTCTGGAAATGTGCCAGAATACCATTTAATAACAGCTGCCATACATATCCAAGTACAATACCACCGATCAGGTTCGGCATAAAAAATACAGTACGGAAAATATTGGTTCCCTTAATATTCTTTGTCAAAAGCATTGCTACCGCAAATGCAAAAATGTTGATCAATAATACTGTCACAATTGTAAATAATGCGGTAAACCAAAGAGAGTGAAGAAAATCTCCGTCTCCAAGGATCTTTGCATAGTTGCTAAGTCCAATAAATTTAGCGTCTGTCACCGTTGTGAACTTGCAGAACGAAAGATATACGCCTAACACAAACGGTGCAAGGAAACCTATCGTGAATGCAATCAGCGTCGGTAATACAAATACCGGAAAATATCTCTTTATTGCTTTTTGCATGTTCTTCTCCTCCTGTCTTTCTTTTCTGTAAAAAGCCTTTCTGCGCCTTTGCTTTTCACAATTCTAATTACATAATTTCAGCCTGCCCCGGTATGCTCGTTGGCAGGCTGTTTGATCTTCTTCTCTATTTCACAGCCTTTTTATCTGCCTATCCTGTGAAAAGTCTTTTTTATTCGTTTGCTGCTGCGTATTCTTCAGCCCATCCATCAACAAATGCTGTCTGTACACTATCCCATGCGCCTGTACCCTGTGCATAGTTCAGAAGAGCTCCACCAAGATTGTTTTTCCAGTTCTCAGATGGCATTGTTGTAAAGTTCCAGCTTACTGGTGTCTTTCCTGCCTCTGTATACTCAGCATTTGCTTTTACAAGCGGGTTGTCCGGAAGGTAATCTGAGAATGTTGTGAACGGTGTTACAAATCCCATCTCGTTAGCCAGCATGTCACGACCTTCATCGCTCTCAACTACCCATTTCATAAAATCAAGTGTTGCCTGAATGTCTTCTTCTGAAGCGTTCTTATTTACACACCAGTAGTTCTCAGATCCTGTACAAAGTCCCTGATTTTCTTCTCCATCAACTCCGATGTAGATTGGAAGCATTCCCATATCTTCATCTGCTACTTCATTATCTTTGATATCATTGTAAGCCCATGTACCATTCTGATAGAATACTGCTTCGCCAAGTGCAAATTCACTTGCTGCGTCATCTCCTGTCTTAGAAGAAATCATAGATGGCTCACATGTAGAGTTGTTCAGATACAGATCCCAGATCTGTTTGTAGTTGTCAAGGTATGTTCCTTTGATTGCATCTGTGCTGTCAATTCCGTCTGCCTTATACTCATAGTAGATTGGAAGATTTGCAAGGTGTGTCTTGAATCTCCAGTCAGAGGAAGAATCCATTCCTGCTGAAGTAAAAGCTCCTTCTACTCCAAGATCATCTTTGTGTGCCTGAATCTCTTCTGCAACTGTCTTAAGTGCCTGGAAGTTATTCAGATCATCAATTGATTTGATACTTGCATCCGGCAATTCGAAGTATTTGTTCAGAAGAGCTTTGTTGTAGATCAGACCATAAGTCTCAATAACATAAGCGATTCCATCTACTGCGTCGCCATCTTTTAATATATAATCGTCAGACTCGACATCTTTATAAACATCGCTGTCTGAAAGGTCATAGCAATAATTTTTCCATGTAGCAAGTCCAACCGGTCCGTTTACCTGGAACAATGTTGGTGCCTCATCTTTTGCCATCTCTGATTTCAACTGTGACTCGTAAGTTCCTGATGCTGCTGTCTGTACATCAACCTGAACACCCGTCTCATCTGTATACTCTTTTGCAAGTTCTACCCACTGGTCAGCCTGCTCTGGTTTAAAGTTCAGATAATAAACTTTTCCGGATGACTTATCTCCTTTCGCTGTTTCATCTCCGCTTGATGTGGCTCCACATCCTGCAAGCATTCCTCCTGCCATTGAAGCTGCAAGTACAAGTGCAAGAATCTTTTTCTTCTTCATAATTGAATCCTCCTTTTATGATTACTTTTCTTTGTTTTTCTTGATGATGTTATTATAAGAAAAAGTTCCAAAATAAGATATAATAAAATTCCAAGAAACATAACACTATTTCAAGATTATTGTAATTTTTGAAGATTTTGTGTATGATACAAGAGTTCGCCAAGAACCAAAAATGAAGTTTGAAACAAATAAGTAGAGAACAGCCACGAAATAGAGGGCATAGCAAACAAACCACCGGATTAGCTGGTTTTGAAAATTGAATATATAAACGCAACACCTAATTAGGAGACCGGCGAAGGCTCATCTTTAATGAGATACCCTCGTTGCCTTAGAAGATTAAGTGCCTGTGAAGTTGTAAGAACTTTTTCTTTTTTCACAGGACGTGATTCAAGAAAACCATCGGATGTATAAGGTTTTAAATCTGTGAGTATGTGCCAGATAGCGGTCAGGATCATACGGCAGCGTGCAATAATGGCTTTCTTGTGGCCACGACGTGTTTTGATACGCTTATAGCGGGTGGTAAATTCAAAATGTTTCTTCGATTTGATTAAAGCATTTGCAATCTGTACCAGAACTGGTTTAAAATAAGAACCAGTACAGGAAATCCGAGTGGATTTGATTTTACGGTCGCTCTTATCATTTCGGGGACAACATCCAGCCCAGGAGACGAGGTGTTTTGCTGTGAGGAAGACAGGCATATCACCACCAATCTCTGAAAGCACCTGAATTGCAGTCATTGGATTCTTATCGAATCCAGGAACCGTTCTTATTAAGTTTAAAGCAGCCTCGTATTTATCACTGAGACGAAGGATTTCCTGTTCTACTTCTGAAATGTGCTTTTGAAGTTCGTCTATGTGATCAAGGCACTGTCTGAGCTTTACATCCTGTTCTTTCGAGATATTACCATCAACGGCCGCCTGAATTTCTTCTATTGGAGTTTTACAGCGGCTGTCAACAAAGGGTGACACATCAAATTTTTCCCCAGGGTGCTGCAAAATCTGTTCCGTAATGGAACGGGAAGATTTCCCGAATACATCAGAAAAGACATCATCAAGCTTCAGATTGGAAACAGTAAGACAATTTTGGGCACGATTCTTCTCACCGGTAATCATACAGGTGAGTTTGAAACGGTATCTTACGAGATCCCTGAGTTCTCTGATGTCAGCAGGTGGAATAAAAGAAGGTTTCACCATGCCGCACATGTATAGATCACAGATCCATTTGGCATCTTTGCGGTCGGTCTTGTTTCCTTTCATGGGTTTGGTGTATTTCGGATGGGATAGAGTAACCCGGATTTTGTGTTGCTCTAAGATATTGAAAACAGGGATCCAATACTTGCCGGTAGATTCCATACAGACATCGTTACAGTTGTATTTAGCAAGCCAGACACACAGCTGATGCAAACCTTTAGAAAAGGAAGAAAAGCGAGCCTGCTTATACTCTGTACGATTATTGGAATCCGTGATACCGATACAGGCATAAATCCATGTTTTGTGGACATCAAGTCCACAGCAGTTAAATTTAAAAATTTTAAAAGACAAGTAACTACCTCCTGATAGCATAATGATAAAACGGACAGTGACTGGTCATCCGGCGAGATCGAGTCGACTTCGGAAGAGATAAGTTTCCGGGCTACAGTTATGCGCCACTCATTGATGCCTTAACGGATGACCGACAACATATAAATATGCGAGGTTGCCGCTATACAGCCCCGCCACTCACCTCCACGTGTTCTGTAGTGTGTCAGTCTTATGGAACCATCATATCAGAAGGGAACAAAAATAGAAAGTGAAGGTAACCAACACGTTTCATGGCGCATTGGTGGCTTTCGCAGAAAGACGGGAAATAAATATGGATAAATCCATGTTCATAATAATTCTTTCTCCATAGTCAGATAGTGCAGCTAACCTAAACCAAAACAAAAAACTTCATAAACAACGTCATGGCGAAGCCCCCTTCGCTCTTTTGTTATGTCATTTTTTATTTCCAGCCCATTATACACTATTTCTGACGATTTGAGAAATTTCCTATAAAGCAAAAAAGGCTCGGTGGGTGCAACACCGAGCTTTCGTTTTTCTATTAGAAACTATCTGACAAATCAGAGCTTTAGCAGGTTGCAAGAAATAGATCGGCTTTAGGTTCTGCAACCGAACGGTTAATATAAACAAGATTGAATTCACCAGTGATCTCCATGTCCTCCACTCTAAATGTTGCCAAGTCATTTCGGCAGTGGCTAATTGGTTCATATGCAAAAGTAATCAAATGATCCATTGCAACCAAGTCGCAAATAATAGAAAAATTACTGATGGACGAATGCCGACTGAAGCTGTCCAGTGAATAACCTCTTGCGGCCACGGCTTGTTCCAGAAGCATGCGTGTTCCGGAACCTTTCTCACGCACAAGCAGGCTTTCCTGAAGAACTTCCTCAAGAGAAACGGTTCTGCCTGCAAAAGAATGACGACGGCTGCATATGCCCAAAAAGCTCTCTTTTTTATAGAGGCGGTGCGGATACTTTTCTTTATCGAACACGCCTTCAATTATTGCAAAGTCCACAGGCATCTGCGGTGGCTCTGCCATTGCCGCTATCGCCCCCACCATCGACGCGGACGACAACGACGTTGCCTACGCCATGTCCGCCACCTTCCTATTTGACATGGCGATGATCGTGCTGTTTCCCATCATGGGCCGGGCACTGGGTATGACGGATCAGGCCTTTGGCATCTGGGCAGGTACGGCGGTGAGCGGCACCAAGACTGCCAGCAAGTTCCTGATGGTCTGCGCACTGGCTGCCATCGGATTGAATACCTCCTTCGCCAGCATGAAGAAGGCTGGCATCCGCCCCATGATTCACGGTTTCATCATTTCTGCGCTGGTTGTAATTGTGGCGCTGCTAGTGGAGATGGGCATGGGAATCGTGTAAGAAAGCTACAAGACAATTGAGCAAAGCCACAGTTCAAAACAAAACTGTGGCTTTTGTCTTTGGATTGAGGAATGGCGTTACGTATTTGCTCGAATTACGCAGCTGATGGATGATGCAATTCTGAATTTCCGTCTTGGGAAATACAGCCCCAATCGCCGCAGAGAATCCCGTCAGGTTATCCGTGCAGGCAATGAAAATGTCCTCCACGCCTCGTTTTTTAGCCCGTTGAGTACCGTTGCCCAGTACTTGGCACTTTCGTTTTCTCCTACCCACATCCCCAACACGTCTTTTTTAAAGGCACAACGCACATATCCTTGCTCACTCTTTTTTTCATTTTCTTGTTACGGTCTTTCGGGGCAACAGCCCCATCAAATCGCTTGTAAAGCGATTGTGCTTTCGAAAAAAGCATGATACGATATTGCCATAAGCAGTGATGTTGCAACACATAGCTACAATCTACAATAGTGAAAGGAGACGATCTCACCAATGCGATGCTCCCTTGTTTCCAACAAAATAATCCAAGCCCGTGAACGTTTGGGACTCACACAGCAGCAGTTAGCGGAAAAGCTTTGTGTAACCAACAAAGCCGTTTCCAAGTGGGAATGTGGCGTCACACTTCCTGACATCTCGCTTTTGGTGCCTCTATGCCGTGTTCTGGGTCTGACGGTGCAGGAACTGCTGGATGAATACGACGGCAAATTCGGTAATACCCCCGGCTGCCAGACCACGGAAGATCCTGCGCAGGACACGCTGTTTGCGGCGCAGCAGCACAGCCATTACCTGTATATCGATCTCAAAACCACCTCTACGGTGTCGCCCCATTTGTTTGGCCACAACCTGGAGCATACCAGAGCCAGCATCATGGATGGTCTCAGCGCCCAGATGATCCGCAACCGGAAGTTTGCCGGCGCTGCGGCGCGCAACGGCGTAGCGCTGGACTGGGAAGGCATCGGCGAATGCGTGTACTTTGCCAATGAACACCGCCTTCCCGGTAGCAACGCAAACGAAGCTTATGTATGTCATTACGCGCACAACGGCATGTGGCGGCGTAACGAATGTCAGTCCCAGATGATTCAGAACCCAATTCCGAATCAGGTGAGCGGTATCCGTCAAAAAGAGCTCTTCCTTCAAAAGGACAGGAGCTATCCGTTTGCCGTCGTTGTCAAAGTACAGCAGCCGCTGGATGTGCGCGTCGCGCTCACCAACGCCGATGGTACGCAGATTTATGCGGAAACCGTTTTTCCTGTTCAGCCCGTTCTAGCGAAGGAGGATGCACAGGAAGAGGTGGATGAATGGCAGCGCTTTGAGACGATTCTGACCCCCGGCGTCGACGATGCGCATGCCGTGATAAGCATTACCTACACGGAGCAGGCACAACTGCTCATCGGCGCAGTTTCCATGATGCCGGACAATCATTTCCATACCATGCGCAGGGACACCGTGGAAAAGCTCAAGGAAATCGGCGTGCGTCTGCTGCGCTGGCCGGGTGGCAACTTTGCCGGCGAATATCGCTGGCAGGATATGTTCCTGCATCCCGACAGGCGCGCTCCCATGGAGGGCTACATGGAAAATGAAACGCAGCCCTTTACACACGGCTATGACATGCATGAAATAGACACCGACGATTTTATTGCACTGTGCCGTGAGATCGGCGCGGAGCCCTTCCTCACCATCAATGCCGCCTGGGATTCCCCCGAAGTATGCGCCGCCTGGGTGGAATACTGCAACGGCCCTGCCGAGAGCAAATACGGCAGGCTGCGTGCCCAGCGCGGTCATCAGGAGCCCTACAATGTCAAATGGTGGTCGCTGGGCAACGAAATGGGTTATGGCCACATGGAGGGCGCAAATACGCCGGATGGATACGCATCGCTGGTGGAAACGCATGCGCGTGCCATGCTGAAGGTTACGCCGGATCTGAAATTTGTTTCTTCCGGCCCCTATCCGAATCAGGAGTGGGTAGATGTTTCCATCAAGAAGCTGGCTCCCATTGCGCCATACGTTTCTCTGCATACGTACAATTCAGTCCATTGGGACTTCACCTCTCCGGAGGGCATGGAGCGCTGCTATAACGAAATGATCCGCATGCCCATCCACAATCTAGGAATCCTGCGCAGGCTGCATGACATGCTCCCGGAAAAGACATTCATCTCCTACGATGAATGGAATCTGTGGAAAACATGGTGCCGCAATCCTTCCTCCATGGAGGGCATCTTCACTGCGCAGATGCTGCACATGTTCATGCATGAAAGCGAAAAACAGCGCATGCCCATGGCCTGCTACTTTGAGCCGGTTAACGAAGGCGCCATGCAGGTGCATCCGGATCATACCGAGCTGACGGCAACCGGTCAGGCCTTTGCGCTGCTCTCCCGGCATGCCGGCGGAAAGCTGTGTACGGTAGATGGTGTAGAAGACTTTGAAGTCGTTGCCACCATCGATGATCATCATGTGCTGACCCTGACGATGCTCAACCTGAACTGGCAGGAGGAAACTACTTACTCTCTGAATAAATGCGGAACAATTCTGGAAAACAAGGTACTTCAGGCCGAAAATCTGTTGCCTGGTACCCCGTTTACGGAAAATCCCCTGATGATTCATGTCAAGGATGATATTATCAAGGCGAAGCTTCCACCCCGCAGCGTTGCCTGTATCAGTATTTCACTCGTCGAATAACATACACGGAATGCAAAAAAAAATAAAATGAAAACAGCAAGTCGCTCACAGCATGAAAGGAGTAATTTTATGAAAAATGGAAAGTTGACGGTTGCCATCGTGGGCATGGGTTTCGGCAGCTGCTTCCTGCCCATCTATCTGAAGCATCCGGATGTGGAGCATGTCATTATGGTGGATACCAATCCGGACCAGCTGAAGGCGCTGGCAGATATGTACCTGCTGGACGAAAGCTACTACACCACCGACTTTGAAGCGGTATTGCAGAACCCGGATGTGGATGCGGTCCATCTGGTCATTCCGCCCGCGCTGCATGCGCCCATGTCGGTTCAGGTGCTCAACGCAGGCAAGCACTGCGCCTGCACCATCCCCATGGGTATGTCCATGAAGGAGCTGGAAGACGTTATCAAGGCGCGGAAGGCTTCCGGCAAACACTATATGTTCATGGAAACTTCCGTCTACACCCGCGAGTATCTGTATGTGAAGGAGCTGTACGAATCCGGCGCAATGGGCAAGCTGCAGTATATGCGCTGCGCCCACTATCAGGATATGGAGGGCTGGCCCTCTTACTGGGACGGCTTCCCGCCCCTGGCACATCCCACCCATGCCATCGGCCCCTGTTTTGCTCTGGCAGGGCAGCGTCCGGTCAGCGTCTTCGGCAGAGGCTCCGGCAAGGTCCGTCCGGAACTGGAAAAGCAGTACGGCTGCCCCTTCGCCTTTGAGTCTGCTCTGGTGGCCTTGGAGGATGGCGAGACGACCGTTGAAATGGAGCGCTTCCTGTACCATGTCGCCCGTGGCTACAGCGAATGCTTTAATATCTATGGTGAAAACAAGTCCTTTGAGTGGGATCAGCTCAACGGCGACAAACATGTGATGTTCAGCCGGGATCTGGTTTGGGAGAACGAGAACCGTGGCGGCAAGATCGATGAGGAATACGTTCAGGTCCCCGATTATGCCCATCTGCTTCCGGACGTCATTGGCCGGTTTACCTACGAAGTGGCCTATGACGAGGTCAATCCCCATCTGTCCTTCAAGCAGGGCGGCGGTCATGGCGGTTCCCATCCGCATCTGGTCCATGAGTTCGTTACCAGCATTCTGGAAGACAGAACTCCCTTCCCCTCCGATATCGATGCGGCCTACTGGACCGGCGTTGGTCTCCTGGCCCACGAAAGCGCCATGGAAGGCGGCACCGTAAAGTCGCTGCCCAAGTACGAAGAGCTGTAACGGGAGCCGGTAAAAACGCAGTCTCCCCAAAAAAGCCGAACCAATCGTTCTGCCTCAAATTGTCCATACAGCCAAGAGGGCTTGCCTTGATTTTGCCCAGCAATGCATCTTCAGCAAAGACCGCGGTCAAGGCTTCTCCCACAATAAAAAAGTGTCTGCGACACTCTCAACTCCCCTAACCCCTCATTCATGAGGGGAAGGGGTTTTCTTATCTCCTTCTTTATTGTAAAATTCTATTATGAATATATTACAATCCATCTTTACCGATTATTATGAACTCCATCCTCGTCCTGCTGTCATTGAAAATGTCAACAAGATGATTCATTGTGGTGACCCTTCTTACGGTGGTGCCATGTATGGCTGTCCTCACTGTGGAAATCTTAAATTTGTTCCCTTTCGCTGTAAAAGCCGTTTTTGCCCTTCCTGCGGAAACAAATACAACCAGCTTCGTTCTTTTCATATGTCCTGTAAGCTTGTTTCTTGCGTTCATCGCCATTGTGTTTTCACTATCCCAGCGGAACTTCGCGTTTATTTTCTCGAAGACAGGACTCTCTTAGATTGTTTATTTCATTCTGTTCGTGATGTTGTTTTACGCATGTTTTCCAAAATGAATAAAACCGAAAACTTTACTCCTGGGCTTATCTGTATTCTTCACACTTTTGGGCGTGATTTAAAATGGAATCCTCATATCCACGCTCTCATCTCCGAGGGTGGGGCTGGTAACATCACTCCTTGGCGTCCTGTCAAACACTTTGATTACAGTTTCCTTCGTAATGCTTTCCGCAAAGTCCTGCTTGAACGACTTACCTCCCGCATTGGTCCGACTTTTCGCAAAGTCAAAAATGAAATGTACACGAAACACGCTGACGGCTTTTATGTCCGTGCAAAGCCAAATCTTTGCACTCCTGATATCACCATTAAATACATCAGCCGATACCTCGGCAGACCTGTTATTGCCACATCGCGTATTGATACTTATGACGGCAAAAATGTAACCTTTCATTACACCAGACACGAAGACAATAAAACTGTTACTGAAACCATTCCTGCTTTGAACTTCATTCAAAAACTCATTGTCCACATCTCCGAAAAACATTTTAAAATGCTTCGCTACTATGGGATATATGCCAAACATCATAAGCAGGAAATGAAGCTCCGTAAATGTATTTCTGCCGAAAAACAATGTTTCCTACATTCTAGTTAGCAACCACCTGTTCAACTGGTGGTTTATTATTAGCCCTCCAAAGGGCTATTGTTACTGCTCGCCCCAAAGGGCGGTATCGCAAGCACTTTTGCTGGCCCGCTATAAAGCGGTACTACTCGAATCTTCTCGTCTCGATTCTTCTGCTTGCTCTTTTATATACTTTTGAACTGCTTCATCTGTTATATTGCCAATCGTTTCAACATAATATCCTCTAGCCCAAAACGCTTTATCCCATTTACTTTGCAACTCAGGATGCCTGTCATAAATCATTAATGTGCTTTTTCCTTTCAGATACCCCATAAAATCTGATACTCTGAGTTTTGGTGGAATTGCTACGCTTAAATGTACATGATCTATACATACCGCTCCTGCAATTATCTCTACATTTTTATACTGGCATAAAGTTGCTATTATCTCTCGGACATCTCTGCGTATTCTCCCATACAATACCTTCTTTCGGTATTTAGGAATAAACACAATGTGATACTGGCATTTCCAACGAGTATGTGATAAACTTTTATTGTCCATTTGGACCGCCTCCTTTGATTTTGAGTTTGGCTTGCGACACCATTCTCATTCTATCACAGTCCAGTTTTTACCATGCTTTATAACGTCTCCTGATACGCCCGATCAATCAGCTTCTTTGCCTTCTGAAAGTCTTCTGCCGTCTTGATTGACACTTCTAGCTCCCCCGTTCCGTAATGTCCAATCCCGCGGGTATCTCTTGTGAATCCTTCTTCCAGTTCAACAGTGTCCGGGTCGAGTTTCATTCGGAGCAGGATCTGTTTGTTATAAATTTCAATGCAGAAAATGTTCTGCACTTTCTTATAGGCCAAATACAGCTTCAATTGGTTTGGAACAAGATCGTCTCCCAGCGATTCGATGTAGTCACAAAGCGCCGTATATAATGTTTTGAAATGGCTGCTTGCTGATGACAGCTTCTCTAAATGTGTTTTCTGTGTGTATGTACTACTTGTTGTTGAAATGGTTGATGTTTCCGTTACTGGCTTTGCCACCGGTGTGTTCAGATGTTCAAACAGCAACAGATCTTCCCCATATTTCCGATATTTCACCAACTTGATATTCCTCTGCATCTGATTCACTGCATGCACGTCGTATTTCGTAAAATCATTTGCAATACAAATCACACAAGGCACCGACCAATCAATCTGGTCTGCTACTTCCATACCCAATTTTTCAATCACAAGCAGTTTGAAATCCGCTTTGTGATCCAGAAGCCAATCCAGATAGAATAATCCCTGATTAATTACGTTCTCGCTCGAGCTTCTCTTATACTCAAAAATCACTGGGCTATTATTTTCATCAATTCCGATGCTGTCCATTCTTCCGGATGTGATCATATATTCACTTTTCAGAAAACGAACGCCGAAAAATGTCTCCATGTTCTGCTCTATCGTTGTTTGCAGTTGTTTCTCCAATACTACCGTGGAAGAGGTGCGCTCTTTCACAACCGTTCCGACCTCAAAAAGTTTTATTTCCGACACTGCAGTTTCTCCTTCCCTGTCGCAAGATATATGTTCATTATATCGTACCTTCTTACAAAATACTATTGTAAAACATTCTTTCCTCAGGCATTCCCATCAAAAAAGGCCGCAGCTCCGCAAAGCTGTGACCTTTTCCCAATATTACCAATATGCTATTTCCGATACACCGTCTTCCCCCGTGCAACGACTTCCTGAATCTCTAGTCCCTGATCCAGTACGCAAAGATCCGCATCATATCCTTCCCGGACCTTGCCTTTTCCTTTCAGTGACAGGATCTCTGCCGGGTTTGCCGTAATCGTCGAAATTGCGGTTTCCAGCGGAATTCCCGCTTTCTCCACGCATTCTTTTACTTCTTTCAGCAAACAGCTCGACTGGCCCATGCCCATCCGCAGGAATTCTCCCTTCTCATTAAAGATCGGCAGACTGCCCTGACCGTCGGATGAGATGGTGATGTGTTTCGGATTCACGCCTGCATCCAGCATGCGGCGGATTCCTTTGCACACGCGGACTTCATCACAGACAGTTTCCCAGTAATCGATCTCTTCATTTCCGGTGAAATCGACCGCACCGCCCTTTACGGCGTATTCAATTGCCTTCTGGAACAGCTTCTCGTTCCGGTTGACATGGGTCGGGAGGAACTGGCTGGCCGGGATTTCGGTTTCGCTGATGACGCGTTCGATCAGCTCCATACATCTTGCACCGTCGCCAAGGTGGACATTGATCACTCCCGCTTTCCCGGAAAGAACACCGCCGAGGCGCGTGTCTGCTGCCAGTCGGGCGAATTCTTCGAAGGTCGGCTGTGAGGATCGGTGGTCCGAGATGGCGATTTCGCCGGTTCCGATGATTTCTTCGATCATCATGATATCTTTCGTAATTCCATCCGTCAGTGTACGCACCGGAACCTGATAGCTACCGGTGTAGCACCAGGCGGACATGCCCTGCTCCCGGAGACCTTTTGTTTTTGCCACGAGCGCGCACATGTCACGGCCAATGCCGTCAGTTCCGAGGCAGCCGACAACGGTTGTCACACCGAACTTGTTCAGGCCTTCCATCGTCGCCTCCGGGGTGCGGTTGGCAAAGCCGCCCTCGCCGCCTCCGCCGAGCACGTGAACATGGCAGTCGACAAAGCCAGGTGTCAGGACTAGTCCGGTTCCGTCTACGGTCTCCGCGCCAGAGAGCAGGCCGTCTGCCGTTATCGTGCCGGCATCTGCGATCTTGACAATTTTATCATACACAGTAAGAACGTCTTTTCTTCCGAGGTGTTCCGGCGCATAGACGTCTATGTTCTGAAATAATATCATTTTCTCTCACTCCTCTTAAAATCCAATCGCAACCGCAATCAAAATCGTAATGACTGCTCCGATCATCAGTATCCCTAAGAATTTCCACATGAATTTGATCCAGTTCGACCACTCGATTTTTGCAATCGCCAGGGAGCCGATCAGGCAGCCGGAGGTCGGGACGATCAGGTTTGTGAAAGCATCACCGAGCTGGAACGCAAGGACGGATGTCTGGCGGGATACGCCGAGAAGGTCCGCGAGCGGTGCCATGATCGGCATGGTGATCGCCGCCTGGCCGGAGCCGGACACGACGAAAAAGTTGAAGACCGACTGGAACACGTACATCAGCACGGCTGCGGCTGCACCGGAAAGACCGGCCAGTGCCTGTGAGATGCCGTACATAATGGTGTTGATAACGGTCGGTGTGGTCGGATCGGAACCGCCGAGCACCTGCATGATGCCCTGTGCCATCGCAACAACGAGTGCTGCGCCGATCAGGTCTTTTGCGCCGTCTTTGAAGGAAACGGCAATGTCGTTCACTTTCATGTCATTCAGATGGAAAATGACACCGATCACACCTGCCACAATTCCCATGATGAAGAACTGGGTTGCGATTTCGGCCATGTAATAACCTTTTGCCATAACGCCCCAGATAACCCAGACAACGGTAACAGCCAGTGTCACCAGAACTAGGATATGGCCGATGCCGAAGGAATGGCCCTCGTCGATGCCTGTTTTTTCGTTCTGATCACGGAAATACTGGTCACTTTCGTAAGCAACGGAGATTTCCGGGGTCTTTTTTACTTTTGCTGCATAGAACATGGTCATGCCGCAGCCAAGAGCGGTGAACACCACCCACATCACCATACGGAAACCTGCGCCGGAGAAGACGTCAACGCCGGCGATTCCCTGTGCGATTCCGACAGAGAACGGGTTCATCCAGGAGGATCCGAAGCCGATCTGTGTTGCGACGTACGTGACAAGCACGGCAATGACCGTGTCGTATCCGACAGCGACGAACAGCGGGCAGAGGATCATGGTGAACGGAAGGGCCTCTTCTCCCATTCCGAACACGGCTCCGCCGAGGGAAAACAGGACGAAAAGGACCGGGATCAGCAGTTTTTCGGCTCCTTTTGCTTTACGGATCAGGCCGATCAGACCGGCTTCAACGGCTCCGGTGCGGATCATGATGCCGAAAGCACCGCCGACTACCATCAGAAATGCGATGATTTCGATAGCGGAGCTGCTGATAATTCCGTTATACATGTAATTGAAAAATCCGGTTCCGCCGTCGCCGCTGAACAGTGCAACGCCTTCTGTGACCGGTTTTCCGGCAGCATCGGTCAGATACTGGAAGCTTCCGTCTTTGATGACGGTACGGGTCTTTTCTACCCCGTTCATCAGGTACGTGACATCCTCCGTCTCGTAATAGCCTTTCGGGACGAGGAAGGTCATGACGGCCGCGATAACCACCACAAAAAAGATGATAATGTAGGTATCCGGCACGTTAAATCCCCTGTTGAATGATTTCAGGCCTTCGCCTTTCTTTTTGCTCATATTTTGAGATTTCCTCCATTTGATATTCTATTCTCGTTTTTAACGCGCTTGGATTAGTGTACCATAGATCATAGAGGAAAGTCACTGAAAAAATCAAAAAAGTGACAGAAAAATTTTCCATTCGGATTTTTCTGCCGGCTGTGTGCAATGTCATGCATAACATGATTGTATAGAAAGGTAAACAATTCCTTTTAAGGTTTCCTGCTTCCCGTCTCTTATGCTATACTTGAAAGGTTCTTGCTTCCGGCGCTTCATCTGCCGGTTTTTGACATGAAACTGATTCAGTCGGCGATTCCAAATGCGTTTACGATCGCGGTGCTTGCGGCGATTGAGTCGCTTCTCTCCTGTGTTGTTGCGGACGGCATGATCAACAGCAAGCATCGTTCGGATACAGAGCTGATTGCACAGGGTGCCGGAAATATTGCTTCTGCGCTTTTCGGCGGTATTCCGGCTACGGGAGTGATTGCCAGAACGGCGGCAAATATCAAAAACGGCGGACGCACGCCGACAGCTGGGTCTATGTGGACGATGATTCCCCGGCGGTGGATGAACATCTGCAGAAGCTGCCGCTGGAAGTCCGTGTATACGAGATCACAGGACCGCTCTTCTTTGGCGCGGCGGATGCGATTGAGCACATCGTGGTAAAGGATTTCACAAAATGTCTCGTTCTCCGGATGCGGAGCGTACCGGCGATCGACAGTACAGCCATGAATGCACTACAGAATCTGACGAAGCTCTGCGAATCGAAAGGGATCACCCTCGTCTTCTCTCATGTGAATGAGCAGCCGATGAAGGTGATGAAAAAATCCGGCTTTGTGGATCTTGTCGGGGAAGAAAATTTCTGTTCGAATATTTCGGATGCGTTAAAGCATGCGGAGGAGCTGATTTCGAGATAATGTGAAACTGCAGCTGCCGCAGCATCTGGTCTGTATCACCTGTGATCCTTTCTCCTTTATGCCGAATAGCTTCTACACATAAAAAAGGCCGCCGTGCTGAGTACTGACCTATGCTTTTCCGTTGATCACGCAGTTAATCTTTTTCTCATCGTAAAACATCAGTATCAGTCCGCCTGCGCCGCAGAATACAGCTGCACCGAATGCGGCAATCCGGTAGCCGGTTCCAGTTCCCGCTCCGATGGTGGAGACTGCGGTAAAAATCAGCATGGAAAGGCTCTGGCCCAGCTTGAAAGCGAAGGTCCGGGCTGCGTAGAACATTCCCTCTCGGCTGCTTCCTGAGGTAACTGCATCGCTCTGTGCGATATCCGCGACAACTGCCTGCGGCAGAATACCGAAAATCGCCATGGGAAGTGCTGCCACGACTGTCAGAATCAGACCCTGTACGGTTTCCGGGATGAATGGGATGTTTCCCATAAAACCTGTGTAAAAATATGCAAGGCTGAAAACAGCAAATGCAAACAGAATCATCTTTTTCTTGCCCAGTTTCGGTGTCAGCTTGTTGACCGGAACGTAAAAGACAAGCGACAGTGCGGTCATTCCCACAAAATACAGTGTTGTCATTGTCTCCGGGAGTTTCAGCAGACTGGTAACGAAAAACGGAAGGCCCGTCTGGAACATGGTGAGGGCGATCCAGTAAAAGATATCAGATCCTACAAATTTCCGGAATTCTCCATTCCGAAAGGTTGCTGTAAGGGAACGAAAAGCCGAATCCTTCGAGGGAACGGTATCTACGTAATCTTTTTCCCGGATGCAGAATACCGGCACAAGCATGCATACGAATGCTGCCGCTGCCATGGCTGTGAAAGTGATCCTGATTGCATTTACTCTTCCGAAGGAAGGAATCAGCGTACCCCAGATCGCCGGTGCCAGATAGGCCACAGCGGTTCCTGCAATAAAGGTGAAAGAAATGATGGTGGATATATTCAGGCGTTCCTGCTGTGTATGGCCCAGTTCCGGAATCAGGGCATTGTACGGAGTACAGTATGCCGTGATCGAAAGGTAATATGCCAGAATCATACCAAACAAGAATGCCGCATTGATCCAGCTGTTTTCATTCACCGGTGACCAGAACACCAGCACGGTGGAAAGTGCCAGCGGCAGGGACGCGCCTTTTAAGAACGGGATCCGCCGTCCGTTTTTTGAAGTGCACCGATCTGACCAGGACGCAATCATCGGATCAGTGAATGCATCAAAAATTCTTCCGAAGGCTGTGATCCCTCCAATGATGGTAAAAACCCCGAAAATCACCAGACCCTGCGGTATGAATACCGTCTGTCCCTGGCTGATTGCGGTTTCATCCGGCTGATAAAAGTACACCAGCCAGTTCGATATGATACCAGACAGCAGCGCCCATCCAAACTGGCCTGCTGCGAACTGCCATATCTTTACCGTTGTTAATTTTTTCATTTTGCTTCCCCCTGTTTTGTCTTCTCCTGTTTTTATACCGTCCAAATTTTTACATTTTTTCCAGAAAAGGCGATTCCAAGTTTGATGACTTCCGTAACCCCTTCCTGCAGCAATCTCCCGGTTGGGGATAGATACCTCGCACAGATGATTATCAGCTTTCCAAGGTTCGCAGAATTTCTTCCACTCACCAGGGGAAATCAACTATGCTGATTTCTCAGCTCGCAGCTTTCCGCATCATTTTTCATCTCTGCCTTCGCTTTTCTCGCAATCCCCTGTGTGCCGTTCAGGATGCTCGCGCGGGTGACTTTGTCGTTGCCGTATTTCTGGCGGATCGCGTCGAGGGCGGCATCGAGTTTACGGCTTTTCTCCTTCTTTTCGGGATCTTCGAAGAGGGAGAGCTGTTCGAAATCGTCTTCGGTAAGACCGGTCACGGCGACGCCGATCAGGCGGAGGGGCTCGCCTTTCCAGGATTCGCGGAAGAGCTGTTTGGCGCAGCGGTAGATTTCATCTGTCACATCTGTCGCATTGGGGAGTTTGGTCTGGTGTGAACGGTTTCGAAACTCGAGAGTGCGAAACGTTACGGAAACGGAGGTGCATTTTTTCTTTTTCCGACGCATGCGGGCGGCTACGATGTCGCACTGGGCGAGAAGGATCGGATTCACCTGTTCGATGGAGATGATGTCCTCGTTGAAGGTCGTCTCGGCGCTGAAGCCTTTGGCCTCATCGGGCTGCGCTTTTACAGGGGAATCATCGATGCCGCGGGCGTACTGGTAGAGCTGATGGCCGTTTTTCTTGCCGATCAGCGTCTGGATATCCGCTTCGCGCGCATGCGCCAAGTCTCCGATTGTGCGGATTCCGGCCTCGATCAGTTTCTTTTCGGATGCTTTTCCGAGGAACAACAGCTCGCGTACCGGAAGCGGCCACATTTTTTCGGGGATTTCTTCTGGGAACAGAGTGTGTACTTTGTTTGGTTTTTCGAAATCAGATGCCATTTTGGCCAGGAGTTTATTTGTGGAGATTCCAATATTGACGGTAAATCCAAGCTCCTCGTAAATCCGGTCCTTGATTTCGTGCGCCGCCGCAATCGGGTCCGGATACAGAAGGGAAGTTCCCGTCATATCGAGGAATACCTCATCGATCGAAAAGGATTCCATGACCGGGGTGTAGGCGGCGCAGATTTTCTTGAAGGCACGGGAACACCTGACGTAGAGGTCGAAATCACTCGGGACAATGACCATGTTCGGACATTTCCGCAGTGCCATTGCCACAGGTTCACCGGTCTGGACACCGCATTTTTTCGCCGGGATCGACTTTGCCACAACGATTCCTGTCCGCTTCGTCGGATCGCCGCCGATACAGGCAGGAATGTCCCGCAGATCCGGCAGTCCCTCTTTGATCCGCCGCACCGACTCCCAGGATAAAAAGGCGCTGTTGACATCTACGTGAAAAATCAGGCGTTCTGTTGTCGCCTTCGTTTGTTCTTCTCTCATTTTTTTAACCCTCTTTCAAATTCTGCTGCTCTCTATGCAAAAAACAGCAGACCTGCTTTTGCCAGAAAGAAAAGAAGAAGGATCTGCGCCGCCAGCATCAGCGGGACTCCAATCGTGAATTTCTTTTTTCTTGTCTTGTGATGAAACAGGTGCATGCCCAGCAAGGCTCCCACCGAGCCGCCGGCTGCCGCAAGTCCAAGCAAGGTGGAAACGCGGATTCTCCATTTTCCCCGCACCGCACTTCGTTTGTCGATTCCATAGACTGCTATGGTAATGATATTAATACAAATCAGGTAACTCCACAATACTGTCTGTAAGATCGAATGTTCCATTTTTTACGCACCAGCCTTTCTTTTTTCAAAAAAGGCAGCGTTTTTCTGCGCTGCCTTTTTCAAACTCTTTTCAAAATTACTTTTTCTCCAGAAATATTTTTCTGGTCACAAAATTGTATACCATAACAATCGCCGTCGCGAATACTTTCGCGATTGTGTAGATCAGGTTATGGCCTATGTTCTGCTGCAGTGCAACATTACCGCCGTAGATCGGGCCTACGACGATCCAGATCAGGAAACTGTTGAGCAGCATGCCGATCAGGGAAAGGACGACAAAGGTGATGAACTCGACTTTTTTGTTCATTTCTTCTTTCCGCTCAAAGACAAATTTGAAGCTTAAAATGTAATTTGCAATGACCGATACGGTAAATCCGGCAACGGAACCGATGAGGGATGCCGCTTCAAAGTAAGAGCTGGAAGTCAGCGCCATCACAAGATTCAGGACAATAAGACCGGTCACGTAGTCGATGCCGAAGCTGATAACGCCGACGATACCGAATTTCACAATCTGTGCAAATAATTTCTTCATGTTTTTCCTCTTGTTTCTTCTATTATTTTCGAGTCAACGACTCTATGAGAATACCATATCACGGCAGTTTTTTCAAGTTTCCGTATTGTTTTTCCTCACGTCAAAAACGCCGGATTTCACATACAAACATGAAATCCGGCGTCTTTGAATTTCTCTAAATCTCCCGTTTCTCCATAAATCTTACACTGATCCCATACGAAATCAGCACAACTGCGATGCTTACCGCAAAAATTCCCGCCTGTCCAGGAACGTTTCCCGTGATGGTGCCAAGCAGCTCCGCGATCGTAAACTGCCCGTTGAAGCCCGACTCTGCCAGCGATACACCGATTTTCTGCAGGTCCTGCAGTGTGATCTCTGTGATCGGTTTTCCAAAGAGTTCGATCGTTCCGCTCTCCGCTTTTACAAGGCCGAGCATCAGGCGGATCGCCGTGCTCTTTCCTGCTCCGTTTTTTCCGATAAGTCCGGTGATTCTTCCCTCCGGAACTTCGGTCCGTTTTGAGCCCGGTGAAGAAAAAGAGGTGAAAAAGCTCGATTTTGACCAGCGGATTTCCGCATCCATCCACAACCATCATCACTGATGCGGTTTTTGTCCGTACCTTCGGAAGAATGGGCCGACCTCTTTTCGCGGGCAGGCTCATTCCGTATCTTATGATTTTCAGGAGACTTTTTATGTCCGAACTTAATTTTTATCTTCTTCAGATCAACGATGCTTTATTTCCAATCGGTACGTATTCACACTCGCAGGGACTCGAGACGTAAATCTCTTTCTCTCACGATCGGAGCACGCAGATACCCTTCTGGATGAAATCCGGGAATTTCTTGCCTCCGATCCGAAAATTGACGGCGGCGCAACTATACTTTCCTGCGGTGATCTTGCAGTTCGTATTTTCGGTCTACGCGCGCAAAGGCTGCAGCAAATGGCGGAAAAAATAAAGTCTGCATATGACAAATTTTTATAACTGTCTATTCAAGTCGTTCACTTTTCCCTTCGTCAAATTTCGCAGAAAAAATGTCAAAATAAGGATATGACAACCTCTTCAGAATGTGATAAAATAACTTTCGTTTTAAGCGAAGATAAAACTTATTTTACCATCATTTCGAGGAGGTTTTCTCATGGAAAAAGACATGACAAAGGGAAGTCCGCTTCCGGTCATTCTGCAGTTTACGCTGCCGCTGATTATCGGAAATATTTTCCAGCAGCTCTACAACATGGCAGACACGATTATCGTTGGCCGATATGTCGGAGCGGATGCACTGGCTGCAGTTGGTTCTACGGGAACGATTATGTTCCTGGTGCTTGGATTTGCGCAGGGCATCACAGCAGGCTTTACGGTTCTGACATCGCAACGGTTCGGTGCAAAGGATACGAGCGGAGTAAAGCGAAGTGTGGCAAACGGCATTCTACTGGCTCTCCTTTTCACGGTTGTCCTGACATTCTTCAGCATGATCTCCATGCGGCCGTTGCTGCATCTCATGAACACACCGGAAAATATTTTTCAGGACGCTTATACCTATATTATGATTATCTGCGGTGGCCTGATCGCTACGATTTTTTACAATCTGCTTTCCTCCTATCTGCGTGCAGTAGGAAACAGCCAGACTCCGCTGATGTTCCTGATTTTTTCGGCTGTATTAAATGTTCTTCTGGATCTGCTTCTCATCATTCGTTTTAAAATGGGCGTTGCGGGAGCCGGATATGCAACCGTTTTCTCCCAGGGAATTTCTGCTGTGCTCTGTCTTTTTTATATTTATCGCTCCATGCCGGATATGTGGCCGGAAAAACACCACTGGAAGCTTCATGCGGCAGATTCCCGCCATCAGCTCTCGATGGGCATTCCGATGGCACTCCAGTTTGCCATCACCGCATCCGGTACAATGATTATGCAGGCTGCCATTAACCTGTTCGGCTCGGAGGCGGTTGCCGCTTTCACGGCGGCCTGTAAGCTGCAGAATCTGGTCACACAGGGCTTTTCCGCAATGGGACAGACGATGGCAACCTACAGTGGACAAAATTTCGGAAAGGGCGATATTCCACGGATTAAAAAGGGAGTTCGCGCTGCACTTCTGACTTCCGTCACGTATTCGATCGCAGCCGCTGCTCTCGTCTTCCTTCTTCTGAAGCCATGTCTTTCCCTCTTCTTCTCGGGTGATGTCGATATGGCCGCCATGATGCCATGGGCAAAGACTTATTCCTATATGTGTGCTCTTTTTTATGTACCGCTCTGCACCATCTTTATTTTCCGAAATGCAATGCAGGGTTGCGGCTACGGCTTTCTGCCTATGATGGGCGGTGTTTCTGAACTCTTTGCGCGCCTTATTGTAGCTGTGATTGCCATAATATTCATCAGCTATCCGCTCGCCTGCTTCTGTGACCCGGCAGCCTGGGTGACGGCAGCTGTCTTTACCGGTGTTTCGTATCTGTTTGTCATGAAAGATATCGACAAAAAGTATGATTCAAAGACACCGACGGCTCCGATCAGCTGACATTTTTCATACCAAACGCAAAACTGCGCGGAATGCACGATTCTGAAATGCATTCCACGCAGTTTTTTGTATTTACAGGATTACAGATTCAGTTTTGCTTTCTGCAGACTTACACAGGAACGATGATATGTGAGTGTCATCGTCAGATAAATGACGCCCACGACAATGACTGCGAGAATACCGGTATGGAACACCAGATGCAGGATCATCGTCGCACACCGCAGGATCTGAATCATCTTGCCCAGCGCCATATAGGCCTTATCGGCACTCTGATATACCATCTCTTTTTCTGCCTCATCGCAGCTTGCCATCCAGTCTTTCTGGAAGTTTTTCGAGTTCATATCTCCTCTCTTCTCCGGATGAGCCGCCTGAACCATTTTCACGTAACGCATCTGATAATAGCCATAGAGAAAGAAGTTGATACAAAACAGAACACAGGCTGCCAGGAATCCGGCAAGCTCTTTTCCCGATGCTTCTTCCAGCCAGGAACGGGAAAAGGTAAATGTCAGCACGATGATATCGCAGACCTGCGAAATCACATTGCAGTTCATCAGCATCGCGCCGTATTTCTCTTCTTCATAGCTTAAGACTTCGTACTGTTCATCCTCTGCTTCTTCGAGATGCTTCATCGTATCCTTTAATTTCCGGCTGTAAAATTCCATCAGGACAATGCTTACAACGAAAATTACCGCAATGATCGGCAGTGCCAGCGGGCGGACCAGATCGCTCAGATCACTCATGCCATTTTTCACTCCGAACGTCATAAAAATTCCGACAAAAAAACCGCAGACTCCGCCGATTCCCAGATAAATCAGCATCCGTTTCATCAACTTTCCGTAGGAATTTGGTTTGTTCCCCTGTTTTTCTTTCATGATTCATCCTCCTCATATTGAAAAATATCTTCTACTTTTACTTCACAGATTTTTGCAAGTTTTAACGCCAGTGTCACCGACGGTGAATAATCTCCCCTCTCGATCAGGCTGATAGTCTGTCTCGATACCCCCGCCATTTTCCCAAGGTCGGTCTGGTTGATGCCGAGCTTCGAACGGTACTCTTTTAACTGATTGTACAGCGGCATCGCAGCATCTCCTTTCTTGTCACGTTTTTTAGATGAGCTCTCTATTTGACAACTTTTCTTGTCATCTACTACTCTACTATTGACAACTTTATTTGTCAATACTTTTGACAAGTTTTTTTGTCATTTCAAACTCCCGGTTGATTTGTGGGCTGAAATGTACTAAACTAGAGGTATCTATTTTCGTAACTATTCAAGCCGCAGAAAGGACAGAATCTATGGAACAGAAAGACAGCCGGTTTGCCGTATTGATCGATGCGGACAATGTTTCCCCGAAATACATCAAATATATCCTGGACGAGGTTTCGGACCAGGGCGTCGCTACTTACAAGAGAATCTACGGGGACTGGACCGATATCTCGAAGAAAAGCTGGAAGGAGCAGCTCTTACGCTACTCGATCAACCCGATCCAGCAGTACAGCAATACGAACGGAAAGAACTCGACCGACTCCGCGATGATCATCGATGCGATGGACATTCTCTATTCCGGAAATGTGGAGGGCTTCTGCCTGGTCTCCTCGGATTCCGACTTTACGAAGCTGGCACAGCGGCTGCGCGAATCTGGAATGTTCGTGCTCGGTATGGGTGAGCAGAAGACTCCATCGTCGTTCCGTGTGGCGTGTGATGCCTTTAAAATTCTTGAGGTGATCTCCCAGAATGAGGATGATATCTCTCCTGCGATTACCGCTGTTTCGGAAAGTTCGGCGCGCTATGGATATGGCGCTTCGCAGGATGAAGCGATTACGAGCAAGGCCGAGATTGAACGGACGGTTTCCCTGTGCTGACGGAAAATAATGACCACGGAAAGAATACGACGCTCAGTGAGATCGGCAGTATTTTACAGAAGAAATTTTCGGAGTTTGATGTTCGAAATTACGGCTATTCGAAGCTTTCTACGTTTTTGGAAAGTATGAATGATATCGAGGTGCTGAAGACGGGTCACAATTACCTCGTGAAAGAGCGCCAGAACACCGTATCGCGCCAGCAGATTGAGAAATGCATCACCGACCTGATCTGCTCCAACGGCGGCCATATCGACAACCTGAGCATCATCCACGACGCTCTACGGAGCCGCTTCCCGGGCTTTGATGTGAAGCAGTATGGGTACAGCAGGATTTCGAGCTTCATCAACAGCTTTAAAAAATTCAAAATCACGAATAATACGGTTCAGATAAAATAAAAAAGACCCCGGAAACGCCAGTTTTCACTGATGTTTCCGGGGTCTTTCTATAATAATTCGCAGCTCAGATTTACTGTTTTCCTGTACTTCCAATTCCGCCGCGGTCCTCGCCGTTTAAGTGGTCAACTTCTTCAAAGCCGATGGTCGGCTGGTGTTTCTCGATGCGGAACTGGCAGATACGGTCATTGACATGAATCACGGTGTCGCGCAGGGCATACGCCGGCATGTAGAACCAGTCGTTCGGTCCGCAGTAGCTCTCGTCGATGATACCGCAGTGGTTTGTCTGGATAATACCGAAATTCTTGAAGGTGCTGCTTCTCGGCACGATATGCGCCTCGTAGCCCTCCGGCAGCTGCATGGCAACGCCGAGGTGGATCAGCTTGAATTCTCCGGCCTTTAACTCTACTTCTTCTGCCGCGCGCAGGTCGATCCAGTCGGACTTTCCGTCGATATAGCGCAGGCGCTCAATTTCATCGTTTAAATACTGAATTTTAATGGTTTCCATAAAGCGTCTCCTTTTCTTTTTGTGTCTATTTCTCGCCGAACAGTACGACTTCGCCGCGTGCTCTCGTCTTTTTCACATCAATGACTCTCTGATTCGGGCTGCCCTTCCATTCCAGGGTAACGTCCCTCTGGGCAAGAATAAAGCGGCCGTCCACAACCACGTCCGTGTAATCCATCAGTTCCAGATCACAGACGGATTCCCACTCATATCCGGTGTAAACCCAGATATCTTTTTTCGGATATCTTTCCTTGATCTCTTTTGCCAGAGCCGTCACATCCGCCCGGTTTGCCTCATACAGCGGATCTCCGCCGGAGAAGGTGATGCCGGAAATGTAGTCCTTGTCCAGCTGTTCAAAAATTTCTGCCTTTGCCGCGTCATCAAACGGGATGCCGCCATTTGGATCCCAGGTAATCGGATTCTGACATCCCTTGCAGTGATGACCGCATCCGGCGACCCAGAGCACGACGCGCAGGCCGTCTCCGTTCAGCATATCGTCTTTCGTTATATTATGGTATCTCATAGCTTTCACTCCTATTGGACATAAGAAAACACAGAAAAACGAACCGTTTTGCAGATCCCTTTTTCTGTGTTCCCCGCTCTTTATCGTCTGGCAGATCTATTTATTTCGCGTCTGCCGGAACATCCTTGATACTGAAGCTTACACGGCCCATTTTATCTTTGCCCATGCAGACTACTTTTACAACATCGCCAAGGCTGACAACGTCTTCTACTTTCTCAACACGCTGTTTTGCGAGCTTGGAGATGTGTACCAGACCTTCTTTTCCAGGTGCGAACTCAAGGAAAGCACCGAAGTCTTTGATGCTGACAACTTTTCCGGTCAGGATCTGTCCCTCGGTAAAGTCGCTTGCGATGATCTCGATATATTTCTTTGCCTGATCCATCATAGCCTGCTCGGTTCCGCAGATGGAAACTGCACCGTCGTCTGTGATGTCGATCTTTACGCCGGTCTCATCGATGATGGCGTTGATGGTCTTTCCTCTCTGGCCGACAACTTCACCGATCTTCTGCGGGTCGATCATCATCTGGATGATCTTCGGAGCGAACTCGCCGACCGTCTTACGCGGCTCTGCGATCGCTTTCTCCATAACCTCGGTCAGGATGTACTCTCTTGCCTGTTTCGTTCTGGCAATCGCCTCTTCTACGATCTGACGGGTCAGTCCATGGATCTTGATATCCATCTGGATTGCAGTGATTCCGTCGTGGGTACCAGCTACCTTAAAGTCCATGTCGCCGAAGAAGTCTTCGAGACCCTGGATATCGGTCAGTACGAGGTAATCATCATCGGTCTCGCCTGTTACCAGACCGCAGGAGATACCTGCAACCGGTTTTTTGATCGGTACACCGGCAGCCATCAGAGACATGGTGGATGCACAGATACTTGCCTGGGAAGTAGAACCGTTAGACTCGAAGGTCTCGGATACGGTACGGATTGCGTACGGGAACTCTTCCTCGGTCGGAAGTACCGGAACCAGGGCACGTTCTGCCAGAGCACCATGGCCGATCTCACGGCGTCCCGGTCCGCGGGACGGTTTTGTCTCACCTACAGAGTAGGATGGGAAGTTGTACTGATGCATGTAACGTTTGGAGGTCTCGAACTCATCCAGTCCGTCCAGTTTCTGTGCTTCGGAAAGCGGAGCCAGTGTTGTTACGTTGCAGATCTGAGTCTGTCCACGGGTGAACATAGCGGAACCATGAACACGCGGGATAATGTCAACCTCTGCTGCCAGAGGACGGATTTCTGTGATCGCACGGCCGTCCGGACGTTTGTGGTCTTTTAAGATCATCTTACGAACGGTCTTTTTCTGATACTGGTAAACAGCCTCGCCTAATACTGCCAGCCACTCTTCGTTGTCGGCAAATGCCTCCTCGAGTTTCTCGGTGATGACGCGGATGTTTTCTTCTCTTGTCTGTTTATCATCGCTGAAAACAGCCTCTTCCATCTCTGCCGGAGGAACGATCTCTTTGATCGCTGCAAACAGCTCTTCCGGAATAGCGCAGCTCTCATAAGCGTGTTTCGGTTTTCCAACCTCTGCTACGATGCTGTCGATGAATTTGATGATTTCCTGGTTTACTTCGTGTGCTTTGTAGATGGCGTCGATCATTTTTGCTTCCGGAATCTCTTTTGCTCCGGCTTCGATCATGATGACTTTCTCTCTGGTGGAAGCTACGGTCAGTTTCAGGTCGGATACGGCTTTCTGTGCGAGAGTCGGGTTTACGATGAACTCGCCGTCGATCATACCGATCTGAGTCATGGCACACGGACCGTCAAACGGGATGTCGGAAATGCAGGTTGCGATTGCGGAACCCAGCATTGCGACTACTTCCGGATCACACTCCGGATCTACGGACATTACCATGTTGTTTAATGTAACATCGTTGCGGTAATCTTTTGGGAACAGCGGACGCATCGGACGGTCAATGACACGGCTGGTCAGAATTGCGTGCTCGCTTGCTTTTCCTTCTCTTTTGTTGAATCCGCCCGGGATTTTTCCAACGGCGTACATCTTCTCTTCGTACTCAACGCTTAATGGGAAGAAGTCGATGCCGTCACGCGGTTTCTCAGATGCGGTTGCTGTAGAAAGAACTACAGTATCGCCATAATGCATAAATGCTGCGCCGTTTGCCTGTTTTGCTACACGGCCTACGTCTACGGTCAGGGTTCTGCCTGCCAGTTCCATAGAAAAACTCTTGTACATAAATAATCTCCTTTTTTTCTTCTGAGCAGAATTTCCGAAACAACTGAAAAGCACACCGGAATACGGACAGGATGCAGCTTTTCAATGTGTTTTTCAGTGGTCTCGGATAAAATTCCTGCACCTCCAGAACCTGCCACTGGCAGCTTCTTACGGATGCAATGCAGCTCAGAATGGCTCCATGTCGTTTGCGTCTTTGATCTTACAAGCAAAGAAACGGGCGGAAAATGTATCCCGCCCGTTGTTCCAAGCTGATTATTTTCTGATTCCTAACTTCTCGATTAAAGCACGGTATCTTTCAATATCAGTTTTCTTTAAGTAGTCAAGCAGACCACGTCTCTGACCTACCATTTTCAGAAGACCTCTTCTGGAATGATGATCTTTGTGGTGAACTTTCAGATGCTCAGTGAGCTCCTCGATTCTTGCGGTAAGAACAGCTACCTGTACTTCCGGTGATCCTGTATCTCCCTCAGTTCTTGCATACTCTTTGATGATTGCCTGTTTTTTTTCTTTCGAAATCATTTTAAATTCCTCCTGTTATTTTGATTGCACCGCTGACTAAGAAGTGGTCGGAGTGTCCTGCCTCTGAATCAGGGTCCGGGGATCTTTTTTGTCCCGCATACTCGATTAGTATAGCATACGCTTTTCGAATTGTAAATACTAAAATCAGATGTTTTCGCGATGAATTTTCACGTAGTTACAGTTCTCCGAACTGTAACTTTCGCAGCTCTCATTTTAAGTTTTGCTTCGCAAAAGGAGAGCTGCTCACACCTGAATCACTTTCTTACGCAGCGAAACAGCGAGTGTTTCACTGCTGAGCGAACTTTTTTTCTACATATTTTTTCCCTGCCGCAACATCATGATCGAGCTGGTTTTTCAGCGCGTCGATCGAAGCAAATTTCTGCTCCGGGCGCAGGAATTTTAACAGAGAAACCTCCGCCTGTTTTCCATAGAGATCCTCGCTGCAGTCAAAAAGATTCGTCTCCACGCCGGTAAATTTTTCCTGTACCGTCGGCTTAACACCGATGTTTGTGATACCGTAATAAATTTTTCCTTCGATTTTCACCTCGGAAACGTAGACGCCAAACGGCGGAAGCAGCTTTTCTGCCGGCGGGATCTGATTGATGGTCGGCACGCCGATCGTTCTGCCGAGTGCATGACCGTGGACAATCTCGCCGTGAACCGCGTAATCGTAGCCGAGCAGACCGCTCACGGCTTCCATATTGCCCTGTTCCAGCTCTTCCCGTGCCCAGGTGCTGCTGATTTCGCGGCCGTTTTCCTCTGCTTTTTCGATGATCTCGGTTTCAAAACCAAGGGACGGGCCCATTTCTTTCAGCATTTCGGCTGTGCCGCTTCTCTTGTAGCCAAAACCGAAATCCTTTCCCACAACAACTTTTTTCGCGTGCAGCTTATCCACCAGAATCTCTTTGATAAAGGCTTCCGGCGTCATGTGCATCACTTCATCCACAAACGGGCATTCCACAAGGCAGTCCATGCCAAGCTGTTCGAGGCGGGCTCTTCTCTCCTCATTCGTCAGCAGCTGATGCGGCTTGACATGCTGCACTTTCGACTGCGGCGGCACGTCAAATGTAAACACAACCGTTTCCAGTCCTTCCGTTCTGCCGATTGCAAGGACACGGCGGATCAGAAGCATATGCCCCCGGTGGAGGCCGTCAAATTTTCCCAGGGTTACAACGCTGTCCCCTCTGCTGTCAAAATCCAGTGTTTTTGTTAGATATCTCATGTTCTCTCCAGAAATAACTTGACCGGTCTGGTTAAGTTTTGTGATGGTCTGTATTGATAAATACCGACAAACGTTCCGTCATCGAGATAAAGGCGGAACTCCTCGTCTTCTGCGAAGTCCCCGCCGGAAGCAGTTTCCCCGATTTCGCGGATCTGCGCCGGTTTCAGCGGATTTCCGTTTTCCGCAAGCTTTTTCGCATGATCGTCCGCTGTCGCAAAGCTGCGCAGCGCGGCAAACATTTCATCGACCGGCACGAGAATCTCCGAAAGGCGGCCCTCACCGACAATCGCTGCGATCTCGTCAAGCGTGTGCGCTCCGTTTCTGTCAAACTGGCCGACTCTCGTGCGGATCAGCTGCTCCATACATCCGTGGCAGCCCAGTTTTTCGCCGATATCGTGCCACAGGGTGCGGCTATACGTTACCTTCGAACACGTTGCCCCCCTGCGAAACAGCGG